>Ga0307408_100000016_pt1 | contig 356896 bp, 308 predicted proteins | sample 322Cmetagenome_FD_202116 | JGI IMG/M metagenome (GOLD analysis project Ga0307408, IMG submission 202116) | Maize rhizosphere microbial communities from greenhouse at UC Davis, California, United States - 322HYB-C-3 | ecosystem: Host-associated > Plants > Roots > Rhizosphere > Soil | place...
GCTCTTCTCCATCCAGACCATGGGCTTCTTCCAGGGCTTGCTGACCCCAAAAGCGTTACCCATGTCCTGGCACACCCGTTACCTATGTCCCCGGTCTATACAGCCCCGCAGAAGAAAGTTACCCCGCTGCCGGGCGGGACTCCCGGCAATGCAGCGATGAGCCGCGCGCTCCGCAATAACAACCCTAGGGAGGCGTTTGCAATTCATGTGGTAACCCACATAGCACGCGCGCACCGCGCGTCCTAAGCTGACGTCAAAACCCGCTCCACCCAAGGAGCGCGAATGGAGACGCGCATGCAAGCCATCCCCACCGGGCGCCCGCCCATCTATCGCTCTCTCTACGCCCAGGTCATCACGGCCATCGTCATCGGCGTGCTGGTGGGCCACTTCTTCCCGCAGACGGGCGAGGCGCTCAAGCCGCTGGGCGACGGCTTCATCAAGCTGGTCAAGATGATCATCGCGCCCATCATCTTCTGCACGGTGGTGGTGGGCATCGCGGGCATGGAGGACATGAAGCGCGTCGGCAAGACCGGCGGCTACGCGCTGCTGTACTTCGAGATCGTGTCGAGCATCGCCCTCGTCGTCGGCCTCGTCATCGTCAACGTGCTGCAGCCGGGCTCCGGCATGCATGTCGACCCGCACACGCTGGACACCAAGGGCATCGCCGCCTACACCGGCCCCGGCAAGATGCAGGGCACGGTGGACTTCCTGCTGGCCATCATCCCGACGACGGTGGTGGACGCCTTCGCCAAGGGCGAGATGCTGCAGGTGCTGCTGTTCGCGCTGCTGTTCGGCTTCGCGCTGCACCGCTTCGGCGGCCGCGGCACGCTGGTGTTCGACGGCATCGAGAAGACCTCCCATGTGCTGTTCGCCATCGTCGGCATGATCATGAAGGTCGCCCCCATCGGCGCCTTCGGCGCGATGGCCTTCACCATCGGCAAGTACGGCGTGGGCTCGCTGCTGCAGCTGGCCAAGCTGATGGGCTCGTTCTACGCGACCTGCCTGATCTTCATCTTCGTCGTGCTCGGCACCATCGCGCGGGCGCACGGCTTCTCGGTCTGGAAGTTCATCAAGTACATCAAGGAAGAACTCTTCATCGTGCTGGGCACCTCGTCCAGCGAGTCCGTGCTGCCGCGAATGATGGCCAAGCTGGAGAACCTCGGCGTGCGCAAGTCCACCGTGGGCCTCGTCATCCCGACCGGCTATTCCTTCAACCTCGACGGCACCTCCATCTACCTGACGATGGCCGCCGTCTTCATCGCCCAGGCCACCGACACGCCGATGACGCTGATGCAGCAGCTCACGCTGCTGGGCGTGCTGCTGCTGACGAGCAAGGGCGCGGCGGGCGTGACGGGCAGCGGCTTCATCGTGCTGGCGGCCACGCTGTCGGCGGTGGGACACGTGCCGGTGGAGGGGCTGGCGCTGATCCTCGGCATCGACCGCTTCATGTCCGAAGCGCGCGCGCTGACCAACCTGATCGGCAACGGCGTCGCCACCGTCGTCGTCGGCAAGTGGACGGGCGACCTGGACACCGACCGCATGCAGGCCGTGCTCAACAACGAGACCGAGGCGCAGGCCGAGGAGCCGGAGGCCGTTCTCGATAAAGTCGACCAACACATGGCGACTTGAGAAGGTGCGAACCCCGGATGGAACTGCTGTCTGAACACGGCTGCTTTGGCGGCACCCAGCGGTTCCACCGCCACGATTCGGCCGAAATCGGCCTGCCGATGAGCTTCGCGCTCTTCCTGCCGCCGCGGCCGAAGGCGCTGCTGGTCTACCTTGCCGGGCTGACCTGCACGGAAGAGACCTTCACGACCAAGGCCGGCGCGCAGCGGCTGGCTGCCGACCTGGGCCTCGCGCTGCTGATGCCCGACACCAGCCCGCGCGGCGCCAACGTGCCGGGCGAGGGCGATGCCTGGGACTTCGGCGTGGCGGCAAGCTTCTATCTCGATGCGACACGCGAGCCCTGGGCACGGCACTGGCGCATGGAGAGCTATCTGCTCAACGAGCTGATCCCGCTCGTGCAGCGCGAGACCGGCCTGGCCAAGACCGGCCTGTTCGGCCACTCCATGGGCGGCCACGGCGCGCTGACGCTGGCGCTGCGCCACCCGGGCCGGTTTGCGTCGCTGTCGGCCTTCGCGCCCATCGCGACGCCGATGCACTGCCCCTGGGGCCGCAAGGCCTTCGGCGGCTACCTCGGCGAAGATCGCGCCGCCTGGGCCGCCCACGACGCCAGCGAGCTGATGAAGCTGCAGCGCGGCGCGCCCTATCCGCGCGGCATCCTCATCGACCAGGGCCTGGCCGACAAGTTCCTGGCCGACCAGCTCCACCCGGAGGCCTTCGAGGCCGCCTGCGCCGCGGCGGGCCAGCCGTTGACGCTGCGCCGGCACAAGGGCTATGACCACGGCTACTACTTCATCGCCAGCTTCGTCGACGACCATCTGCGCCATCACGCAAAGCAGCTGATTTGAAATTTACCGCACGGTCGTGCTAAATTGTGGCCATGGAAACCCGCACCGAGCGCGCCGAGACCACGCTGGCCGCCATCGTCGACACGGCGCTGGCGATGGCTGCGGCCGAGGGGCTGGAGAGCATTTCGATCGGCGAGGTGGCCAAGCGGCTGGGGCTGTCCAAGAGCGGCGTGTTCTCACGCATCGGCTCGCGCGAGCAACTGCAGGTGGCCGTGCTGCTGGAGTACGACAAGCGCTTCCAGCAGGCCGTCTTCGTGCCCGCCATGAGCCAGCCGCGCGGCCTGCCGCGGCTGGACGCCATCATGCGCCGCTGGCTGGCCCGCGCGACCAACGCCGACCGCACGCTGTCCTGCCTCTACACGGCGGGCGCCTTCGAGTACGACGACCGCGAAGGCCCGGTGCGCGACCAATTGCAGGACGGTGTGCTGCGCCTGCGCGCCGCGCTGCGCCGCACGGTGCAGCTGGCCATTGAGGCGGGCCATCTGCGGGCGGACCTCGACGTCGACCAGTTCGTCTTCGAGATGGACGCGCTCTTCACCGGCCTGCTGCGCGACACCCGCTTCCTGCGTGACCCGCATGTGCATGAGCGTGGCATCAAGGCCTGGCAGCGCATGCTGGCCGCCGCGAAAGTGGCAGAGCCTGGCCACTGAGTTTTTTTGCCAACACGTCGCACGGTCGTGCTAAATATGGAGCTGTCGATGACCACCCACAACCCTGCTGCCGCCTTCTTCGCCTCGCCGGCCGCCCGTGGCGTTGCTGCGCTGCTGCGCGGCCTGCACCGCGTGTCGCCGGCGCTCGGCACCCACCTGGCCATGGGCCTGTTCTTCACGCCCGTGCCGACCAAGTGGCTGGCGCGCTCGCGCGACGTGCCGCGGCCCTGGTTGGAGCGGCGGCTGCCCTTCGAGGGCGGCCACATCAGCGTCTGGCAGCGCGCGGACATCGAGCCCGGCCGTCCCAAGGTGCTGCTGACCCATGGCTGGGCCGGCGACGCGCAGCAGCTGCGCCCGCAGGCCGACACGCTGGCCGCTGCCGGCTTCGATCCGGTGCTGCTGGACCTGCCGGCCCACGGCCGCAGCAGCGGCTGGCGCAGCAACCTGCTGCAGTGGGTGCGGGCGCTGTTCGCCGTGACCGCGCGCCTGGGGCCTTGGGACGGCGTGGTGGCGCATTCGCTGGGTGCGCTGGCGATGGCGCATGCGCTGGCCCGCGGCCTGCCGGCGCGGCGCGCGGCGCTGGTGGCGCTGGCGCCGCCGCCGGACCAGTTCCTGCGCTGGTTCGCCCAGGCCATGGGCACGGGCGATGGCTTGGCGGCGCGCATGAGCCGGCACGTCGAGCAGCGCGAAGGCGTGTCGCTGGGGCTGTTCGAACCGGCCTGGCTGGGCGAGCGCGTGGTCCAGCCGACGCTGCTGTTGCACGACCGCGGCGACCTGACGGCGCCGCTGGCCGGCAGCGAGACGCTGCTGGCCGGCCTCGCCGCCGGCCGCCTCTACGTCACCGAGAACCTGGGCCATCGCCGGCTGCTCAGCGACCCCGCTGTCATGCAGCAGGTGCTGGCGCATCTGAAGGCGGCGCCGTCCCTGCGGGCGGTCTAGGGCGCCGCGGCGGCGCGCGCCGCGCGGGCCAGCTGGCGCGAGTCGTCGTCCAGCCAGCGCTCGTAGTAGCCGATCAGCGCAGCCTGCACGTCGGGCCTGGCCAGCACCGCGTTCAGCTGCCTGATGACGCCTTCGCCGAAGGGCCCCTTGGCGCACGCTGCATAGCCCACCAGCTGGCGGGGCTGCTCGGCCAGCGGCAGGTAGCGCAGGGCCTTGGCGTCAAGGCCTTCAGCCAGTTCCAGGTAGCGCGGCTCGTAGGGCAGGCTGACGGCCATCTCCAGCCGGCCCAGCATCACCATCTGCAGCAGGTTGCGCACCGGTGCGTCTGCCGCGACGACGGGCACGCGTGCGGTGCCGCGGTGCGGGGCCAGCACCTCATCCACGGCGGCGCCATAGCTGCGCCCATCGGTCACGCCCAGGCGGCCGCTGCCACTGGCCAGCCAGTCCTTCAGCCGCAGCGCGCCGTCACGGGTCATGAAGGGCTGCAGCGCGTCCATCTCGCCGCGCCGCACGATGACCCCGGGGGGCAGCTGCGGCAGCATGGGCAGCGAGAACTGCATGAAGGCTTCGCGCTCCGGGTTTTTCAACAGGCCGAAGGCGCAGGCGTTGGGCTGGCTCTTCAGCGCGAGGATGAGGCGCTTCAACGGCACCTCCGAGAACTGGTGCCGGTACTGCTTCAGCTGCGGCAGCAGCAGCTTGTTCAGCCCGAGATTGAGCACGCCCTGACCGCGGTTGGGGCCGTCCAGGATGGACAGCGGCGGCTGGTTGTAGAGCTGCCAGTCGATGACGCCCTCGTCGGCCCGGACCGGCAGCGCCATGAGCAGCAGGGCAGGCAGCAGGGCGCGCGTCATCGGGCCATGCTACCCGGCAGAGGACAATCGGGCGATGGCTGTCCTCTCCCTCACCAACGCCCATCTCGCTTTCGGGCACGTCGCGCTGCTCGATGGCGCCAACTTCTCGCTGGAAACCGGCGAGCGCGTCGGCCTCATCGGCCGCAACGGCACCGGCAAGTCCTCGCTGCTGAAGATCCTCGCCGGCCTCGAGAAGCTCGACGACGGCTTGCTGCAGCAGCAACAGGGCCTCACCAACGTCTACGTGCCGCAGGAGCCCGAGCTGCGCGGCGACGCGACCATCTTCGACGTCGTCAGCGAGGGCGTGGCCGAGGCCAAGGCGCTGCGCGAGCGCTACGAGCGCCACGACGAGAACGACGACCTGGCCTGGGTGCAGGAGCGCATCGAGCACATCGGCGCGTGGAACTGGGAACAGCGAGTGGAGGAAACGCTGCACCGCCTGGGGCTCGACGGCTCGCGCATCGTCGGCAGCCTGTCCGGCGGCCTGAAGAAGCGCGTGGCGCTGGGCCGCGCGCTGGTGGCCCAGCCCGACGTGCTGCTGCTGGACGAGCCGACCAACCACCTGGACCTGGACGCCATCACCTGGCTGGAAGGCCTGCTGAACGACTTCAAGGGCTCGCTGCTGCTGATCACGCACGACCGCGCCTTCCTCGACAACGTGGCCAATCGCATCGTCGAGCTGGACCGCGGCCAGCTGCGCGGCTACCCCGGCAACTTTGCCGCCTTCCAGGCCGCCAAGGCCTATGAGCTGGAGAACGAGGCGCTGGCCAGTGCCCGCTTCGACAAGCTGCTGGCCCAGGAGGAGGTGTGGATACGCAAGGGCGTGGAGGCGCGGCGCACGCGCTCCGTCGCGCGCATCCAGCGCCTGGAGGCCATGCGCCTGGCCCACGCGGCGCGCCGCGACGTGCAGGGCAAGGTCAGGCTGGACATCGACACCGGCGGCAGCAGCGGCAAGATCGTCGCGGAGCTGGAGGATGTGTCCAAGAGCTTCGGCGACCGGCCCATCGTGCGCGGCTTCACGTCGACCATCCTGCGTGGCGACAAGGTCGGCCTCATCGGCCCCAACGGCGCCGGCAAGACAACGCTGCTGAAGATGATCCTCGGCGAGCTGGCGCCCGACAGCGGCACCGTGCGCCTGGGCTCGCGGCTGACGGTGGCCTACTTCGACCAGATGCGCGACACGCTCAACCTCGACGCGACGCTGGCCGACACCATCAGCCCCGGCTCGGAGTGGATCGAGATCGGCACGCAGAAGAAGCATGTGAAGAGCTACCTCGGCGACTTCCTGTTCTCGCCGGCGCGAGCCAACTCGCCGGTGCGCACGCTCAGCGGTGGCGAGCGCAACCGCCTGCTGCTGGCCCGCCTGTTCGCGCGGCCGGCCAATGTGCTGGTGCTGGACGAGCCCACGAACGACCTCGACATCGAAACGCTGGAACTGCTGGAGGAACTGCTGGCCGACTACGACGGCACCGTCTTCCTCGTCAGCCACGACCGGCGCTTCCTCGACAACGTCGTCACGTCCACCATCGTCTACGAGGGTGATGCGCGCTGGCGCGAGTACGAGGGCAGCGTGCAGGACTGGCTGACGCAGTCCAAGCGTGCGGCCGCATTGCAGCAGGCCGCGGCGCCCAAGGCGGCGCCGACACCACCGCCGGCCCCCGAGCCGGCCCCGGTCGTCGCGACCAGGCGCAAGCTCAGCTACAAGGAGCAGCGCGAACTCGACGAGATCCCCAGGCAGATTGCCGCGTTGGAGGCCGAGCAGACGCAGCTGAATGCGCTGCTCAATGGCAGCGAGCTCTATACGCAGGGCGCCAAGCGCATCGCCGAGGTGACGGAGCGCGCGGGTGACATCGACACCGAGCTGCTCGCGCTGATGGAGCGCTGGGAAGAGCTGGAAAACAAGTGAACGCCCTGCACCACGAATGGCTGGCGCTGCAGGCCCAGCACGAGCGCTACGAGGCGCTGGCCCTGGTCGTGAAGCTCGTCGCCTTCGCGGCGACGGTGCTGGTCGCCGACAACACGCTGGCCCTCGCAGTGCTGGCGCTGCTGTGGCTACAGGAGGCCGTGCTCAAGACCTTCCAGGGCCGGCTGGGTGATCGCTTGCTGGCCATCGAGCCGGCGCTGAAGGCCGGCCAGGACGCGCCGGCCATGCAGCTGCACAGCGCCTGGCTGGCGAGCCGCCCGCGCGGTGGCGCACTGCTGGGCGAATACCTGAAAAGCGCGCTGCGGCCGACGGTGGCCTTGCCCTATCCGCTGCTGATGGCGCTCGTCGTTCTGCTCTAGGGCCTTCGCGATCCCTTGCCGTAGCGTTAACAGGCCCTAAGCGGGCTGCAGCTTCTCGACGGGAACCATGTCCGCCCGGCCCTTCAGCTGCACGACGGTCAGGCCCTGGCGGTGCACGACGTGCTCGGCCACGTGGACGGCGCCCTGGTAGCGGACGCGGTCGCCCGGCTTGACGATGGGTTGAGGTGTGATCAGCAGCGGCCGCACGGGGCGTGCGGGTGCCGGCGCGGCTATCGCCGGCTTGGGCAAGGGCTCCAGCACCTTGGCCATCTCGGCCTTGAGCTGCTCGGCCGTGAAGGGCTTCTTCAGCAGGAACAGCGCGCCATGGGCCTCGGCCTCGAACTGGTGTTCGGGCGTCACGTCGAAGCTCAGCAGTGCCAGCTGCAGGCGGGGTTGCACCTCGCGCAGGCGCTGGTAGAGCAGGGGGCCGGTCAGCTCCGCTCTCGGAAACCAGTCGGCGATCAGGTGGCTCGGCCTGAGGAGCATGCCCTGGGTCAGCGCCGAGTCGGTGTCGGCGCAGCAGACGATGTTCTCGGCCGCGACGCCATGGCTCTGCAGCAACTGGCGCACAAAGATCTGGACCCCGGCCAAGGGGTCGACGACAAGGAATCTCACGACGATTTTCTGAAGGCTTCGGGCGTCGCACCCTGCGGCGGCGCCAATCGGGCCGGATTCTGCCGGCGCCTCCATGCCGGCCCGGTGAAAAACCGGGGCGCGGTGTGAGAACTTTGTCAGCCCGGCGCCGATGGCCCGCGCAGGTCGTCCACGGCCGCGCGCAGCGCGCGCCAGAAGGCGGGGTCCTGCGACGTGGCCATGTTGATGCGCATCAGCGAACCGGGCCGGCGTGTGGCGCTGAACAGGTAGCCCGGCGCGGTCAGCCAGCCGGCGTCCAGCAGCGGCTGGGCCAGGCGCTCGGTGTCCACGCCGACGTTGAGCCAGCCGAACAAGCCGTCGGGCGGCGCGGCCCACGTGAAGCCCTGGCGCGTGGCGAGCGCCGAGATGCGCTGGCGCGCCGCGGCCAGGCGCTCGCGCAGTCGCTGCGCGTGGCGCCGCAGGCGGCCCTGCTCCATGCACAGCGCCACGGCGCGTTCCAGCACGGGCGAACTGGTCAGGCCGTCGAGCAGCTTCATGTCGGTCAGCGCGGCCAGCTTCTCGGGCGCCGCGGCGAGGTAGCCGACACGCCAGGCCGGCGTCAGCACCTTGGAGAAGCCGCCGACGTAGACGACGCGGCGCAGGCCATCGAGTGCGGCCAGCCGCGGCAGGTGCTCGGGCGCGAGGAAGCCGTAGCTGTCGTCCTCGACGATGAAGAAATCGTGCTCGTCGGCCAGCCGCAGCAGCCGGTGCGCGGTGGCGAGGTCCAGGCTGTGGCCGGTCGGGTTGTGCAGCACCGGCACGGTCAGGTAGGCGCGCGGCGCGTGTTCCCTGGCAAGGGCGGCCAGCACGGCCAGGTCCGGCCCCTGCGCGCCGCGCGGCACCGGCAGCAGGCGGATGCCGGCCTGCGTCAGCCGCGCAAAGATGATGGCCCAGCCGGGATCGTCCACCAGCACCGCGTCGCCGGGCTGCAGCTGCGTGCGAATCAGCAGGTCCAGCGCATGCGTGGCGCCATTGGTGGTCAGGATCTGCGCCGGGCCGGCGTGGATGCCGAGGTCGGCCAGGCGCTGGCTCAGGGCGGCGCGCAGCCGCGCGTCGCCGCTGGGGTCGCCGTAGCTGAGCTGCAGCGCCTGCTCGCCAGTCAGTCGGCGCAGGGCGGACTGCAGCAGCGCCGGGTCCAGCCAGTCGCCGGGCAGCGTGCCCAGGCCCGGCGAGCGCGCTGCGTCGGCCTCGAACATGCCGCGGATCAGCGCCGTCGCGTCCATCGGCGCCTGGCGCGGGCCGGCCGCGGCGGCCGGTCGCGGCGCGCGGGCGGCGGTGGCCGGGCGCGTGTCGCGCACGAAGAAGCCGCGCTGGCGCCGCGCCTCCAGCAGGCCGGCGGCCTGCAGCTGGTCATAGGCGGCGACGACGGTGTGCGGGCTGACGCCGTGCTGGCGCGCGCAGTCGCGCACCGAGGGCAGGCGGGCGCCGGGCAGCAGCAGTCGTTCGCGGATGCGCTGGGCATAGCGCTCGGCCAGCTGGCCCGAGAGCGGCTCGCTGGCGCCGCGCTGCAGCGGCGGATGTGTACCGGTCGGCATGGCAGTACAGATTCGTGGTTTGAGTGATTGACTGTACTGGAGCTGTATTGCTCTCTGTGCCTAGACTGGGCCCATGTCAGGGTTATCCGCCAGCACCACCATCTCGACGACCTCACAGTCCGACTCGGCACGCGGCCTGCTGCGCGGCCTGGCCGGCGTCGTCATGTTCGCGCTGAGCATCCCGATGACACGGCTGGCCGGTGGCAGCGCGGCGGTGCCACAGCTGGACCCGGTGTTCGTTGCGATGGGCCGCGCCGTCGTGGCGGGTGTGTTGTCCATCGTCTACTTTGCCGCCACCGGCGCACGCCGGCCGCGCGGTGGCGAATGGCGGCTGCTCGCACTGACGGCGGCGGGCGTCGCGTTCGGCTGGCCGCTGCTGTCGGGCCTGGCCGTGCGGCATGTGGACGCAGTACATGCCGCCGTCGTGTCGGGCGTGCTGCCGCTGGCCACGGCCGTCATCGCGGCCTTGGCGCTGCGCCAGCGGCCGAGCATGGGCTTCTGGGCTTGCGCGCTGGCCGGGCTGGCGCTGGTCATCGCCTTTGCGGCCTGGCGCGGCGCGGGTGGGCTGGAGATGGCGGACGGGCTGCTGCTCGGCGCCGTCGTGAGCGCGTCGGCGGGGTATGTGAGTGGCGCGCGCTTGTCTCAGGGCATGACGGCCGAGCAGGTCATCTGCTGGGTGCTGGTGCTGAGCCTGCCCCTCACCGTGCCGCTGGCCGTCATCACGCGGCCCACCGCATCGGTCGCGCCGTCGGCCTGGCTCGGCTTCACCTATGTGTCGCTGTTCTCGATGTGGATCGGCTTCTTCGCCTGGTACCGCGGCCTGGCGCTGGGCGGCACGCTGCGCGTGAGCCAGGTGCAGGTGCTGCAGCCCTTTTTGTCCATGCTGTTCGCCGTGCCATTGCTGGGCGAACGGCTCGATGCCATGACCGTCGCCTTCGCCGCCGCCGTGCTCGCGGTCGTGTGGTGGGGCAAGCGGCAACCGGTTCACTGAAGGAGACGCGCATGAACGACCGATTCACGACACGATTGCAGCCCGGCCAGGCGCTGACCCTGGCCGCCGCACGCGGGCCGCGCCGCCTCGTCGTGACCTGCGGCCGGCTGTGGCTGACCGTCTCCGGCGGCGGCGCGGACCACTGGCTGTGTGCCGGCGAAGGCTTGACGCTGGAGCCGGGCCTCGAGGTGGTCGTCGAAGGCTGGCCCGAGGCGGCTTTCCAGGTGCTGCAACCGGCGGCGCGCCGTCGCGAGCTGCGTCAGGCGTTCACCTTGCGCATGCCCGTCGGAGAAGGCGCATGAATGCTAGGCTGCCTGTCTTTACAACCGACGACACCCGCCCCATGAGCACCGTCTGGACCCAAGCCCGCCGCGCCGCGCGCATGAACCCGTCCATCATTCGCGAGATCCTCAAGGTCACCGAGAAGCCGGGCGTGCTGTCCATGGCCGGCGGCCTGCCGAGCGCGGACACCTTTCCCGTCGACGCGCTGAAGGCCGCCTGCGACCGCGTGCTGACCAAGACGCCGCGCGAGGCGCTGCAGTACGCCGCCAGCGAGGGCTATGCGCCGCTGCGCGAATGGGTGGCCGCGCGCGCCGCCACGCTGGGCATGACGGTCACGCCCGAGCAGGTGCTCATCACCAGTGGCTCGCAGCAGGGGCTGGACCTCGTCGGCAAGATCCTCTGCGACAGCGGCGCGCCGGTGGCCGTCGAGACGCCCACCTACCTCGGCGCGCTGCAGGCCTTCACGCCCTTCGAGCCGCTGTTCGCGAGCCTGGCGAGCGACGACGAGGGCCCGCGCCCCGAGGCGATTGCCGCGTTGCCGCACGACGCGCCCGGCACGCGCTTCACCTATCTGCTGCCCAACTACCAGAACCCTACCGGCCGCGTGATGGGCGCGCAGCGCCGCATCGAGGTGGTGGAGGCCGCGCGCCGCGCCGGCGTGCCCATCGTCGAGGACAACCCCTACGGCGACCTGTGGTTCGACGAGCCGCCGCCGGCCTCGCTGTCCAGCCTGTGGCCCGCGGGCTCGCTCTACCTCGGTTCCTTCTCCAAGGTGCTGACGCCGGGCTTCCGCCTGGGTTATCTGATCGCGCCGCCCGAGCTCTATCCCAAGCTGCTGCAGGCCAAGCAGGCCGCCGACCTGCACACGCCGGGCTTCAACCAGCGCGTCGTGCACGAGGTCGTCAAGGACGGTTTCCTGGACAGCCACATCCCCACCATCCGCGCCCTCTACAAGGCCAACCGCGATGCGATGGCCGCCGCGCTGGCCGAATACCTGCCGCCGGGCTGCGAATGGCAGTCGCCCCAGGGCGGCATGTTCTTCTGGATCCGCCTGCCGGCCGGGCTGGACGCGATGGCCCTGCTGCCGCGCGCCGTGGACGCCGGCATCGCCTACGTGCCGGGCGCTGCCTTCTATGCCCACCAGCCGGATGCGCGCACGCTGCGCCTGTCCTTCGTCACGCTGACGCCTGACCTCATCCACGAGGGCGTCGAGAAGCTCGGCCGGCTGCTGCACGAGGCGCTGGACCCGGCTGCCGAACACGCGCCGTGACGATGCGGCGCGACGCTTACCGGCTCAGCTTCGACGAGGTGGACGCCCGGGCGGCGCATGCCTTCCTGCGTGGCGCCTATTGGTGCGAAGGCATCCCACTGGCCTTGCTGGAGCGGGCCGTCGCGAACTCGCTGTGCATTGCGCTGCATGCCGACGGCGAGGGCCAGGTGGGCTTTGCCCGCGTCGTCACCGACCGCACGACCTTCGCCTATCTGTGCGACGTCTATGTGCTCGACGCCCATCGCGGCCGTGGCCTGGCCACGTGGATGATCGACACCTTGCAGGCCCACGCCGACCTGCAGGGCCTGCGCCGCTTCCTGCTGTTCACCAAGGACGCCCAGCCCCTCTACGCCCGCCACGGCTTTGCGCCGCTGGCGACGCCGGAGCGCGGCATGGAAATCGTCAAACCCGGTCTCTATCTGAAACAACATGACTGAATTGCGCCGCTTTGCCCAGGTCGATGTCTTCACCGCCACGCCGCTGAAGGGCAATGCGTTGGCCGTCGTCATCGACGGCGCCGGGCTGTCCGACGACGAGATGGCCGCGTTCGCGCGCTGGACCAACCTGTCCGAGACGACCTTCCTGCTGCCGCCCACCGACCCGGCCGCCGACTATCGCGTGCGCATCTTCACGCCCGGTGGCGAACTGCCCTTCGCCGGCCACCCGACGCTGGGCAGCGCGCATGCCTTCCTGGCCAGCGGCGGCGATGCGAAGAAGCCCGGCGAGGTCGTGCAGCAATGCGCCATCGGCCTCGTGCGCGTGAAGCGCGACGGCGCGCGGCTGGCCTTCGCCGCGCCGCCGCTGAAGCGCAGCGGTCCGGTCGATGCGGCCACGCGCGCGCAGGCCATCGCGTCGCTGCGCGTGGCGGCCGAGGAGGTGCTCGATGTCGTCTGGTGCGACAACGGCCCGGGCTGGCTCGCCATCCGCCTGGCCGACGCGGCCAGCGTGCTCGCGCTGCAGCCCGACTTCGCCGTGATGGACAGGCTCAAGGTCGGCGTCGTCGGCGCCTATCCGGCAGGCAGCGAATGCCAGTTCGAGGTGCGTGCCTTCGTGCCCGACATCGGCGTGCCGGAAGACCCCGTCACCGGCAGCCTCAACGCGGGTCTCGCGCTGTGGCTGCAGGAGGCCGGGCTGGCGGGCGACAGCTATGTCGCGGCGCAGGGCGCCGCGCTGGGCCGTGCGGGCCGCGTTCATGTGAAGCGTGATGCCGAGGCGACCTGGATCGGCGGCGACGTGACACCGTTGATCCATGGTCAGGTAAGGCTGTGAAAACAGACGACCTGTTCCGCGAGGACGCGACGCTGCTGGTCTGCGACGCCACCGTCATCGCGCAAGGGGAGGGCGGTGTGCTGCTGGACCGCACCGTCTGCTATCCGCTCGGCGGCGGCCAGGCCGGCGATACCGGCTGGCTGGTGGCCGGCGGGCAGCGCTGGCGGGTGACGGACACGCGCAAGAGCAAGGCCCATCCCGAAGCCATCGTCCATCTCATCGAAGGCGAGTCACTGCCGCCGGTCGGTACGGCCGTGCGCGTCGAGGTCGATACCGCGCGGCGCCAGGCGCACCGGCGCTTCCACACGGCGACGCATCTGCTGTGCGCGCTGCTGCCCTATCCGGTCGACGGCTGCTCCATCACCGAGACCTATGCGCGGCTGGACTTCCACACCGACGAACCCTTCGACAAGGACGCCATCCAGGCCGGCCTGGCGCGGCTGGTGGCCGAAGCCCACCCGGTCGGGCACCGCTGGATCAGTGAGGAAGAGCTGGATGCCAACCCGGGCCTCGTCCGCTCGATGAGCGTGCAGCCGCCGCGCGGGCTGGGGCGGGTGAGGGTGCTGGAGATCGAAGGGGTCGATCTTCAGCCTTGTGGAGGAACGCATGTGTCGAACACATCAGAGATCGGTCCCGTGGTGGTGACGAAGATTGAAAAGAAGTCAGCCAAGACCCGCAGGGTCGTGCTCGGCTTTGCCGAGTCGGCCGCAGGCCGTAGCTGATTTCTTTGGGGATCACTCATGTGAGCGAGGCGAACGTTAGTGATCACTAAAAGAAGAGTGCCAAGACCCGACGCGTGGTTTTGGGATTTGCAGGCTGACATCGCTGGCTAAACTGCGCCGCCTATGTCCGGCCCCGACATCCAGCTCATCACGCCCGAGACCGCCGAGGACTGGCAGGAGACCCGCCTGATCCTGCGCGACTACGCCAACAGCCTCGACGTGGACCTGTGCTTCCAGGGCTTCGAGGAAGAACTCGCGACGCTGCCCGGTGCCTATGCACAGCCGCAGGGCTTGATGCTGCTGGCCCTCGTTGATGGCGCCGTCGCCGGCAGCGGTGCCTTCCGCCCGCTGCCCGACGCCGACTATCCCAATGCCTGCGAGATGAAGCGCCTGTTCGTGCGCCCGGCCTTCCGCCGCTTCGGCCTGGGCCGCATCCTTGCCCAGCAGCTGATGGACCGCGCCACCGAGGCCGGCTACTCGTCCATGCTGCTCGACACGCTGGACGACATGGAAGCCGCGCGCGGCCTGTACGAAAGCCTGGGCTTCGTCGAAGTGCCGCCGTTCTACTTCAACCCCATCCCCGGCGCGCACTACCTGAAGGCCGAGCTGGGCGCCTTCCGGCCGAGTTACTTCGGATAACCGCCTAGAGTCTTGGGATGACCTCCCAAGACATCCAAGCCCTCGGCTCCCACCGCTGCCTGCTCGGCGAATCGCCGCTGTGGCACCCCACCGAACAGGTTCTCTACGCGGTCGACATTCCGGGCCGTCAGGTGTTGCGCTGGCGCGATGGTGCCGATGCGCCGGACGCGTGGCCGCAGGATGCAGAGCCCGGCTGCATCGCGGCGCGCGCCAGCGGCGGCCTGCTGGTGGCGCGGCGCGATGGCCTGTGGACGCTGGACACGATGGCCGGCGAACAGCAGCTCGTCGCCGCGCCGCCCTACGACCCGGCGCGACTGCGCTTCAACGACGGCAAGGTCGACCCCGCCGGCCGGCTGTGGGTCGGCAGCATCTCCGATGCGCGAGAGCCCGAGGCCGCGCTGTATCGCCTGGACAACGGTGCCTTCTCGCCGCAGGTGCCCGGCCTGACGACGTCCAACGGCCTGGCCTGGAGCCCGGACGGCCGTCGCGTTCACTGGTCCGATACCAAGGCCCACCGCGTCTACGCTGCCGACTTCGATATGGCGACCGGCGCGTTGTCCAACACTCGTGTCTTCGCCGAGTTCAAGCAGCGCGCCGCGGGCGAAGCCTATGGCGGACGCCCCGACGGCGCCGCGATGGATGCCGAAGGCTGCTACTGGGCCGCGATGTTCGAGGGCCGCAGCGTCGTGCGCATCGCGCCGACCGGCGAGGTCGTGCAGCGCGTCGAACTGCCCGTCACCTGCCCGACCATGCCGACGTTCGGCGGCGCCGACCTGCGCACCCTCTTCATCACGACGGCGCGCGAGAAGCGTCCCGCCGATGAGCTGGAACGTGAGCCGCTCGCGGGTGCCGTACTGCAACTGCGCGTCGATGTGCCAGGCCTGGCCGCAACACTGACACCAGCCTGAATCCTGAACGAATGTTGCGGCGGGTTTACCCCGGTGTAACTCGTCACCTATAATGAGGGGCTTTGTTGGGTGGCGCCCTGTGCGTCATCCTGGTGCAACCGGCCTCTGGCAGTTTTGGAGGTTGAGCCGCCCACCCCAGGATCTGGCGCCATGACCGAGAACGGCCCCCGAAAGACCTGGCCCCCCGTCGCATCCGCGGCCGGCGGCTGGGACGACGACAACGAGGAGCCGCCCGTCAAGGCGCTGAGCCCGGAGCAGGCGGCGGCGCTGAAGTCCGCGTTGCCGATGCTGTCGCCCTGGCGTGTGCTGGGGATGCAGCTGGTGGCGGGTCTGCTGTGCGTGGCCGTGATCCGGCTGTGGACGGCGTCCGGCGCGGCCACCGTTTCGGCGCTCTATGGCGTCGCGGCGGTGGTGCTGCCCAACATGCTGCTGGTGCGGGGCATGACAAAGCGAGTGAGTTCGGCGGCCGGTGCGGCGGTCGGATTCATGACCTGGGAATTTTTGAAAATCGGTGCATCGATCGCGATGCTGGTGCTGGCGCCAAAGGTGGTGCCGGGCCTCAGTTGGCCGGCTCTGCTGGCCACCCTCGCGGTGTGCATCAAAGTGAACTGGCTGGCGCTCGCGTGGCGTGGCCGCAGATAGACCTGACGAGGCAGAACGAAACATGGCAGCAGAAGGCCACGAAACAGCCGCCCCGAGCGCTGGTGAATACATCATTCACCACCTGAACCATGCCCAGAACGGTTCGATGAACGGGAAGATCGTTGACTTTTCCATCGTCAACTTCGACTCCATCTTCTTCAGCGTCCTGCTGGGTCTCGTCGGCTGCTTCTTCCTGTGGCGCGCCGCCAAGTCCGCCACGTCGGGCGTCCCCGGCCGTTTTCAAGCCGCTGTCGAAATCCTCGTCGAGATCGTCGCCGACCAGGCCAAAGGCATCGTCCACAACGCCAACAGCCGCAAGTTGGTTGCGCCTCTCGCGCTGACCGTGTTCGTCTGGATCTTCCTGATGAACGCAATGGACTTGCTGCCGGTCGACCTGCTGCCCTGGGCTTGGCAGACCATCACCGGCGACCACCACGCCTATCTGCGCGTTGTGCCCACGGCCGACCTGTCCATGACCATGGGCCTGTCCGTCGGCGTGCTGATCACCTGCCTGATCTACAACGTCAAGATGAAGGGTGCCGGCGGCTGGGCTCACGAGCTCGTTGCCGCACCGTTCGGCGACAAGGTCTACCTGTACCCGGTCAACCTCGCGATGCAGCTGATCGAGTTCGTCGCCAAGACCGTCTCCCACGGCATGCGGCTGTTCGGCAACATGTATGCCGGCGAACTGATCTTCATGCTGATCGCCCTGATGGGTGGTGCCTGGAGCCTGTCGGCGACCGGCATCGGCCTGGCGATCGGCCACATCATCGCGGGTTCGGTGTGGGCCATCTTCCACATCCTGATCATCACGCTGCAGGCCTTCGTGTTCATGATGCTGACGCTGGTCTACATCGGTCAGGCCCACGACGCGCACTGATTGCACGTCGAGCGTCCCAGTCTCTCCCAAGCAGTTTTCCCTCAACCCTTTCTCTCTAAATCCTCTAAGGAGTCATCGTGGAAGTCATTAGCTTTGTTGCTCTCGCCGCTGGTCTGATCATTGGTCTGGGCGCCTTCGGTGCTTGTATCGGTATCGGCATCATGGGCAGCAAGTACCTCGAGTCCGCCGCCCGTCAGCCCGAGCTGATGAACGAACTGCAAACCAAGATGTTTCTGCTGGCCGGCCTGATCGACGCCGCCTTCATCATCGGCACCGGTATCGCCCTGTGGTTCGCCACGGCCAACCCCTTCCTGGGCCAAATCTCCCAGCTGGTCGCCAAGTAATTCGACGTTGCCGCCCCGCCCTCGGACTCCTGGGGGCGGCTTCAAGCACTCGAAACTTTGTGAGGCACCCAGGTGTTTATTAACGCATCGCTCATCGTTCAGATGATCGTGTTCCTGATCCTTGTCGGGTTCACGATGAAGTATGTGTGGCCGCCGATCATCAAGGCACTCGACGAGCGTGCCGCCAAGATCGCCGCAGGCCTGTCCGCTGCCGACAAGGCCAAGGCCGAACTGGCCGGCGCAGAAGCGCAGATCGCCAAGGAACTGGCCGCGACCAAGGCTGAATCCGGCAAGCTGATCTCGGACGCCGAGAAGCGCGCCGCCGCCATCGTCGACGCCGCCAAGGGCAAGGCCGAAGAAGAAGGCGCCAAGATCCTGGCCGCCGCCAAGGCCGACGCCGAGCAGCAGGTTTCCCGCGCTCGCGAAGCTCTGCGCGAGCAGGTCGCTGCGCTGGCCGTCAAGGGCGCCGAGCAGATCCTGCAGAAGGAAGTCAACGCCGGCGTTCACGCCGAGCTGCTGGCTCGCCTGAAGACGGAGCTCTGACATGGCTGAGATCGCCACCATCGCCCGCCCCTACGCTGAAGCGCTGTTCCAGGTCGCCAAGTCGCAAGACCTGACCGCCTGGGGCCAGCAGCTCGACGCGCTGGCCCAGGTGGCGCAGGACGCCGATCTGCGCCAGTTCGCCGATCACCCCAAGGCGCAAGCCGAGCAGGTCGTCGCCGTCATGACCGCGGCCGCCAAGCAGACGCTGGCCCCCGGCGTGCAGAACTTCCTGCAGACCATCGTCGAAAACGGCCGTCTGGCCGCGCTGCCCGAGATCGTCGCCCAGTACCACGTGCTGGCCAACGCCGCCTCCGGCGTGTCCGACGCACAGATCTTCAGCGCCTACGAGATCAGCGACGCACAGCTCGCCGACCTCAAGGCCTCGCTGGAGAAGCGCTTCGGCCGCAAGCTCGACGCCCATGTGCAGCTGGAGCCCAGCCTGATCGGCGGCGTTCGCGTCGTCGTCGGCGACGAGGTGCTGGACACCTCCGTCAAGGCCCGCCTGGAGCGCATGAAGGTTGCGCTGACTGCCTGATCCGCAGACCGCCACGCAAGACATTCCGATTTACCCCGCGTCTGACCCCGCCCTTGATCCGGCGACGGTTCGGCAACCTGGGAGACCAAGCATGCAACTGAATCCCGCTGAAATTTCCGAACTGATCAAGAGCCGCATCGAGGGTCTTGGTGGCAGCACGGACATCCGCAACCAGGGCACCGTCGTGTCCGTTTCCGACGGCATCGTCCGCGTCCACGGCCTGTCCGATGTGATGCAGGGCGAGATGCTCGAATTCCCGCCGACGGCTGACGGCACGCAGACCTTCGGTCTGGCCCTGAACCTCGAGCGCGACTCCGTCGGCGCCGTGATTCTGGGTGCCTACGAGCACGTCTCGGAAGGCGACACCGTCAAGTGCACGGGCCGCATCCTGGAAGTGCCGGTCGGCCCCGAACTGATCGGCCGCGTCGTCAACGCGCTGGGCCAGCCCATCGACGGCAAGGGCCCGATCAACGCCAAGATGACCGACGTCATCGAGAAGGTCGCCCCGGGCGTGATCGCGCGTAAGAGCGTGGACCAGCCTGTGCAGACCGGCCTGAAGTCCATCGACTCGATGGTTCCGGTCGGCCGCGGCCAGCGCGAACTGATCATTGGTGACCGTCAGACGGGCAAGACCGCCGTCGCCATCGACGCGATCATCAACCAGAAGGGTCAGAACATGACCTGCGTCTACGTCGCCATCGGCCAGAAGGCGTCGTCGATCAAGAACGTCGTGCGCTCGCTGGAGCAGGCCGGCGCGATGGAATACACCATCGTCGTCGCCGCCTCGGCCTCCGAGTCCGCCGCGATGCAGTACGTGTCGGCCTACTCGGGCTGCACGATGGGCGAGTACTTCCGCGACCGCGGCCAGGACGCCCTGATCGTCTATGACGACCTGTCCAAGCAGGCCGTGGCCTACCGCCAGGTCTCGCTGCTGCTGCGCCGCCCGCCGGGCCGCGAAGCCTTTCCCGGCGACGTGTTCTATCTCCACAGCCGCCTGCTGGAGCGTGCCGCCCGCGTGAACGCCGACTACGTCGAAGCCTTCACCAAGGGTGAAGTCAAGGGCAAGACCGGTTCGCTGACGGCTCTGCCGATCATTGAAACGCAGGCCGGCGACGTGTCCGCCTTCGTGCCGACCAATGTGATCTCGATCACCGACGGCCAGATCTTCCTGGAAACGTCGCTGTTCAACGCCGGTATCCGCCCCGCCATCAACGCCGGTATCTCGGTGTCGCGCGTCGGTGGCGCTGCCCAGACCAAGCTCGTGAAGTCGCTGTCCGGCGGTATCCGTACCGACCTGGCCCAGTACCGTGAACTGGCTGCCTTCGCGCAGTTCGCTTCCGACCTGGACGAAGCCACCCGCAAGCAGCTGGACCGCGGTGCCCGCGTGACGGAACTGCTGAAGCAGGCCCAGTACTCGCCGCTGTCCATCTCGCTGATGGCCGCGTCGCTGTACGCCGCCAACAAGGGCTTCATGGACAGCATCGAAGTGAAGAAGGTCCTGGCCTTCGAACACGGCCTGCACCAGTTCCTGAAGACCAGCCACGCCGCGCTGCTCGCCAAACTCGAGAACGACAAGGCGATGGACAAGGATGCCGAAGCCGAGCTGAACGCCGCGATCACTTCCTTCAAGAAGTCGTTCGCTTAAAGCCGGAACACGCGGGGCGCAGCCTCAAAACTGACCCCGCACTGAACTAGGAGTTCGAATGGCTTCAAGCAAAGAAATCCGCGGCAAGATCAAGTCGGTCGAGAACACCAAGAAGATCACCAAGGCGATGGAAATGGTCGCCGCGTCCAAGATGCGCAAGGCGCAGGAGCGGATGCGGGCGGCTCGTCCCTACGCCGAGAAGATCGGCAACATCGCGGCCGAACTGGCCAAGGCCAACCCCGAGTACCGCCATCCCTTCCTCGTCAAGAACGACGCAGCGAAGGAGGTCGGCATGGTCGTCGTCACGACGGACAAGGGCCTGTGCGGTGGTCTCAACACCAACCTGCTGCGCGCGGCCACGTCCAAGCTGAAGGACCTGGAAGCCGCCGGCCAGAAGGCCCAGGTCGTCGCCATCGGCGGCAAGGGGCTGGGCTTCATGAACCGCATCGGCGCCAAGGTCGTGGCTCACGCCACGCAGCTCGGCGACCAGCCCCACATCGAGGCCCTGATCGGCCCCGTCAAGGTGCTGCTCGACGCCTACGCCGCCGGCAAGCTGTCCGCCGTCTACCTCTGCTACACGCAGTTCATCAACACGATGAAGCAAGAGGTGAAGGTGCACCAGCTGCTGCCGCTGAAGGCCGCCGACATGGCAACCGACAAGGCCGGCCACTCGTGGGACTACCTCTACGAGCCGGACGCCGCCACGGTCATCAACGAGCTGCTCGTGCGCTACTCGGAAGCCCTGGTCTTCCAGGCCGTCGCCGAAAACATGGCCAGCGAGCAGTCCGCCCGCATGGTCGCCATGAAGGCCGCGACCGACAACGCCGGCACGCTGATCGGTGAGCTGAAGCTGGTCTACAACAAGACCCGCCAGGCAGCCATCACCAAAGAGTTGTCCGAGATCGTCAGCGGCGCGGCCGCGGTGGGCTGATCCAGCCCGAACGCAAAGATTTGAATTGAAGGAACGCACAAATGTCTAACACTCAAGCAGTCGGCAAGATCGTTCAGTGCATTGGCGCCGTCGTTGACGTGGAATTCCCGCGCGACAAGATGCCCAAGGTCTACGACGCCCTGAAGATGGAAGGCGCTGCGCTGACGCTGGAAGTCCAGCAGCAGCTGGGCGACGGCGTGGTCCGCACCATTGCACTGGGTTCGTCCGACGGCCTGCGCCGCGGCACCGAGGTCTACAACACCGGCGACACCATCCAGGTGCCGGTCGGCAAGGCCACCCTCGGCCGCATCATGGACGTGCTGGGCAACCCCATCGACGAACGTGGCCCGGTCGCTTCCACGCTGAGCGCCTCCATCCACCGCGCCGCCCCGGCCTACGACGAGCTGAGCCCGTCGCAGGACCTGCTGGAAACCGGCATCAAGGTGATCGACCTGATCTGCCCGTTCGCCAAGGGCGGCAAGGTGGGCCTGTTCGGTGGCGCCGGCGTCGGCAAGACCGTGAACATGATGGAGCTCATCAACAACATCGCCAAGGCGCACAGCGGTCTGTCCGTGTTTGCCGGAGTGGGTGAGCGCACCCGTGAGGGCAACGACTTCTATCACGAGATGTCGGACTCCGGCGTCGTCGTGCAGGAGAAGCTCGAAGACTCCAAGGTCGCCATGGTCTACGGCCAGATGAACGAGCCCCCGGGCAACCGTCTGCGCGTCGCGCTGACCGGCCTGACCATCGCCGAGTCGTTCCGCGACGAAGGCAAGGACGTGCTGTTCTTCGTGGACAACATCTATCGCTACACGCTGGCCGGCACGGAAGTGTCCGCACTGCTGGGCCGCATGCCTTCCGCCGTGGGCTACCAGCCGACGCTGGCCGAGGAAATGGGCCGCCTGCAGGAGCGCATCACGTCGACCAAGGTCGGCTCGATCACGTCCATCCAGGCCGTCTACGTCCCTGCGGACGACCTGACCGACCCGTCGCCCGCCACGACCTTCGCCCACCTGGACGCCACCGTCGTGCTGTCGCGTGACATCGCCTCGCTGGGTATCTACCCCGCCGTGGACCCGCTGGACTCGACCAGCCGCCAGATCGACCCCAACGTCGTCGGCGAAGAGCACTACACGACGACCCGTGCCGTGCAGCAAGTGCTGCAGCGCTACAAGGAACTGCGCGACATCATCGCCATCCTGGGCATGGACGAACTGTCGCCGGAAGACAAGCTGTCGGTCGCCCGCGCCCGCAAGATCCAGCGCTTCCTGTCGCAGCCCTTCCACGTCGCCGAAGTGTTCACGGGCACCCCGGGCAAGTACGTGCCGCTGAAGGAAACCATCCGCGGCTTCAAGATGATCGTCAACGGCGAGTGCGACTCGCTGCCCGAGCAGGCCTTCTACATGGTCGGCACGATTGACGAGGCGTTTGAAAAGGCCAAGAAGATTCAGTGATGTTGACCGGGGCGCCTCGCGCGTCCCGTCTCTCGCAGAACCTTCTTCAACTTTGAATCGCTAAGGAAGATTGACATGGCAACCCTCCACGTCGACGTGGTCTCCGCCGAAGAGCAGATCTTCTCGGGCGAGGCCAAGTTCGTCGCCCTGCCGGGCGAGAGTGGCGAGCTCGGCATCCTGCCCAAGCACACGCCGCTGATCACCCGCATCAAGCCGGGCGCCGTGCGCATCGAGCGCGCCGATGGTAGCGAAGAATTCGTCTTCGTCGCCGGCGGCATCCTCGAGGTGCAGCCGAACCGCGTGACCGTGCTGGCCGACACCGCCATCCGCGGCAAGGACCTCGACGAAGCCAAGGCCGCCGAGGCCAAGAAGCTGGCCGAGGAAGCGCTGAAGAACGCCAAGAGCGAGATCGACCTCGCCAAGGCGCAGAGCGAACTGGCCATCCAGGCCGCCCAGCTGGCTGCGCTGCGCAAGTTCCTCAAGAAGTGAGTCGGCGCGCCGCGAGAGCGGCGTCCTCGAATCCTGCTGAGCGCGGCCCTGGCCGCGCTCAGTGCTTTTGGCTACCGCTTTTTCACGCCGGCAATGCGCGGCAGGTGAATTCTGGACGTTTCTCTCCAGTGTCCCGCCGGCATGGCTGCGGATAATTCGCCCCTTCTCCGCCACTCCCACCTGCTTCCCAGACGATGACTGCCTTCCGAGTTTGCCGCTGGGCCGCCTGGGCGCCCGGCCTGGAGACGAAGGAGGCCTGGGCCGGCTGGCTGGCGGAGCCCACGTGGCCGCTGCCGGCAACGGACGCCGTCGCGCCGCTGGCCGAGGTGCCCGCCATGACGCGCCGTCGCATCGACCCGCTCGGCCGTGCCGCGCTGCAGGTCGCGTGGTGGGTGCAGGGCGCCGAGCCGACCGGGCCCGTCGTCTTTGCGTCGCGCTGGGGCGAGATCGCCCGCTCCGTGGGCCTGCTGCGCCAGCTCAGCCAGGGCGAGGGTCTGTCGCCGACGGCCTTCAGCCTGTCCGTGCACAACGCCAGCAGCGCGGTCTATTCCATCACACGCGGTGACACGGCCAACTACACCGCCATCTCGGCCGGACCCGCCAGCGCGGCGGCCGGCGTCTGCGAGGCGCTGGGCCTGCTCGGCGAAGGCGCCGGTCAAGTGCTCGTGGTCTCCGTCGAATCCGCGCTGCCCGAGCCCTACCAGGGCTTCGACGCCAACCCCGGCCCGCTGCGCGCTTGGGCCGTCTTGCTGGAAGCTGTCGAGCGCGGACTGCGACTGCAGGCCACCACGGCCGGTGACGAGGATGAGGCTGGCCTGCCGCCCGACCTCGCCGCGCTGCGCTTCCTGACCGGCCAGCAGCCGCAGTTGCAGCAAAGCGGCTGGCGCTGGAGCCGCGATGGCTGAGCTGCTGCAATGGCCCGGCCGGCTGTGGCGCGTCTTCGCGACGGGCCTGTCCTTCGTCTGCTTCGGCATCGGCGGCATGCTGCTGTGGCTGGTCGTGTTCCCGCTGCAGGCGCTGCTGCTGCCCGAGGCACGGCGCCAGCAGGCCGCGCGCAGCGTCGTGCGGGCCGTGTTCCGTCTTTTCATCGGCTTCATGCGGCTCGTGGGGCTGATCCGCTACGAGCTCGTCGGCGTCGAGAAGCTGCAGCGCCGCGGCCTGCTGGTGTTGGCCAACCACCCGACGCTGATCGACGTCGCCTTCCTGATCGGCCTCGTCCCCAATGCCAGCTGCGTGGTCAAGTCCACGCTGGCGGACCACCCCTGCACGCGGGGCCCGGTGCGCGCCACGGGCTACATCTGCAACAATCCGGGCTCTGATTTGTTGCTGGCTTGTACGGACACGCTGGCAGCGGGCAGCAACCTGATCATCTTTCCCGAAGGCACGCGGTCGCGGCCCGGGCAGCCCCTGAAGATGCAGCGCGGCGCGGCGCAGATCGCACTGCGCGGCGGCTTGGACGTCACGCCGGTGCGCATTCGTTGCGAACCGCTCGGTCTTTACAAGGGACAGCCCTGGTGGACTGTCGCCAAACGGCCGCTGCACTTCATCATCGAGGTTGGCGACGACATGCCCACCGCCCCCATCCTGGAGGCGGCCGGTGGCGAGCACGGCCGGGCGGCCCGCCGCCTGACGGAAAGCCTGATCCAGTTTTTTACCGAGCCCGCACGGATGTCGGCAGCAGAAGGGAAGGGGAGCCATGCAAGCGTTGGAACAGGAAATCAAGGAACTGCTGATCTCGGCACTCCAGCTGGAGGATCTCAAGCCTGATGACATCGACGCCGAACAGGCGCTGTTCGTCGAGGGCCTGGGCCTGGATTCCATCGACGCGCTGGAGCTGGGCCTGGCCCTGCAGAAGCGCTACGGCCTGAGCATGGCCGCCGACTCGGCCGAGACCCGCAAGCATTTCGCCAGCATCCGCGCGCTGGCGCAGTTCGTCGCCAGCCACCGCAAGATCGCCGCCTGAACGCCGAGGAATGACCGCCATGACCGACCAAGAAATCTTTGATCGCCTGCGCAGCATCCTCGTCGAGACCTTCGACATCGAGGCCGACCGCATCGCGCCGCAGGCCAGGCTTTATGACGACCTCGACATCGACAGCATCGATGCCGTCGACCTCATCGTGAAGCTCAAGCCCCTGGTGGGCAAGCGCCTGCAACCCGAGGCCTTCAAGGCCGTGCGCACGGTGCAGGATGTCATCGACGCGCTGCAGGGCCTGCTGAAGGCGGAAGGCGCGGACGCCGAAGTCGGTGACCGGCCGGCGGCGGCCACGACCGCCTGACCCGGGGCTCGCGATGCGCTGGGCCCTGGTGCTGGCCCTGACGGCCGCGTATCCGCTGATCGTCTATTTCAGCCTGGGGCGCATCGAGCCCCGCTATCTCGCGCTGCTGCTGCTGGTGCTGGGCGGCCTGCGCTGGCTGGCCGGTGGCGCGCAGCAGGCCGCGCAGGCCCGCTGGGTGGCGCTGGCCGCCCTCGTGCTGGCCGGCAGCACGGCGCTGCTCAACATGAGCCTGCCGCTCAAGCTCTACCCGGTGCTCGTCAACTTCGCGTTGCTCGCCGTGTTCGGCCTCAGCCTCGTGCGCGGCCCGACGGTGGCCGAGCGCATCGCGCGCCTGCAGGAGCCCGACCTCGACCCGCGCGGCGTTGCCTACACGCGGCGCGTGACCCAGGTGTGGTGCGGCTTCTTCGTGCTCAACGGCAGCCTCGCGCTGGGCACGGCGCTGTGGGCGTCGGAGAAGACCTGGGCGCTCTACAACGGCCTGATCGCCTATGTCCTCATCGGCACGCTGATGGCCGGTGAATGGCTGGTACGCCGCCAGTTGCGCGCCCGCTGGGGAAGGGCGCAGGCATGACGCCGTCCCAGCGGCTGGCCGCGCTGTTGACCTTGCCGCCGCCTGCCGTCGTCGGCTGGCGCCGCCGCGAGCCGGTGACGGGTGCCGACTGGCTCGCCGATGCCGGCCGCTGGCAGGCCGCCTTCGCGGCGCACTCGGGGCAACGCTTCGCCCTCTACTTCCACGACACCCTGAGCTTTGCCGCGGCGCTGTTCGGCGCCTGGCAGGCCGGCAAGCAGGCCTGGCTGCCGGGCGACCTCACACCGGCCAGCGCGCAGGCGCTGCGCACGCGCGTCGATGGCTTTGCGGGCGACGTGGCGCCGCCGCAGGGGCTGCCTGTCGTCACGCCCGCGGCCGAACCGGCCACGGCCTTGAAGCCGCTGGATGCCGAGGCCCAGCAACTCGTCGTCTTCACGTCAGGCTCCACCGGCGAACCCCAGGCGTTGACCAAGCGGCTGCGCCAGCTGTTCGAGGAGATCACCGCGCAGCAGCAGGCCTTCGGCGCCACCGCGCCGGGCGCCGCCTTGCTGGCCAGCGTGTCGCACCAGCATCTCTACGGCCTGCTGTTCCGCGTGCTGTGGCCGCTGGCCACGGATCGGCCCATCCAGGCGCAGGGCGTCGTCGTGCTGGAAGACCTGGCCGAGCTGACGCCGCCCGGCGCACGCGCCATCCTCATTGCCAGCCCGGCCCATTTGAGCCGGCTGCCGCTGCAGCCGCAGCACGGGGTCGACCAGCTGTTCAGCTCCGGCGCGCCGCTGCCCGATGCGGCCCTGCCGGACTGCCTGCGCGTCTTCGGCCGCGCGCCCATCGAGATCTATGGCAGCAGCGAGACCGGCGGCGTCGCCTGGCGCCAACGCAATCCCGGCGCGACTACGCATTGGCAGGCCCTGCCCGGCGTCGAATGGCGCGTGGACGACGACGCGCTGTGGCTGCGTTCGTCGCATCTGGACGAGGCCGGCTGGATGCCCAGCGCCGACCGCGCCGCCGCCGTGCCGGGCGGTTTCGAGCTGCGTGGCCGCGCCGACCGCATCGTCAAGATCGCCGAGAAGCGCGTGTCGCTGACGGCCGTGGAAGCCGCGCTGCGCGCATCGCCGCTGCTGGCCGACCTCCGCCTTGTCACGCTGACCGAGCCGCGCGAGCAACTGGGCGTTGTCGCCGTGCCCAGCGAGGCCGGCTGGCGGCTGCATGACGAGCAAGGCCGGCGTGCGCTGGCCGAGGCGCTGCGCGCCTTGCTGACCGACGTCGTCGAGCGCGTCGCGCTGCCGCGGCGCTTCCGCTTCCTGCCTGAGCTGCCCGTCAACGCGATGGCCAAGTCCACGCAGGCGCGGCTTCTCGCCGAATTCGACCCGCGCCGGCCCGCGCTGCGCGCCATCCAGCGCCACGACGGCGGTGAAGACCTGACGCTCTTCATCGACGCCGCGCTGCCCCAGCTCGAAGGCCATTTCGACGGCCACCCCATCCTGGCCGGCGTCGTGCAGGTCGAATGGGCCGAGATGTTCGGCCGCGAGCGCTTCGCCATCACGGGCGAGTTCGCCGGCATGGAGGCGTTGAAGTTCCAGCGCGTCATCACGCCGGGCCGACACGTCACGTTGTCGCTGGGCTGGACGCCGGGCAAGCTGGCGTTCCGCTACCACTCCGACCTGGGCCAGCACGCCAGCGGCAAGCTGCTGTTCACGACGACCTGATGAAGCTCGGCGCCGTCATTCCCGTCTACAACCACGGTGGCCCCATCGCGGGCGTCGTCGCGGCGCTGCGCGGCCATGGCCTGCCGGTGCTGCTGGTGGACGATGCCAGCGAGCCCGGCTGCGCCGCCGTGCTGGACAGTCTGGCGCAGCAGCCCGACGTGACGCTGCTGCGTCTGCCAGTCAACGAGGGCAAGGGTGGCGCCGTCATCGCCGGCCTGCGCCGCGCCGCCCAGCTCGGCTGGACGCATGCACTGCAGATCGACGCCGATGGCCAGCACGACACGCGCGATGTGCCGGCTTTCACTGCCGCAGCTGTAGCAGCGCCGGCGCAGATGATCTGCGGCTATCCGATCTACGACGACAGCGTTCCCAAGGCGCGCCTGTATGGCCGCTATGCCACGCACATCTGGGTCTGGATCAACACGCTGTCGCTGGCCATCCGCGACTCCATGTGCGGCTTCCGCATCTACCCGCTGGCGGCCACGCTGCGCGTCGTCGACGGGCAGCACATCGGCCGGCGCATGGACTTCGACACCGAGATCGCCGTGCGTCTGTACTGGTCGGGCATGGGCGTCGTCAACGTGCCGACGCGCGTGCGCTACCCCGAGGACGGTGTCTCGCACTTCCGCGTCTGGAAGGACAACGTGCTGATCTCGGCGATGCACACGCGGTTGTTCTTCGGCATGTTGTGGCGCGCACCGATGTTGCTGTTGCGAAAGCTCACCGCATGAAGCCCGCACGCCACTGGGCAGCGATGGGCGAGAACACCTTCGTCGCCGGCATCTGGCTGCTGTTCGCCGTGCACCGGCTGCTCGGCCGTGCGGTGTTCCGTGCGCTGCTGTGGCCCGTCGTGCTCGTCTACTGGCTGAGCAACGCGGGCCTGCGCGCGCACAGCCTCGGCTATCTGCGCCGCCTGCAGCCCGCGGCCGGCTGGTGGCAAGGCCTGGCCCATGTGCGGCTGTTCGCCGAGACCATGCTGGACAAGCTGCTCGCCATCGCCGGCCGCTACCCACTGGCGCGCGTGCAGTCGCGTGGCACGGACGCCGTCCACGCGCAGGCGAAGACGGGCCAGGGCGCCGTCCTCGTGACGGCCCACACCGGCTGCCTGGAGCTGTGCCAGGCGCTGGCCGAGCAGGCGCCCGACCTCAAGGTCAATGTGCTGGTGCACACCAAGCATGCCGAGAGCTTCAACCGCATCCTCGCCAGGCTGAACCCCCATCGCGGCGTCGAGCTCATCGAGGTCAGCGACCTCGACATGGGCCTCGTGCTGAAGCTGGCCGAGCGCGTCGCGGCCGGCGAGTTCCTCGCCATCGCGGGCGACCGCGTGCCGGTGCGTGGCAGCAAGACGGTGCGCATCCCCTTCCTCGGCGGTGACGCGGACTTCCCTGTCGGCCCCTACCTGATCGCCGGCCTGCTGGGCTGCCCGCTGTTCCTGATGCTCAGCCTGCACGAAGGCGACGGCTATGCGCTGGAGTTCGAGCGGCTGGCCGACAGGGTCACGCTGCCGCGCCGCGCCCGCGAGGCCGCGCTGGCCGAGCATGCCCGCCGCTTTGCCGATGCCCTCGCCGCCCGGCTGCACCGTTCGCCCTATGACTGGTTCAACTTCTATGCCTTCTGGGACCGCCCCGATGCAACCCATCACGTTTGACGGCCAGCGCCTGCACATCGAAGACATCGTCGCGATCGCCCGCCGCGAAGCCGGCGCCGAGCTCGGCCGCACGCCCGAGTTCCAGGCCCGCATCCAGGCCGGCGCCGACTTCGTCGCCCGCCTGCTGGCCGAGGACGGCGTCGTCTACGGCGTGACGACCGGCTATGGTGACTCCTGCACGGTGGCCGTGCCGCCGGCCCTCGTCGCCGAGCTGCCCCACCACCTCTACACCTACCACGGCATCGGCGCCGGCGCGCTGCTGACGCCGGAGCAGACCCGCGCCGTGCTCGGCGCGCGGCTGGCCTCGCTGAGCCAGGGTCTGTCCGGCGTCAGCCTGGACCTGCTGCGCCAGATCGAGACGCTGCTGAAGCACGACATCCTGCCGCTGATCCCCAGCGAAGGCTCGGTCGGCGCCAGCGGCGACCTGACGCCGCTGTCCTACCTCGCTGCCGTGCTGTGCGGCGAGCGCGAGGTCAGCGTCAACGGCGAGACGCTGCCGGCTCTGGAGGCGCTGCGCGCCGTCGGCGCCACGCCGCTGAAGCTGAGGCCCAAGGAAGGCCTGGCCATCATGAACGGCACGGCCGTCATGACCGGCCTGGCCTGCCTGGCCTTCGCGCGCGCCGACTACCTCGCCAGGCTGGCCACGCGCATCACGGCGATGAACGTCGTCGCCAGCGCCGGCAATGCCCATCACTTCGATGCGACGCTGTTCGCCGCCAAGCCGCACGCCGGCCAGCAGCGCGTCGCCGAGCGCCTGCGCGCCGACCTCACGAGCGAGCAGCCCTCGCGCAACGACCACCGCCTGCAGGACCGCTACTCGCTGCGCTGCGCGCCCCACGTCATCGGCGTGCTGGAAGACGCGCTGCCCTGGTTGCGCACGCTGATCGAGAACGAGCTCAACAGCGCCAACGACAACCCGCTGATCGACCCCGTCGAAGAGCGCGTGCTGCACGGCGGCCACTTCTACGGCGGCCATATCGCGATGGCGATGGACACGTTGAAGACGGCCGTCGCCAATGTCGCCGACCTGCTGGACCGCCAGCTGGCCCTGCTGGTGGACGCCCGCTACAACCACGGCCTGCCGGCCAACCTGAGCGGCGCCAGCGGTGAGCGCGCGCCCATCAACCACGGCCTGAAGGCGCTGCAGATCAGCGTGTCCGCGTGGACGGCCGAGGCGCTTAAAGGAACCATGCCGGCGTCGGTCTTCAGCCGCAGCACCGAATGCCACAACCAGGACAAGGTCAGCATGGGCACCATCGCCGCGCGCGACTGCCTGCGCGTGCTGGACCTGACCGAGCATGTTGTCGCCGGCCTGCTGATCGCCGCACGCCAGGGTCTGGCGCTGCGCGAGCGCCAGACGCCGCTGGTGCTGACGCCGTCGCTGGCCGGCATGCAGGCCGACCTCGCCGGGCGCCTGCCGCTGATCGAGGAAGACCGCGCGCTGGACAAGGAACTGCGCGGCCTCATCGACGCCATCCGCGGCGAAGCGTGGGACTTGTATGCCTGAGCTCTGGCACGAGATCGAGATCAGTCCGGCCTTCCATGACCTGGACCCGATGGACATCGTCTGGCACGGGCATTACGTGAAGTACCTGGAGCTGGCCCGCAATGCGCTGATGGCCCGCTTCGACTACGACTACCCGCAGATGCGCGAGTCCGGCTATGCCTGGCCCATCGTCGACATGCGGCTCAAGTACGTGGACATGCTGCCCTATGGCCGCCGCGCCATCGTGCGCGCGGAGATCGTCGAGTGGGAGAACCGTATCAAGGTCGACTACGTCATCCGCGACGCCGAGACGGGCAAGGTGATCAACAAGGCCCACACCATCCAGGTCGCGCTGAACATCGCGACGCGCGAGATGGAGTGGGTGTGCCCGCCGGTGCTGTGGCAGAAGCTTGGCGTGAGCCCCGCATGAAGCGTCGCGCGTTGCTGCTGACTCTGCTGCCGCTTGCCGCGCAGGCCGCGCCCGATCTTGCCCAGTCCGTGCGCGAGCGCCTGCAGCAGCCCGAGTGGCTGCGCGGCGAGTTCACGCAGACCAAGAAGGTGCCGGGTTTTGCCAAGCCGCTCGTGTCCACCGGCAACTTCGTCGCCGCGCGCGGCCGTGGCGTGCTGTGGCGCACGCTCAAGCCTTTCGCCAGCGAACTGCGGCTGACGCAGAACGAGATCCGCGCGACGCAGGGCGGCCAGACGGCGATGAAGCTGGACGCCTCGCGCGAGCCTGCCGTGCGCGTCATCAACACGCTGATGTTCGCGCTGCTGAATGGCGACGTCAGCGGCCTGGCCGACCTGTTCGAGCTGAGTGGCAGCGCCAAGGGCGCCGGCTGGCAGCTCGCGCTGACCCCCAGGCCCGGCCCGCTGCAGCAGGTGCTGAAGAAGGTTGAACTAGAAGGCGACGGCTTCGTGCGCCGCATCCAGTTGTTCGAAGCCAACGGCGACGAGAGCCTGATCCAGCTGAGCAACCAGCGCACCGACGGCGCGCCGGAGCCCGGCCTGTTCCAGTGAGTCTTGAAACGAGCACCCGGCGCCTTGCGGCCCTGTGGCTGGTGCTCGTGCTCGCCTGCGTGGTGCACAACGTCTGGCACTGGGGCCTGCAGCACTGCGCGCCGGTGACCGACATGCTGGCCATGCTGCCGCGCGATGAGCAGCGCCCGCTGGCGGCCCAGGCCACTCAGGCGCTGGCCGATGCGGGCGCGCGGCGCATCAGCGTGCTGATCGGCGGCGGCGAGCAGGCCCAGGCTGAACGCGCCGCCGATGCCTTCCTGCAAGCGCTCGGCGATGTGCCGGCGCGCCACCGCGTGGCCGATGCCGACCAGAACGCCTGGCTGGGCTTCTATGCGCCGCTGCGCGCCGGGCTGCTGTCGCCCCGATCACGCGAGCAACTCGCCCAGGCCTCCACAGAGACCTTGGCCGACCAGGCCCTGGCCGCCCTCTACCAACCCGTCGGCGGCCCGCGCGTCGGTGCCTGGGCCGACGATCCGCTGAACCTCTTCGGCCAATGGCTGGTTGAGCGCGGCCAGATGAGCCGCGTGCGCGTGCAGGGCGGCCGGCTGATGCTGACCGACCCGGCAGCCCCCGAGCGCCACTTCGCGCTGGTGCTGATCGAGCTGCCGGGCTCGGGTTTCGAGATCAGCGCGCAACGCGCCTTGCAGCCCCGGCTGGATGCCGCCACGCGCGCCGCTGAAGGGCAGGGCGCGCGCGTTATCCGAGCGGGCGTGCCGCTGTTCGCCGCGGCCGCGTCCGAGCAGGCCGAGCGCGAGATCCACACCATCGGCCTGGGCTCGCTGGTGGGCATCGTCGCGCTGACGCTGCTGGCCTTCCGCTCCATCCGCCCGCGGCTGCTGGTGGCGCTGTCGATGGCCGTCGGTCTTGCGGTCGCGGCCTCGGTCAGCCTGCTGGTGTTCGGCGAACTGCACCTCGTCACGCTGATCTTCGGCGCCAGCCTGCTGGGCGTGGCCGAAAACTACGGCAGCAACTACTTCAGCGCGCGCCAGGGGCTGGAAGCCCACGAGCGCTGGGCCATGCTGGCGCGACAGATCCCCGTCGTCAGCCTCGCGATGGCGACGACCGTCATCGGCTACGCGCTGCTGGCGCTGCCGCCCTTCCCGGGGCTGCGGCAGATCGCGGTGTTCTCCGCGGTGGGTTTGGTCGCCGCCTTCGTGACCGTGCTGTGGTGGTTCCCGCTGCTGGATGGTGCCGGCCGCCTGCAGCCGACGCGCTTTGCGCATTGGCTGGGCTCGCGCCGCGCGCTGTGGCCCAGTCTCGGGCGGCGTGGCATCGCCGTCTTGTTGCTGGTGACTGGCGCGCTGGCCATCTGGGGCTTGACCCGCTTGAAGGTCGATGACGACATCCGCCAGCTGCAGTCTGCGCCGCCCGCGCTGCTGGCCGAGCAGCGCGAGTTCGCGCGGCTGATGCAGGCGCCGGGCCTGGCGCAGTTCTTCGTTGTGCAGGGCGATTCCGAGCAGCAACTGTTGGAGCGCGAAGAAGCGCTGACGGCGCGGCTGCGCGGACTGAAGGTCGACGCTCAGGCCGTCAGCGACTGGCTGCCGTCGCTGCGCCGCCAGCGCGAGGATGCCGCGCTGTCGACGCGCCGCGCCGCCGAGCTGCGGCCGGTGCTGACGGAGAAGCTCGGCCAGCCGGTCGCCGCGGCGGCCGCATCAACCGCCGAGCTGACGCCGCGAGCTTGGCTGGCCAGCCCCGTCAGCGAGCCGCTGCGCGCGCAATGGCTGGGCCGGCTTGGTGAGAACCACGTCAGCGTCGTGCTGCTGCGCGGCGCTGAGGCTGCCGATACGCGAGCCGCGCTGGCCGCGTTGAAGCTCGACGGCGTCGCCTGGGTCGACAAGGTCGGCGAGGTCAGCCAGCTGCTGGGCCGCTACCGCCAGCTGATGTCGGCCGTGCTGGTGCCGGGCTTCGTGCTGACCTGGGCGGCTCTCGCCTGGCGCTTCGGCCGCTCGTCGTGGCGGGCGCTGGCGCCGACGGCGCTGGCCTCGGTGCTGACCGTCGCCGTGCTGGCCCTCTGCGGACAAGTCTTGCAGCTGTTTCACATCCTGCCGCTGCTCATCCTGCTGGGCCTGGGCGTGGACTACGGCATATTCCTGCTGGAACAACCCGGCCGTGCCGAGACCCGGCCCTTCCTGTCGGTCACGCTGGCCGCCGCGTCCACGCTGCTGTCCTTCGGCCTGCTGGCGCTGTCCGGCACGCCGGCGCTGCAGGCCTTCGGGCTGACGCTGCTAATCGGCGTCTTCCTCGCCTGGCTGCTCACTCCATTCTTCATGCCCCGGGATCCCGATGCTTGAGACCAAGAAGTTTTCCCCGCCGAAGCAGCGCGCCTTCGACGCCCGCTTCGAGGCGCAGAAGATCGCCTTCGGCCCCGTCGTCTTCCACTGCGTGCGCTACGCCTGGAAGCGCGGCATGCTGCAGGCGCTGGCCGAGGCCGGCGAGGCGGGCACCACGCTGGACGCGCTGGAAGCCACCGGTCGCTGGAGCCGCTATGCGCTGAAGCTGGTGCTGGAGTCCTGCCTGTCGGCCGGCGTCGTGATGATCGAGGGTGGACGCTGGCAACTGGACAAGGTCGGCTTCTGCCTGATCTCCGACGACATCACGCGCATCAACTTCGACTTCGTGCACGACGTCTGCTACCAGGGCCTCTTCGAGCTCGAGCGCTCGCTGGACGAAGGCAAGCCGTTGGGCCTCGCGCATCTGAGCGGCGGGGCTGACTGGCCCAGCATCTACCCGGTGCTGTCCAGGCTACCGGAGCCCGCGAAGTCGAGCTGGTTCGCCTTCGACCACCACTACTCCGACACCTCCTTCCCCGACATCCTGCCCGACGTCTTCGCCACCGCGCCGCGCCGGCTGATGGACATCGGCGCCAACACCGGCAAGTTCAGCCTGGCCGCGTTGGCGCACGACGCGCGCGTCGAACTCAACCTCGTCGACCTGCCGCAGCAGCTGGCCGTGGCCGACGCCAACCTCACCGCCGCCGGGCTGCGCGAGCGCGCCCATCTGCATGCGCGCAACCTGCTCGACGCCGACGCGACGCTGCCCGCCGGCATGGACCTGGTGTGGATGAGCCAGTTCCTCAGCTGCTTCGGCGAGGCCGAGATCGGCAGCATCTTCGAGCGCGTGGCGGCCTGCCTGGCCGACAACGGCCAGGTGCTGGTGATGGATACCTTCTGGGACCGCCAGCGTTACGACATCGCGGCCTACTGCCTCATCAACACCTCGCCCTATTTCACGGCCATGGCCAGCGGCAACAGCAAGGTCTACGAGAGCGGCGACTACATCCGCCTCGCAGAAGCCGCCGGCCTGCGGCTGCTGACGGTGCGCGACGGCATCGGCTACTGCCACAGCCTGCTGAGGTTCGCCCGCGCATGACGATGAACCGTCGCCTGCTGCTCGTCGCCACGCTGCTGGCCGGCTGCGCCAGCCCGCCGCCCACACGCAGCGGTCTGCCGGCGCTGCGCTTGCCGCCAGCGGCGCTGGGCGGCACGCGGCTGGCGTTGACGCAGCGCCTGTCCGTCACGCGGCTGGATGCGCCCGATGCGCCGCCGCAGCGCGTCGACCTGCAGCTGCAGCTCGACGCCTCGGGCCTGCTGCTGGCCGGCTTTGCCTTCAGCCAGCGCGTGCTGCTGATGCAGTGGGACGGCCGGGACCTGAACGTGCAGCGCCACCCCATGCTGCCCGCCGAGGTCGACACCGACCGCATGCTGCGCGACCTGTGCCTGACCTACTGGCCCGCCGAGGCGGTGCGCGCCGCGCTGCCCGACGGCTGGGCCTGGGTGGCAACCGCCGATGGCCAGCAGCTGCAGCAAGCCGGAGAAGCCCGCCTGGTGCTAAGGCGCCCGTCCGCCAACATCGTCGAGATCGTCAACAGGGCCGAGGGCTACCGCCTGCTGATCGAGTCCCAGCCCTCGGAAGCTTCGTCGTGAACGTCTACCTCCATCCTCCAGGCGTCATCTGCGCGGCCGGCCGCGACCTGGCTGAATTGCGCGAGGCCGTCTTTGCAGAAGAGCCCTCGGGCGTTGCCGCCAATGGCTCGGTCTGGCCGGGCCATGAGTTGCATCTCGGCGCCGTGCGCGCGGCGCTGCCGTCGGTGGACGCGCTGCCGCTGCCGCAGCGCAGCCGCAACAACGCGCTGCTGCTGGCGGCGCTGGCGCAGATCCGTTCGCAGGTCGACGCGGCAATAGCGCGCCACGGCGCCGGCCGCGTCGGCGTCGTGCTCGGCACCAGCACGTCGGGCATCGGCGAGAGCGAAGCCGCCATCGCCGCGCTGGCCCGTGATGGCGCACTGCCGGTCGGCTTCCACGTCGAGCAGCAGGAGCTGGGCTCGCCCGCGCTGATGCTGAGCCAGCTGCTGGGCCTGGGCGGGCCGTGCTATGTCGTCTCCACCGCCTGCTCGTCCGGCGCCAAGGCGCTGGCCAGCGGCGCGCGGCTGCTGCGCGCCGGCCTGTGCGATGCGGTGCTGGTGGGCGGCGTCGACGCGCTGTGCGGCATGACGGTGGCCGGCTTCACCGCGCTGGACTCGGTGGACGCCGCGCGCTGCCGGCCGATGAGCGCGACGCGCGCGGGCATCAACATCGGCGAAGGCGCGGCGCTGTTCGTGCTGAGCCGCGAGCCGTCCGCCGTGCGGCTGTCGGGTTATGGCGAAAGTTCCGACGCCCACCACATCTCGGCCCCCGAGCCCGGTGGCCGTGGCGCGCTGGCGGCGATGCGCGAGGCACTGGCCCGCGCCGGCCTGCAGCCCGCCGACATCGGCTACCTCAACCTGCACGGCACGGCCACGCCGCAGAACGACGCGATGGAAAGCCGCGCCGTGGCCGGGCTGTTCGGCCTGGCGCTGCCCTGCTCGTCAACCAAGCCGCTGACCGGGCACGCGCTCGGCGCGGCCGGCGCCATCGAGGCCGCCATCGCGTGGCTGACGCTGACCGGCGACGGCCGCCTGCCGGTGCATCACTTCGACGGCGAGCGTGATGCAGAGCTGCCGTCCATCGCGCTCGTTGCACCGGGCCAGCGCTTGGCTGCGGCGCCACGGCATGTGATGAGCAACTCTTTTGCCTTCGGCGGCAACAACGCGACGCTGGTCCTCAGCCATGACTGAAACGACGCTGCCGCCCATCCTCGACCTCGTGCCGCACTCGGGCCCGATGAGCCTGCTCGACCGCGTCATCGCCGTCGAGGGCGAGCGCCTCAGCGCCGAGGTCGTCGTGCCGGCCGACGGTCTGTTCAGCCATGACGGCGGCGTGGGCGCCTGGGTGGGCATCGAATACATGGCCCAGGCCATCGCCGCCTGGGCCGGCTGGCAGGCTCGCCAGCTGGGTGAGCCGCCGCGCATCGGCCTGCTGCTGGGCACGCGCCGCTACCGCTGCGGCGTGGCGCGCTTTGCCGCGCGCCAACGGCTGCAGGTCGACATCGAGCGCGGCTACCAGGCGGACAACGGCCTCGGCCAGTTCGAGTGCCGCATCCACGTGGATGGCGAGGAACTGGCCAGTGCGACGCTGACGGTGTTCGGGCCCAACGACCCAAGCGCCTTTTTGAACGGAGAGAACGTATGAATACGGTGCTGGTCACCGGGTCGAGCCGAGGCATCGGCCGCGCGATTGCATTGCGCCTGGCGCGCGACGGCTACGACATCGTCCTGCATTGCCGCAGCCAGCGTGAGCAGGCCGAAGCCGCTGCCGCGGAGATCGCTGCGCTGGGCCGCACGGCCCGTGTCTTGCAGTTCGACGTCGCCGACCGCGAGGCTGCGTCCACCGCGCTGCTGGCCGACGTCGAGGCCCATGGTTGCTACTACGGCATCGTCTGCAATGCCGGCATTGCCCGCGACGGCGCCTTCCCGGCGCTGACGGGCGAGGACTGGGACGCCGTCATCCACACCAACCTCGACGCCTTCTACAACGTGCTGCAGCCGCTGACGATGCCGCTGGTGCGGCGCAAGGCGCCGGGCCGCATCGTCACGCTGGCCTCGGTGTCCGGGATCATGGGCAACCGCGGCCAGGTCAACTACAGCGCGGCCAAGGCCGGCATCATCGGCGCCACCAAGGCGCTGGCCGTCGAGCTGGCCAGCCGCAAGATCACGGTCAACTGCGTGGCGCCGGGGCTGATCGAGACGGACATGATCGACGCCGGTCTCGTGGAAGAAGCGTTGAAAATCATCCCCGCCAAGCGCGTGGGTCGGCCCGAAGAGGTTGCGGCGCTGGTGAGTTTCCTGATGGGCGAGGATGCGGCGTACATCACTCGCCAGGTGATATCCGTGAATGGGGGAATGGTGGGATGAGCGGAAAAAAGAGAGTCGTCATCACGGGCATCGGCGCGCTGTCGCCGCTGGGCCATGACGTCGAGACCGTGCTGGACAGCCTGCGCGCCGAGACCAACAAGGTGCAGCGCATGGCCGAGTGGGCCGACTACGAAGGCCTGAACACCCAGGTCGGCGTGCCCTGCGCGCCCTTCGAGCTGCCGGCCGACCGCTACAACCGCAAGAGCATGCGCAGCATGGGCCGCGTGGCGCAGATGGCCACGCGCTCGGCCGAGCTGGCGCTGCAGCAGGCCGGCCTGTTCGGCGATCCGCTCGTCACCAGCGGCCGCATGGGCGTGAGCTTCGGCAGCTCCAGCGGCACGCCCAGCGCCGTGGGCGACTTCGGCCGCATGATGAGCGCCAAGAGCATCGAGGGCATCAACGCCAACACCTACGTGAAGATGATGTCGCACACGGCGACCGTCAACATCGCGGTGTTCTTCGGCATCACCGGCCGCATCATCACGACGAGCAGTGCCTGCACCTCCGGCAGCCAGGGCCTGGGCTATGCCTTTGAAGCCGTGCAGAGCGGCAAGCAGGTCGCCATGCTGGCCGGCGGCGCCGAGGAACTGGACCCGACGCAGGCCGCCGTGTTCGACACGCTGTTCGCCACCAGCACCCAGTACAACGACCAGCCACGACTGACGCCGCGCCCCTTCGACAAGGACCGCGACGGCCTGGTGCTGGGCGAGGGCGCCTGCACCTTCGTGCTGGAGGAGTACGAGCACGCCAAGGCGCGCGGCGCCCACATCCTCGGCGAGATCGTCGGCTACGGCACCAACTGCGACGGCACCCACGTCACGCAGCCGCAGTCCGCCACGATGGCCGGCGCGATGCGGCTGGCGCTGGCCGACGCCAGCCTGCCGCCCGAGGCCATCCCCTACGTCAACGCGCACGGCACGTCGACGGACCAAGGCGACGTGGCCGAGAGCCAGGCCACGCAGGCCGTGCTGGGCAGCCGCGTGGCCATCTCGTCGCTGAAGAGCTATATGGGCCACACGCTGGGCGCCTGCGGCGCGCTGGAGGCCTGGATGACGCTGGAGATGATGAAGGCCGGCTGGTTCGCGCCGACGCTGAACCTGCGCCAGGTCGACCCGCGCTGCGGCGAGCTGGACTACGTGCTAGGGGGCGGACGCAAGATCGAGACCGAATATGCGATGACCAATAATTTCGCGTTCGGTGGGATCAACACGTCGTTGATCCTGCGCCGCCTCGACTGACCGAAAGGATTCCGACCATGCGTTTGCGTCTCGCCCTTGCTGCCCTGTCCGCCCTGCTGCTGGCTGGCCCCGCCAGTGCCCGCGACACCGTGCTGCACATCCCGTTGGCCGACGTGCTGGACATGCCCGAGGCCAAGAGCAAGCTGGACCCGGCCTTCAAGTTCTACCTCGCCGGCCAGGCCACGCCCAAGATCGTCAAGCGCTACTCCAGCGACGTCAGCAACCCCAAGACCAACGGCTTCGGCAAGGACGACAACTTCGGCTGCAAATGGGCGGCGCTCACTGCGCTGATCAATCTGCAGGACAGCGCCAAGCGCCAGGGCGGCAACGCCGTCGTCGACATCGTCAGCTATTACAAGAAGGTCGAGTACAAGAGCACGACCGATTTCGAATGCCATGCCGGCGCCTTGATCATCGGCGTGGCGCTCAAGGGCGTGGCGGCCAAGGTCGAGTGACGCCACGCCAATAATCCGGCGGGTTATCCATTCCACAAGGGAAGAAAACCATGAAAGCATTGAAGACGGCCCTCGTGGCCATGAGCCTGGGCCTGACGCTCGGCACGGCAGTCGCGCGCGACGAGCCGATGTATGTGCCCGAGCGCATGAGCGTCGAAGGCAAGCCTGGCGTCACGCAGGGCAAGCTGCACGACGCGCTGGTCCGCGCCGCTGCGCGCCGCAACTGGATGGTGCAGAGCGATGTGCCGGGCGAGATGCTGCTGAAGCAGAGCCGCCAGGGCAAGCATGAGGCGACGGTCAAGGTCAGCTACGACGCCACCGGCTACCAGCTGGCCTACTCGAACAGCTACAACCTGAATGCCGACGTCGAGAAGCAGCGCATCCACCCGACCTACAACATGTGGATCCGCAACCTCAGCAACGACATCGCCAGCGAGGTCTCGCTGATCGGTCTCGGCAACAACTAAGTCTGTGCCCTGGGCCTGCGCCGCGCCGCTGCAGCAGGCGCTGGCGGCCGTTGGAGACGGCCTCGGCTGGCTGAGCCCGTCGGAACGCGAGCGCTGGGCCGGCTTTGCCGGCGCGCAGCGCCGCCAGCAGTTCGTGGCCGGCCGCTGGCTGGCGCGGCGGCTGCTGGCGCATGTGAGTCATGCGGATGTCGCTGGCGTGGTCTTGACGGTCGATGCGGAAGGCCGCTGTCTCGCGCCGTCGCCCTGGCGGGTGTCTATCAGCCACAGCGGCGGCTGGATCGGTGTTGCGGTCGCCGATGACGCACTGGTGGGCCTGGACCTGCAGGTCGAGTCGCCCGGGCGCGACTGGCGATCATTGGCGGCCTTCGCCGGCCTGCAGCCCTGCCCGGATGCCGCGTATTTCTATCGTCACTGGGCGCTGGCCGAGGCCTGGCTGAAGGCGCATCCCGACATCACGAGCCTGTCGACGCTGCGGGGCCTGCGCTGGCAGCGTGACGACGCCGGGCCGGCCTGGCAGGGCCAGGTGGGCGATCTGCACTGGGCCTTCGTCGGCGCCGCGGCACCCGAGTGGGTGGCCGGCCTGCTGCCGCAGAGCCTTCAGCCGCCGCGGGGCGAGGGCTGGGCGCCGCTGGATGGCGCCGTTATGCCGGCTTGACCGCCACCGCGTTCAGCAGCGTCTCTTCGCGCTCCTTGGGCACGCCGAAGCCCAGCCATTCCCGCGCGCCCAGGTCCGAGCGGCTCCACCACAGATAGGGCGTGCTGATCTGCTCGTCCGCCACCGTGAAGCCGGCGGTGCGCAGCATGGCCAGGAACTCCGGCGCGCTGCGCTGCACGTGCATGGGATGGCGGAACAGCAGCCGGATGATCCAGCTGTGGATGTAGGCGCGTGTGCTCTCGGCCAGCAGCAGGCGGCCGCCGGGCTTGAGCACGCGAAAGACCTCGGCCAGCGCCGTCGTCTGGTCGACGATGTGGTGCAGGGTCTGGTGGCACAGCACCGTGTCCACCGACGCGTCGGGCAGCAGGATGCGCTCGGCATGGGCCTGGTGCAGCGTCACGGGCACGCCGGCGGCCTCGCGCATCGCGGCGACGCGCTGCGCGAAGTCGGGCTCGGGGTCCAGCGCATGGATGTGGCTGGGCTTGAAGCGCTGGGCCAGTTCGGGCAGCGAGTGGCCCTGGCCGGTGCCGATGTCCAGCATGACGCCGCCCGCGGGGATGTCGGGCGCCATGCGCTGCAGGTCACTCAGCGCACGGCCCAGCACGTGGATGCGCCAGGTGGCCGTGGAGAGGAACCACAGGCCGAAGCGGGTTTCGGGCACGAAGGCCAGCTTGCGCGTGGCGGCCGGGGAGGTCTGCATAGAGTTCATGGCATGGATGACTTGGGGCGCGCGGCGTGCCTGCCTGGTCACTCCCTGTCCGCGCGGCCGGCCGCGATGATAGGCGCAGGCGCCTGCCAATCGATGCGACCGCGCACCAGCCGCAGCAGCAGCTTGTGGCCGATCTTGAAGTTCCAGTTGAAGCTGGTCTGCAGCACGACGACGGCCATGCGGCTTTCGCGATGCACGCCGACGTAGGACGTGTGGCCGACGGCCATGCCGACCTGGTTGGCGATGGCGATGCCGTCGAAGTCGTCGGTGACCCAGGCGATGCCGGGTGCGTCCTGCGGCTGCGGGCGGCGCACGCGCAGGTTGTCGGCCAGCAGCGTGTTGAGATGACCCGCGCCCGCGTCGAGGTGGGCGACGGCGAAGTCCAGCAGGTCGGCGGCCGTCGAATACAGCGCGGCCGAGCCCTGCATGGCCGGCGGGAAGCGCCAGTCGCTAACCGGCCGGCCGCGCGGCATGAAGTAGGGCTGGTCGCCGGCATGGCCCTGGGCGCGATGGCCCTCGCCCGGCTCGAAACCGGTGTGAGCCAGCTGCAGCGGCGCCAGCACCTTGTCGGCCAGCAGCGCATCCAGCGGCCGGCCGGTGCGGGCCTCGATGGCCATGCCGATCAGGGCATAGCCGATGTTGGAATAGGCCGGCTCGGGATGGGCAGGCGGCGTGAAGCCGGCCATGAAGCGCGCCAGGCCGTCGGCGTCCAGCACCGCGTAGAAATTGCTGCCGGTGAAGGTGAAGCGCAGCAGGCCCGTCAGCAGGCCGAGGTCGGTCGGCTGGCGCGGCAGGCCGGCGCTGTGCGTGGCGAGCTGCAGCAGCGTCAGGCGCGCGGCCTGCGGCGTCAGCTTCAGCTGCGGCAGCAGCTCCCCAAGCGTCTCGTCCCAGCGCAGCACGCCTTCGTCCACCAGCACGCCGAGCAGCGCGGCGGTGTAGCCCTTGGTCAGCGAGCCGATGGGGAAGCGGGTGTCGGGGCCGAGCGGTGCGCCGTCGGTCTCGCCCTGGCCGTAGGCGAAGAAGTGGCGCCGCCCGTCGGGCGTGGCCACGCCGACGATGAGCCCCGGCGTCTCGTGACCGGCCAGCACCGGCCCCACGAGGCGGTCCACGGCGGCCCGCAGCGGTTCGCGCGGCAGCGCCGTGGCGGCGGGCTCGGGCTCCTGGCGCGTCATGTGGCCGCAGCCGACCAACAGCGCGGCCAGCAGCAGGGCGGCCCACTTCACGGCGGCATCCTCAGCAACGAATGCCAGAAGCCGGGAATGCGTTGGATGGGCGCATCGGCGTCGACGGTGCGTTGCAGCGCGACGGCCTCGATGTCGTCGCCGCGGCCGTAGAAGGGTCGCTCCGACACGCGCAGGCCCTGGTCGCGGGCGCTGTTCACCAGCAGGCGCAGGTACTCGGCCAGGTGCTCGGCCGTGAAGGGGTTGGGGTCGTGGAAGGTGACGACCACCGGGATGACACCGTCCACCACCGGCAGCTCGCCGGCCAGCACGCGCGGCTTGAGCAGGGCCATCTGGTAGCTCATGTGCTGCTTGCGGCGCGGGCTGCCGTAGGGCCAGATCAGCTTGCCGTCGTTGGCGGTCACGTCGGTCATCAGCGCCTGCAGGCCGGCGTCGGCGTAGAGGCCCAGCGTGCGGGCGTCATAGGCCCACATCGGCGGTCGCACGAGGCGGGGCGCGAGGCCGCTGATCTCGGCATGGTCGGCCAGGCCGAGTTGCAGGCTGGCGCGCAACTGCTCGCTCGGCATGCCGAGGTGGTTGGAGTGCCCCGGCGTCGCGGTGTGGAAGCCCAGCACATGGCCCAGGGCCAGCTCGCGCTGCATCAGCGCGCGGCCCTCGGGCGTGCCGCCGCCGTTGGCCGCGCGGGTCTGCACGAAGAAGATGGCCTTGATGCCCGGCTGCACCGGGTTGCTGGCCAGCGTGCGCAGCACCATGGCCGTCGGGTTGGGCTCGCTGCGGATGCTGGGGCCGTCGTCGAAGGTCAGCAGGAAGCGCAGCGGCGGCGTGTCGGGCGGCACCGGCCGCTTCGGAGCAGAGCGGCAGCCGCCCAGCAGCAGGGCGGCGAGCAGGGCGAGGCAGAGGAGGGCGGTGGGCCGGGATCGGTTCACGGGGAGAAGCTGGCGGCTCGGATCTTGGCCGGCCAGCGGGTGACGGCGATCTCTGCGGGGTGATGCTTGGGACAGCCCGCGATTCTATGAAGGCAGGCCGTCGCGTCCTTCCTGCAGACTGGGGATCGGTGCAAGCCCTCCTTGGCGCGCGACCGGTGGGCAGCGGGGCGATCCAGGAACCTAAACTGCCGGCATGTCGCTCGATAGCCCTGATTCCATCACCCTCGTCGCGCCGGACGGCGCCCAAGCCACGCTGTCGCTGCATGGTGGCCATGTGCTGTCGTGGCTGCCTGCGGGCGGCGTCGAGCAGCTGTACCTGTCGCCACGCAGTGAGTTCGTGCCGGGCAAGGCCATCCGCGGCGGTGTGCCGGTGTGCTTCCCGCAGTTCGCCGAGCACGGGCCGCTGCCCAAGCATGGCTTTGCTCGCACGCTGCCGTGGGAGCTGGTGATGCAGCAGCAAGGCAAGGACGATGCGCTGGCCGTGCTGCGCCTGCGCGACAGCGACGCGACGCGCGCGATCTGGCCGCATGCCTTCGAGCTGGAGCTGAGCGTGCGCGTCGGTGGCCGCACACTGGACATCGAGCTGGCCTGCGAAAACACCGGTGACACCCCACTGCAGTTCACGACCGCGCTGCACACCTATCTGCGCGTGGCGGACCTGGATGCGGTCAGCGTCGAGGGCCTGTCGGGCCTGCGCTATTTCGATAGCGTCAAGCAGGCCGAGGCGCTGCAGCGCATGGACCTGCTGCTGACCGGCGAGAAGGGCGTGCTGGACCTGGACCGCATCTATTTCGGCGTGAAGGAGAGGCCGCTGCTGGTGGCCGAGGACCGCCGCCAGGTCGTCATCCGCCAGCAGGGCTTCGACGATGCGGTGGTGTGGAACCCCGGCCCCGAGCGCTGCGCGAAGCTGGCCGACATGCCGCCGGATGGCTGGTCGGAAATGCTCTGCGTCGAGGCGGCCAACATCGGCCGGCCGGTCGAGTTGCAGCCGGGCGAGAGCTGGGTCGGGCGGCAGTCGCTGGAACTGCCTTGAGGCGAAAGCCGCGCGGTTTCAGCCGAGCAGCGGTTCGTCCGGCAGTTCGTTGAGGCGCGGCGCAGCGCCGGCGTCGCGTGGGAAGTGCTGCACCAGCAGCGTATCCACCGCATCGATGGCGTCGTTCAGGCCTTGCTCGAAACGGCCGGCCCTGAAGGCGTCACCCATGGCATCGACCAACAGCTGCCAGTGGTCGGGCGCCACGCATCGTGCGGCGGCGCGGTCGGCGACGATCTCGATGCGGTGGTCGGCCAGCAGCAGATAGATCAGCACGCCGTTGTTGTGTTCCGTGTCCCAGACGCGCAGCTTGCCGAACATCGTCACGGCCCGCTCGCGCGCCGGGGCGTCGCGCCACAGATAGCTCAGCGGCAGGCTGGCTTCCACGCAGACGCGGATCTCGCCGCTGTGCCGTGCCTCGCTGTCGGCCACGCGCTGCTGCAGGCGTGCCAGCGCCTCGGTCGGCAACACGCGGCGAGCGTCTTCTTCGTCCCACAGGCGGTGGCGCAGGAAACGTTTGAGCTGCATCACCAGTCTCCCGAGGCGCCGCCGCCGCCGAAGTCCCCGCCGCCGCCGGACGAAAAACCGCCGCCTCCGCCGAAACCGCCTCCACCCCCGAAACCGCCAGCCCCGCCAAAGATGATGGGCGGCATCAGCACGCCGCCGTGGCGGCGCATCGCGCGCGACCCACGCCGCGCCGAGCCGATGCCGAGCAGGCCGACCAGCACCAGCGCCGCGACGGCCGCCACGCCGGCCATAACGAGGCCGCCGCCGAAGGCCCAGCCGGCCGCGCCCGCGGCACCCGCCGTCGCCAGGCTGCCCAGCTTGCGCCCGAGCATGCCGGTCAGCAGCATGCCGACGACCGGCACGCCGATGAAGAACAGCAGGCCGAGGTCCTGGAAGCCGAAGCCCTCGTCGCCACCGGCCTGCCGCGACGGACCGGACGCTGGCGCCGGCAGGCCTTCGCCGGCAATGCGCGCCTGCAACTGGCCGAGGGCCGCCTGCAGGCCGCCGGCGTAGTCGCCCGAGCGGAAGGCGGGCTTCATCGCCGAGTCGATGATCTGCCGCGCAGCCAGGTCGGGCACCGCGCCTTCCAATGCCTTGGCGACTTCGATGCGCACCTTGCGGTCGTCCTTGGCGACGACGATGAGCAGCCCGTCGCCCACCGTGCGGCGGCCGATCTTCCAGGTGTCGGCCACGCGCTGCGCGAAGGCCGCGATGTCCTCCGGCGCCGTCGTCGGCACGATCAGCACGACGATCTGCGGGCCGGACGCGCGCTCGTAATCGGCGAGCCGGTCTTCGAGCGCCTGGCGCTGGGCCGCGTCGAGCGTGGCGGTGCGGTCGATAACGCGGGCGCTCAGCGGCGGCACCGGCTGCACGTCCTGGCCGTGGGCCAGCGCGGCGGCCAGCAGCCACAGCAGCGTCGTCAGCCAGCGCATCGCGCGCTCACTTGGACGCTGCAGGCGCCGCGGGCTTGGGCGAGGTGCCGAAGTCCACCGTCGGCGCCGTCGTGATGGCGGCCTCGTTCTGCACGGTGAAATTGGCCTTGGGCTTGTAGCCGAACAGCATGGCCGTCAGGTTGTTCGGGAAGCTGCGCGCATGCACGTTGTACGCGGCCACCGACTGGATGTAGCGGTTGCGTGCGACGGTGATGCGGTTCTCGGTGCCTTCGAGCTGGACGCGCAGGTCCTGGAAGCCCTGGTTGGCCTTCAGGTTGGGGTAGTTCTCGGTGACGACGAGCAGGCGCGACAGCGCGCTGCTGAGCTCGCCCTGGGCCGCCTGGAACTTTTTCAGCGCCTCGGGGTCGTTGACCAGCTCCGGCGTCGCCTGGATGCTCGTCGCCTTCGCGCGCGCCTCGACGACGCGGGTCAGCGTCTCCTGCTCGAAGCTGGCCTCGCCCTTGACCGTGTTGACGATGTTGGGAATCAGGTCGGCGCGGCGCTGGTACTGGCTCAGCACCTCGGCCCAGTGGGCGTTGACCTGCTCGTCGAGCGACTGGAACTGGTTGTAGCCGCAGCCGGACAGGCTGGCGGCGACGGCCACGATGGCAACCACGTTTCGGGTCATGGGGCGTCCTCCGGTGAAGAAGTCGAGCGATTCTGTCAAAGGGCCTCCGGCGCGCCCGTAGGAGGCAACGCCGATAATCCGCCGATGTTCGCCCCGCTGCAAAACGACACCTTCCTGCGCGCCTGCCTGCGCCAGCCCACCGACCACACGCCCGTCTGGCTGATGCGCCAGGCCGGCCGCTACCTGCCGGAGTACCGCGCCACGCGCGACAAGGCCGGCAGCTTCATGGGCCTGGCGACGAACACCGACTACGCGACCGAGGTGACGCTGCAGCCGCTGGAGCGCTTCCCGCTGGACGCGGCCATCCTGTTCAGCGACATCCTGACCGTGCCCGACGCGATGGGCCTGGGCCTGAGCTTCCAGCAGGGCGAGGGGCCGAAGTTCGCGAAGGTGGTGCGCGACGAGGCCGCCGTCGAGGCGCTGGAAGTGCCGGACATGGACAAGCTGCGCTATGTCTTCAACGCCGTCACGTCCATCCGCAAGGCCTTGAATGGCCGCGTGCCGCTGATCGGCTTCTCCGGCAGCCCGTGGACGCTGGCCTGCTACATGGTCGAAGGCGGCGGCTCGGACGACTACCGGCTCGTGAAGAGCCTGATGTATTCGCGCCCCGACCTGATGCACCGCATCCTGGACGTGAACGCCCGCTCGGTCGCCGCCTACCTGAACGCGCAGATCGATGCCGGCGCCCAGGCCGTCATGCTGTTCGACTCCTGGGGCGGCGTGCTGGCGGACGGCGCCTTCCAGCAGTTCAGCCTGGCCTATTCGCGCCAAGTGCTGGCGGCCGTGAAGACAGAGCACGATGGCGTGCGCATCCCGCGCATCCTGTTCACCAAGGGCGGCGGCCTGTGGCTGGACGAGATCGCCGATGCGGGCGCCGACGTCGTGGGCCTGGACTGGACGATGAACCTCGGCGCAGCGCGCGCCCGCGTCGGCGACCGCGTCGCGCTGCAGGGCAATCTCGACCCCAATGTGCTGTTCGCGCCGCCCGAGGCCGTGCGTGCCGAAGCGCGCCGCGTGCTGGACAGCTTCGGCAACGGCCCGGGCCATATCTTCAACCTCGGCCATGGCATCAGCCAATTCACGCCGCCGGACAGCGTCACGGCGTTGGTGGACGAAGTCCACAACCACTCGCGCAAGCTGCGCGCGGCGGCCTGACGAAGCGAGAAATCTGCACTTGCCCGGGGACTTATCCCCAAAAATTGGGATGCGAGGCGGCGCGTTGAAGTTTGGTGCAACGCAAATTAGCGTTTTCCCGGGTCGCTGCTAAGTGCTTGATTTTCAAGGGAAGCCCCAAAACCATGCAGCGGGCCGGCGCGGGGCGACCCCGCCCGCGGTCCGAGCGCCCTGCGGGCCGTCGGCCGATTTGCTCACAAACTTATCCACAGAAATTGTGGGCAACCCAAGAAGTCTTACTAATCATGGACTTGGCCCCGTTTCTTGAGTCGACGCTTCACAAAACGCGCGGAGCTCCGTGTGGCTGAGTCGGCGGCGGTTGGCGTGGTGCGCGTCGCCGTCGATGCCCCCCAGCACAGCGGACTGACGGGCCCGCTTGACTATGCGAGTGAGCAGGCGCTCGCGTCGGGGACGCTGGTGCGGGTGCCGCTGGGCAAGCGCGAGCTGCTGGGCGTCGTCTGGCCGGGCGATGCCGAGGTCGAGCCTGGCGTGGCGCTGCGGCCGGTGGCTGCCGTGTTCAGTTCGCTGCCGCCGTTAGGGGCGGACTGGTGCCGGCTGCTCGACTTCGCGGCCGGCTATTACCAGCGCAGCGTCGGCGAGCTGGCCAGCGCCGTGCTGCCGCCCCAACTGCGCGAGCTGTCGCCTGATCAGCTGGCGGCGCGGCTGCGCAAGCTGGACAAGAAAAAGGCCGGCGCCGTGGCGGCCGAGCCGGTCAAGCCCGAGCTGGCGCCGGAGCAGGCCGAGGCCGTCGCGCGCATCGCGGCGCAACTGGCCAGCGCCACGCCCAAGCCGCAGCTGCTGTTCGGCGTGACGGGCAGCGGCAAGACCGAGGTCTATCTGCGTGCCGCCGAGGCCGCGCTGGCGGCCGGCCGCCAGGTGCTGGTGCTGGTGCCCGAGATCAACCTGACGCCCCAGCTCGAGGCCCGCTTCACCGAGCGCTTTGCCGCGTTGTTGCCGCAGCCGCTGGCCATCGTGTCGCTGCACAGCGCGCTGACGCCGGCCCAGCGCCTGCAGAACTGGCTGGCCGCCCACCTCGGCCGCGCGCGCCTCGTGCTGGGCACGCGGCTGGCGGTGTTCGCATCGTTGCCCGAGCTGGGGTTGATCGTCGTCGACGAGGAGCACGACCCCTCCTACAAGCAGCAGGACGGCGCCCGTTACTCGGCCCGCGACCTGGCCGTCTGGCGCGCGCACGACCTCAAGCTGCCAGTGGTGCTCGGCTCGGCGACGCCATCGCTGGAGAGCTGGCAGCACGCCGAGAGCGGACGCTACGAGCGACTCACGCTGGCCGCCCGCATCGGCGGCGGCGCGCTGCCGCGGGTCAGGCTGTTCGACATGAAGTCGCTGCCCGCCACGGCCGGCGTGACGACCGCGCTGACGGCGCCGCTGCTGGCCGAACTGAAGGCCCGGCTGGAGCGCGGCGAGCAGAGCCTCGTCTTCCTGAACCGCCGCGGCTACGCGCCGGTGCTGCATTGCGGCGAATGCCAGTGGAAGAGCGACTGCCCGCACTGCAGCGCCTGGCGCGTCTTCCACAAGCGCGACCGCACGCTGCGCTGCCACCACTGCGGCTTCACCGAGCGCGTGCCCAGCGCCTGCCCCAACTGCGGCAACCACGACATCGCGCCCATCGGCCGCGGCACGGAGCGGCTGGAGGAGCAGCTGGCCGAGGCCCTGCCCGGCGCGCGCGTGCTGCGCATCGATGCCGACTCCACGCGCCGCAAGGGCGAGCTGGAGGCGCAGCTGAAGGCCGTGCACGACGGCGACGTCGACATCCTGGTCGGCACGCAGATGGTCACCAAGGGGCACGACTTCCGGCGCATCCGCTTCGTCGCGGCGGTGAACCCCGACGGCGCGCTGTTCAGCAGCGACTTCCGCGCGCCCGAGCGGCTGTTCGCGCTGTTGATGCAGGCCGGCGGCCGCGCGGGCCGCGATGCCGCGGGCGAGTCACCCAGCGAGATGTGGGTGCAGACCTGGCACCGCGACCATGCGCTCTACCAGGCGCTGGCGCGGCACGACTATGTGCGCTTCGCGCGCGACCAGCTCGAAGAGCGCCGCTCGGCCAGCCTGCCGCCGTTCGCGCACCTCGCGCTGCTGCGGGCCGAGGCGCGCACGGCGGAGGCGGCCAAGGCCTTCCTGGCGGCTGCGGCGGTGCTGCTGCAGGACGAGGGAGTGCTGATCTATCCACCGGTACCGCACGCCGTGGCGCGCGTGGCCGACGTGGAGCGCATGCAGATGCTGGTGGAGGCCGGGCAGCGGGCGCGGCTGCAGGCCTTCCTGCGCGCCTGGGTGCCGGCGCTGATCGCACTCAAGCGCGATCACAAGGCCGTGCTGCGCTGGGCGGTGGACGTGGATCCGCTGGCTATTTGAGCGCCCCCAGGGCTGGCCTGCGCCCAGCCCGCCCCCGAGGGGTCAAGGAAACTTGGGGCGGCCCGGCGTTTCCTTGTGATTGAAGGAAGTCAGCGGCGCGGCAGCGTGCTGGCCAGGGCCGCGGCACGGCGCTGGTGTTCCTGGCGGCGCAGCGCGCGGCTCAGGGGGCGCACCAGCAGCAGGGCGATCGCCGTGATGCCGATGACCAGCGTGCCGGTGTCGATGTCCGTCACGGCGCTGTCGAAAGCTGCATCGCTCTCGGCGCGCCTTTCGGCAGTGCTCCAGCGGCTGCCGTTCAGCGCCGTGAGGCTTGCTGAGCCCAGGCGGCCGGCATCGGCGAGCACGGCGGCAGTCGCCCTGTCGGCGGCGGCCAGCGGTTGGGCGTCACGGGTGGCACCGGCCAGGGCATGGGTGCTCAGGGTCGCGAAGGCAGCAGCGAGGAGGAAGGCTTTCATGATGCGGGCTCACCATCCGTAAGGGCTGAAACGCATTGTTCGCAGCCTAGCGTGGCGGGGTTGTGAAGACTTCACGCGCTTGGGGGGGACCCCCGCGAATGAGCGATTCAGTTGTTGTTTCCACTTGATTCCGCGCGCAATGCGGCTTTGGCTGCCAGCTCGTCCCGCATGCGCTTGAGCTTCTCGCGCGGATCCTCGCGCGGACCGCCTTCCCCGAGCTTCATCTCGGCCAGGAAACGGCTGGGAATGCCGACGACGGTGTCGCGGCCCTTCTTGCGGCGGCGCAGCGTGGAGACGGCCAGCGTCGTGCGCGCCCGTGTGATGCCCACGTACATGAGGCGCCTTTCCTCCTGTAGCGCCTCGGCCGTCAGCTCGGCCTCCTCGCGCTTGAACGGCAGCAGGCCCTCGTTGACGCCGGCCAGCACGACATGCGGCCATTCCAGTCCCTTGGACGCGTGCAGCGTCGTCAGCGTGACCTGGTCCTGCTCCTCGCCGCGCTCGGCCAGGCTCAGGATGACGGAGATGGTCTGGGCCACGTCCAGCACGCTCTGCTTGGGCTCGGTGAAGCTGACACCGCCTTCCTCGCTTTGCTGGCCGCCGCAACGCTTGGCGACCCAGTCGACGAAGTCCAGCACATTGCCCCAGCGTGCCTGGGCGACCTTCTCGTTCTCCTCGTTGTCGACGAGGTGCTGCTCGTAGCCGATGTCCTTCAGCCACTCCATCAGCATCGCATGCGCGGCGGTGTGGCCTTCGGTGTGGCGCGCCTTGTACTGCAGCTCGTTCACATAGCGGCCGAACTCGTGCAGGCTGTCCAGGCCGCGCTTGGTCACGGCGCTGGCCAGGCTCTCGGAGAAGAGGGCCTCGAACATGCTGCATTTCCACTGCGCCGAGAAGGTGCCCAGGGCGCCCAGCGTCGTGTGGCCGATGCCGCGCTTGGGCGTCGTCACCGCGCGCAGGAAGGCCGGGTCGTCGTCCTGGTTCACCAGCAGCCGCAGCCAGGCGCACAGGTCCTTGATCTCGGCCTTGTCGAAGAAGCTCTGGCCGCCCGACACCTTGTAGGGAATCTGCGCGCGGCGCAGCGCCTGCTCGAAGACGCGGGCCTGATGGTTGGCGCGGTAGAGGATGGCGAAATCCTTGAAAGCCGGCCCCTTGCCATCGGCACGCAATTGCTGGATGCGCGACACCGCGCGTTCGGCCTCGTGCTCCTCGCCATCGGCCTCCAGCAGCGCGATGGGCTCGCCGTCGCCATACTCGCTCCACAGCTTCTTCTCGAACAGCTTGGGGTTGCCTGCGATGACGTTGTTGGCCGCACGCAGGATGGCGCCGGTGGAGCGGTAGTTCTGCTCCAGCGGGATGACCTTGAGCGCGGGGTAGTCCTGCGGCAGCTTCTTCAGGTTCTCGATGGTCGCGCCGCGCCAGCCGTAGATGCTTTGATCGTCGTCGCCCACGGCCGTGAACATGCCGCGCTCGCCCACCAGCGCCTTCAGCAGTTCGTACTGCACGGCGTTGGTGTCCTGGTACTCGTCGACCAGCACGTAGCGGAGCTTGTTCTGCCACTTCTCGCGCGCCTCGGCATCGGTCGTCAGCAGCTTCAGCGGCAGCGTGATGAGGTCGTCGAAGTCCACCGCCTGGTAGGCGGCCAGCCGCTCCTGGTAGCGCACCATGACGGCGGCAGCGGCGCGCTCGTCGTCGTCAGCGGCGATCTGCGCGGCCTGCAGCGGGCCGATGCCTTGGTTCTTCCACAACGAGATCGTCCATTGCCAGCGCTGCGCCTGCTTGATGTCCGTCGTGCTGCCGGCGTCCTTCAGCACATTGAGCACGTCGTCGCTGTCGAGGATGGAGAACTGCTCCTTCAGCCCGACGCGCGAGCCTTCCTCGCGCAGCAGGCGCACGCCCAGACTGTGGAAGGTCGAGATGGCCAGGTCCTTGGCCGCCTTCTTGCCGACCAGCGCCTTGGCGCGCTCGCGCATCTCCTGCGCGGCCTTGTTCGTGAACGTGATGGCCGCGATCTGGCTCGGCCGGTAGCCCGACACCAGCAGCTGGGCGATCTTGGTCGTGATGACCTTGGTCTTCCCCGAGCCCGCCCCGGCGATGACGAGGCAGGGGCCGTCCAGGTGGTGGACGGCGGCTAGCTGGGCCGGGTTGAGGCCGGCGGCGGGTGACGGGGCGGACATGGGGCGCGCATCATGCCACTCGCGCGACACCCTCTCCTGGCAAGGCGCGCAGGCCCAGGCCGAGCAGCAGCAGCGTGAAGAAGATGAAGCCGATGCGCGGCGCGTCCAGCAGGCTGTCGAAGGCGCCCACCGTGCCGAAGGCGATCAGCGCGGCGACGATGGCCGGTGCAAGCGGGTGGTCGCGCCCGCGGCCGAAGCTCAGCCGCACCAGCGCCAGCACATAGGCCGATCCCAGCAGCGCCAGGCCCAGCAGACCCTGCTCGAACAGCACATGCAGCGCCGCGTTCTTGATGTGCCATGGCAGGTGGTACCGGTCGCTGGAGAAGAACCAGTGCGCCATCTCGCGGTTGAAGTCGCCGTTGACGAGCAGCGGCCGGCCTTGGGAGTCGTGCATGGCCATGCGGGCGATGTCCACGCGTGCACCGGGCGTGGTCTCGCTCATCGAGAAGGTCACAAAGCGGGGGGCCCACCAGTCACCTCCCATGACCGGCGCCGGCCCCAGCTTCAGTTCGCTGGTTTCCCAGCCGATCTTGCCGTCGTCCAGCACCACCGGCTTGCGCTCCACCTGGGTGCCGAAGCAATTCTCCGGGTAGAGCAGATTCCGTTCACAGATCTCCAGGGCCAGGTTGGCGGGGCTGGTCGCGCGGGTGACGATGGTCAGGATGACCGGCCCGGGCGTGGGCGTGGCGATGCGCTGGCTGACGCGGAACTGTTCGCCACGGCCCAGCATGTGTTTGCCGCCGGTCAGCGCCAGGAAGGACTCACCCTCGTCCCTGCGCAGCCGGTAGTCCCCGATGCGGTGCTGCGGCGGGCCGTCATAGAGGTTGCTGCTGACGAAACGTCCCGATCCCTTGCCGAACAGCCACTGCCGCCCGCCATGAAGCAGGCGCAGGCTTTCCTGCCAGTGCGTCACCCGGGTTCGACCGTCTTCCTTCCAGGTGGCGACGCGATCGCGCAGGTAGGCACCGCCACCCAGCGCTGCCACGATGGCCATCACCAGCAGCAGGCCCGCCACCAGCAGCGCCCGCTTGCGCCAGCCGGCCTTGCCGGTGCTCGTCAGCGGCCACAGGCGCCGCTCCAGCAGCATGACGCTCCAGACGGCGCCGAGCGCGACGCCGGCGGCCATCGACGTCCAGCGCCCGGTATTGCCGCCCCAGTAGTCCGCCACGATGACCATGGTGGCCAGCAGCCAGAACCAGCACGTCGTCACCAGCAGCACGTAGACCGGGCGGGTCTGGCCGGGCCGGTCCTGCCAGCGCAGTACGGCGCAGCACAGCAGCGCGACGAAGTTCAGCGCGTAGGCGGCCTTGGGCATGGCGACCGACAGCGCCCAACTCGCACCGCCCAGCAGCAGGGCCAGCAGCGCGCCCATGATGATGATCGTCAACCGCTGCCCGGTGCTGGGCAGCCACAGGCTCGCCGGCATCGTCAGCAGGATCACCATGACGAAGAAAAGCGCCAGCAGGCCCCGGTAGCCGCCGCCGCCGAATACCAGCGCCGCTGCCAGCGCAAAGGCGCCCGCCATGGCCAGCGCGCCCAGCTTGGCCAGCGTGGGCAGCGGCTCGTCCACGACGCCGAGCGTGCTGTCGATGTGGCTGCTCTCGGGCCCAGCGGCCGCGGCGCGCCGGCGTTGCGCGTCGGCCAGCAGCACCAAGGGCACGATGGACAGCGGCAGCGCCAGGTAGACGCCGCGCGAGAACGTCGTCAGTGCCGCATAGGCTGCCAGCAGTGCTAGCCCCAAGCCCACGGCGAAGCGCCAGGGAGAGCGCGTGCGCAGCACCGCTAGCAGCGCGAACGGCAGCGTCATCACGAGGAAGCCGTCCAGCGCGGCGCCACCGACATGCATCTCCCAGAACAGCGCCGTCGTGCGGTAGTCGGTGGAGAAGTCCAGCAGGCCCGTGTAGGCCAGGCGTTCCCACAGCGCCGCAGCGCTGCCACCGGCCAGCGCCAGCACCAGGCCGAGCAGCAGCCCGCGCGAGAAGCCGCGGGGCCGCGCCGCGGCGGCGGCCGTCCACAGCGGCAGCAGCACCAGCACGAGGAACAGCGCCTTGGCGTTGCGCACCGAGTTCATGGCCTCGTGGTAGCCCTGGAACCAGCCGAACACGAAGCCGCCGGCGTCGTCGAAGCCGCGCTTCACGCTCCACAGCGTCGACAGCACCAGCGCGAGCACGAGCGCGAGCACGACCGGTGAATAGAGCAGCCCGTGGCGCCAGGCGGGCGCGCGGTCGCGCGCGTTGAGCTGCAGCGCATAGGCCAGGTAGCCGCCGCAGCCGCAGGCCGTGACGAGGAGATCCATCTCCTCGAAGGTGATCCAGCCGCTCCAGGGCGCCAGGCCCAGCAGCGGCAGCGGCGCCAACAGCAGCACCGGCGTCTTGACCCAGAAGACCGCCGCCAGCAGCACCACGGCGCCCCAGGCGGCCAGCGCCAGCGGGCCGGACAGCGGGTGATGCCAGGCGAGCTCGGCGCCGACCAGGCCCAGGGCCAGGCCGGCCACCAGGGCCAGCCACTGGGCCTTGGTGGCCGGGCGGCTGAGGCGCAGTTCCCCCAGCTCCATCAGGCCGGTACCCGCGCCGGCGGGCGTCGCACCGACGGCAGCCATCAGCGCCAACGCCGGTGGCCGGCCAGCAGGGCGAGCAAGGGCGTGAACAGCAGTGAACGACAAGCCATGGGAGCCTCCGGGATTGGGGGCGGATTGTTGCGCAGCGCCAAGGGCTGCGCATCCCAAAAATCCCCCTACGCGCGCGATTGCAGCGGCCGCAGCCAGCGCTTCCACCAGGCCGTAGGAGCCTGGACCGGCGTGGCGGCCGTGCTGCGCGGGCTCATGCCCAGCCATTCGCGCAGTTCATCTGCCAGGCCTTCTGCGCCGCGGGTGCGCAGTTCGGGTGACTCGGCCATCGCCGAGCGCAGCAGCGTGTCGAGCCTGGCCTGCTGGTCTGCTTCAAGTCGCGGCCAGGCGTCGGCGGCGCTGCCGCGCAGCGGTGCCAGGCCCTTGGGCGTGTCCTCCCAGCCGCAGACCAGCATGCGCGCGAAGGCGCCCAGGCCGTAGACCTCGCTGGCCAGGCTCGGCGGGCCGCCGGCGCGGCGCTCCGGTGCGACAAAGGCGGGCGCGGCGCCCAGGCTCAGGCCGCGGTCGAAGGGATCGGTGGGGTCGGGGATGCGCGCCAGGCCCAGCCCCATCAGGTGCACGTCGCCGTCGGGGCCCAGCCAGATCATCGAGGGGTCCAGCTCGGCCAGCAGCCAGCCCTGCTGGTGGGCCGAACGCAGCGCCTCGCACAGCTGCACCAGCAGCTCGATGCGCTGGCGCAGGCTCAACTCCTGCAGCCGCGGCAGCAGCGGTTCGCCGTGCCGGCCTTCGATGATCAGGTAGGGATGGGCGTCGGGCGTCACGCCGCTGTCGCTGGGCACCGCGATGTGCGGGTGCTGCAGGCGGGCGAGGTCGCCGGCCTGGTCGGCATAGCGCAGCATGACGCCGGCACCCTGGTCGCTGCGGTCGAGCACGAGGACCGCCGCCTTCTGCTGCGTGGCCATCGCATGGTGGGCGCCGTACCACTGGCCGGCATGGGCCTGCTCGCCGTCGGGCAACGGCTTTTCCAGCCGCCACACGCCCAGGGCCTGGCCTTCGTCCAGCGGAGCGGCGGCGGCAGGCGGTGGCAGGGTCAGGTTGGGCATGCGCATGGCGCGGCATATTAGGGGTGTCACCTAGGGGGTGCCATCCCCCGCTGTCACACAAAGCGGGGTCGGCCGAGGATTCGCTCACGGCACGGATACTGATGACCCATGCTGGCCGTCCTCGCCACCACCTTTCCCTTTTTTGCACTGGTGCTGTGCGGCTGGCTGGCCGCCGAGCGCGGGCGGCTGCCCGACAGCGCCATCCCGGGCCTGAACGGCTTCGTGCTGTTCTTCGCGCTGCCCTGCCTGCTGTTCCGCTTCGGGCGCGACACGCCGGTGCTGCAGTTGCTGAATCCGGCGCTGCTGGGCGTCTACCTGGCGGCGGGGCTGTTGATCGTCTTCTTCACGGTGGCCGTCACGCTGTCGCCGCGCGTGGGCATGAAGGACGCGGCCCTCGGGGCGCTCGTCGCGGCCTTTCCCAACACCGGCTTCATGGGCGTGCCCCTCATCGTCGCGCTGCTCGGCACGCAGGCCGGCGGTGTCGTCATCAGCACCATCCTCGCGGACCTGTTCGTGACCAGCTCCATCTGCATCGCGCTCGCGCAGGCCGGCACCAACCTGCGCGCCGAGCGCGCCGCCTTCGTGCAGGCGCTCAAGGCGGCCGCGTCCAATCCGCTGCCCTGGGCCATCGCCGCGGGCGCCTGCGTCGGTGGGCTGGGCGTGCAGCTGCCAGCGCCGTTGAACCAGACGATCGCGATGCTGGCCGACGCCGCGTCGCCGGTGGCGCTGTTCACGATCGGTGCCGTGCTGAGCCGCTCGGGCCGCGCCAACCGGGTGGCCGGGCGCGTCACGCCACCGGCGCTCTACCTGCCGGTCGCCGCCATCAAGCTGCTGCTGCATCCGGCGCTGGTGTTCGCGCTGGCCGCCGCGGCAAGGGGGCTGGGCGCGCCGCTGTCGCAGGGCCAGCTCATCGCGCTGACGCTCGCCGCCGCGCTGCCCAGCGCCAGCAATGTGTCGCTGCTGGCCGAGCGCTACGGCGCCGACAACGGCCGCATCGCGCGCATCATCCTGGCGTCGACGGCGCTGGCCTTCCTGAGCTTCAGCGGGCTGGCGGCGATATTGATCGAGGCAGCGTGATGACGACGCGCAGCCCGCCGCCGTCGCGGTTGGCCAGCGCGATGCGGCCGTCGTGCGCCTCGGCGATCTCGCGCGCCAGGGCCAGGCCCAGGCCTGTGCCGCCCTGGCTGCCCGGCTCGGCGCGCTTGGTCGAATAGAACGGCAGCAGCGCCTGCGCCAGCACGGCTTCGCTCATGCCGGGGCCGCGGTCCAGCACCTCGATGCGCAGCTCGCCGCTCGCCTGCGCCAGCCGCAGCGCGATATCGTCGGGGTCGCTGCCGGACTCGTGCGCGTTCTTCAGCAGGTTCAACAGCGCCTGCTCGACCTGGGCCGGGTCGAACCAGCCCGGCTCTGCGGGCAGCTCGCCGTCGAGGTTGAAGTCGGCCAGCGTGGCCAGGCGCTCCAGGAAGGTCTTCCAGTCCACCGCCTCGCGGCGCGGCGCCGGCAGCTTGGCAAAGGCCGCATAGCCCGACAGAAAGCCGTGCAGGTGCGCGGCCCGCTCGCCGATGCTGGCCAGCACCTGCGGCAGCCGCTCGGTGCTGCCGCGCCGCGCCAGCTCGGCACCGCTGTGGGCCAGCGACGAGATCGGCGCCAGCGAGTTGTTCAGCTCGTGGCTCAGCACGCGGATGACGCGCTTCCACGTTGCCACTTCGGCGCGCGACAGTTCGCGCGTCATGCGCCGCAGCAGCCTGAGGCGATGCGGCTGGCCCTGCAGCCGGAAGCTGCGCGTGCTGTGGTGGAAGGTCTCTTCGGTGCCGTCGGGCAGCGTCACCGTGAACAGCCGGTCGCCGTCGCCGGCCAGCGCCTCGCGCAGCGTCTCGGGCTGGGCCGCGATGACGGTGGCGAAGTCCTGCCCGATCAGGCTGCGGCCGTCGCCCAGCAACTGGCGCGCGGCCAGGTTGGCGATGGCGATGCGCTCGCTCGGCGCCGTCAGCACCAGCGCGACGGGCGTGTTCTGCACGACGGTGTCCAGCAGCAGCTCGCGCTGGGCCAGGTGCTGGCGCTGCTCGCGCAGGGCCAGGCCCATGTCGGCATGCAGGCGGGTCAGCTCGCGCAGCTCGCGTGGGCCATCGGCCGCCAGGTTGAGGCTGAAGTCGCCGTCGCGGTAGCTCAGCACCGCGCCTTCCAGCGCGCGCATCAGCCGCTGCAGCGGCAGCAGCCAGCGCGTGGCCAGCCAGGCCAGCAGCGGCAGCGTCAACAGCGCCGCGGTGAGGAGGGCCGGCGTGTCGCCCACGCCCAGGCGCCGCAGGGCGATGAAGAGCAGCGGTGGCAGCGCGGCGGCTGCGGCCAGCGCCAGCAGCGCCCGCGTGTGCAGCGACGGCTGCATCACGGCACGATCCCGTAGCGCTCCAGCCGCCGGTACAGCGCCTGGCGCGACAGGCCCAGCTGCGTGGCCGCGCGGCTGACGTTGCCGCCCGCCGCGGCCAGCGCGGCGACGACGGCCTCGCGGCTGGGCTCGTCGAGGTTGCGCCAGGCGTTGCCACCGGTCGCTTCCTCCAGCCCCAGCAGCGCCGGCGTGATCTCGCCGCCGCCACACAGCAGCGCCGCGCGCTCGACGGCGTTCTTCAGCTCGCGCACATTGCCCGGCCAGCGGTGCGCCAGCAACGCGTCGCGCGCCGCGTCGCCCAGCCGCGCGCGGCCGGCGAGGAAATGCTCGGCCAGCGGCAGCACGTCGTCGCGGCGCTCGGCCAGCGGTGGCAGCTTCAGCTCGATGAGGTTGAGGCGGTAGAACAGGTCCTCGCGGAAGGCGCCGCTCTTCACCATCGCGCGCAGGTCGGCATTCGTCGCGCTGAGCACGCGCACGCGGGTCTGGCGCGTCTTGCTGGACCCCAGGCGCTCGAACTGGCCCGTCTCCAGCACGCGCAGCAGCTTCATCTGGCCGGCCAGCGGCAGGTTGGCGATCTCGTCGAGGAAGAGCGTGCCGCCGTCGGCCGCCTCGAAGCGGCCCACGCGCGCCTTGGCCGCGCCCGTGTAGGCGCCGCTGTCGCTGCCGAACAGCTCGGCCTCGATGAGGTCGGCGGGCAGCGCGCCGCAGTTCAGCGCGACGAAGGGACCCTCCTTCGCCGCCGAGTTCGCATGCACGAAGGCCGCCACGCGCTCCTTGCCCGCGCCGTTGGGCCCGGTGATGAGGACGGGCACCGGCGCCGCGGCGATCTGGCCGGCCAGTTCCAGCAGCGACAGCATCGCGTCCGAGCCGAACACCATGCCGGCCAGGTCGTGCCGTCTTGAGAGAGCCGCGCGCCGTTCGCGCCGGGCCTCGCGCAGCTGGGCGATCTCGCGGTTGGCCTCGCCCAGCTCCAGCAGGTTCTCGACCGTCGCGACGAGCTTGGCGTCGTCCCAGGGCTTGGCGAGGTAGTCCGCCGCGCCGGCCTTCACGAGGGCCACCGCTGCGTCCAGCCGCGTCCACGCGGTCAGCAGGATGATGGGCAGGTCGGGCCGCTTCGCGCGGATGGCGCGGAAGAGGGCTTCACCTTCCTCGCCCGACGTCGTGTCGGCCGTGAAGTTCATGTCCTGGATGACGAGGCCGAAGGGCCGCGTCTCCAGCAGCGCCAGCCCGTCGGCCGGGCTGGTGGCCACGCTGGCCTCGATGTCGTGCAGGGACAGCAGCAGTTCCAGCGCCTGGCCCACGCCGGGGTGGTCGTCGATGATCAAAACACGTCGCAAGCTCACTTGGGTTCCAGCCAGATGCGTTCGGAGGTTTCGCGGTGGATGCGGAAGACGGCCGCCGCGCGCGGATGGCCGCTGGGCGGCGACGTGAACGCGATGCGGCCGTTGGCCAGCGCGTGCAGCTCGATGTGGGTCAGGCTGTCGTTCAGCGCAAAGGCGAGGGCCTCGCAGTCCTCCGGCACGACGGTGTAGCGCACGATGCGGCCGCAGTGGGGCCGCCTGGCGCCGATGAAATCGCAGATCTCTTCGCGCGTCGTGCCGGGCTTGAAGACGACGAAGCGGTCCCAGCCAAAGCTCGTCAGCTTGCCGAGGTCCACCTCCTTGGCGGCCGGGTCGCGCACGATGTCGCCGATGCGCTGGCTGATCATGCCGGGGCCGTTTGCGACCTCGCTGCAGGCGGCGAGGGTGAGGCACAGGGCCAGGATGGCGCAGAGGCGATGCATGCGCGGGAGGATAGCGGGGGCGTTGCGCTTGCCGGTGGCGCGGAGGGGGGCATGCGCCGGGCTGTTGAATGGGGGCTATGCAGCGGGTGCATACAGGACATGCCGCTAGGAAACTAGACTTGGCCCGGCAACCATGGCAAGACTTCTAAAACCGATCGCCCTTGTATTAGCCGTTTACTTGGCTTCGTTCTGCGCCGTGTACTGGCATTGCCGTGGCCCGAAGGGATGGGAGTACTCCTCGGTTCAGTCGCTTGATTCAGCAGCGTATGCCTTGTACTGGCCCGTCTACAAAACTGCCCGCAGTGTGGAAGCAGTTCGCCCCCATTGGCGAGATCCGGTGTATGACTATTGCTGTCATTTGCCGTGCCAGCCGTGATTGCGGGCGGCCGGCGATCGCCGCTGTAGCGAACGGCAGCAATCAGCCTGAAGCCGCCACCGATCATTGAACGGCCGCATCGTCGCGCAAGCGCGGCGCAGCAGCCCGGCCAGCAGGCCTCGAATACGATGGCCGGCCCTCCATCGGCGAAGGCCCAGCCTGTGCGACGCCTCGGCATCACGATCATCCACCCCCTTGCGCGGCCCCGGGCCTTGCCCGCCCACGACGGCAAGCCATGACCCCGATCCAGCAATGGCATGCCACCCGCAGCCTGCGCCTGCTGCTGCAGACGCTGCGCGACATGATGGTCTCGATGGGACCGCTGCTGCTGCTCGGCGGCGGCCTGCTGGTGGCGGCCTACTGGTGGCTGGATCCGCAGCCGCCGCGCCAGGTGCGGCTGGCCACCGGCCCGGCCGGCAGTGCCTACGCGGGCTTCGGCGAGGGCTATGCGAAGGCGCTGGCGCGTGAGCGCATCCAGGTGGCGCTGATCGCCAGCGAAGGCGCCCAGGACGATCTGGCCATGCTGCGCGCGGGCACGGCCGACGTGGGCTTCGTGCGCGGCGGCATGGCCGATCCGGTGGCCGACACCGAGGCCGGCATCGTCTCGCTGGGCAGCCTGTTCTACGAGCCGATCTGGATCTTCTATCGCCGCGATCTCGCCGTCGCGCGTCGCCAGCCCGGCGGCGAACTGCAGCGCCTGGCCCAGCTGCGCGGCCTGCGCGTCAATGTGGACCAGGACGGCAGCGGCGTGCCGCAGATCGTCGAGAAGCTGCTGGCGCTGAACCATCTGAAGCCAGCCGACCTGCGGCTGTCCAACCTGGCGCCCGACGCCGCCGGCGCGGCGCTGCGCGAGGGCCAGCTGGACGCCGCCGTGCTGATCTCGGCGCCGCAGGCCGGCCTGATCCGCGCGCTGCTGCGCGACCCGGCCATTGCGCTGATGGCCTTCGAGCAGGACGAGGCCTACTCGCGCCTCCTGCCCTTCCTGTCCACCGTGAGGCTGCCGCGCGGTGTGGTGGACCTGGCGGCCGACCTGCCGCCGCACGACGTGCCGCTGCTGGCCACCACCACCGCGTTGCTGGCGCGCGAGCAGACGCACCCGGCGCTGCGCCAGCTGTTCGCTCAGGCGGCCCTGGGCCTGCACGGCGACGCCGGCTGGTTCAATGGCGCGCGGGACTTTCCCAACACCCGCACCAGCGAACTGCCGGTCAGCGCCGAGGGGGACCGCGCCATCAACGGCACGCCGCCGGCCTGGGCGCGCTACCTGCCTTTCTGGGCCGGCAATCTGCTGGAACGCATGTGGCTCGTGGTGGGCGGCCTGCTGGTGCTGATGCTGCCGCTGTCGCGCGTGGTGCCGCCGCTCTACACCTTCCGCGTGCGCTCGCGCGTGTTCCGCTGGTATGCGCGGCTGCGCGAGGTGGAAGCCAGGCTGGAAGCCGGCACCGACGAGCGCGACGCCCTGCTCGACGAACTGGACGAGCTGGACCGCGTCACCCACCGCATTGCGGTGCCGCTGTCCTATGCCGAAGAGCTTTACGCGCTGCGCAACAACATCCATGCGGTGCGCAAGCGCCTGCTGGCGCCGCGGTCCCGGCCGGCAGGCGGACCGAGCGGCTGATCAACGCCGTCAGGAGACGAGGGAGGTGCTGGGCCACAGCGCCAGTTCGCTTTGCAGCGCCTGCACCAGCGCTTGTGCCGGCCCTCCCAGGCGCCGGCCCTGGCGGGTGATCAGGCCGAGCGTGCGCTCGATGCGCGGCTGCTTGAGCGACACCCCCACCAGCGCTGCCCCGGCCCCCATGGACAGCGCCAGCCGCGGTACCACCGCCACACCCAGCCCCGCCTCCACCAGGCCCAAGGCGCCGGCCACGTGGTTGGCTTCGAACTGCACCACGGGTCGCTGCTTCAGGCGCGACAACGCCTGGTCGATCAGCACCCGGTTGCCGCTGTCACCGGCCACCGCCACCATGGGCTCGGCCAACAGGTCGCGCCAGCTCAAGCCGGGGCGCCGCGCCAAGGGGTGGTCCGTGCGCAGGGCCAGCACATAGTCCTCCGTCAACAGCGGCTGGAAGTCGATCTCCGGGTGCGAAGCGCCGGTGAAGCTCAGGCCCAGCTCGGCCTCGCCCGACTGCACCGCGCGCAAGACCTCGGGCGCCCCCTCGTCCAGCATGCGCAGGCGCACGTCGGGATGGTCGATGGCCAAGCGCGCAAACGCTCGCGGCAGCAACGCACTGGCCACGGTGGGGATGCAGGCCACCGTGAGGATGGCCGCACGGCGCGCCACCTCGCGCTCCACCTCATCCACGCCCATCCGCAAGGCCGCCAGGCCGCGCTCGGCATGGGCCAGGAACTCCCGCCCTTCCGCTGTCAACGCCACCCGGCGCGTGGTGCGCTCCAACAGCCTCACCTCGAGGGCCTGCTCCAGCTTGTCCACCCGGCGGCTGAGGGCGGGCTGCGAGAGGAACAGCGCGTCGGCCGCTCCCTTGAAGCTGCCCGCGTGCGCCACGGCGACGAAGGCCTGGACTTCATCCAATGTCAGATTGATGCGCTTCATGGAAGAGTCGTTCCGAATAATGCACTTAACAAATGAGTGTGCCCGTTGCACCATCGCTTCACAAGCAGGCGGCCATGCATGCCGCACACATCGGAGACAACCTTGAAGCGAAAACCCATCCTGTGCGCAGCCCTCCTGTCCCTCGTGGCCGGCGGTGCGGCAGCGCAAGGCAGCGTCGCCATCGGCGGCATCCTCGACTCGGCCGTCCGCTACGTTCACAACGAAGGCGGCGGTTCGATCAAGTCGCTGGTGAGCGGCTCCAGCCAGACGAGCCGGCTGTACTTCCGCGGGGACGAAGACCTCGGTGGCGGCCTTTCAGCGGGCTTCTGGCTGGAGTCCGGCTTGAGCGTCGACACCGGCGCCAGCACGGGCGGCACGCAGTTCTTCGACCGACGCGCCACGTTGTCGCTGTCGAGCCGCGGCATCGGCGAACTTCGCCTGGGCCGCGACTACGTCCCGACCTACGCCATCTGGGTGCGCCACGACCCCTTCTCGCACGTCGGCGTGGCCGGTTCGAACAATTTTTCGTCCGCGTCTCAGCAGGGGCCGATCCGAGGCGCGTTCGGCACGGGCCCGAACACGACCGTCCGGTCCAGCAACGCCGTGGAATATCTGCTGCCGTCCGGCCTCGGTGGGGTGGAGGGCGGCCTGATGCTTGCAGCCGGCGAAGGCGGCACCGCGGCGAATGGCCAGGGCAAGCTGGTCGGTGGCCGCATCGGTTGGCAGAGCGCCAGCTTTGGCGCGCACGCCAGCCGGGTGGCCACCTCCAATGACCTCACGGCGTCCGGCAAGTTCAAGGACACGCTGTTCGCCGTGAACGGGACCGTCGGCCAGGTGCGGATGAACGCAGCGCTGCGCAAGTACGAGCAGGCGCTGTCCGAGCAAACCATCCTCCTGCTGTCGACAGTCGCGACCTTGGGCCAGGTCGAGCTGAAGGCGTCCTACCTGCGCGCCAACATGAAGGGCAAGGCGGGCACGACGGTGGTCGACGCCAACGATGCGACGCAGATCGGCCTCGGCGCGATCTACAACCTGTCCAAGCGGTCGGCGCTTTATGTCCAGGGTGCTCGCATCAGCAACGACGGCAAGGCGAGCTTCTCGATCCCGGGCGGCACGACGATGGTCGCCGGCGGCAGCTCCAAGGCCTTGGAGGCCGGCGTGCGCCACAACTTCTGACGCGGGCCTCAGGCCACGTTCATCGCTTCACAAACAGGAGACAAGCCATGATTTCCACGCGCCGCGGCCAACAGTGGCTGCCCCGCCTCGCCCTTTTCCTCGTCACCAGCCTGCTGCTGATGCTGGCCGGCCCCGTCGCCCGGGCCGACGAGGTGCGCGTCATCAGCTCCGGGGGCTTTGCCGCCGCCTACAAGGCGCTGGCACCGGCGTTCGAGAAGGCCACCGGTCACACCCTGGTCAGCGGCTGGGGGCCGTCCATGGGCGAGACGAAGAACGCGATCCCCCAGCGGCTGGCGCGACAGGAGCCCATCGACGTGGTGATCATGGTGGGCAGCGCCCTGGACCAGCTCGTGGCCCGGGGGCAGCTCGATGGCGCCACCCGCACGGTGTTGGCCAGTTCGCGCATCGCCATGGCCGTGCGCAAAGGTGCGCCGCAACCCGCCATCGCCACGGTGGAGCAGCTCAAGGACGCGCTGCTCGCGGCCAAGTCCATCGCCTACTCCGACAGTGCCAGCGGCGTCTACCTTTCGCAGGTGCTGTTCCCGCGGCTGGGCCTGACCGAGGCCTTGAAGGGCAAGGCCCGCATGATCCCGGCCGAACCGGTGGGCCAGGTGGTGGCGCGTGGCGAGGCGGAGCTCGGCTTCCAGCAGCTCAGCGAGTTGCAGCACGTCGATGGCATCGACGTCGTCGGCCTGCTGCCGGAGGCCGCGCAGGAGGTGACCCTGTTCTCGGCCGCGGTGGTCAATGGTGCCGCTCACGCGCGGGCAGGTCTGGCCCTGATCCGCTTTCTCTCCTCCCCCGACGCGGCGCCCGTCATCGAGGCCACCGGCCTGACGGCCGCCCGCCGCTGAGCCTTGCTCGCGCTTCTTTCAACGATCCCCGGACCTCCCATGACAACACGTCGCACCCTCCTGCAGGCCAGCCTGGCCATCGGCCTTGCCTGCGCCCTCGCGCCCACCCTCGGCCACGCCCAGTCGGCGCCCATCGTCATCAAGTTCAGCCATGTGGCCGCGGTGGACACACCCAAGGGCCAGGGTGCCGAGCGGTTCAAGAAGCTCGCCGAGGAACGCACCAGGGGACGGGTCAGGGTGGAGGTCTATCCCAACAGCCAGCTCTACAAGGACAAGGAAGAGCTGGAGGCGCTGCAGCTGGGCTCCGTGCAGATGCTGGCGCCCTCGGTGTCCAAGTTCGGACCCTTCGGCGTCAAGGAGTTCGAGGTCTTCGACCTGCCCTTCGTCACGCCGGACCAGGCCAGCTACCAGAACGCCGTCGGCGGCGAGTTCGGTGCGGCGATGCTGAAGAAACTGGAGGCCAGGGGCGTGCACGGCCTGGCTTATTGGGACGCCGGCTTTCGCGTCATCACGGCCAACAAGCCGCTGCGCAAGCCGGAGGACTTCAAAGGCCTGAAGATCCGCATCAACTCGTCCAAAGTGATCGACGCGGAAATGCGGGTACTGGGCGTCATGCCGCAGACCATGGCGTTCTCCGAGGTCTATCAGGCACTGCAAACCGGCGTGGTGGACGGGGCCGACGTGACGCTGTCCAACGTCTACACCCAGAAGCTGTATGAGGTGCAGAAGTACGTGACGCTGCTGCATCACTCGCACCAGACCTATGCGGTGGTGGTCAACCGCAAGTTCTGGGAGGGACTGCCCAAGGACATCCGGGAGGCGCTGGCGTCCGCCATGGCCGATGCGACCACCTACGCCAACGGCCTGACGCTGGCCGAAGACCGCAACGCCTACGACAAGATCAAGGCGGCCGGCAAGGCCGTGCTGGTGGAGCCCACGGCGGCCGAGCGCGACGCCATCCGGGCCGTGATGGTGCAGACCCACAAGGACATGGAAGGCCGCGTGGGTCGCGACACCATGCAGGCCTTGTACAAGTCGACGGAGTTCGGCGTCGGCAAGCACTGATCTTCCTGCCCTGCCGTTCGGGCTCGACAGAGGCGTCCAGGCGCCGAAGCCGGTGCTAGGCTGCCCGGCCATGAGCGAACAAAAGAAGATCGAGCTGTACGACGGCCCGGCCGGCGGCTGGGGCGCGCTGAAGAGCGTGGCCCATCACCTGCACGAGCAGGGCGTGGCCGTGAAGGGCGCGCGCACGCTGCTGCACGCCAACCAGGCCGACGGCTTCGACTGTCCGGGCTGCGCCTGGCCGGACCGCGACCACCGCTCCACCTTCGAGTTCTGCGAGAACGGCGCCAAGGCCGTGGCGGCCGAGGCGACGGCGCGGCGGGCGACGCCGGAGGTCATTGGCGCGAAGACCTTGACCGAATGGGCCGAGGTGTCGGACTACGAACTGGAAGCGACCGGCCGGTTGACCGAGCCCATGGTCTATGACGCCGCGACGGATCGCTACCAGCGCACCACGTGGGACGCCGCCTTCGCGCTGATCGCCGCCGAACTGCAGGCGCTGCCCGCCCCCAACCAGGCCATCTTCTACACCTCGGGCCGCACCAGCAACGAGGCCGCTTTCCTCTACCAGCTGTTCGTGCGCGAGTACGGCACCAACAACTTCCCCGACTGCTCCAACATGTGCCACGAGCCCAGCGGCTCGGGGCTCAAGCCGACCATCGGCGTCGGCAAGGGCACGGTCACGCTGGCGGATTTCGAGCAGGCCGACTGCATCCTCGTTTTCGGCCAGAACCCCGGCACCAACCACCCGCGCATGCTGGGCGAGCTGCGTGCGGCGAGGAAGCGCGGTGCGCGCATCGTCAGCTTCAACCCGCTGCGCGAACGGGGCCTGGAGCGCTTTGCCGACCCGCAGAACGCGCTGGAGATGGCGACGCTCGGCGACTCGCCGATCAGCAGCCACTACTTCCAGCTCAAGGTCGGCGGCGACTTCGCTTTGCTGAAGGGCATGTGCAAGCGCGTCGTGGAACTGGGTGCGCTGGACACGGCCTTCATTGGCGAGCACACCACGGGCTTCGACGCCTTCATCGCCGAGCTGCGCGAGCAGCCCTGGGAGCCGCTCGTCGAAGCCTCCGGCCTGACGCGCGAACAGATCGAGCAGGCCGCCGACATCTACGCCACGAGCGAGCGCGTCATCGCCTGCTGGGGCATGGGCATCACGCAGCACCGGCATTCGGTGGCGACCATCCAGATGATCATCAACCTGCTGCTGCTGCGCGGCAACCTGGGCCGGCCCGGCGCGGGTGCCTGCCCCGTGCGCGGCCACAGCAATGTGCAGGGCGACCGCACGATGGGCATCTACGAGAAGCCGGCGCCGGCCTTCCTCGACAGGCTCGGCGAAGTCTTCGGCTTCGAGCCGCCGCGCGCGCATGGCGTCGACACGGTGGGTGCCATCGAGGCCATGCTGGACGGCCGTGGCAAGGTCTTCATCGCGATGGGCGGCAACTTCGCCGCCGCCACGCCCGACACGGCGGCCACCTGGCGCGCGCTGCGCCAGTGCGAGCTGACCGTGCACATCACGACCAAGTTCAACCGCAGCCACGTCGTGCATGGCCGCAAGGCGCTGGTGTTGCCGGTGCTGGGCCGCACCGAGATCGACATGCAGGCCACCGGGCCGCAGGGCGTCACGGTGGAAGACTCGATGAGCATGGTGCACCTGTCGTTGGGCATGAACGCGCCGGCGTCCGACCACCTGCTGTCCGAGCCCATGCTCATCGCGCGCATGGCCGCTGCGACGCTGAAGCACAGCCGCACGCCGTGGCTGCAGCTGGCCGGCGACTACGCCCGTATTCGCGAAAAGATCGAGGCCGTGCTGCCCGACTTCGCCGGCTTCAACGAGAAGCTCAAGACGCCCGGCGGCTTCCGGCTGCGCAACACGGCGAGCGAACGCGTGTGGGCCACGGCGAGCGGCAAGGCGCAGTTCAGCGCGCATGCGCTGCCGACGGACCTCGCCGTCGAACGCGCCGCCGAGCGGCATCGAGACCAACGCGTCTTCACGCTGACGACGCTGCGCTCGCACGACCAGTACAACACGACGATCTACGGCCTGGACGACCGCTACCGCGGCGTGCAGGGCCACCGCCGCGTCGTCTTCATCCATGCCGACGACATCGAAGATCTCGGCCTGCAGGCCGGCGACTGGGTCGACATCACCAGCCTCTACATCGGCGAGGCGAGTGACGACGTGCAGCAGCGTCGTGCCGAACGCTTCCTGCTCGTCGCCTACGACATCCCGCGCGGCTGCATCGCCAGCTACTACCCCGAGACCAATCCGCTGGTGCCGCTGCAGAGCTTCTCGCTGGGCGCTCGCACGCCGACGTCCAAGTCCATCCCCGTCGTGCTGAGCCGGCATGGCTGACGACGACGCGCTGCTGCGCCTCATCCTCGAGCTGGACGACGGCCAGAGCGTTGCGCTGACGCGGCTCGCCAAGCGGCTGGACGAGCGCGTCAGCGTGCTGCTGCGCCGCTGCACGGCGTTGAGCGAAGCCAGCGTCGGCGGCGTGCCCGGTGCGGGCTGGCTGGCGCTGGACGTCGATGAGGGCGGCCGCTGGACCGCCCGGCTGACCGAGGCCGGGCGCCGGCACCTGGCCTCTCGGCCTCGCCGTGTGGCCATCGTCTACCCCGGCAGCGCCGAACAGCGCCGCGCCGCCACGCCGCAGAACAACCGCTTCGCCGCGCTGTTCGACGCCTTCGCGGCTCAGGGCGTGCAGCCCGAGCCGGTCGTCTACTCGGACGACTGGGCGGGCGAGCTGCGCGCGCCGCTGGCCGCGCTCGATGCGGTGCTCGTCTGGGTCAACCCCATCGAGGCCGGCCGTTCACGCGCCGTGCTGGATGCGCTGCTGCGCGAGGTTGCGGCGGCCGGTGTGCTGGTCAGTACCCATCCCGACGTCATCCTCAAGCTCGGCACCAAGGACGTCCTTGTCGACACCCGCGATCTCGGCTGGGGCAGCGACTGCCACCGCGTCGACAGCCTGGCCCAGCTGGGCGCCGAACTGCCCGCCCGGCTGGCCGGCGGCCCGCGGGTGCTCAAGCAGTGGCGCGGCCACAGTGGCATCGGTATCTGGCGCGTCGAGGCCTTGCCCGATGGCCGCGTCAAGCTGCGCCATGCGCAGCGCGGCTGTGCAGAGGAGGTGGTGAGCCTCGCCGATGCCGTCGCACGCATGGCGCCCTACTTCGAGCAGGGCGGCCACATGGTCGACCAGGCCTGGCAGCCGCGCCTGCCCGAAGGCATGGTGCGGGCCTACCTCGTGCAGGACCGCGTCGCCGGCTTCGGCGTGCAGCCGGTGGTGGCCCTGCACCCGACGGCCGAGCCGACGCCCCGGACCTACCACCCCGCCGACCTGGACGAGGGCCAGTCGCTCAGGCGGCGGTTGGAGGCCGACTGGCTGCCGGCGCTGCAGGCCCGCTTCGGCCTGCCCCGCGACGCGCTGCCCATGCTCTGGGACTGCGACTTCCTGCGCGGCGCCGGTGACGACGGCTGGGTGCTGTGCGAGATCAACGTCAGCAGCGTGGCACCGTTCCCGGACTCTGCCATCGCGCCGCTCGTCCAGGCCGTCATCGGCCGGCTCGCGGCCCGCTGAAGCCCCTGCGCCGGCGCGCGCCAGCGCCCGCTGGCACCATGCGGCCGTCATGAACTCCCGCCGCCCGACACGATGAAGCTCCTCGGCCGCCTCACCTCCATCAACGTCCGCAAGGCCATGTGGACCGCCCGCCTGATCGGCCTGGACCTGGACCGCGAGGACTGGGGCGCGGGTTTCCGCTCGACGCAGGAGCCCGGCTACCTGGCCCTGAACCCGAACGCGCTGATCCCCGTGCTGATCGACGGCGACTTCGTGCTGTGGGAGAGCAATGCCATCTGCCGCTACCTGGCCAGCAAGGCCGGCGCGACGCAGCTGCTGCCTGCCGAGCCGCAGGCGCGCGCCCAGGTCGAACAGTGGATGGACTGGCAGGCCGGCGAGCTGAACAATTCCTGGCGCGTCGCCTTCATGGCCGTGGTGCGTGGCCAACCGGCCACGCCGGAAGCCATCGCGGCCGGCGTCGCGAACTGGAACCGCCACATGGGCATGCTGGACGCGCAGTTGGCGAAGACTGGCGCCTTCGTCACGGGCGCCGACTTCACGCTGGCCGACGTCGTGCTGGGGCTGTCCGCCCAGCGCTGGAAGAACGCGCCAATCCAGCACGTCGAGCTACCGGCCGTGGAGGCCTGGCTGCAGCGGCTGGCCAGCCGGCCCGGGTTTGCTGACTACGTGGGCAACGGGATGGCCTGACGCACTGAATCAGCCGGGGGGCTTGAGCCGCCCCTGGCCGACCTGACGGCCGCCCTCGTAGACGCCGAACTCCAACCGGTCCTCGCGCAGGCGCAACGTGCTCAGGCAGGTGGCGCTGAGGTCTGCCGTCTCACCTGGTTCGACCTTGTCGCGCGGCGGGGTCAGCTTCAGCTCGCAGGTCACATCCTCCTTCAACCCGCCAAAGCGCAGCTGCGGCCGGTAGCCGTTGTAGAAGGGGCGGTCCCGCCCGACCTTGCCGGCCAGTGGCAGCAGCTTCAGCGTCACCGCATGGGGGCTGTCCTTGTCAAAGACCAGCGTCCGCGGCTCATCGGCCGTCGCCAGATGGGCGGCGCCGATCAGCATCGCCGTCAGGCAGGCGCCGCGCAGGGAATGGAAGCGAATCATCATGGGTTTACAGAGGTCCGAGAGGTCGACAGCAAGGGGTGGCATTGCAGCAGCAGGTCTGCCGTGAACGCCATCCCTACGGCGTCAACCCAGCCGCACTCGCATGAAGAGCTGCTGCCGTCGCGCACCTGCTGACATGTCATGGCTGAGATGGCTGGACGGATTGACCGTTCGTGAGCATGCGCCCCACGATCTCCTGCCCCGCCCGCTTGGCGGCGGCCTGTTGCTCTGGTGTTGGAGGTTGCTTGAAGCGGATGCCGCCCTGGTCCATCAGCGCCTTGGCCTGGGCCTGAGCTTCAGGGTGGCCGGGCAGGCTGACGTAGGCCGCGAGATAGGCCAGCTTCTCGGCATCGCTCAGGCCCCAGGCTTCGTGGGCCGTCAGCGCGCCGAGCAGGCTCGCCGCGTCGCCAGACTGGGCATCCCGCCGCATCACGTCGGCGACTTGCTGGCGTTGTGCCGGTGTCAGGTCGTACGGGAAGGTCGCATTCGCATAGGCCGCCACCGCCTCGGGCACGCCGGCTCGCATGGCGCGGGCGGCCAGCTCCGGCAGCAGCGCGCGATGCCGGTCGGTGACGGTCTGGCAGCGACGCTCATCGGCATCGGTCTCCACCATCATCTGCGTCATCATCTCCGGCGACACGCCCTGGTTGCGCACGATTTCCAAGTTGCGCCGCTGCGCTTCGTTGTTGGCGCACTGGCGCAACCACTTCACGGACTCCCAGGCCGCCGCCGCATCGTTGCCCGCCTGGGCGCGCTCGATGTGGGGACCGTAGCCTTCGGAGCCGATGCGTGGGGCCGGAGTGGCCGCGGCCACGACGGGCGCGGGGCCGCGCGGCGTGGCGTTAGGGGCGGGCTCGCTTGCGGCTGTGGGGGGCAGCGGCAGGCCCAGTGGTGATGCGGCGGGCGCGGCGGCGGCTGCCACCGGCGGGTCCACCGGTTCGCTGGGCATGAAAAGCCAGCCGCCTGCCGCAGTGCCGGCGGCGAGGAGAAGGATCAGCGTCCAGCGGATGGCGGTCATAGGCTCTTGGCGCGGCTTGCGGCGAGGGCGTGCAGCCTAGCTCAGCAGCTCTGCCTATCCTTCACCGACCGATGCCTTCGTGAGTTTTCACGGCAAGGCGACGCGCGCAAAGAAAGGCGGGCCGAACGGCCCGCCTGAAGGTGTGCATCGAGACAGGAATGGACGGTCAGCCCAGCCGCACCGGCACGAAGATCTGCTGCCCGTCGCGCGCCACCAGCAGGGCGACCTGCTTGGGCGAGTCCTTCATCGCGGCGCGCACTTCGGTGATGTCCTGCACCGGCTTGCCGTTCAGCGCCAGCAGCACGTCGCCGGGCTGTACGCCGGCCAGCTGGGCCGGGCCGGTCACGCGCTCGATCAGCAGGCCGTGGTCCAGCCCCGAGCCGCGCAACTCCTGCGGCTGCAACGGGCGCAGCGCCAGCCCCAGCTGGGCGCCCTGGGGCGCCGCGGCGGCTTCCTGCTCGTCCTTGTCGGCGCGGCCGAGCGCCACGGTCTCGCTGACGCGCTTCTTATCGCGCCACAGCTCGATCTTCAGCTTGTCGCCGGGGCGCGCCAGGCCGACGCGGCTGGACACGTCGCCGGCCACGCGCACCGCCTCGCCGTCGACGGCGGTGATGACGTCGCCCGCCTTCAGCCCGGCCTTGGCCGCGGCGCTGCCCGGCTGCACGCTGGAGACCAACGCGCCGTCCGGCGCTTCCAGGCCGAAGGACGAGGCCAGCGGCGCCGACAGGTCCTGCAGCGTGACGCCCAGCCGCGCATGCTCCACCTTGCCGTGGGCGACGATCTGGTCCTTCACCTTCAGCGCCACGTCCACCGGGATGGAGAAGGCCAGGCCCTGGAAGCCGCCGCTCTGCGAGTAGATCTGCGCGTTGACGCCGACGACGCGGCCTGAAGCGTCGAACAGCGGGCCGCCCGAGTTGCCCGGGTTCACGGCCGCGTCGGTCTGGATGAAGGGCACGACGCTGTCGCCCGGCAGCGAGCGGCCCTTGGCGCTGACGATGCCTTGGGTCGCCGTCTGCTCGAAGCCGAAGGGCGCGCCGATGGCCAGCACGTAGTCGCCCACCTGCACCTGCTTGGGGTCGCCGAGCTGCACGGTGGGCAGGCCCTTGGCGTCGACCTTGAGCACGGCGATGTCGGTGGCCGGGTCGCTGCCCAGCACCTTGGCGGCGAACTCGCGGCGGTCGCTGAGCTTGACGGTGACCTGCTTGGCCTCGCGCACGACGTGGGCGTTGGTCAGGATGGTGCCGTCGCTGCTGATGATGAAGCCCGAGCCCTGGCCGCGGAAGGGCTGGGCGCCGGGGTTCATCTGCTGCGGCATGCGCAGCCCGGGAATGCCGCGGAAGAAGCGGAAGAAGGGGTCGTCGTCACCGGGGCCGCCGCGCGCGGCGGGGCCGTCGTCATCGTCGTTGGCGACCTTGTGCAGGCCGGCCACGGTGATGCCGACGACGGCGGGGCCCTGCGTCTGCACGATGGCGCGGTAGTTGGGCTGCAGGACGGGCGGCGGCGCCGCGGCGGGCGCCGGCGTGGCCGTGGTGACCGGCGCGGCGGCTGCGGTGTCACTGCTGACGGGGGCAGACACGGGCGCCTTGTCCTTGAACAGCGCGGGCACGGTCCAGCCCGAGGCGGTGGTGGTCAGCGTCACGCCGGCGGCCAGCAGCGCGGCGGCCGTAGCGGTCAGCGTCATCTTGGCGGTCTGGGTCATCGTGGGGCTCCTTGAGCAGCAGGCTGCGGCGCAGCCGATGACCGCACTCTAGGAAGCGCCGGTGAGGGCTCGATGAGGGGAAGGTGAGGCGAAGGTTAGGGACTGTCTGTCGCGGCCTGCCGAGAGGCGGCTGAGGGTGCGGGCAGTTGCCGCGGTGCGTCAGGTGGCTGATATCGACCCAACTGCGACATTCGCCCTCACCCGTTTCAACGCCGAAAAAGTGACATTCGCGCCGTCCGGCCGCGGTCGACAGGTGAGCTTTCGGCCAGCCCAACTTGACGATCGAAGTCAGCGAAGGCCAGGGTCTCCATCCTTCATCCTTTTCACCATGTCGATAAAGACCAGTTGTCGTTCTCCGTAGACCTCTTTGCTCCTTGTGCCGATTGGGTAATCGACGAATTTTTCGCGCCGGACCGTCCAAGCATCTCTGCGGAATGGGTCGTCAACGCTTTCGGTCACCTCCATGGCCCCGCGTCCTATGCCAACGATCGATAGGCCCGGGAGGACGCTTTTGCAGCGTGGTTGAAAATCCGGAAACCGATCTAGTCTCACATTCTTGTAGTCGTCGAGCAGGACAAAGTACTTGGAGCCGATCTTGAGAGCTGGCCTAAATCCAAACTCAATCAGCTGGCCAGCGGTTGCGTTCTTTGTGCCCTCGATCACGCGACCCTTGTATCGGGCTCCGCAAGTCTCTCCGTCTGCTGCAACGACTCGGCCTTCGAGTACCTCAACGACACCGACGACGCTGGAGATTGCGTAGAGCTCCCGCAATGAAATTGATGTCTCGGGAGACGCCGCAGCGCCGCTTGCGATAACCAGCGCCAACAGCGCTCCCAGAATTCGATGAGTCATAAGGCTCGATTCGACGGAATGAGGGTTACACGCTACTAGACATCCACCGATGCGGCAGCAGCTCTTCGATCCGGCTGTTGAGCTGCGTCGGCAGGCGCACCATCACATCGCGCAGGTAGCCTATCCGAAAGCCGCCGGTCGTCGACGACCGGTCATGGCCGATTGCCGACGCCGCATCCCCGGAACGCCGGCTTGCCCACCGGTTTGCCAACGCTGGGCTAAGGTGTGCGCCATGAAGACCATCCGTGACCTGATGATCCCGCCGGCCCACATCCAGGGCCGTGTCGAAGCCATCGTCGTGCGCGGAGCGCCGCGTGAGCGGGCCAGCCTCGTCGAGGGGACCATGGCGCTGGCCGGCATCGGCCTGGCGGACGACCGTCTGGGTAAGCGTGGCGAAGCCGAGCTGTCGACGCGCCAGGTCACGCTGATCCAGCTGGAGCACCTGCCTTTGATCGCGGCATTCGCGCGCAGCGGGCCCCTGGACCCGGTCGACCTGCGGCGCAACCTCGTCGTCTCCGGCATCAACCTGCTGTCGCTGAAGAACGCCACGCTGCGCATCGGCGACGCGCTGATCCAGGTCGTCGGCCCCTGCGCGCCCTGCTCGCGCATGGAAGAAGTCATCGGACCGGGCGGTTATGCGGCCATGCGTGGCCACGGCGGCATGACGGCGCGCGTTCTCGAAGGCGGGGCGATCCGCGTGGGTGATGCCGTCGGCGTGGTGCCCGACGCACGCTGAGGAAACAGCGCGCAACTTGTCGCAGGCCTCGTTGCAGGCGACCGCCTTCGAAGCATCGCGATACATCCAGCGCCAAAGTGCCGTGGCCATGTTGCAGACTGGCTCGATGAGCCTGGAAATCGATGCCCAAGAACCGTTGCTGACGCCCGAGCAGTCGCTGACCGGATGGCGGCGGGAGTTCTGTGTCGAACTGCTCGGAGACGGCCGCGCACGCGTGTTCCTGCGCGCGCTGGAGACGCCCTCGCTGAAAGCCACCGAGCTGAAGCGCGCGGTGCTGTTCCACCGTGTGCAGTCGCCCTTCTCCGACCTCGCCGGCTGCGTTGCCGCGGCGCGCGATCCGCTGGAACGGCTGGCCGCCAGCGCCGTGCGGCAGCAGCCCGGCAAGGACAACCTCTTCGAGGCGGTCACCTACGACAGGCGGGCCTGGGAGGCGGTGGAGGATGCCGTCGAGCAGTGGCAACGCCGGCGGCGGCCGGCGGGCGCCAGGGCGGGCTGACCCGGCCCGCGTAGCGGGTCGGGATTTGCAGACTTTGACAGTTGTCCGCGGCCGCCCGCTGCGGGACAGTGCTGGCCGTTGTCACGTCACCACTGGAAGCTCACATGAAAACCATTTCGACGACGAACTTGGCGCTGCTGCGATCAACGCTGGGCGCCATCGCGCTGCTCGCTTGCGCCACGGCCCGGGCCGGCGGCACCGACGCCTTGTGCGCCGCGGTCGACGAGGGCATGCGCGCCGCGCTGCAGCTGGGCGGCGCTGCCGCGGAGTCGGGCACGCAGGCCGTTGCCATGCCCGGCGGAGAGACCGTCAACACGACCCGCTGCATGTGGCGCGCCGAGGCCAGCGGGCGCGTGCTGATGCTCACGTCCACGCCGGTGGCGACGCCTTTCACCATGCCGCCGTCCTGCAGTGCCCGGCAGCAGGGCGGGCAGTCGGTGGCGATGTGCGTGCTGTCCGCGCCGGGCGCGTCCGTCGCGCTGATGCTGATGCGAGCGTCCGGTGAGGCCGACCCGGCCGAGCTGGCGACGCTTCAGGCGCAGGCACAAACGCTGGCCGCCCGCCTCGACAAGCGGTGACCGGCCGGCGACGGTCTCACCACAGCAGGCCGCGCATCGCCGCGCGCACGGCGGCGTTGACCTTGTTGTTCGCCCCCAGCTTGGTGACCGACTGGTTGATGTGGAAGTTCACCGTGCGCTCCGAGATGCCGAGGATGTCCGCGATCTCCGACGCGGTCTTGCCGTCCGCGGTCCAGCGCAGCACCTCGATCTCCCGGCCGCTGAGCATGGGGTCGGCCGGCAGGTCTTCGGCCATGTGGGCCTTCATCGCGACGTGGCTCATCTCGGCCAGCTGGCGCATGCGCCATTCGCTCGCCTGCAGCTCGGCCTGGGTGATGGGCGGCTCCGAGCGCGCCAGCACCAGCATGCTGAAGCTGCCGTCGGCATCGCGCTTGGAGATGGCCCAGCCATGGCGGATGCCATGGGCCTGGGCTTCGCGCCAGAGTTCCGGCGTGGCGGCGAAGAACTCGTCGGACCAGACCACCGGCTCGGACGAGCGCATGCCGTGCGCGACGGTCGGGTCGATGTCCACGTAGTTGCATTCCCCATAGCGCGCCAGCCATTCGGGCGGATAGGTGCTCAGGAAGGTCGTGCGCGGCCGGGTGACGGGGAGGGCGAAGCGCAGGCCATGGGTGCAGAACTCGAAGCCCAGCTGCTGCGCCGCGGCGGCGATGCGCATGAAGGTCTCCTCGCCGTTCGCGCCGTTCAGATCGAGGCTGCCGGCCCCGGTGTCGTCGATTCCCTGCACCTGTGTCCTCCTCACTGCGGCAACGGCGGCCATCCAGGCGCGTTGCGGAGCGGGCGATGATAGGTGCGCCGTCTTCCTCAGCGCCGTGGCGCACCGGCAGCGCTGGCCGCCAGCGGCGCGCGCGCCTTCTCCAGCACCAGCCGCGCGCTCGTCGCCGCACTGAGCTGCTCGCGCAGGAAGTCCGCCAGCCGCGGCTGCTGGCTGAAGGCCACGTTGAAGCGCAGGTGCGGGTCGGCGGCGCCGTCCGCCGCGAAGGTGGCGCCGCGCACCAGCAGGATGCTGCGGCGAAAGGCCTCCTTGACGACGCCGTCCACGTCCGCACCCGCCGGCAGCGCGCCCCACAAAAAGAGGCCGCCTTCGCCCGGATGCTCCAGCTGCACACCCGCCTCGCGCAGCTGGCGCGCGGCCACCACGCGCGCCGCGCCGAGGCGCTGCTGCAGCCGGTCCAGGTGCTTGCGCCAGCGGCCGGCGGCCAGCACTTCCAGCAGCACGAACTCGTTGAGCGCCGCCGTCGTCAGCACCGACACGATCTTCTCGCGCAGCAGCGCTTTCAGCAGCGCCGGCTCGGCCGCCATATAGCCCAGCCGCAGCGCCGGGCTCATGGCCTTGGCGAAGCTGGAGTAGTAGATGACGCCGTCCAGCCCCGACAGCTGCGCAAGCCGCGTCGGCGTGCCGGGGTGGAAGTGGCCCTGCACGTCGTCCTCGGCGATGAGCACGTGGTGGCGCTGCGCCAGCATCAGCACGCGGTGCAGGTTGGCGGCGCTGCTGCCCCAGCCGGTCGGGTTGTGCAGCACGCTCTGGATGAAGAGCAGGCGCGGGCGGTGCTCGGTGCAGGCGGCGTCCAGCGCGTCGAGATCGATGCCGTCATGGCGGCGCGGCACCGGCACGATGGTGACGCCGGCCTGGCGCAGGCGGTCGAACAGCAGGAAGTAGCCGGGCGTCTCGACGGCCACCGCATCGCCGGGCCGCAGGAAGGCGCGGCAGATCAGGTCGATGGCCTGCGTGCCGCCATAGGTCGTCAGCACGCGGCCGGCATCCACGGCCATGCCTTGGCTGCGCAGCAGCGTCGCGATGCGCTCGCGCAGCTCCGGCAGCCCCTGCGGCGGGCAGCGCGAGGCCATGCCGGCCTGGGCGCGCGCCAGGCCGCGCTGCACGGCGGCGGCGGGAATGGCGTCTTCCAGCCACGTGGCGGGCAGGGCGCCGCTGCTGGCCAGCAGCACGCCGGCCTTCTGGTCGTTGGCCTGCTGGGCCAGCCAGACGGCCTCCTGCTCCTCGCCGGCCTCCACGCGGGCTGCGTCGGGCATCGCGTTGGCGGGCCCTTCGGCGACGTAGAAGCCGGCCGTGCCGCGCGAGTCGATGGCGCCCGCGGCCACGAGGCGGTCATAGGCCGTGACGACGGTGTTGGGGCTGACGCCGAGCTGCGTGGCGAGCTGGCGGATGGACGTCAGCCGCGCGCCGGGCGGCAGCTGGGCGCTGAGGATGAGGGCCTGCAGGCGCTGCTCGATCTGGTCGGCCAGCGGGGTGGGCGAGTCGCGGTCGAGGGAGAACATCAGCGCAGCAGCAAGAGGGCGAGCACGGCGAGGGAGGCGGCCATGATGGCATTGAACACGCGCTGCCGCAGCGGGCTCTTCAGGAAGCGGCCGATCCACATTCCGAACAGCGCCCAGCTCGACGTGCAAGGAAAGCCGATGACCGCCCCGATGCCGGCGACGAGCAGGGCGCCCGGCAGCACGCTCAAGCCCGAGGGCATGAAGACCGAGGCCAGCGTCACTGACTTGATCCAGCTCTTGGGATTCACCAGCTGGAACAGCACGGCCTGCCTGAAGCTCAGGGGTTCAGGCGCGCGCGCCTGTGCCGCCGGGCTGCCCGCCAGCCGCCAGGCCAGCACCAGCATGTAGAGCGTGCCGGCCAGCTTGAGCACCGCATGCAGCGCCGGCCAGGCGGTGAACAGCGCGCCCAGGCCCAGGCAGGCGGCGAAGGTCAGCAGCGCCACGCCGGTGTTGATGCCCAGCACGGCGGGCAGCGTGCGGCGATAGCCCAGGTGGGCGCCGCAGGCGAGCATCAGCATGTTGTTGGGGCCCGGCGTGCCCGACATCAGCAGGCAGTAGCTCATCAGCGGCAGCAATTCGTTCATGCCGCCATTGCAGCGGGCATGGGGCGGCGCGTGAAGCTACAGCGAGGCGGCGCGGGCGGGGCGCTGTATCAGCACCGTGACCCACACAGTCATTTCGGCAGGTGCGTGTAGCTGATCGAGACGCCTTCTAGCTGCGTATCGGCATTGAAGACGCGGGCCAACGGGTCATGACGGATGGTGAGCCGGGCGCTGGTGGCCCAGTGCAGCTGCACATCCAGCGTCGCCCGGCCGTGGTCGCCGTCCATGACGAAGGGCGAGTCCCGCCGAGGCGCTTCGTCTGCGGCCAGGATCTGCACCTGTCGGTTGAAGCCCGTCGTGGCGCCGCAGTCGCGTTCCAGCAGCACGGCCTTGAGCCGGCCCGACGGCGAGGGCACTTCGCTGAACACCGTCGTGCGGCAGGCGTTGTCGCCGAGGAGGTTCAATCCGCCCGCGGTCAGGGCCACGAGGCCCAGCGCCACGCCGATCCAGGCCAGCCGCTTCACGCCTGAGGCCACTGGATCTCCGCCCTCAAGCCGCCCTGCGGCGACGTCGCCAGCGCGACCTCCGCCCCCTGCTGCCGCGCCGCCGCCTTGACGATGGCCAGGCCCAGGCCGCTGCCTTCGACGCTGGTGTCCTCGCCGCGCTGGAAGCGGTCGAACACGCGCTCGCGAAGGTCGGCTGGGATGCCCGGGCCGTCGTCGTCCACGCGCAGCAGCGGCGCGCCGCGCGGGCCGCGCAGCGCGCTGACCTCCACGGTGCCGGCCCCGTACTTCACCGCGTTGTCGATGAGGTTGCGCAGCGCGCCGCGCAGGGCCTGCGGGTCGCCGGTCAGCGGCAGCGGGTCCGGGGCGGTCAGCGTGACCGTGACGTTCGCCTTGTCGGCCAGCGGCTGGACGTCGGCCACGGCCTGGCGGGCCAGCTCGGCCAGGTCCAGCGGCAGCGTGGCAGCCTCGGCGCCGGGCTCGGCGCGGGCCAGCGCCAGCAGCTGCTCGACGAGATGCGTCGCTCGGTCGATGCCGCCGCGCAGGCGGGCGATGGATTCGTCCTGCTGGGGCCCCGGCGCCGAGTCGCGCAGCAGGCCGAGCTGCAGCTTCAGCGCCGTCAGCGGCGAGCGCAGCTCGTGGGCCGCGTCGGCGACAAAGCTGCGCTGCGCGTCGAAGGCCTCGGCCAGCCGGCCCAGCAGGCCGTTGAAGGCGTCCACCAGCGGCGCCACTTCGCCGGGCAGGCCGGCGGTGGGCAGCGCGTCGCGCGTGCCGGCGCCGCGCGCCTGGGCGGCCTGGGTCACGCGTGCCAGCGGCGCCAGCGACACGCCCAGCAGCCACCAAACGGCCGCGGCCACCAGCGGCAGCGCGATGGCCACCGGCACGATGCTGCGCAGCGCGGCGAGCGCGGCGAGCTTCTGGCGCACGGCCAGCGGCTGGGCCACCTGCACGACGCGCAGCGGCGTGGCCGCGCTGAACACGCGCCAGTCCTGGCCGCCCAGGTGCAGGTCGGAGTAGCCCAGCACGGCGCGCGCCGGCAGCGGTTCGGTCATGCCCTGGGGCCGGCTGGAATACAGCTCCAGCCCCTGCAGCGACCAGATCTGCACGACGTAATCGAAGCTCGGGTCGGCCAGTGCCGCGGCATCGTCGCGCTCGACGCGGCCCTGGTCGCGCAGCGACAGCGCGGTCTGGCGCAACTGGTAGTCGAACAGCTGGTCGGCCTCGGCGCGCACGCTGACATAGGTCGCGCCGGCCACGGCGGCGGCCGTCACGGCGCCGAGCACGGCGAGCAGCGCGAACAGCCGGCCGCGCAGCGTGGCGAGCAGCTTCATGACTTCTCGGGGCCGGCGTAATAGCCCAGGCCGCGGACTGTATGGAGCAAATCGGCGCCCAGCTTCTTGCGCAGCTGGTGCATGTAGACGCTGATGGCGTTGCTCTCGAGCTCCTCGCCCCAGCCGTAGAGCCGGTCCTCCAGCTGCGCGCGCGACACGATGGCGCCGGGGCGCTCCAGCAGCGCCTGCAGCAGCGCGAACTCGCGCGCCGACAGCAGGATGGGCCGGCCAGCGCGCGTCACCTCGCGCGTGGCCGGGTCCAGCCGCAGGTCGGCCACCGTCAGCGCGGTGTCGGTGCGGCCGCTCTGGCGCCGCGTGACGGCGCGCAGCCGGGCCAGCAGCTCGTCCAGCTCGAAGGGCTTGACGAGGTAGTCGTCGGCGCCGGCATCCAGCCCGGCGACCTTGTCGGTGAGGGCGTCGCGCGCCGTCAGCACGATGACGGGCGTCGCGTCGCCGCGGGCGCGCAGCGCGCGCAGCACGTCGATGCCGCCGCGCTTGGGCAGGCCGAGGTCCAGCAGCACGGCGTCGAAGCGCTCGCCGCTGGCCAGCACCGCGTCGGCGGCCTGGCCGTCGCGCACCCAGTCGGCCGCAAAGCCCTGGCGGCGCAGCGCTTCGCGCAGGCTGTCGCCAATCATGGGGTCGTCTTCGACGAGGAGGAGGCGCATGGGTCAGTTCTGTTGCAGTGCGACGGATTGTGTCGGCGCCGTCGGGCGGCCGGACCCCGAGCGTAAGCTGGCCGGCACCCCGTTTCAGGAGTCGCGTGATGACCGCCAAGAACACCATCTGCCTCTGGTACGACGGCCACGCCGAGGCTGCGGCGCGCTTCTATGCCGAGACATTCCCCGACAGCCGCGTCGGCAAGGTCTACCGCGCACCGGGCGACTACCCGGACGGCAGGCAGGGCGACGTGCTGACCGTGGAGTTCACCGTCTGCGGCATCCCCTGCATCGGCCTGAACGGCGGGCCGGTGTTCAAGCACAGCGAGGCCTTCTCCTTCCAGATCGCGACGGACGACCAGGAAGAAACCGACCGGCTGTGGAATGCAGTGGTTGGCAATGGCGGCCAGGAGAGCGACTGCGGCTGGTGCAAGGACCGCTGGGGCCTGTCGTGGCAGATCACGCCGCGCGCGCTGATCGATGCCATCGCCGACCCCGACCCGGCCGCCGCCAAGCGCGCCTTCGAGGCCATGATGACGATGCGCAAGATCGACATCGCGGAGATCGAGAAGGCGCGCAAAGGCTAGTGCGCCGGGGCTTGGTGCTCCAGCGCGTCCAGCAGGGCGGCGGCGGCGGGTGTCAGCGTCTCATCCGCGCGGGTGCAGATGAGCAGCCGGCGCACCGCCCAGTCGTCGCTCAGCGGCAGCACGCGCACCGTCGGGCCGGCCAGTCGCGCGGCCGTCAGTTCCGGTACGACGGCCACGCCGACGCCATCGGCAACGAGTCGCATCAGCGCATCGAAGCCGGCCACCTGCACCCGGTGGTGCAGCCCCCGGCCCTGCTGCAGTGCACGGGCTTGCAGGAAGCGGCTCAAGCCGGCCTCCGCGGGAAGGCCGACGAAAGGCTGCTGCAGCAGTGCGGAGAACCCGATGGCACGTAAGCGCCCGCGGGCCAGTGCGGCGGGCAGCACGGCGACCAATCGGTCCTCGCGGAAGGCGTGTGTCGCCAGGCCGTCGGTGGCGACGTAGTCGGCCACGAGCCCCAGGTCCGCGCGTTCGCGGCGCATCGCGAACAGCACGTCCTGGCTATCGAGTTCGCGCAGATCGACATCGATGTGCGGATGCGCGGCGAGGAAGGGGCCCAACAGCGGCGGCAGGTGCTCGGTGATGGCCGCGGTGTTGCAGAGCAGGCGCACGGTGCTGCGTACGCCGTGTGCGTGGGCGGCCATGCCGGCGTGCAGTGCGTCCATCTCGTGCTGCAGCCGGCCGGCGTGGCGCAGCAGCGTGCGGCCGGCGTCGGTCAGCGTGATGCCGGTCTTGGCGCGCCGCATCAGCGCCGCGCCGACCGCGGTTTCCAGGGCTTGCAGCCGCGCGCTGGCTGCCGCCAGCGACAGGTGCACGGCGCGCGCGCCGGCCGTGATCGTGCCGGCCTCGGCCACGGCGGCGAACAGGCGCAGGTCGAACGGGTCGATGCGGTAGTGCGGGTTGCGTGCAAGCACGGCAGCTTCCTTCGGCAAAGCCGGAGGATATGCGCGGCATTGCGCGATGGACGCTGCTGCGGGCCGTGCCGACCATGCCGGCATGGATGACATCGTCGACTGGATGAACTGGGGCGTGCTGGGCTGGGTGGCTGGCAGCTTCGTGCTGGCGGGTTTCGTGAAGGGCGTTGCCGGCATGGGGCTGCCGACGCTGGCAATGGCGCTGCTGAGTCTGCGCCTGCCCGCGGCATCGGCCGCCACGCTGATGCTGCTGCCGGCGTTGCTGACGAACGTCGCGCAGTGCATGGGCCGCCATGGCGGCGTGCTGCTGCGCCGACTCTGGCCGCTGTGGCTGGGCCTGGTGCTGGGCACGCTGTTCGCGCCGGTGCCGGGCCTGGGCGGCGGCTCCGCGCAGCGCACGCTGGGGGCCGTGCTGGCGGGCTACGGCCTGCTGGGTCTGGCGCGCCTGCACCTGCCGGCGCCGGGGCGGCATGCCGGCTGGCTGGGGCTGCTGGCCGGCGCCCTGGGCGGCGCGCTGAGTGCGGCGACGGGCGTCTTCGTGATGCCGCTGGTGCCCTATCTTCAGGCGCTGCAATTGGCCCGCGAGGCGCTGATCCAGGCGCTGGGCATCAGCTTCATGCTCGCATCGCTGGCGCTCGCCGCGCGCCTGGGCGGGCTGGAGGCAGCGGCGCCTCCCGATGCCGCCGCCAGCGGCATCGCGCTGCTGGCGGCGCTGGCAGGCATGGCCCTTGGCGCCAGGCTTCGGCAGCGTCTGCCGGCAGCGCTGTTCCAGCGCGCGCTGCATGGCGTCTTCCTGCTGCTGGGGCTGCTGATGCTGGCCCGCTGACGACCTGGGAGCGTCGATTGCCGCGGAGTACTCCCCACATGACAAGGAGTACCCCATGAAGACTGCATGGATCGTGGTGGCTGACGAAGCCATCGCCCGCATCCTCGAACAGCCCGCGGGTGGCGGTGAGCTGCTGCCGGTTGAAAACCTGACCGACCCCGATGCCCACATCCGCGAGGCGGAGATGCGACATGGGCCGCACGGCCGGCGCGCTGGCGGCGCCACCGTGTCGGCCGCCGATTCCGAGCGCCACCAGCATGCCCAGCTGTTCGCCGCGCGCGTTGCCGAGCGGCTGGCCGAGGCGCTGCGGCAGGGCGTCTACCAGACCCTTCACCTGATCGCCGCGCCGCGCATGCTGGGCTATCTGCGCAAGGCACTGCCGCCCAGCGTGGCCGCCGCCATCGCCAGCGAGCAGGACAAGGATCTCGTCCAGGCCAGCCCCGCCGAGCTGGCGCGGCGGCTGGCACAGGCGCGCCCATGAAGGCGCTGATGACGTCCGCGCTGGCGGTGCTGCCCGAGCTCGACGCGCGCGAGTTCGGCGCCGTGCTGGACCGCTTCGCCACGCGGCGCGTCGTCATGCTGGGCGAGGCCAGCCATGGCACGTCGGAGTTCTACCGCTCGCGCGCGGCGATTTCGCGCCACCTGATCCAGCACCACGGCTTCAACCTCGTCGCCGTCGAGGCCGACTGGCCCGACGCCGCGCTGGTGGACCGCCACGTGCGCCACCGCGGCCCCGCGCCGCCGCCGGCGCAGCGGCCGTTCGAGCGCTTTCCGACGTGGATGTGGCGCAACCGCGAGTTCGCCGACTTCCTCGGCTGGTTGCGCCGCCACAACGCCGGCCTCGCGCCCGGCGCGCGCGTCAGCTTCCACGGGCTGGACCTCTACAACCTGCGCGGGTCCATCGCGGCCGTGCTGGCCTATCTCGAAAAGACGGATCCCGCCGCGGCGCGCATCGCCCGCGAGCGCTACGGCTGCCTGATGCCCTGGCAGCGCGACCCCGTCACCTACGGCCGCGCGGCGCTGGACCCGGGCTTCGAGCGCTGCGAGCAGGCCGTCGTGCAGCAATGCCGCGAACTGCTGCAGCACCAGCTCGACTACGCCCGGGCCGACCCGGACTCCTTCATCGACGCCGCGCAGAACGCCCGCCTCATCGCCGCCGCCGAGGCCTACTACCGCGTCATGGTTCAGGGCGGCGCCGCGAGCTGGAACCTGCGCGATTCGCACATGTTCGACACGCTGGCCCAGCTGCTGGCGTTCAGGGGCCCGCGCACCAAGGCCATCGTCTGGGCGCACAACTCCCACATCGGCGACGCGCGCTGCACCGCCATGGGCCAGCAGCGCGGCGAGCACAACATCGGCCAGCTCGCGCGCGAGGCCTGGGGCGACGACGTCGCGCTGGTGGGCCAGGGCACGCATGCCGGCACCGTGGCCGCCGCCCACGACTGGGGCGACGACATGCAGGTCATGGCCGTGCGGCCGTCGCGCTTCGACAGCGTCGAGCGCCTGTGCCACGACGCCGGCCCGCCGCGCTTTGTGCTGGACTTCGGCCTGCCGCGCAGCGGGCCGCTGAACGAGCTGCTGGCCGAGCCGCGGCTGCAGCGCTACATCGGCGTCATCTACCGCCCCGACACCGAGCGGTGGAGCCACTATGCCGAATCCATCCTGCCGCGCCAGTACGACGCCTGGCTGTGGTTCGACCACACCACCGCACTGGCGCCGCTGGCCGCCCGGCAGCCGCACGACGGCCAGCCCGACACCTTCCCCTTCGGCCTCTGAACTGAACTGAAAGGAAGCGCACCATGAGCAAGTCCCCCGGCCACCGCGACCACCCGGAGCACATCGTCGCCGAGACACGCGTCGCGCACCGCGTCCGAGCGCTCATCGACGGCCATGTCGTCGCCGAATCGGACGATGTGATCCGCGTCGACGAAGCCGGCGCGCCGCCGCGCCTGTACTTCCCGCGCGCGGCCGTCAAGGTCGACAGGCTGGCGCGCAGCGACACGCACACCCACTGCCCGTTCAAGGGCGACGCGAGCTACTACGACGTGACCCACAACGGCCGGCTGCTGAAGGACGCGATCTGGTCCTACGAGCTGCCCTATGACGAGCATGTGGCGCTGAAGGACCGCATGGCCTTCTACGACGACAAGCACGCGGGCATCACGTTCAGCGAGGGCTAAGGCAACGCTGAACAAGTCCCTCACGCGCAGCGCATCCCCGCTTTGGGCGATCTGCGGCGTTGCAAATCCTCGCCATAGCAAGACTATGGCTGTGGTGTTGCGCCTTGCAGCTCATCCCAAAGCGTGGCGCGCTGCATCGCGGGGACTTATTCAGCGTTGCCCCGGTCGAGAATCTGCCGTGACATGGCAGATCCGACCTCGCCTCCCACCCCACCCAGCCAGGACCCGCGCCTGCTGCGCCGCCTGCTGCGCGCCAAGGACCGCATGGACGCGGCTTCAGACGAAGCCTGGCCCGTCGAGCGGCTGGCCGAGGTCAGCGGCGTGTCTGCAGCCCATTTCGCGCGCTCCTTCAAGGACGCCTTCGGCCTGCCGCCGCACCGCTACCTGCTGACGCGCCGCATCGAGCGCGCCACGGCGCTGCTGCGCGACACCGACCTGCCCATTACCGACATCGCCTTCCAGACCGGCTGGGGGAGCCTCGGCACCTTCGGCCGCACTTTCCGCGACGTGACGGGCGAGAGCCCCGGCGAGCACCGCGAACGCTGGCGCGCCACGCAGCACCAGCTGCAGCAGGTGCCTGCCTGCCATGTGCAGGCGGCGCACCGGCCCGATCTCATCACCGCAGTTTCGGAGAAGCGCCGCCGCGAGGCGGGCGATACAAACCGGGCCTCAACTGATTCGGAGGTCTCATGAACCAAGGCATTGAAGTGGTGGGCATCTACGTCGAAGACCAGGACGAGGCGCTGGCGTTCTACGTCGGCAAGCTCGGCTTTCGCGTGCACACCGACGTGCGCAACGGCGACTACCGCTGGCTGACGGTGCAGCACCCCGAGCAGCCGTCCTTCCAGCTCGGCCTGTTCGTGCCCGGCCCGCCGATGCAGGACGCGGCGACGGCCCAGCAGCTGCGCGCGCTGGTGGCCAAGGGCGCCATGCCGCCACTGGTCATGACGGTGGCCGACTGCCGCGCCACGCATGCGCAGTGGGCCGGGAAGGGCGTGGAGTTCACCCAGGCGCCCGTCGAGCGCTTCGGCTCGGTGGACGCGGGCTTCCGTGACCCGGCGGGCAATGGCTGGAAGCTGATCCAGGCGCGCGGCTGAGCCGGCGTCAGAACGCGATCTTCGTCGTGCCGCCGGCCACGCGCCCGCGTTCGCCTTGGGGCTGTTCGGCACCGCCGTGGTGCGTCGTGGCGCTGGGACGTCCCAGATTTGTGCGCATGTCTTGCATACAAGCCAGATGTGCTTGGCATGAAAACTGCACAATGGCCGGCCATGGGTATCGTCGCCACGGACATCAGCCAGCGCATCATCGAAGCGGTCCTCGCGCAAAAGCTCGCGCCGGGCGCTCGACTGGGCGAGCAGCAGCTGGCCCTGCTGTTCGACTGCAGCCGCACCATCGTCCGCGAGGCGCTGACGCGGCTGGCGGCGCGCGGCATCGTCACCGTCAGCGCGCGGCGCGGCTGGTTTGTCATCGCGCCGTCAACCGATGAGGTGCGCGAGGCCTTCGAGGCACGCCGCGTCATCGAGCTGGGCCTGATCCGCGGCCAGGGCCGGCTGCCGCCCGAGGCCATTGCGCGGCTGGAGCAGCATCTGCGGCAGGAGCAGGCCGCGCTGCAGGGCGACGACATCGGCTCGCGCAGCTTCCTGCTCGGCGACTTCCACGTCTGCCTGGCCGAGTGCCTGGGCAACAGCCTGCTTGCCGACACGCTGCGCGACTTCACCGCGCGCACGACGCTGATCGCGATGCGCTACCAGTCCTCGCACGACGCGGCGCTGTCCTGCCAGGATCACGTCGCCATCGTTGCGGCGCTCGCCGCCGGCGACAGCGCCCATGCCGAGGCGCTGATGGCCAGCCACCTCGCCAGCGTGCAGGCCGCGCTGCGCCTGCCCGCCGAAGAAGATCCCCTGCAGCAGCTGCGCGAAGCCCTTGCGCCGCTGCCCGCATCCACCCCTGCCGACCCGGCTGAACCCGCCTATCTAGGAGCCCTGCTATGACCCCGACGTTCTCCCGCCGCCTGCTGATCGCCGGCCTGAGCCTGCTGGCCCTGGGCGCCCAGGCGCAGACCGCGCTGGACACGATCACGAAGAGCAAGACCATCAAGATCGCCATCCCGACCGACTACCCGCCCTATGGCTTCGTCGGCCCCGACATGGCGCCGCAGGGCCTGGACGTGGCCATGGCCCAGCTCATCGCGGCCAAGCTCGGCGCCAAGGCCGAGCTGGTGCCGGTGACCAGCGCCAACCGCATCCCCTATCTGCAGACCAAGAAGGCCGACCTGGTCATCTCGACGCTGGGCAAGAACCCCGAGCGCGAGAAGGTCATCAACTTCAGCGCCGCCTACGCGCCCTTCTACCAGGCCGTGTTCGCGGCCAAGAGCCTGCCCATCAAGAACTGGGCCGACCTGGCCGGCAAGAGCGTGGCCGTCACGCGCGGTGCGATGGAGGACCAGGAGCTGGCCAAGGTCGCGCCGGCCACGCTGGAATACAAGCGCTTCGAAGACAACAACGCGACCATCGCCGCCTTCGCCGCCGGCCAGACCCAGCTGCTGGCGACCAGCGCCTCGGTGGCCGGCAACCTGATGGTGCGCAACCCCGGCCTGAACACCGAGTTCAAGCTGCTGCTGAAGGACAGCCCCTGCTACGTCGGCGTCAACAAGGGCGAGGACGCGCTGCTGGCCAAGGTCAACGAGATCATCGCGGCGGCCAAGGCCTCGGGCGAGCTGGAGGCCATGTCCAAGAAGTGGCTGGGCCGCGGCACGGGTGACCTCCCCCTTTGAACTGAAGGACCGAAGCCATGATCAGCTTCGACTTCATGGCGGTACTGGCCGAATGGCCGCTGCTGCTGAAGGGCCTGGCCTGGACTCTGGGACTTACGCTCATTGCCACGCCACTGGGCCTGCTGATCGCGACGCTGGCCGCCTGGTCGCGCGCCAGCGGCCCGGCCTGGCTGCGCCGGCTGCTGGGCGTCTACGTGGAGCTGCTGCGCAACACGCCCTTCATCGTGCAACTGTTCTTCGTGTTCTTCGGCCTGCCGGCGCTGGGGGTGAAGCTGGCGCCCGAGGTGGCCTCCGTCATCGCGATGACGCTCAACCTCGGCGCCTACGGCTGCGAGATCCTGCGCGCCGGCATCCAGGCCACGCCGCGCGGCCAGTGGGAGGCGGCGCAGAGCCTGGCGCTCAGCCCCGTGCAGGTGTTCACCCGCGTCGTGCTGCCTCCGGCCTTCCAGCGCGTGTGGCCGGCCATGACGAGCCAGATCATCATCGTCATGCTGGGCTCGGCGGTCTGCGGGCAGATCTCGACCGAGGAACTGAGCTATGCGGCCAACCTGATCCAGAGCCGCAACTTCCGCGCCTTCGAGGCCTTCATCATCGCGACGCTGACCTACCTCGCGCTGTCCATCCTGGCGCGCAAGCTGCTGACGTGGGCCGGCCCGCGCTTCCTGTTCGGGAGCCGCCGTCATGGTTGAGTTCACCCTCTGGGACATCCTCCGCAACCTGCTGCTCGCGCTGCGCTGGACGGTGGCGCTGTCGGTCATTGCCTTCATCGGCGGCGGGCTGGTGGGCGGCCTGCTGCTGACGCTGCGCATCGGCCTGGGCGAGCGCACGCGGCGCGTCATCTCGCTCTACGTGCAGCTTTTCCAGGGCACGCCGCTGCTGATGCAGCTCTTCCTGGCCTATTTCGGCCTCGCGCTGCTGGGGCTGGAAGTGTCGGCCTGGACGGCCGCGGCGCTGGCGCTGACGCTCTACACCAGCGCCTACCTCGTCGAGATCTGGCGCGGCTGCGTGGAGGCCGTGCCGCGCGGCCAGTGGGAGGCAGCGAAGAGCCTGGCGCTGTCCTTCGGCGAGCAGCTGCGCCACGTCATCCTGCCGCAAGCGGTCAGGCTGGCCATCGCGCCGACGGTGGGCTTCCTCGTGCAGGTCGTCAAGGGCACGGCGCTGGCGTCCGTCATCGGCTTCATCGAGCTCACCAAGGCCGGCAGCATGATCGCCAACGCCAGCTTCAAGCCCTTCCTCGTCTTTGGCTGCGTGGCGCTGCTGTATTTCGCGCTGTGCTTCCCCATCAGCCTCTTCGCCCAACATCTGGAGCGCCGCATCCATGTCCGCTGAAGCTCTCGCCGACCCCATCGTCCGCATCACCGCGCTGCGCAAGTCCTACGGTGCCAACGAGGTGCTCAAGGGCATCGACCTGGACGTCAAGCGCGGCGAGGTCATCGCCATCATCGGCAAGAGCGGCTCCGGCAAGAGCACGCTGCTGCGCTGCGTGAACGGGCTGGAGCAGTTCCAGGACGGCACGCTCACCGTCAACGGCAAGCCGCTGCTGTACGAGAGCGCGATGGCCATGCGCGAGCTGCGCCAGCAGGTGGGCATGATCTTCCAGGGCTTCAACCTCTTCCCCCACCTCAGCGCCGGCCGCAACGTGATGCTGGCGCCGACGCTGGTGAAGAAGCGCGAGCACAACGAGGCGGCCCAGCAGGCCGCGAAGCTGCTGGCCCGCGTGGGCCTGGCCGAGAAGTTCAACGCCATGCCCGACCAGCTCTCCGGCGGCCAGCAGCAGCGCGTGGCCATCGCGCGGGCGCTGGCGATGGAGCCGGCCGTGCTGCTGTGCGACGAGATCACGTCGGCGCTGGACCCGGAACTCGTCGGCGAGGTGCTGCGCGTCGTCGAAGGCCTGGCCGAGGAGGGCATGACGCTGCTGATGGTCACGCACGAGATGAACTTCGCGCGCAAGGTGGCCGACCGTGTCATCTTCATGCACCAGGGCCGTGTGCACGAGATCGGCCCGCCGGCCGAACTGTTCGGTGCGCCGCGCACGCCGGAGTTGCAGCAGTTCCTGTCGTCGTTGCACGACTAGCTTGGGGTGTGGGGGGCACCCCCATTCGACCCCGCCAAGACCCGACCCCCGAGCCCGTGAGGGCCGACACGGGGCATCGTCAGCCTGCCCCAAAGCTGCGCCAGATGTCTGCGTGACATCGAGCGTGACAGTTACACCTGCGCACCAAATTCCAGCACCTTCTCGCCTGGACTAGGTATTTGCGCGGTGTTAGTTCGTTTTTTGTGCGAACTATTCTGAATTGCGCGTGTGCCGATGGCCTCAAACCCGTATTGGCGTTGGCGCAGCGGAGATCGCGGCTTGGTTTCGCCGACGGCTAGAAGGGCCGGTGGGGCCTCCGGTTCGCTCCTGACCTGACGGCTCACGCACGCAAATAACTATCCGCAAGCCCGGCGGAGACAACGGGCATTCCCTCAACAGAAAGGTCCATTCATGAAGTCCTTCCTATCCGCCATGCTCTGCGCCCTCGCGCTGGGCGCTGCCACGCAGCCTCAGGCACAGACATGTTCGCCTACGACCATCACGCCTTACACCTACGCCAACGGCGCGTGGTCGCAAAACGCCTGGACCTCGATCGAGGCCGGAGCCACCGTCGGCCTCGGCCCGCAGCCGACCTCGGGCGGCTCCTGGTCGTGGAGCGGCTGCGGCACTTCGGGCAGTTCGCGCGAGCAGTGGATCACGCCCAGCGCCACCTGCAACGCCACCGTGACCTACACCAACAGCTGCGGCGCGAAGAGCAGCCAGTGGTTCACGGTCTCGGTGCCGATGCGCAACCTGACCGCCGTGCAGCTGTCGGCCCAGATGTCGCCGGGATGGAATGTCGGCAACTCGCTCGACGCCACGCCGAATGAAACGGCCTGGGGCAACCCGCTGGTGAACCAGCAGCTGCTCAACGCCGTGAAGGCCGCCGGCTTCAAGAGCGTGCGCATCCCGGTGACCTGGAACCAGTATGCGGATTCGAACGGCAACATCTCCGCGACCTTCATGGCGCGCGTCACCGAGGTCGTGAACTACGCGCGCAACGCCGGCCTCTACGTCATCCTCAACACCCATCACGAAGGCAGCTGGCTCGTCCCGACCTACGCCTATCAGCAGAGCGCCAACGCGCGGCTGGCCAAGCTCTGGACGCAGATCGCCAACAACTTCAAGTACTACGACGACTACGTGCTCTTCGCGGGCACCAACGAAGTGATGGTGGCGGGCAACTACGGCACGCCGACGGTCGAGAACCAGAACGTGCAGAACGGCTTCAACCAGGTGTTCGTCAACGCCGTGCGCGCCACCGGCGGCAACAACGCCAAGCGCCATCTGGTCGTGCAGACCTACAACACCAACATCGACCACGGCTACAACTACTTCACCAAGCCGTCGGATACGGCCTCGAACCGCCTCTTCGTCGAGATCCACTACTACGACCCGTACAACTTCGCGCTCAACGAGAACAGCAGCATCTGGCAGTGGGGGGCCATCGCGAACAACGCGTCCGCCACCGAGACCTGGGCCAACGAGTCCTATGTCGACGCCCAGTTCCAGAAGCTGAAGTCGCGCTTCGTCGACGCCGGCATGCCGGTGCTGATGGGTGAGTACGGCGCCATCCTGAAGTCCGAGTACGACCCGTCCGGCACCTATCGCAAGTACTGGACCCAGTACGTGACGAAGGCGGCCTACCAGCGCGGCGTCGTGCCGGTGTGGTGGGACAACGGCTACCTGTCCAACCACCAGTTCGGCCTGTTCAACCGCTCCACCGGCGCCCAGGGCTTTGCGGACCTGATCTCCACCATCATCAACAACGCCAAGTAAAGGGTTGTGGGCGCCACGGGCACGCGTGCCCGTCGGCGCCCGGGGCACTGGCGCGACGAGACCCAGCCGGGTCGAATGCCCGTCGCCGTGCACCCGACGGAGGCGTCAGCAGCGGGCAAGCCCTGGCATGAAAGCTGCGGCGCGGCCCGCTCGCTGGCCGGCGACGGGCTGTCGCTGCTGCTGGCTACGCATGACGGGGCGCTGGCGCGGCATGCCGATCGTGTCGTGGTCCTGCACGAAGGCCGCGTCCAGGCCTCGGGGGCCCCCGGCGAACTGCTCGGCCCGCCGCCCTGGCGGCCCGCCTGGCGGGGCGGGCTTATGCCCGCCGTGCCGGTGCCGGCCCTGGCCCGCATGTACTCCGCGAGCCTGAGGTGAAACACCCGCGTTGGGTTCATCCGCAGCGGGCGGCGCCGATTAACAGGGACAGCTGAGGAGCAAGCGGCGCTCAGAGCGGCGCGGCCGTGGTGTCGCCGAAGTGCGTGGCCGGCAGCGTGAGGGAGATGACGGCGCCGCCCCCCGGCCGGTTGGCGGCCCAGATGCGCCCGCCGTGGGCATGGGCGATGCGGCGGCAGATCGACAGGCCCAGGCCCGTGCCACCGGCGGAGTTCTTCGTGGCGCTGGACTGCACGAAGGCTTCGAAGATGCTCTCCAGCTCCTCCGGCGGGATGCCGGGGCCGCGGTCGGCCACGTCCACGCGCACGTCGCCGTCCTCGCCGTGGCCGGCATTCAGCTCGATGACGCCGCCTTCGGGCGAGAACCGCAGCGCGTTGGCCAGCAGGTTGCGCAGCAGCTGCAGCAGGCGCAGCGGGTCGGCGCGCACGACGAGGGCCTCGTCGCCCAGCTCGATGGCGAGATGCTGCTTGCGGGCGGCCAGCAGCGGCGACATCTCGCGTGCCACCTCGGCGGCGAGCGGGCGCAGGTCCAGCCGCTGCAACTGCAGCGATTCGGTGCCCTGCTCGATCTTGCTGAGGTCCAGCAGGTCGTTGACGAGGCTGAGCATGCGCTGACCGGCCCGGTGCACGTCGACGAACAGCTCGGCGAGGCGCGGCTCCTGCCGCGCGCGGCGCATGCCGACCTCCGAGAAGCCCAGGATGGTCTGCAGCGGCGTGCGCAGCTCGTGGCTGACGTTGGCGATGAAGTCCGACTTGGCCCCCGAGGCCTGCAGCGCCGCGTCGCGGGCGGCCCGCGTCGCGCGCTCGGCATCGCGGAACTCGCTGATGTCCATGAAGCAAACGACGATGCCCATCGGCCGACCCTGGGCATCGGGAAAAGTCGACTTGCTGATGAAGAGGTCGCGGGCGCGTCCGCTGGCGTCGTGCCACACCGCCTCGTAGCTGGTTTCGCCGCCGCGTGCGAGCAGCTCGGCATCGCGGGCATCGTGGAGGGCGGCTCCCTCGGCGCTCTGATAGCTGGCGGCCTGTCGGCCCAGCACCTCGGCGCGACGGCGGCCGGTGAATTGCTCCCAGGCGCGATTGACGTCCAGGTAGCGGTTGTTGCCGTCCAGCACCGACATCGGCAGCGGGCTGCTGGCCAGCAGCGAGCGGGCCAGGCCCAGCTGGGCGCGCAGCTCGGCCTGGGCCTGCATCAGGCCGCTGACGTCCGCGGCGCTGCCCACCCACTCCAGCTGGCCCGGCGCGCGCCGCAGCGGCGCCAGATGAAGCTCGAAGCTGCGTGCCTCGCCGTTCGCGTCCGTCCAGTCGGCGCGTGCGTGGCGTGGGCCGGCCTCGTCGGCGTCGCAGCCGTCGAAGAGGGCCGCGACACCGGGCGAGTCGCCGAACAGGCGCTGCAGCGGCTGGCCCAGCATGCGGGACGCGTCCTGCCCGGCCAGGCGCGCATAGCCTTCGTTGATGAAGGTCACGCGACCGGCCGCGTCGGTGCGGAACAGCAGCTCCTGCACGGAGCCGAAGATCGCGCTGAGCTCCCGTTCGCGGTCGGCCACCTGGCTCTGGGCGACGTCCCGCTGGAAGGCGGCGCGTTCCCGCCCGCGCAGCGCCGCGGCGCCCACGGCGGACAGCGCCAGCAGCGCTGCGGCGGCGCCCGATGCGGGCAGTCCGAGGTCACGCACGGCGGCCAGCCACTGGCGGCGCAGCTCGGCCTGCGGCAGCTCCACGAGGACGGCAAACGGCCGGGCCCGCAGCGCGCGGTAGGTGCCTGCCTGGGGCTCATCGCGCAACCCCGGCCCCTGCCAATGGCCGTGTTCGGCGCCGGCGTTGATGTGGGCCAGCGGCGCGCCGGCCTGCAGCAGCCGCGGCAGGCGCTCGCCAGGCAGGCGCTCCGCACCGCGGGTAGCGGCGAGCAGCCGGCCGTCCAGCCTCACGAGCGCGGCGGCGGCCAGCGGGTCGTTGAGGGTCAGCTGCTGGAAGTTGGCCAGCGCGTCGGGGTTCAGCAGCGCGACGAGCAGCGCCGGGGCGCCGTCGGGCAGGCGGGTCGAACGCAGCACCGGAATGAAGCCGACGCCGGGGGGCACGACGCCGCCGGACTCGCCCAGGCCGGCCAGGCTGCGCGCGGCGATGAAGCTGCCGACCGCATCGCGCCCGGGCGCCGGCCAGGGGCCCAGCGTGTCGAGTTCGATGCGCGCGCCGCGGTCGGCCGGGTCGGCGGCGGCCAGCACGCGGCCGCTCTCGTCCAGCAACGCCACGCCGCGCAGGAAGCCGAGGCTGGCCTGGGCCTGGGCCAGCAGCGCCTGCAGCACCTCGGGCTGCGTGCTTCGCCCCATGGCGTCGGCGAGGCCCGCGAGGGCGAGCTGCGCGCCATCGAAGGTGCGGCCCGCATGGTCCTCCAGCACGCGGGCGAGCAGTTCCTGGCGGGCCTGCATCGCGCTCGCCTGTTCGCGACGTTCGCGCCACAGGCTGTAGCCGGCAGCGCCCAGCAATATCGCGGCGAAGAGCACGCCGGTCGCCGCGGTGATGACGCTCGCGCGCCAGCGGCTGCGAGGCAGCATCAGCGTGTCAAACCATTGGGCCGAGCGCCGGGCCGCTCCCAAGCCGGCCCGCTCAGGCGATGTGCTTGCGGCTCGATGCCGCAAGCATCGCCGTCCCCTTGGGGGCTGAGGCCGGACTCGACAAGTCCTGAGGACTTGTCGTGACTGCCGAAGGGCAGCCGCGCCGTCGGCTGCGCGGTCTGCAAGACCGACTGGGATCGCTGGCGTTCAGCCATGCGAGACCGGGCGAGGGGCCTCATTTCGCGCGGACGATGGCGCCCAGGCCGTGCCGTTCGGCCGCGGCCTTCAGGCGGCCGTCGCGCTGGACGCGGGCGACGAACTCGTCCACCACGGTCAGCCATGCGGAATCGCCCGGCCTGACGGCATAGGCATAGGGCATCACGTAGAAGGCGGCGGGCGGCGTGACGAGGCGCGCCCAGTCCGCGCCGTCCAGCAGCCGGCGGCTGTAGGGATAGTCGGTCATGAAGGCGTCCACGCGTCCGGCCTCCAGTTCGCGCTCTCGCGTGTCGGGTGGTTTCACGACCACGAGTGTCGCCTGGCGCAGCGCGCCCGCCATGACCGGCTCCATGAAGGTGCCGGCCTGCACGGCGACGCGCACGCCGGGGCGGTCCAGGTCCTCCCAGCGCTGCACCACCAGGCTGCTGCGCGTCGTGACGGCGTAGATGTCGCTCTCCAGGTAGGGCCGCGTGAAGCGCAGCTGGCGGGCCCGCTGCGGCGTCATGCCCACGGCGAACATCGCCACGTCGCAGCGGTCCTTCAGCAGGTCGTCGACCAGCGTGCCGAAGGAGGAGTCGACGTAGCGCGGCGTCACCTTGAGATCGCTGGCCAGCGCGGCCGACAGGTCGATGTCGATGCCCGCCAGCTGGCCGGTGCGCGGATTGCGCAGGGACACGCCGTAGTAGTCGGGCCAGATGCAGACGCGCAGTTCGCCGCGCTGCTGCACGCGCTCGGCGATCGTCGGTGCGGCGGTTGCCGTCAGCGCGAAGGCGGCCGCCAGCGACAGGGCCGCGGCGCGCAGCGCCGGCTTCAAGCGCGCACCTTCTGCAGCTTCGCACCGGCGCCGCTCGGGTCGACACGGTCACGCAATGCAATGAGCTCCGGCGCATGGGCGAGGAAGGCGGCAACGATCTCGGGGTCGAACGCGCTGCCGGCCTGCTCGGCAAGCATGGCCAGGCCGCGGTCGTCGGCGCGCGCCGGACGGTAGTGGCGGTGCATCGTGAGGGCGTCGAAATAGTCTGCGACCGCGACGATACGCGCCGACAGCGGGATCGCCTTGCCGCGCAAACCCTGCGGGTAGCCGCTGCCGTCCCAACGCTCGCGGTGGTGCAGGGCGATCTCGGCGGCCAGCGCGAACAGCGGCAGCCGTGAATGGCCCAGCAGCGCGGCGCCGCGTTCGGGCTGGGCCTGGCGCCGGCGGCGCTCCTCGGCGGCCGTCAGCGGCCAGGCCGGCTCGAAGGCCGCGGCCGTGGGGTCGGACTCGCCCACGTCGTGCAGCGGCGCCGCAAGGCGCAGCAGCTGGGCCGTGTCGGCGTCCAGCCCGAGGTGACGGGCCAGCGCCTCCGCCAGGTGGCCCAGCCGCACGCGATGGGCACGCGTGGCCTCGTCCTGCCCGTCGGCGGCAAGAGGCAGGACGCTCGATGAAGGCCGGCGGGCGGTCATCGCGGAAGCATCGGGAAGAGCGGTGTACGGCATGGCGGGCTCCGGGGGCGAGCTTCGATTGTCGGGAGAATCGTTTTTATCAAATATGCCGGACTTCGCGGTGACTTGCAAATTCGGCAAAATGTCGCGCGTGAACCGCCAATCTAACGCCCCAGATACGTGCTCCACGACCGAGGCGGCCGAGCGCCTCGGCATGGCGGTGCGCTCCGTGCAGCTGATGGTCGACCGGGGCGAATTGCTCGCCTGGAAGACGCCCGGCGGCCACCGCCGCATCCTGCGCAGTTCGCTGGACGCCTGGCTGGCCGCGCGTGGCGGCAGCGCGCCGGTCGCTGCGGCCCCCGCCCGCAACGCCGTGCGGCCCATGACGCTGCTGCTCATCGAAGACTCGGTGCACTTCCAGAACCTCATCAGCCTGGTCGTGCGGCGCGAGCTGCCCGACGCCGAGCTGCATGTCGCCGCCGACGGCATCGCCGGCCTGGCGCTGGCCGGGCGCCTGGAGCCCGACCTGCTGCTCGTCGACATCCTGCTGCCAGGCATCGACGGTGCGGCGCTGATCTCCAGCCTGCGCTCGCACCCGCAGTTCGCGCGCAGCCGGCTCATCGTCGTCACGGCACTGGACGAAGCCCAGCGCGAGCCCTACCGCCTGGCGCTCGAGGGGGTGCCGCTGGTCCACAAGACCAAGCTGGTCACCGAGCTGCCGCCGCTGCTGGCCAGCGTCGCGGCAGCGCAGGCCTGAGAGGCATGGCCGAGCGTCTGCTGCTCATCGAGGACGACAGCGCCATCGCGCGCTTTGTCGAGCTCGCGCTGGAAGAGCTGCCCGGCGAGCACGCCGACGCGCCGGCTGTCGAAATGCAGGTCGTGCGGACGCTGGCCGGCGCTCGCGAGGCGCTGGCAGCCGGGGGGTGGAGCCTCGTCATCAGCGACCTGATGCTGCCCGACGGCTCCGCGGAGACGCTGCTGGCCGAAGGCCTGGCCCTGGCCGCCGGCGCGCCGCCCTGGGTCGTGTTCAGTGCCGGCCTGCATGAGGATCGCGAGGCCGCCCTCGCCGCGCGCGGCGTTGCGCGCACGCTGCGCAAGCCGGTCCCGCTGGACGAACTGCTGGCCACCATCGCCGAGCTGCTGGGCGGCGCGCCGGGTGGTGCGCCCGCGGCGGGCGAGGGTGGGCCGGTGCAGAGCCATTTCGGCGGCGACCGGCAGCTCTACGAGACCTTCCGTGCCGGCTGCCTGCAGCGCTTCGCCGATGACCTGGCCGACGGGGAGGCCGCCGCCGCCGGCGCCGACGCCGCCGCGCTGCAGCGCATTGCCCATGGGCTGAAGGCGGTGCTGGAGCTCATCGGCGAGCCCGCACTGGCCGCGCAGGCGCGCGCGCTGGAAGCCGCTGTCGAGCCGGGCTGGCCCGGCCCCTCGGCGGCCAGCGGCTGGGCCGCGTTGGCCCAGGGCCTGGTCGCGCTGGGCGCCGCGCGACGCGCCTAGCGGGTTGCCGCGCGAGTTGGCCGCCGGGCCGGCAAGTCCCCCGGGCCCTCATTCGAGGGTTGGGGATTTGCGCGGAACTATCAATAAATTTGATAATGGTCGCGTCGGTCTTCGCAGTTCCACCATGCTTCTTCGCTCACATGCCCGCTTCTTCGCGATGCCCCGCCGGGGCCTTGCGGTCGCAGCCCCTTTGACGTGGCGGGCGCGGCCATGAGCTCCGTGCTTTACGTCGAGGACGATCCCGTCAACGCATTGCTGATGCAGGGCATCATCGAATTGCGCCCGGGTTGCCAGCTGGAGGTCGCGCGCAGCGCTGCCGAGGCGCGCCGGCTGGTGGCCGAGCAGCAGGTGGACCTGCTGCTGTGCGACCTGCGCCTGCCCGACGCCCCCGGTGACGCGCTGCTGGCCGACCTGCGTGGCGCCGGCCTGGCCGCCGGCGTGCCGGCGCTGCTGGTGACGGCAGAGTCCGAATTCGTCGCCGCCGACCTGGCCCGCCGCGGCGGGTTCGATGGCTACTGGGCCAAGCCGCTGGATGTGGCCGCCACGCTGCGGAGCTTGCAGCGCTGGCTGGGGGAGCGCTGAACAGGCCCTGTCGCGGCGCGCGCATCCCGGTCGCGGGCGCATCGCGGCGTTGCAAATCCTCGCCGTAGAGGGCTACGGCTCCGGTTTGCGCCTTGCGCTGCATCCCGCCACCGGGCGCGCGCATCCGCTCAGGGCCTGTTCAGCGCTCCGGCGCTGAACGCCCGCGCGATAACGTCAGGCCTTGACACAAATCTTTGCGCTTGCGCCACATGGCCTTGCGCGGTTGGCGGGATGCTTCGTCCAAATGACGGAAGCCTCGCCGATGAACAACAAGAACCGCCGCTTCATGATCGGCAGCGCCGCCGCGCTGATGGCGGCCGTCCTGCTGGCCCGCCGCAGCCATGCGGCCGGCGTCCCCGGGCCGGCCCTGAGCGCCGACGAGCGCGCGCTGCATGCCCTCAACCGCCTGGGCTACGGCCCGCGGCCGGCTGATGCCGCGGCCATCGCCGAGCAGGGCGCCGAGAAGTGGCTGGCGCGCTTTCTGACCGAACAACTGGAGCCGCGCCGCCTGCCCCAGCCCGAGGCACTGACCGAACGGCTGGCCGGCCTGGAGGTGCTGCGGCTCAGCCAGGGTGAACTGCTGAGCCGCTATCGCGAGGCCGTGAGGGCCGCGCGCGAAGCTCGCCGCGAGCAGGCCAAGGGCGAGACGCCCGCCATGGACGCGCTGAATGCCGTGCGCGAGAAGGTGCGCCCGCTCGTGCAGCAGGCCGCCACTGCGCGGCTGGCGCGGGCGACGCAGAGCGCCGCGCAATTGGAAGAGGTGCTGACCGAGTTCTGGTTCAACCACTTCAATGTCTTCGCCGGCAAGCAGGCCGTGGGCGTGCTGGTGGCCGACTACGAGCAGCGCGCCATCCGGCCGCATGTGCTGGGGCGCTTTCGCGACATGCTGGGCGCCACGGCGCGGCACCCGGCCATGCTCATCTACCTGGACAACGCGCAGAGCGCCGCGCCCCGCGCCAACCCGCCGGGCGAGAACAAGCTTCGAGGCCTCAACGAGAACTACGCCCGCGAGCTGATGGAGCTGCACACGCTGGGCGTGGACGGCGGCTACACCCAGCGCGACGTGACCGAGCTGGCCCGCATGCTGACCGGCTGGGGCATTGACCCGCGCGCGACCAGCGGCGAGGTCTTCGAGTTCAACCCGCGCCGCCACGACAGCGGCGGCAAGACCTGGCTCGGCCAGTCCATCCCGGGCTCGGGGCAGAGCGAGGGCCTGCGCGCGCTGGACGTGCTGGCCACCCACCCGGCCACGGCCCGCCACTTGGCGTTCAAGTTCGCGCAGGCCTTCGTCGCCGACGATCCGCCAGCCAGCCTGGTCAACAAGTTGGCCGACAACTTCCGAGCCACCGGCGGCGACCTGCGCGAATTCACGCGCACGCTGATCCGCGCCGACGAGTTCTGGAGCCGCGAGGCCTACCAGGCGAAATTCAAGACGCCCTACCAGTACCTGCTGTCCAGCTTGCGCGCACTGGACCTGCAGCTGGCCAACCCGCAGCCGCTGCAGCAGGCGCTGGCCCAGGCCGGCCAGCCCCTCTACGGCGCCCAGACGCCCGACGGCTACAAGAACACCGCCGCCGCCTGGCGCAACCCCGAGGCGCTGACGCAGCGCGTGCAGCTCGCGACGACGCTGGGCCAGCGCAGTGGCGTCAGTGCCATGCAGCTGAGCGCCACGCTGGGCGCGGCGTTGAGCGAGCCGACGCGCCGCACACTGGCCAGCGAGCCTGCGGGCCAGCAGGTCGCGCTGCTGCTTGCCAGCCCGGACTTCATGAAAAGGTAACCGGCATGCTCCGTCGTCAACTCCTGCACTTCGGCGCCTTCACGCTCGGCGGCCTGCCCGTGTCCCTGGTGCGCGCCGACGGTGGCGCGCAGAAGAAGCTCGTCGTCGTCATGCTGCGCGGCGCGGTGGACGGCCTGTCCGTCGTCGCGCCCTACGGCGAGCGCGAATACGCCGCCAGCCGCCCGCAGATCGCCATTGCGCCGCCGGGCGCCGAGGACGGCCTCATCAAGCTGGACTCGCTGTTCGGCCTGCACCCGGCCCTCGCCCCGCTGAAGCGCCACTGGGACGGTGGCCAGCTCGCCTTCGTGCACGCCAGCGGCTCGCCGGACCCGACGCGCTCCCACTTCGACGCGCAGGACTATCTCGAATCGGGCACGCCCGGCCGCAAGTCCACGCCCGACGGCTGGCTGAACCGCCTGCTGACGGCCCTGCCCGGCGAGCCGGCGCCCACGCGCGCCATCAGCCAGGGCAGCACGCCGCCACGCATCTTTGCCGGCACTTCCAGCGTCGCCAGCCTGGGCCTGGGCCCCAACGCGCTGCAGCGCCGTGCCATCGACGACCCGCAGATGCAGGCCGGGCTCGCCAAGCTCTATGCCGGTGACGCCCAGCTCAGCGGCACGTTGCGCGACACGACGCAGGGCCGCGGCGAGATGGCGCGCAGCATGGCCGCGGGCATGGCGCCCGGCGAGCGCTCGATGGACCCGAGCGCCGACGCTGGCGCGCCGTCCGCCCGCAGCTTTGCCGCCGACGCGCGCCGCCTCGGCACGCTGATCCGCAAGGACCCCCACACGCAACTCGCCTTCACGGCCGTGGGCGGCTGGGACACCCACGTCAACCAGGGCGCCGCGCGTGGCCAGCTCGCCAACCGCCTGGCCAGCCTGGGCGAAGGCCTGGACGCGCTGACCGTCGGCCTGGGCGATGCCTACCGGGACACCGTCATCGTCGTCGTCAGCGAGTTCGGCCGCACGCTGCGCCAGAACGGCAACGGCGGCACCGACCACGGCCGCGGCAACGTCATGTGGTTGCTGGGCGGCCCGATTGCCGGCGGCCAGGTGCTGGGCGACTGGCCCGGCCTGGACAAGCCGGCGCTGGCCGACGGCCGCGACCTGGCCGTGGCCAACGACTTCCGCCAGGTGCTGTCGCCGCTGCTGCAGCGCCACCTCGGCCTGTCGGAAACCGCACTGGCAACAGTGTTTCCTCAAGGCCCGCAGACTTGGCGTTATGCGGACAAGCTGGTGCGGGCCTGACGGCCCGTCGCAACCGCAGGGAGATAGGCATCATGCGAATCCCCTTGACCTCGTTCGGGCTGTGGCTGGCGGTCGCGTTGCTGGCCTATTGCTTCCTCGTCGCGACCGAAGTGGTCTGAGCAGCTGGCCGCAGCGACCGGACTGTCCGCCCACTGTCCGCGGACAGCGTGCGCTGCGCCAAGTGATTGATTCATAACGCGCGACCCGCTGGCACATCGCTTGCAAAACAGCGGGCATGAACTCCCGCTTTCGCGACACCTCCGAGCAGGACCGGCCGCTCGCTCCCCGGGCCAGCCGCTGGCCGCTGCTGTTGGGCGGCGGCGTTGCGGTCGTCGCGGCGGTCCTGCTGCTGGCCGGCGGGCGCATCCGCCAGGCGCTGTCCGCCGAGGCGGCCGTCAGCGCCGCGCGGCTTGGCATCGCGACTGTCGACGTCGCGCCGCTGACGCGTGACGTGGCCGGCGAGGGCCGTGTCGTCGCCGCGCAGAGCCCCACGCTGTTCGCGCCCGGCGCCGGCACCGTGACGCTGGTGGCCCGCGCCGGTGATCCGGTCAAGCAGGGCCAGGTGCTGGCCCGCGTGGACTCGCCCGAACTCACCAACCGCCTTGCGCAGGAGCGCAGCAACGTCGACGCGCTGCGGGCCGACCTGGCGCGTGCCGAGGTCGAGGCGCGCCAGCAGGTCGCGGCGCTGCAGAGCGCCTACGAGAACGCCCGCATCGACCAGCAGACCGCGCAGAACGACCTGGCGCGCCAGACCCAGGCCTTCGAGGCCGGCGCGACGGCGCGCATGCAGGTGGAGCGGGCGCAGGACGCGCTGGCCAAGGCCAAGCTGGCACTGGAGCAGGCGCAGTCGCTGCGCGGCCTGAAGAACGACAGCCTCAAGCTCGACGTGCAGGCCAAGCAGAGTGCGCTGGCCCGGCAGCAACTGCTGGTGGCCGACCTGGAGCGCCAGGTGGGCGAGCTGCAGGTGCGCTCGCCGGTGGACGGCCAGGTCGGCCAGCTCTTCATTGCCGACCGCACGAACGTGGCGCGCGACGCCAAGCTGCTGTCGGTCATCGATCTCTCCGCGCTGGAGGTGCAGATGCAGGTGGCCGAGAGCTTCGCGCGCGAGCTGCAGCCGGGCATGCCGGGCGAGATCTCGGGCAATGGCCAGCGCTGGGCCGGCCAGGTCAGTTCGGTGTCGCCCGAGGTCGTCAACGGCGAGGTCAGCGCGCGGTTGCGATTTGCCGGCGCCCAGCCGGAGCAGTTGCGGCAGAACCAGCGGTTGAGTGTGCGGGTGCTGCTGGACCGTCGCGACAAGGTGCTGGGCGTGGCGCGGGGCAGCTTCGTCGATGAGGGCGGGGGCAGCTATGCCTATGTCGTGCGTGGCGGGCAGGCGGAGAAGGTCGCGGTGAAGCTGGGGGCGCGCTCGCTGGAGCGCGTGGAGGTGCTGTCGGGGTTGTCGGTGGGAGATCGCGTCGTCATCTCCGGGGCGGACAACTTCAAGGGCGCGGCGAGCGTCTTGATTGCGGATTGAGGTCGCCGATGCTGGTTGCTTTTGCGGAGAGCATGTTGGCTCGTTGCATTGCCGGGAGTCCCGCCCGGCAGCGGGGTAACTTTCTTTTGCGGGGCCAAAAGAAAGTCACCAAAGAAAAGGCCCTGAACCGCACACCAGCACCACATGCACGAGCTGCGCCGTGCAACAGCCACTCGGCGAGTGGGCAGACGCGACCCGCTTCGCTCTCGCTGCTGTCCCTGTCACCAGCATCACTCATCGCCACGGCGGGCCGCCTAACGCGCGGCTGCACGCCGTGCTCACGAGTTGAAAAACCAATGCAGCGCCGCTCGGGCGGCGCGACGCTTGCGCAGCATCCACCGAGGCGTCGCCCCAGCGACGCGGTATTTGCTGGTGAGCCCGGCGTGCAGCCGGCGTTAAGCGGCCTGAAGGGGCGATGCGTGGCGCTTGTCCTAAGGACAGCAGTGAGAGCGAAGCGGGTCGCGTCTGGGCGCATTCCACTTCGAGCAATGCGAGCGCGTCGGCCCGCTCGAGTGCGGATTGCATTGAGCGCTCCTCTTTTGGTGACTTTTCTCTGGCGCGACAGAGAAAAGTTACCCGCCCGCCGGGGCGGACTCCCGGCACCGCACTCGCCACCAAGCAGGCGCTACTTAGACGCCCGCTAACGCGTCAAGCCCACCCCGAGCGAACAGGACACCCCCATGCTCCAGATGGAAAAACTGCAGAAGGTCTATCGCACCGAAATGGTCGAGACCTATGCGCTGCGCGACTTCAACCTGACCGTCAACGAGGGCGAGTTCGTCGCCGTGACCGGCCCGTCGGGCTCGGGCAAGACAACCTTCCTGACCATCGCCGGCCTGCTCGAAGCCTTCAGCGCCGGCAGCTACCGGTTGGACGGCATCGACGTCAGCCGCATGGGCGACGGCGAGCGCTCGCGTATCCGCAACCAGAAGATCGGCTTCATCTTCCAGGCCTTCAACCTGATCCCTGACCTCAACGTGCTCGACAACATCGAAGTGCCGCTGCGCTACCGCGGCTTCGGCGCCGCCGAGCGCCGCAAGCGCGCCGCGGACGCGCTGGCCCGCGTCGGCCTGTCGGCGCGCGGCCGGCACTACCCGGCCGAGCTGTCCGGCGGCCAGCAGCAGCGCGTGGCCATCGCCCGCGCACTGGCCGGCGAGCCGCGCCTGCTGCTGGCCGACGAGCCCACCGGCAACCTCGACAGCGCGATGGCGCGCAGCGTCATGGAGCTGCTGGAGGAACTGCACCGCGACGGCGCCACCATCGTCATGGTCACGCACGACCCGCAGCTGGCGGCGCGGGCGCAGCGAAATGTGCATGTCATCGACGGCCAGGTCGTCGACCTGACTGCGGAACTGGCCGCGTGATGCGGCTGCTGGTCCTCGCCCTGGCGCTTGGCGCGGCATCCGCCGCCCATGCCGACGACCTCTTGCAGGTCTGGGCCGAGGCTCGCGCGGCCGACCCGCTGCTGCGCCAGGCCGCGGCGCTGTCTGGCGCGCAGGAGGCTTCCGCCCGCGAGGCGCGCGCCGCGCTGCTGCCGCAGTGGCAGCTGCAGCGCAGCGAGCTGCGCGAGAGCGGCGGCGCGCGCTGGAACACGACGACCAGCAGCCTCAGCCAGCCACTGATCGACCTCGCCGCGCTGCGAGAGTGGGACGCCAGCCGCAGCCAGGCCTCGGCCCAGGCGGCGCGCCTGGCTGCCGCCGAGCAGAACGCCCGGCTGCGCGTGGCCGAGGCCTATTTCGGCCTGCTGTCGGCGCAGGCCCAGCTGGCCACCGCGCGTGCCAACGAGGAGGCCTTCGCGCGACAGGTTGCCGAAGCGGACACGCGCTTCAAGGCAGGCCTCTCGGCCCAGGTCGAGGCCGACCAGTCGCGCGCCTACCGCGAGCTGGCGCGCACCGGCACGCTGGCCGCCGAGGCCGCCGTAGCCGACGCGCGCGAGGCGCTGTCCCAGCTCACGGGGGCGACGCCACCGACGCTGCAGCCGCTGCGGCAGACGCTCGCCGCCCAGCCCCTGCCCGACGACGCCGAGGCCTGGGCCCGCCGCGCCGAGGCCGCCAACCCGGCGCTGCGCGCGCTGCAGCTGGATGTGCAGGCCAGCGAGCAGCGCATCTCTTCCGCCCGCGCCGGCCATCTGCCGACGCTCAGCGTGGGCGTGGACACCCAGCGCCTGCGCGGCGACAACGTCTCGCCTTTCGACGCCGGCCGCACGCCGACGCAGCTCGCGCTGCGCCTGACCGTGCCGCTGTTCGCCGGTGGCGCCACCGCGGCGGCGGCCGACCGGGCCGGCTTCCAGCGCGACGCTGCGCGCGAGCAACTTGAGGCCGGCCGCCGCGCCGTGCTGCGCGAGGTGCGCGCCGAGCATCTGGCCGTCGGCCAGGGCGCCGCGCAGCTGCAGGCCACGCAGGCCGCCGTCGAGGCCGCGGAACGCGCGCTGGAATCGACCCGCACCGGGCTGACGCTGGGCACGCGCGGCACGACCGACCTGCTGCTGGCCATCCAGACGCTGGCCGCAGCGCAGAACGCCCAGACCCAGGCCCGCCACCGCCATGTGCTGGCGCTGCTGGCCCTGCACCTGGCCGCCGGGTCGCTTGGCGATGCCGAACTGGTCGCCGTCAACGCCTTGCTGGAGAACCGCTGATGTTCCTGCACTACCTCGAACTCGCGCTGCGCAGCGCCCGCGCATCCAAGGGCCTGACGGCGCTGATGGTGCTGGCGCTGGCGCTGGGCATCGGCGCCTGCATGACGACGTTGACGGTCTACTACGTGCTGTCCGGCGACCCCATCCCGCACAAGAGCGCGCGGCTCTTCAACGTGCAGCTGGACGCGTCGGACATGGTCGGCTGGCGGGCCGGTGACGAACCCACCTTCGACCTGACTCGCTTCGACGCCACCGCGCTGCTGCGTGACAAGAAGGCGATGCGCCAGTCCATGTCGGGGGGCTTCAACGTCGCTGTGTCGCTGCCGGACGCCGAGACCAAGCCCGTCTTCTCCAGCACGCGCTACACCTCGGCCGATTTCTTCGCGATGTTCGATGCGCCCTGGCTGCATGGCGGTGGCTGGAGCGCGGCCGACGACGAGGCCGAGGCGCGCGTGGCCGTCATCTCGGCGTCGCTGAACGAGAAGCTGTTCGGTGGCGCCAACAGCGTGGGCCGCGAGATCATCGTGCGCGGCCAGCCGCTGCGCATCGTCGGCGTGCTCAAGCCCTGGCACGTGAGGCCGCACTTCTGGGACCTGACGCTCGGCAGCTATATCGAGCCGGAGGACTTCTTCCTGCCCTTCTCCACCGCCATGGCCATGAAGATGGGCCATTGGGGCAACACGGACTGCTGGGCACGTGGCGCCAAGGGCGGCAGCTCCTACGACCTGAACGCTTCCTGCGCCTGGGTGCAGTACTGGGTGGAGTTCGCCAGGCCTGAGGACGCCGCGGCCTACCGCGACTACCTCGTCGCCTACTCCGAGGCGCAGCGCAAGGCAGGCCGCTTCGAGCGCCCGACCAACGTGCGGCTGCGCAATGTGATGGATTGGCTGGGCGCGCAGAAGGTGCTGCCCGCCGACGTGCGCCTGCAGACCTGGCTGGCCTTCGGCTTCCTGGCCGTCTGCATCGTCAACATGGTGGGCCTGCTGCTGGCCAAGACGCTGCGCCGCAGCGGCGAGATCGGCGTGCGCCGCGCACTGGGCGCGACGCGCGGCGACATCTTCGGCCAGTTCGTCGTCGAGGCCGGTGTGCTGGGCCTCGCCGGCGCGCTGTTGGGTCTGCTGTTCGCCCAGGGCGGCCTGTGGCTGGTGCGCCAGAGCCCCAACGACTATGCGCGCCTGGCCGAGCTCGACGCCGCCATGCTGGCGCTGACGCTGGGCCTGGCCCTGCTGGCCAGCCTGATCGCCGGCCTGCTGCCGGCCTGGCGAGCCGCGCTCGTCACGCCCGCCGTCCAGCTGAAAGTCCAATGATGAAAGACCTGGCCCCCATCCTCTCCACGCTGCGCCGCCATAGGATCGCGGCCGGCCTCATCGTGCTGGAGGTGGCGTTGACCTGCGCCATCGTCATCAATGCGCTGCACCTGATCCAGACCCGTGTCCAGGCGCTGCACGCTGACACTGGCATGGCCGAGGCGGAACTCGTCGTGCTTGGCCTGCGCGACAGCAAGCCCGCGCCGCGTGAACGTGCCGCCGACATCGTCACCGAGGACATGGCGCGGCTGCGCGCCATCCCGGGCGTCAAGGCCGCCACGTCGGCCAACCAGATCGTCTACGCCAACAACAGCAACAACGCCGGCGTCACGCTGGAGCCCGACAGCAAGGGGCTGCGCGTCGTCGCGTCGCAGTACGCCGCCGACGAGCAGCTGATCGCCACCTACGGCCTCAGGCTGCTGGAAGGCCGCAACTTCACTTCCGACGAGGTGCTGGACAGCTTCCAGGTCTTCGCCGCGCCCCTGCCGCGCATCCCGACCGTCATCATCAACAAGATCCTGGCCGACAAGCTCTTCCCCGGCCGCTCGCCGCTGGGCCAGTCCATCTATGTCTTCGGCAGCTCGCCGTCCACCGTCATCGGCGTCGTCGAGACCCTGACCCATCCGCAACTGCATCGGGCCCGCAGCGAGGGCGGGGCCGCGATGATCTTCCCGCTGCGGGGCCCCGGCAGCTACGTGCTGCGTGTCGACCCCGATCGCCGCGACGCCATCATCAAGACGGCCACCGCGGCGCTGGAAGCCGGCGACATGCGTCGCGTCGTCACGCAGGCGCGCGCGCTGACGGACATGCGTGCCGAGTTCTACGCCCAGGACCGCGCGATGGCCTGGCTGATGGGCGGCGTCTGCGTGGCCCTGCTGCTGGTCACGGCCATGGGCATCGTCGGCCTGGCCAGCTTCTGGGTGCAGCAGCGCACGCGCATGATCGGCACGCGCCGCGCTTTAGGCGCCACCGAGGGCCAGATCCGCCGCTACTTCCAGGTCGAGAACCTGTTGCTGACGACGACCGGCATCGTCATCGGCGTGGCCGGCGCCGTCGCGCTGGGCCAGCTGCTGATGCAGAACTATGCGGTGCCGCGCCTGCCCTGGGTCTATCTGCCGGCCGGTGCGCTGTCGCTGTGGCTGCTGGGCCAGGTGGCCGTGTGGGTGCCGGCGCGGCGGGCCGCGCGTCTGTCCCCGGTGGCGGCGCTGCGGAGCTGAAGGCGGGGGGGGCTCAGCCGGCCTGCAACGTCTTCAGCTCGGTATCCCAGTCGCGCCAGTGCTTGCGCACGGCCTCGCGCTGGTCGGCGTCCATGCCGTTCAGCAGCATCAGCAGGCTGGCGATGATCTGCTCGCGGTAGGGTTGCTCGGACGGCTGCGGCAGCGCGTTCTGCATCAGCAGCGCCGTGCCACCGGCCAGGTCCTGGCGCGACCACGCCTTCAGCGCCTCCAGCGTGCGCGCCTGGCGCAGCGCGCGGCCCTGGGACATGGCGGCCAGGTCGAAATGCCAGCCCTGGGCGTCGGCACGGGCCTGCTTCAGCGTGGGCCGGTCCAGGTCGCCCAGCCAGCGCTCCAGGTTGCTGGCGTAGCGCTTGGCGCGCTCGCCCGGCCCGCCGCGGCCCGCATGCTTGTCGCGCCACTCGGCGGTCTTCTCGTCCATCTTCTTCTGCAGGTGCTGCCATTGCTCGGGGCGCAGCCCGGCCAGCACCGGCGCGGCCAGCGGCGCGGCGTGCTGCAGCGTGCGCTGGGCGCTGGTGCGGGCGCTGCGTTCCAGCGCGAGCAGTTCGTCCTGCGTGACGCCGTCGTCCAGCGCCTCCTGCGCCTGGCGCAGCAGCGCCAGCCACTGCGGCAGCTCCTCGCGGCGATGCCAGGCCTGCAGGGCCGCGAGCTGGGCCTTCAGCTTGCTGCGCTGGGCGCTGTCCAGGTCGAGATAGCTGTCGGCCCACAGGCTGGCCAGCAGCGGGAACTGGTTGTAGGCCAGCGTCACGCTGGAGCAGCCGGCGACGGCCAGCAGGGCGGTCAGGCAGAGGAGGGCGGCGAGTCGCTTCAGCAAGGGCATGGATGTTCGTGGCGGTGGCGCCCATCATGGGCCAATGCCGCCGCGCCAGTGTGCCGCGGGTCAATCCTTGCGCCTGTAGGGCAGGGCGCCGTCCTTGCCGACCCGCAGCTGGGCCAGGGCCAGCTGCATATGGGGCAATCCGCGTGCCACCGCCTCCAGTTCGACGGCCGCGAGCCCCTTCACGGGCAGGCCGTGCGCTGCATGGCGAAGTCGATGCCGCGCTCCTTGCCGTTCATCGTGCCTTCGATGCGCGCGACGAGGCGGTCCGGCGCCGCCTGGCGGTAAAGCACGCGCTGCGGAAAGTCGTGCGCGGGGTTCTCGAACACCGCTTCGGCATCGCCCTGGCGCAGCAGCTTGAACTCGGTCGGCGGCCTGCCCTGAGGCTGGGCGATGTAGGCGAGCTGGCCGTCGGCACCGGCGCGGATCTGCATGAACTCGAACTCGACGACGCGGCCGCCCTTGACGATGCGCGCCATGCCCAGCATCAGCCCGCCGGCCGGTGCCATCCACTGCTCCACGGAGCCGGCCTCGCGGCCCTGCTGCGTCCAGCAGCCGGCCATCCAGGCGACCGGTTTGAAGGCGTCCTGTGCGTGGGCGAGCGGCGCGCAGGCCAGCAGCAAGGTGGGCAGCAACTTGTTCATGCATTCCATTCTGTCCAGCGCGGTTATCGTTGGCGCCCTTGCAAACCCTAGCGCCGCCCCGCGCCTCCCCGTGCCCCGACAGGACCTGCCGCACACCCTCAAGCTGATGACCGTCTGGCTGCTGCTGGGCACGGTCATCTTCCTCGGCATCCTGGCCTGGCAACGCGAGCGCGTCGAGCGGCGCTTCCACCTCGACGGCCAGACCGTCGTGCTGACGCGCGGCGACGATGGCCATTTCCACTGGCCCGGCAAGGTCGGCGACGTCACGGTGGACTTCCTCGTCGACACCGGCGCCACGACGACGGCCCTGCCGCGGGCGCTGGCCGAGCAGGCCGGTCTGCAGCCGCTGGGCGAGATCAGCACGCAGACGGCCGGCGGCGCGGCCCGCGGCTTTGCGGCGCGCGCCGACATCACGCTGAAGGGCGGCCTGAGCGCCGAACGCCTGATGGTGGCGGTGCTGCCCGACCTGCCTGCGCCGCTGCTGGGCATGGACGTGCTGGGCCGCCTGCACTTCTCGCAGAAACCCGGCGAACTCCGCATCCATTCCAGGGAATGAAGCACCTCCTGCTGCTCCTCGCGCTGTTCACCGGCATCGCCCGCGCGGCCTGCCCGCCCGCGCCGGTTTCGCCCAGCGCGAGCCAGGCCGCCGCCTGGGCCGCCACGGCGCCCGACCGCGGGCCGCTGTGGCGCATCAGCCGCGGCGGGCACAGCAGCTATCTCTTTGGCAGCCTGCACGTCGGCAAGGTCGACTGGGCCTACCCCGGCCCGGCGCTGCGCAAGGCCTGGGCAGAGACCGAGGTGCTGGCCGTCGAGCTGGACCCGGCCGACGTCGGCCCGGCGCTGGCGGCGATGCCACGGCCGGCGCCGCTGCCGCCCGCGCTGGCCAGGCGCGTGGACGCCCAGGCGGTGGCCGCCTGCCTGCCGCGGGGTGCGCTGGCCGCCGCGCCGGCCATGCTGCAGCTCAGCACGCTGATGCTGCTGGAGGCGCGGCGCGACGGCTTCGACGCCGGCTTCGGCCAGGACCTGATGCTGCTGGCCCGGGCCAAGGCCGAGGGTCGGCCGGTGCAGTCGCTGGAGAGCATCGAGGAGCAGCTGGCGGCGCTCGAGCCGACGTCGGCCGAACTGCCCCAGGTCGTCGACGGGGCGCTGAAGCAGCTGCAGCGCGGCCAGGTGCGCGCGCCGCTGCGCAGGCTGGCCGAGGCCTGGGCGCGCGGCGACATGAAGACGCTGGTCAGCTACGAGCGCTGGTGCGGCTGCGCCGGCACGCCGGCCGAGCGCGCCTGGTTCAAGCGCCTCAACGACGACCGCAATGTGCAGCTCGCCGCGCGCATCGACGCGCTGCACGGCGCCGGCCAGCGCCTGCTGGTGGCGGTGGGGGCGCTGCACATGAGCGGCCCCGACGCGCTGCCCAGGCTGCTGGCTCAACGGGGTTTTACCGTCGAGGCGGTGCATCCCGCGAAGTAGCATCGCGCAAACACCGGAGACGCCATGACCGACAACAGCTTCACCAAGTTCGTGCCCGGCTTTGACTTCCTGCAAGGCCTCGTGAAGAACGCCGGCTCGGCGCTGCCGGGCATCGGCCAGTGGGTGGCGCCCACGCTCAACCCCGAAGAGCTGGGCAAGCGCATCGAGGAGCTGCGCACCGTGCAGTTCTGGCTGGAGCAGAACGCACGCATGCTGGCCGCCACCATCCAGGCGCTGGAGGTGCAGCGCATGACGCTGTCGACGCTGCAGACGATGAACGTGCCGCTGGCCCAGCTGCGCGACAGCCTCAAGTTGCCCGAGGCGCCGGCCTGGCCCGGCGTGCCGCCGGAGATCGCCGCGGCCGCCGCACCGGTGGCGCAGGCCACCGCGAAGGTGGCCGTGAAGACGGCAGCCAAGGTGGCCGGCAAGACGGCGAAGACGGCGGTCGATTCCGCCAAGTCCGCCGCCGCCAACCCGGCGCTGGCCGTCGACCCCACGCAGTGGTGGACGGCGCTGAGCCAGCAGTTCACGCAGCTCGCCACGTCGGCCATGAAGGACACCGCCACCGACGCGGCCAGGAACCTCGCCGGCACCCTGGTCAAGCAATCCTTCGATGCCGCCAGCGACACGCTGCGCAAGGCCGCCACGGTGCCCGGCGCCGTCGTCGGCAGCGTGGCCAAAGGCCTGGCGACGGGTGCGGCCAAGCCGGCACCGGCACGGCCGGCTGCCAAGCGCAGCACCGCGGCCCGCCGCAAGCCGTGAAGCGGGGCGCCCGGCCGGTCGGCCGGTCGGCCGGGCGGCGCTATTCCTCGACGATGGCCACGCCCCACGGCGGCAGCGTCACCTGGCCTCCCTTGGCGAGGGGGCGTGCCGTCAGCAGCTCCGTGCCGGCCTCGAACGGGTTGCCGACGACGACCTCCCGGTCCGAGTAGTTCAGCAGGTAGTGGACGGGCCGGCCAGCGGCCGAGACCCCGCTGCGCACCACCGTCGGATAGCGCAGCTGCTGCTGGGCGCTCCACAGCCCGGCGCGCCGCACGGCCTCCTCGAGGATCTTCTCGGCGAGGGCATCGCTGGGCATGAAGCCCAGGTAGGTGACCTCCCCGGCGCCGTGGCGGTTGCGCGTCAGGGCCGCGTAGCGGCCCCACACCGGGTGCTGGTAGCGGGCCAGGACTTCGGCCGTCGTCGGGGTGAGCAGCTCCATCCACCAGCGGGCGGCGTTGGCGTCCTTGCCGACCTGGTAGGGATCGTCGGCCAGCGACACGTTCTCCGGCAGCGTGAACTGGCTGTAGCGCACGCCGGCCGCCTCGGCGATGGCGCCGGGCTGCTGGACGTGGCGGACCTTGACGTTCTCGTCAGAGAAGCCGCTCTTGAACGTGTAGAGCAGGTGCCCGCCGGCCTTGGCGAAGGCGTTCAGGCGGTTGATCTCGGCGTCCGACGCCGCGTACAGCGCAGGGACGACGACCAGCTGGTAGCCGGACAGGTCCGCGGTGCCCGCGTGGACGAAATCCACCTCGACGTTCATGCGGTACAGCGCGTCGTACAGCGGGCGCAGCACGTCGTTGTAGCCCTTGTCGCCGCCGGGGCCGAACTTGAAGGCATTGGTGGCCGTCAGCGCGCGGTTGCTGACATAGAAGGCGACCTTGTTGCGCTTGTGCAGGTTGGCCAGGCGCGGGCCCAGGCGCTTGAGCTCGGCGCCGATGACCTGGGCCTCCTCGTACGTCGGGTTGGGCTGGTAGTCCTGCGCCAGCAGCCCGCGCCAGTAGGTCTCGATCGCGTTGGCCGTGCTGCCCCAGTGCCAGTACTCGACCATGTTGGCGCCGGAGGCGATATGGCTGTAAGCCTGCAGCCGCAGCTGCCCGGGGTAGGGCGTCCAGCCCGGGAAGCCCATGGCCTGTGTTTCCAGCAGCAGGTAGTTGCGGTTGCCCTTGAGGGAGCGGGTCAGGTCGCCGCCAAAGGCGATCTCCGCGCCGGTCAGCCGGCTCTGCCCCGGGTGATAGATGTCGACGCCCGCGATGTCGAGCGCCTTGGCCGCCTCGAAATGGTCGACGACGGGCTGCACGCCATAGGAGCCGTCGCGCCAGTCCAGGTCGAAGTTGTGGGTGACGAACTGCCCCTTGCGGCCGTGCTTGCGCACGAGGCCGGCCTGCCAGGCCAGGAAGTCGGTGACCAGTTCGCGCTGGAACTCCGCGAACGCCGACGACAGGCTGGCGTTGATGGACCCGTTGACGGACGGGAAGTCCTCCCAGCGATTGATGCGGTTGCTCCAGTAGTTCAGCCCGAAGGCGTGGTTCAGCTGGTTCAGGTCCGGAAACCGCTTGCGCAGCCATTTCTGGAAGGCGGCCTGGACGTTGGGGCCGCTCGTGTCGTAGGGCTTGGTCTCGTTGTCGACCTGATAGCCGATGACGGAGGGATGGTCCTTCACGCGGTTGACCAGCGCCACGATCACCCGCTCGCAGGCTTTGCGGTAGTCGGGGTCGGTGATGTCCATGTTCTGGCGCGGTCCGTACGCCGCCTTCACGCCGTTGGGGCGCTCGACCAGCACGCCGGGATGCTGGCGCGCGAGCCAGGTGGGCACGGCGTAGGTGGGCGTGCCGACGATGACCTTGATGCCCGCCTTGTCCATGGCGTCGAGCACGCGGTCGACATGGGTGAAGTCGAAGACGCCCGGCTGCCGCTCCAGCGTGCCCCAGGTGGATTCGGCGATCCGCACGACCGTGATGTTCGCGGCCTTCATCATCGCCACGTCTCGGTCCAGGCGGTCCTCGGGCGTGTATTCGTCGTAGTAGGCGGCGCCGAACAGCACGGTGTTCGGCATCTGCGCCTGGGCTGCGCCGGGGCCGCAAAGCGTCAGGGCCAGGGCGAGCCCGCAGTGGATGTGAAGCTTCATCGCATGAAGACCGTCAAGAAGGTTGGGGGCGACAGGCCTATGGCCATGCCATGCCGAGTAGGCGGGCGAGTATCCGCGGTTGCGCGGCTGATCCTGGGGTGACGCCGTCAGGCCGGCACCTCCGGTGAGCGGGCTACAGTTGCCCGCCATCGGCTCTTGAACTGAATGGCAGCGTGAACGCCCCTCTCCGAGATCCCGGCCCTGGTGCTGCCGTGCCCCTAGGGCAGCTTGTTGCGGCCCTGGCGCCCTTGCTGCCGGCACACGCGCTGCTGAGCCGCGCCGAGCAGACGACGCCCTATGAATGCGATGGCCTGACCGCCTATCGCCAGCGCCCGCTGGCCGTGGCCCTGCCCGAGACCGAGGCCCAGGTGGGTGCCGTGTTGAAGGCCTGCCATCGTCTCGGCGTGCCCGTCGTCGCCCGCGGCGCCGGCACGGGGCTGAGCGGCGGTGCGATGCCGCACGAGGCCGGCGTGACGCTGGCCCTGGCCAGGTTCAACCAGATCCTCGCCATCGACCCGCTGGCCCGCACGGCGCGCGTGCAGTGCGGCGTGCGCAACCTCGCCATCAGCGAGGCCGCAGCGCCGCACGGCCTCTACTACGCCCCCGACCCCAGCAGCCAGATCGCCTGCACCATCGGCGGCAACATCGCCGAGAACTCGGGTGGCGTGCACTGCCTGAAATACGGCCTGACGCTGCACAACGTGCTGCGCGTGCGCGGCTTCACGGTGGCGGGCGAGCCCGTCGAGTTCGGCAGCGAGGCGCTGGATGCGCCGGGGCTGGACCTGCTGGCGCTGGTGGTCGGCAGCGAGGGCATGCTGGCCGTCGTCACCGAGGTCACCGTGAAGCTGGTGCCCAGACCGCGCCTGGCGCGCTGCCTGATGGCCAGCTTCGACCACGTGCGCAAGGCCGGCGACGCGGTGGCCGCCATCATCGCGGCCGGCATCATCCCGGCGGGCCTGGAGATGATGGACAAGCCGATGACGGCGGCCGTCGAGGACTTCGTGCACGCCGGCTACGACCTGACGGCCGAGGCCATCCTGCTGTGCGAGAGCGACGGCACGCCGGAGGAGGTCGCTGAAGAAATCGAACGGATGGAGGCCGTGCTGCGCGGCAGCGGCGCGACGGCGGTGCAGGTCAGCGCCGACGAGGCCCAGCGCCTGAAGTTCTGGAGCGGCCGCAAGAACGCCTTTCCGGCGAGCGGGCGCATCAGCCCCGACTACATGTGCATGGACTCGACCATCCCGCGCAAGCACCTGGCGACCATCCTGCTGGACATCCAGCAGATGGAGAAGAAGTACGGCCTGCGCTGCGCCAACGTCTTCCATGCCGGCGACGGCAACCTGCATCCGTTGATCCTGTTCGATGCCAACGATCCCGACCAGTTGCAGCGCTGCGAGGCTTTCGGCGCCGAGATCCTGGAGCGCAGCGTCGCCCTGGGCGGCACGGTGACCGGCGAGCATGGCGTGGGTGTCGAGAAGCTCAATTCGATGTGCGTGCAGTTCAGCGCCGAGGAGCGCGAGCAGATGCTGCAGCTGAAGGCCGCCTTCGACCCGGCCGGCACGCTGAACCCTGGCAAGCAGATCCCGACGCTGAACCGCTGCGCCGAATACGGCCGCATGCATGTGAAGCGCGGGCTGCTGGCCTTTCCGGAGCTGGAGCGGTTTTGAGGCATCCAGAGCAACAACCGGGGGGCGCAGGAGGACGGGCAGGCCTGATGCTGCGTGTCCCCCGGCCGCTGCGCGGCCTCCTCCTTTACCTTCGCATCAGGCCTGCCCGCCCTCCAGCTTGGCGGTGCACCGGGCTTGCTCGCTGTGGACGCGCGATGGTGGCAAGCCGGGGCGTGGGGGCGTGCAATTGCGCAGGTAAAGGAGGAGGGCTGCGCAGCGGCCCGGGGGACACGGAGCAATTGCGCGCCCCCGCGACCCGGCCCGTCCCGAGGTTGGCGAATCGTTGAGGGAAAGAAAAGATGCCGATTCCTGACTATCAAACGGCGATGCTGCCTCTTCTTCGACTCACTGGCGACGGTCAGGAGCACAAGTTTCGCGACGCCGTTGAGCGACTAGCTACCGAGTTTCAACTGACGGATGAGGAGCGTAGTGAGTTGCTGCCCAGCGGTACGGCGTTCCTGTTCGATAACAGAGTCGGATGGGCGCGCACCTACCTGAAGCAGGCAGGTCTTCTCTCGGCACCCAAACGCGGAGTCTTTCGCATCACGCCCGCCGGACAAGCCCTGCTGGCGCAAAGGCCGGAGAGGTTGGATGTCGAGAAGCTTCTTCAGTTCGAAGAATTTCGTGCGTTTCGTGCTCGTCGGCGCGTCGCGGCCGAAGAACCCAGCAGTCAATCGACGTCTGTTGCGGAACAGCCGTTGGCAGTCGAAACGCAGACGCCGGAGGATCAGCTTGCCTCTGCCTATCGCCGTCTCCGGCAAGAGCTGGAGCTGGATCTGCTGGAGCAAGTGAAAGCATCAACCCCTGCCTTCTTCGAGCAATTGGTGATCGACCTGCTCGTCGCCATGGGCTACGGTGGATCTCGTCAAGATGCCGGTCGCGCCATTGGAAAGAGTGGGGACGGCGGTATCGACGGGATCATCAAGGAAGACAAGTTGGGACTTGACGCGATCTATGTCCAAGCGAAGCGTTGGGACGGCACGGTGGGGCGCCCTGAGGTTCAGAAGTTTGCGGGTGCGCTCCAGGGACATCGGGCGAACAAGGGCGTATTCATCACGACGTCGAGCTACAGCCGAGAAGCACTGGATTACGTCGGCTTGATCAACTCGAAAATCATTCTGATCTCCGGTGCCGAATTGGTCAGTCTCATGATTGACCACAGCGTGGGCGTGTCGACGGTCGGGGTGTATGAGCTGAAGAAAATCGACGCGGACTACTTTGAGGGTGAATGAGTTGAATGCTGAATCGATTGCGCCGACAGCAGCGCGGCCCATCGAAGCGCTGCGCGCGTTCCAGGTATCGATTGCTTCAGCCCGCTCTCCGCTGCGCATCACCGGCCATGGCAGCAAGGACTTCTACGGCGAGGCGCCGGGGGGCGAGCCGCTGTCGACGCTGGCGCTGAACGGCGTGACGGCCTACGAGCCCAGCGAGCTCTTCGTCAGCGTGCTGGCCGGCACGCCGATCTTCGACGTCGAGGCGCTGCTGGCTCAGCACCGCCAGCGCTTCGCCTTCGAACCGCCACGCTTCGGCGGCAAGGGCACCATCGGCGGCATGGTCGCGGCGGGGCTGTCCGGTCCGGCGCGCGCGGCGCTGGGCTCGGTGCGCGACCACCTGCTGGGCGCCGTGATGATCAACGGCAAGGGTGAGCTGCTGAGCTTTGGCGGCACCGTCATGAAAAACGTCGCCGGCTTCGACGTCAGCCGCGTGCTGGCCGGGTCGCTGGGCCAACTCGGTCTCATCACCGAGGTCACGTTGAAGGTGCTGCCGCTGCCGGCCGCCGTGGCGACGCTGCGCTTCGAGTTCGACCAGGCCGCCGCGTTGATGGCCATCAACCGCTGGGGCGGCGAGCCGCTGCCCATCGAGGCCAGCGCCTGGTGGGACGGTGCGCTGCTGCTGCGGCTGGCCGGGGCCGGCGCGGCGGTGGAGGCCGCAGCACGCAAGCTGGGCGGCGACGTGATCCCGCCCGAGCTGGCCGGCGCCTTCTGGCTGGGCCTGCGCGACCAAAGCGACGAGTTCTTCGTCGGCGCCGAACGCGCCGTGGCCGGCGGCGCGCGGCTGTGGCGGCTCAGCCTGCCAAGAACCACGCCCGAGCTGAAGCTGCGCGGCGAGCAGCTCATCGACTGGGGCGGCGCCCAGCGCTGGGTCGTCACGCCGATGGAGCCCGCCGCCGTGCGCGAGGCCGCCGCGGCCGTGGGCGGGCATGCCACCTGCTTCCGCTCGCTGGACAAGTCCTGCGGCGCCTTCACGCCGCTGACGCCGCCGCTGGCCACCATCCACCAGCGGCTGAAGGCCTCGTTCGACCCGCACGGCGTGTTGAACCCCGGCCGCCTGTATCCCAATCTTTGAACCGGGAACCCGCCATGTCTCGACTTCATCCCCTCGCCGGCCAGCCGGCACCGCCCGACACGCTGATCGACCTGGACGCGCTGCGCGAGGCCTATTACTCCCGCCAGCCCGACCCGAGCAGCGCCGAGCAGCAGGTGAGCTTCGGCACGTCGGGCCACCGCGGCTCGTCGCTGGACGGCTCCTTCAACGAATGGCATGTGCTGGCCATCACGCAGGCCATCGTCGACCACCGCCGGCAGCAGGGCATTGCCGGCCCGCTGTTCCTCGGCGCGGACACGCATGCGCTGTCGGCGCCGGCCGTGGCCAGCGCGCTGGAGGTGCTGGCCGCCAACGGCATCGACGTGATGCTGGCGCCTGCCGGCCAGTACACGCCGACGCCGGCCGTGTCGCTGGCCATCCTCGAATACAACCAGGGCAGGGAGGGTGCAGCGCGCGCCGACGGCATCGTCGTGACGCCCTCGCACAACCCGCCGCGCGATGGCGGCTTCAAGTACAACCCGCCGCACGGCGGCCCAGCGGACAGCGACATCACGTCCGGCATCCAGAGGGCCGCCAATGCCTACCTGAAGCAGTTGCTGCACGGCGTGCGCCGCCTGGACATCGACCACGCGCTGAAGGCCGCGACGACGCACGAGCACGACTACCTGGCCCAGTACGTCGCGCTGCTGGAGCAGGTCATCGACTTCGAGGCCATCCGCGCCTCCGGCATCCGTCTCGGCGTGGACCCGCTGGGCGGTGCCGGCGTGGCCTACTGGCCGGCCATCGCCGAGCGCTACCGGCTGCCGCTGACGGTGGTCAGCGACGTCGTCGACATGCGCTTCCCCTTCATGTCGCTGGACTGGGACGGCAAGATCCGCATGGACCCGTCCTCGCCGTACGCGATGCGGCGCCTCACGCAGCTGCAGCACCAGTTCGACGTCGCCTTCGCCTGCGACACCGACCACGACCGCCATGGCATCGTGACGCCCAGCGGCGGGCTGATGCAGCCCAACAACTACCTCAGCGTCGCGGTGGACTATCTGTTCCGCCACCGGCCGGGCTGGGGCGCGAACGCCGGCGTCGGCAAGACGGTCGTGACGACGGCGCTGATCGAGCGCATCGCGCGTGGGCTCGGCCGGCCGCTGTTCGACGCGCCGGTCGGCTTCAAGTGGTTCTCGCCGGGGCTGCTGGACGGCAGCCTGGGCCTGGGCTGCGAGGAGAGCGCGGGCGCGTCCTTCCTGAAGCGCGACGGCCGCGTGTGGACGACCGACAAGGACGGCATCGCCGCCGCGCTGCTGTCCGCCGAGGTCACCGCGCGCACGGGCAAGGACCCGAGCCAGTACTTCAACGCGCTGACGGCCACCTATGGAACGCCGCACGCCGACCGCGTCGACGGCGCCGCGACGCGCGAGCAGAAGGCGCGCCTCTCCAAGCTGACCGCGGCCGACGTGCAGGCCACGTCGCTGGCCGGCGAGGCAGTCGAGTCCGTCATCAGCGCGGCGCCCGCCAACGGCGCGGCCATCGGCGGCATCAAGGTGTCGACGGCCAACGGCTGGTTCGCCGCACGGCCGTCGGGCACGGAGGACATCTACAAGGTCTACGCCGAGAGCTTCCGCGACGAAGCGCATCTGCAGGTGCTGCTGCAGGAGGCGCAGGAGATCGTCAACAAGGCCTTGTCCAGCTGATGCAGACCACCCTCGCGCCCGAGTTCGCCGGCACGCCCGATGGCATCGAAGCCGAGGCCATCCTGCGCCGCTGCGTGCACTGCGGCTTCTGCACGGCGACCTGCCCGACGTATCAACTGCTGGGCGACGAGCTGGACGGTCCGCGCGGCCGCATCTACCTGATCAAGCAGGTGCTCGAAGGCGCCGAGCCCACCCGCGAGACGCAACTGCACCTGGACCGCTGCCTGACCTGCCGCAACTGCGAGACGACCTGTCCGTCGGGCGTCGAGTACGGCCATCTGGTCGACATCGGCCGCCGCGTCGTCGATGCCAGGGTCGAGCGCCCCGGCCCCGAGCGCCGCACGCGCTGGCTGCTGAAGGAGGGGCTGACGTCGCCGCTGTTCAAGCCGGCGATGAAGCTGGGCCAGGCGCTGCGGCCGTTGGTGCCGGCGTCGCTGCAGGACAAGGTGCCGGCCCGCGCGCCGGCGACCGCGCACGACTGGCCCAACCGCCAGATCAACCGCAAGGTGCTGCTGCTGCTGGGCTGCGTGCAGCCGGCCATGGCGCCCAACATCAACAGCGCGACGGCGCGCGTGCTGGACGCGGCCGGCATCCAGACCGTCGTGGCCGATGGCGCCGGCTGCTGCGGCGCGATCCGCGAGCATCTCGGCGACCACGAGGCGGCCCTCGACGACATGCGCCGCAACATCGACGCGTGGTGGCCGCTGGTGGCTGGCCCGGGCGAGCGCGTCGAGGCCATCGTCATGAACGCGTCGGGCTGCGGCGCGACGGTCAAGGACTACGCCCACGCGCTGCGCGCCGACCCGGCCTATGCCGACAAGGCCCGGCGCATCAGCGAGGTCACGCGGGACCTCAGCGAGCTGCTGCCCGACATGATCCCGGCGCTGAAGTCGCGCCTGCATCACCCCGGCGCCGGCCAGCGCCTGGCCTGGCACCCGCCCTGCACGCTGCAGCATGGGCAGAAGCTCAAGGGCGGCGTCGAGGCGGCGCTGCGCGAGCTGGGCTTCCGCATCGATTGCGCGCCGACCGACAGCCATCTCTGCTGCGGTTCGGCCGGCACCTATTCGGTGCTGCAGCCGGCGCTGTCGAAGCAACTGCGCGACCGCAAGCTCGCCGCGCTGGCGCCGCTGCAGGCCGAGCAGATCGTGTCGGCCAACATCGGCTGCATCCAGCACTTGCAGAGCGGCACGGCGCAGCCGGTGCGGCATTGGGTGGAGGTGCTGGACGACGCGCTGAGGGGCGTCAAAGGCTGAAGTGCGTTCGGTTCAACCGCTTTGGTGAGAGTTGGTGTCGGGAGTAACGCTAGGTTCGGCTCGTGCAATTCCGCACAGATCGAAAGAAGCGGTCAGACCGCAAGCCTGATCGCTAGACACGGCGCCCTTACCGTGCGGCACCCCATCACTGCTGCCCGCCGCCATGCCGACACCCCGCGATCAAGACCTCGATGCCGATCAGCCGGCCAGCCCGGCCCGGCGCCAACTGTCCATGGGGCTGGGCCTGTTCCCGCTGCTGCCGCTGCTGCCCGCCTGCGGCGGCGGTTCCGGCGCAGCAGGCGCCACGTCACAGGACCTCGCGGCTTCGCCCGTTGCGTCGGCAGCCGAAGCGGCGGTCATGCCGCCTGCCGCGTCCACCGGGGCTGCGGCGAGCGCGGTCGAGCAGCGCCAACCGGCTTCCGTCACGGGCGTCTTCCAGCATCCCGGCCTGCTCGTCACGGAGCCGGACTTCGCCCGCATCCGCGCCCACATCGCCGCCGGCGACCAGCCGTGGAAGTCGTGGTGGGACAAGCTGCGCGCCGACCGCTTCTCCACGCTGGACACGCGGCCCTTTCCGCTGGAGGCGGTCTACCGCGCCGACGGCAGCAAGAACAACCTCTACGTCGACATCTGGCGTGCCTGGTCGCTGGTGCTGCGCTGGAAGCTGTCCGACCCGCAGGACAACCGCTATGCCGACAAGGCGGTGGAGTTCCTGGACGCCTGGGCGAACACGCTGAAGGTGATCGGGACGGTGCCGCCCGGATCGACGGCCCATGACGACCACACCTTCATCATCCTGGCCGGCATCCAGGGCCACCAGCTGGCGCAGATCGGCGAGATCCTGCGCACCTACCCGGGCTGGGCGCCGGAGAGCCTGAAGCGCTTCCAGGACATGCTGCTGACGGTGTTTGCGCCCATCTCGTCGTGGTTCCTCAGCGACGGCCGCATCGGCTCCCATGCCAACTGGGACATGGCCTCCCTCGCCGGTGCGATGGCCATCGGCATCTTCTGCGACCGGCCCGACCTGTACCGGCTGGCCTGCGATTGCTATGCGGGCAACAACCGCGGCACGCTGAGGACCTTCGGCAACGGCGCCATCGTGCACGGCGTGTACTTCATGCACCCCGGTCACCTGGGGCAATGGGAGGAGAGCGGCCGCGACCAGGGCCACGCGACGCTGGGCATGTCGCTGGGCGGCGACGTGCTGGAGATGGCCTGGAACCAGGGCGACGATCTCTACGGGCTCTACAACAACCGCTTCCTGGCGGCGGCCGAGTACGTGGCGCGCTCCAACCTGCTGGACGAGAACGGCAAGACCTACCCGATGCCGTTTGCGCGCGAGCACAACCCGACGCAGCCCCACACGTCCCTGTGGACCGAGGTGAACCAGTCCTTCCAGCACGGCCGCAACGCCTGGGAGCCCATCTACAACCACTACGCCAACCGCCTGGGACTGGCGGCGCCGAACGTCGCGCGCATGGTGGCCCTGTGCGAGCCGAAATACGGCGGCAGCAGCGACGACGTCTGGTGGCCGACGCTGATCCATCGCCGTGCCTATGCCGGGCCGATGAAGCCGCCTTCGGGCCTCACGGCCCACCTGCGCGGCGAGCGCGTCGTGCTGTCGTGGTGGGGCAGCGTCGGCGCCAGCGCGTATGCGGTCAGGCGCAGCAGCCAGGCCGGCGGCCCCTTCACCCAGCTGGGCACGGTGGCGGCGGGCGAACTGCTCACCTACAGCGACACGCCGCCCGGCGGCGTCTGGTTCTACCAGGTCACGGCCCAGGGAACCGGCGCCCCGAGCGCCGGTTCCAACGTGGTCCGCCTCGCCGCTCCCGGCGAACCCCGGCTGTCGATGCCGCTGAACGACCCGGACCGCACCGGCACGGTCGGCGCGTTGAGGAGCCTCGCCGGCACCTGGACCGCGGTGGAAGGCAAGCTGCTCGATGGCGCCCGCTGGGGCGAGGGGCGACTCAACGACAAGGCCATCGTGTTCGACGGCCAGAAGGCGGGCCTGCAACTGCCGGCGGGGATGCTCGGCGATCTCGATGATTTCACCGTGTCCCTGTGGGCCTATGCCAACGGGCTGCGCTGGGACACCTGCCTGTTCTTCGCCGGCCAGGACGCGTTCTCCTGCATGTTCATCGCTCCCAAGGCCGGCGCCGGCGGGGTGCTGCGTTTCGGGATCTTCGGCGCGACGCACAACGACGCGCAGGTCGTCGAGGCCCCCTGGGCCCTGCCGATTCGCCGCTGGGTCCATGTGGCGGTCACGTTGCGCGGCAACACCGCACGGCTCTACGTCGACGGCAAGGAGGTGGCGCGCTCGGACGACATCCTGCTGTCGCCGCGCCAGGTCGGCGACCAGGTCGCCTTCCTGGGACGCAACTGGGCGCATCCATCGTTCGATGGCCGCATCCAGGGCTTCCGTGTCGAGGCGGGCGCGCTGAGCGCCGCGGAGATCGAAGCGCTCGCCAAGTAGTAGGCGCTAGCCCGGATATTCGCGAGGTCGGCCCGGATCGACCGGCGACACTGATGAACACGAGGCTTCTGGCCGCCCAATAGGAGATCCAGTTTGGCTTCAGGGCCTACGCGGCCGGCCGGGCGCGCTGGCCCTCAACTCCTCGCCAATGCCTACGGGCATTGGCTGTGGCCGTCTCGGGCCATCCCGCCTCGCCCGGCATCCACGCCAGTCCCGCGTCCCCCGCGAAATATCCGGGCTAGACCCGAAAGGCCGAGACGAGCTTCACCAGGTCGTCGGCCTGCTGCTTGAGGCTCTCCGCCGCCGCGGCGCTCTGCTCGACGAGGGCGGCGTTCTGCTGCGTGGCCTCGTCCATCTGCGCGATGGCCTGGCCGACCTGGCTGACGCCGCTGCTCTGCTCGCGGCTGGCGGCGCTGATCTCGCGCACGATCTGGGCGACGCGGTCGATGGAGGCGACGACCTGTTGCATGGTTTCGCCGGCGCGGTTGACGAGCCCGGCGCCCTGCTCGACGCGCTCGACGCTGTCGCCGATCAGCTTCTTGATCTCCTTGGCCGCCTCGGCACTGCGCTGCGCCAGCGTGCGCACCTCGCCGGCCACCACGGCGAAGCCGCGGCCCTGCTCGCCGGCGCGGGCCGCCTCGACCGCGGCGTTCAGCGCCAGGATGTTGGTCTGGAAGGCGATGCCGTCGATGGTGCCGATGATGTCGGCAATGCGGCGCGAGCTTTCCTCGATGCCGTGCATGCGCTGCACCGCCTCGCCGACGACCTCGCCGCCCTGGCGGGCCACGTCGCTGGCGCCGTGGGCCAGCTGGTCGGCCTGGTTGGCGTTGTCGGCATTGAGCTTCACGGTGGCCGACAGCTCTTCCATGGACGCCGCCGTCTGCTGGATAGCGCTGGCCTGCTGCTCGGTGCGGGCGGACAGGTCGTTGCTGCCCAGCGCGATCTCGGAACTGGCCGTCGCGACGCCGTCGGCGTTGTGGCGCACCGAGCCCACCAGGTGGCGCAGCGACTGCTGCATGCTGGCCAGCGTCTGCGTCAGCTGCGCCGTCTCGTCGCTGCCGACGCTGCGGATCTCGCGTGACAGATTGCCCTGGCCTACCTCCTCGGCCTCGCTGATGGCGACGCGCAAGGGGCGCACGACCGAACGCGTGATCAGCCAGGCCGCCGCCACGCCCAGGCTCAGGCAGATGGCGGCCAGCGCGAGCATGACGAGCTGCGTGTGCCTCGCGGCCTCCAGCACCTCGCGCGTCGTGTCGCGCACGCGCTCGCCCTGGTAGTCGGCCATGCGGCTGAGGGTCTGCACATAGGCGTCGGCGGCCGGGCGCATGCGGCCCTCCAGCGTCTGCAGCGCGGCTTCGGCCTCGCCGGCCTTGAGCTGGGCGAAAACGCCGTTGCGGATGTCGACATACGTCTTGCGGGCGCTGCCGATCTCCTCAAGGATGGCCTTGCCCTGCGGCGTGTCGATGGACTTCGTCAGCGCCTCCTGCAACTCGTTGATGCGGGCGCTGGTGGTCTTGATGACGGGCGCGAAGAACTCGGCCACCGGCCCCGTGCCGCCGGCCCGCGCGACAGCGTCGGTGCGGGTCACGTTGAGCTGGGTTTGCGTGCGCCAGTCCTGGGCCAGGTCTTGCCGGCGCTGCAGCTCGACGAGCAGGTCGATGTGCGGGCCTACCGCGGCCATCTGCCGGTAGCTCAGGCCCACGGCCACCGCCAGCAGCAGCAGCACGATCCCGAAGCCCAATGCCAGCCGCGTCCCGATCCGAAGGGATTGCATCTTCATCACCGCCTCCATGGGTTGCCTGCGGGCAGTGGCGACGAGTGACGCACACTGCCGGTGCGTTCAACTCTACTCGCGCAGGCATCGGCGTGGCACAAAGACAAACACCGCCTCGGCGGGCGGTGCTTTTGGTCTTCGCTCACATCGCAAGCGATATGAGCTGCGCCCCAAGGCGCGCGGATGCGTGCCTTACAGGCCCGCCGCTGCACGCAGCGCAGCAGCCTTGTGGTCTTCGCTCACATCGCAAGCGATATGCGCTGCGCCCCAAACCCCAAGGTTTGCTGACGCAAACGCGTGGCTTACAGCCCCGCCGCTGCACGCAGCGCTTGGGCTTTGTCAGTCCGCTCCCACGTGAACTCCGGCTCTTCGCGGCCGAAGTGGCCGTAGGCCGCCGTCTTCGAGTAGATCGGCCGCAGCAGGTCCAGCATCTGGATGATGCCCTTGGGACGCAGGTCGAAGTGCTCGTTGACGAGCCTGGCGATCTGGTCGTCGGGGATGACGCCGGTGCCCTCGGTGTAGACCGTCACGTTCATCGGGCGGGCCACGCCGATGGCGTAGGCGACCTGCACCTGGCACTGGCGGGCCAGGCCGGCGGCGACGACGTTCTTGGCGACGTAGCGCGCGGCGTAGGCGGCCGAGCGGTCGACCTTGGACGGGTCCTTGCCGCTGAAGGCGCCACCGCCGTGCGGGCAGGCACCGCCATAGGTGTCGACGATGATCTTGCGGCCCGTCAGGCCGCAGTCGCCCTGCGGGCCGCCGATGACGAAGCGGCCGGTCGGGTTGATCAGGTACTTGGTGTCCGCCGTCAGCCAGTCCTTGGGCAGCACGGGCTTGATGAGCTCTTCGCGGATGGCCTCGTAGAACTCGTCGGTCATGCGGTCGCCGAGGCTGTACTCCGGCGCGTGCTGCGTCGACAGCACGACGGTGTCGATGCTGTGCGGCTTGCCGTCTACGTAGCGCATCGTGACCTGGCTCTTCGCGTCGGGGCGCAGGAAGGGCAGGCGGCCGTCCTTGCGCAGCTGGGCCTGGCGCTCCACGAGCCGGTGGGCGTAGTAGATGGGCGCCGGCATCAGCTCGGGCGTCTCGTCGCAGGCGTAGCCGAACATCAGGCCCTGGTCGCCGGCGCCGGTGTTCAGGTGGTCGTCACTCGCGTGGTCCACGCCCTGGGCGATGTCGTTGCTCTGCTTGTCGTAGGCGACGAGCACCGCACAGCCCTTGTAGTCGATGCCGTACTCGGTGTTGTCGTAGCCGATGCGCTTGATGGTGTCGCGCGCGACCTGGATGTAGTCGACGTGGGCATTCGTCGTGATCTCGCCGGCCAGCACGACGAGGCCGGTGTTGCACAGCGTCTCGGCGGCCACGCGGCTGCGCGGGTCCTGCTCGAAGATGGCGTCGAGGATGGCGTCGGAGATCTGGTCGGCCACCTTGTCGGGGTGTCCTTCCGAGACGGATTCGGACGTGAAGAGGAAATCGTTGGCCACTTTTAAACTCCTGTTGCTGGTCGGTCGGCGTTGCCGGGCCCAGGAGGTGCGGCGAACGCTTTAGCAGGATTTGTGAATCGCCCCGCAAGTAGTTCATTAACTCGGCGATTCGCGCAGTATAGAAAACATGGGCTGGCTCTTCCGTTTCTTGTCCCGCTGGCCGCTGGCGGTTTTGCACGGTTTGGGCGCGGCGCTCGGTTGGCTCGTCTACTTCGCGTCGCCGACCTACCGGCGGCGCTTTCGCGCCAACGTGGCCCAGGCCGGCGTTCCCTGGGCGGATGCGAGGCCCGCGATTGCAGCCGCCGGGCGCATGACCGCCGAACTGCCCTGGTTGTGGGTGGGCACGAAAGGCAAGCCGCTGGGCGACAAGCTGCGCTGGGACGGCGGCGAGCTGATCGCCGCTGCGCTGGAGCAAAAGCGCGGCCTCGTCATGCTGACGCCGCACATGGGTTGCTTCGAGATCTGCGCCCAGGCCATCGCCGAGCGCTTCACCAGCCCCGAGTCGCCCATCACCGTGCTCTACCGCCCGGCCCGCCAGGCCGCGCTGCGCGACGTGATGGCCGGCTCGCGCGAGCGGCCCGGCCTGGCCACGGCGCCGGCGTCGCTGGCTGGCGTGCGGCAGATGATCCGAGCGCTGCGCAAGGGCGAGGTCATCGGCCTGCTGCCCGACCAGGTGCCGCCCGACGGCCTCGGCGTGTGGGCACCGTTCTTCGGCAAGCCGGCCTACACGATGACGCTGGCCGGCCGCCTCGTGCAGCAGACGGGTGCGGCGCTGCTGCTGATCTGGGGCGAGCGGCTGCCGGGCGGCGAGGGCTTTGTCGTGCATGTGCTGCCCGCGCCCGACATCCCCCGGGACGCGACGAATGAGGACGCCGCGGCCATCGTCAACGCGGCGATGGAAGGCGTGATCCGCCGCGCGCCGGGGCAGTATCTGTGGGGCTATCACCGCTACAAGGCACCTCGCGGGCTGGATATAGGCGCGGCACCGGATAATCCCGCCCCATGAACAAGCCCCCACGCTCACTGCGCTCGCTGCCCCCCGAGGGGGCGCGTCAGTCCCTTCGGACGGCCGAGCGGGACTGACATGAAATTGCGCTTCACCAAGATGCACGGCGCGGGTAACGACTTCGTCGTCATCGATGCGACGAAGCAGCCTCTGGCGCTGACGCCCGAGCAGATGCGGTTGATCGGCGACCGGCGCTTCGGCGTCGGCTGCGACCAGATCCTCGTCATCGAGCCCAGCACCGATGCCGGCGCGGACTTCCGCTACCGCATCTTCAACAACACCGGCGACGAGGTGGAGCATTGCGGCAACGGCGCGCGCTGCTTCGTGCGCTTTGTTGCCGATGCCGGGCTGACGAGCAAGCGCGAGATCCACGTCGACACGATGAACCGCCGCCTGCGGCTGACGCTGCAGGACGACGGCCGCGTGACGGTCAACATGGGCGCGCCGGTGTTCGAGCATGCCGCGCTGCCCTTCGACGCCCAGGGCCTGACGCCGCGGCTGGAGAACGGCTTCGAGCTGTGGCCTGTCGAAGGCGTGGAGTTGGGCGTCGTCTCCATGGGCAACCCGCACGCCGTGCAGCGCGTGGCCGACGTGGAAACCGCACCCGTGCTGACGCAGGGCCCGCTGATCGAGCAGCATCTGCGCTTCCCGCGGCGCGTGAACGCCGGCTTCATGCAGGTGCTGGCGCGCGACCGCATCGCGCTGCGCGTCTACGAGCGCGACGCCGGCGAGACGCTGGCCTGTGGCACGGGCGCCTGTGCGGCCGTCGTCGTCGGCATCCGCGCCGGCTGGCTGGACGCCGCCGTGGAAGTGCAGACGCGCGGCGGCCTGCTGAAGATCGAATGGACGGGCGGCAACGCACCCGTGCTGATGACCGGCCCTGCGACCAAAGTTTTTGATGGAGAAATCGAGCTGTGAGTTCCAACCCCGCCGCCGACGCGGTGCAAGGCATCACCGAAACCGACATCGCCAACTACCTGGCGGCCACGCCCGGCTTCTTCGAGCGCCACTCGGCGCTGCTGGCCAGCGTGCAACTACAGCACCCGCACGGCGCCCGCGCCGTGTCGCTGCAGGAGCGCCAGGCCGAGATGCTGCGCGACAAGATCAAGGGCCTGGAGCTGCGCATCGTCGACATGATCCGCAATGGCCAGGACAACGTCGCCATCGCCGACCGCCTGCACCGCTGGACGCTGGCCGTCATGCGCGCCGCGGGCACGCCGGCCGAGCTGCCGGGCGTGCTGCTGGCCGAGCTGCGCCATCAGTTCATGATCCCGCAGGCCAGCCTGCGGCTGTGGGGCGTGGCGGCCGAGCACGAGGCGCTGGAGTACGCGGCCTCCGTCAGCCCTGACGTGAAGAGCTTTGCCAGCAGCCTGAGCCAGCCCTATTGCGGCGTGAACTCGGGCTTCGAGGCGGCGCGCTGGCTGGGCCTCAGCGAAAGCGGCGGCACGGCGACATCGCTGGCGCTGATCCCGCTGAGCTTGGCCAAGGTCAACGAGGGCAAGCCCTTCGGCCTGCTGGTGCTGGGCTCGCCGGACCCGACGCGCTACACGGCCGAGATGGGCACGGACTTCCTGACCCGCGTCGGCGAGATCGCCAGCGCCGGCTTGGCGGGTCTGTTGGCCTGATGCTGCTTCAGGACTTTGGCGACTACCTGCAGCACGCCCGCGTGCAGCAACGCCTGAGTCCGCGCACGCTGCAGCTCTACACCGATGGGCTGGAACGGTTGCAGCGCATGCTGGCCGACGCAGCCATCGACGCCCGCGCGCTGACGCTGGCCCAGGCCCGCCGCCTGGCCGCGCTGCTGCACCGCGAGGGCCTCGCGCCCAAGTCCATCGCGCTGCTGCTGTCGGTCTGGCGCAGCTGCTACCGCTGGCTGGGCCTGCAGGGCCGCGTCGCGCTCAACCCCTTCGACGGCCTGAAGGCGCCCAAGGCGCCCAAGCCGCTGCCCAAGGCTTTGGGCGTGGACGACGCCGTGCAGCTGGCCAGCCACGAGCCCGACGAGATCGCCGACTCCCGGCTGGAGGCGCGCGACCGCGCCATCGTCGAGCTGCTCTACGGTGCCGGCCTGCGCGCGGCCGAGCTGATCGGGCTGGACGTGCAGGCCAGTGGCCAGGCTGCCGGCTGGGTCGACCTGCAGTCGAGCGAAGTCCATGTGCGAGGCAAGGGCGACAAGTGGCGCAGCACGCCGCTGGGCAAGGCGGCATCCGGGGCGCTGCGCGACTGGCTCGCCGTGCGCGGCGAGGTCGCGACGCCCGGGGAGCCCGCGCTCTTCGTCGGCGCCCGCGGCCATCGCATCGCCGGCTCGACGCTGCGCACCATGCTGTCGGCCCGCGCCGTCAGCGCCGGCATGCCGGCCCATGTGCATCCCCACATGCTGCGGCACAGCTTCGCTTCCCACCTGCTGCAGTCCAGCGGCGACCTGCGCGCCGTGCAGGAGCTGCTGGGCCACGCCCACATCACGACGACCCAGGTGTACACGCAGCTGGATCACCAACACCTCGCGCGCATCTACGACGCCGCCCATCCCCGCGCAAAGAAATGACCCGTCACATCGCCACGCTGCTGGCGCTCCTGCCCGCCTGCGCACTGGCCACCCCCGATGAAGCGCCGTTCGCCAACCCCGCGCGCATCAACACCGTCCGCCCTGCGACCATCGAGGGCAACTGGACGCGCATGAAGATGCCCGACGGCGGCCGCACGGCCTTCGCGTCGCTCAGCTACATGATGGCCTTCGACGACGACTGGGGCTTCGGCCCCGGCTTCTACGGCACGGCCAAGGGCAACTACGGCGGCATCTTCACGGTCGGCTTCACGGGCCAGCGGCGCTGGCGGCTGTCCAGCAACACGCACATCGCGGCCAGCCTCTACGTCGGCGCAGGCGGCGGGCTGTCCAACCAGCAGATGCGCTTCGGCGGCGGGCTGATGCTGCGGCCCGAGCTGTCCATCCGCACCGAGAACAACGGCGGCTGGTACACCGGCGTCGGCATCTCGCAGATCCGCTTCCCGAGCGGCAACGTGAAGAGCGGCGTCGGCCTGGCCTTCACGGTGGGCCGGGCGATGGACTTCGTCAGCTTCTCGCCCGAAGACGCCGGCCGGCCGGCGCGCGCGGGCCGGCGCGCCGGCGTGGGCTTCGACGAGATCACGCTGATCGGCGGCTTCGAGAAGCCGCGCGCCTCCAGCCGCACGCGCGGCGGCACGCCCTACGCGGGCAAGCTCGGCAAGGCCGGCGCCGAATTGCGCCAGTACATCGCCGACGGCAGCTGGTGGGGCTTCGAGGCGGCCGGCGCGGCCAAGGGCGGTGTCGACGGCTATATGGAAGTGCTGGGCCAGATCGGCCAGGACTGGCCGCTGTTCGGCAGCCCGCGGCTGCGCGTGGGCGGCCAACTGGGCCTGGGCCTGGGCGGTGGCGGCAATGTCGACACCGGCAACGGCTGGCTGCTGCGCGCCGGGCCGACGCTGCGCTGGATCACGCCCTGGGGGCCGAGCCTGCGGCTGGATGCCGGCTTCACGCATGCGCCCAGCGGGGCGTACACGGCGCCCTTCATTCGCGCCGCGCTCAGCATGCCGCTGGACCGCACGCCCGTGCTGATCGGCGACGACAACGGCGGCACGGTGCGCGTGCAGCAGCTCGGCGCCAGCGTCATGCACCTGCCGCGCGTGCGCTTCAAGGATGGCCGGCGCGAGGGCGTCAGCCACCTGGCCGTCAGCATGTCGCGCGAGTTTTCGTCGCGCCTCTACGGCACGGCCCAGGCCGGCAGCGCCGCGGCCGGCAGCGCGGGCGCCTATTCCTTCGGCCTGTTCGGGCTGGGAGTGCAGAGCGATCCGCTGTGGAGCAACAAGCTGCGCGTCGGCGCCGAATGGCTGGTCGGCGCGGCCGGCGGCGGCGGCGTGAAGGTCGGCGGCGGCGCGGTGACGCAGGCCGAGGCCTGGGCGCAGTGGTCGGTCAGCGAGCGGCTGCGGCTGCGCGCCGGCCTGGGCCAGTTCCGCACCATCCGCGGCAGCGACCAGTCGACGCCTCTCGCCCATCTGCAGCTCAGCTACGCCTACGGAGCGCTGCAGCGATGAGAAACCTCTGCCCCCACGCGGCCACACTTCGTGCGGCCACTGCCCCCCGAGGGGGCGCTCTTCATCTTGGGGCGGCCCGGCGATGAAGAAAATTACCCTGCGCGCCGGCAAGGAGCGCTCCCTCGTCAAGCGCCATCCCTGGGTGTTCGAGAGCTCCGTCGCCCGCGGCGGTGGCGACTCCGGCGAGACGGTGCGCGTGGAATCGGCCGACGGCCGGTTCCTCGCCTGGGCGGCCTTCAGCCCCAAGTCGCTGATCCGGCTGCGCGCGTGGAGCTTCGACGAGGCCGAGCGCATCGACGCCGCCTTCTTCCAGCGCCGCATTGCGCAGGCGGTTGCGATGCGCTCGCGGCAGGCCATCGCATCCGATGCCTGGCGGCTGATCCACGGCGAGGCCGACGGCCTGCCCGGCCTCGTCGTCGACCGCTACGGCGACACGCTGGTGGCGCAGTTCGGCAGCGCCGGCGCCGAGCGCTGGAAGGCGGTGATCGCGGATGCGCTGCTGGCCGAGACCGGCCTGGCGCGCCTCTACGAGCGCTCCGACGCCCAGGCCCGCGAATGGGAAGGTCTGCCCGCGCAGACCGGCTGGCTGCGTGGTGACGGGCCGACCGCACTGACCCTGCGCGAGCACGACTGGCAGCTGACGCTGGACGTCGCCGAAGGCCACAAGACCGGCTACTACCTCGACCAGCGCGACAGCCGCAAGCGCTTCGCCGACGCGGTCAGGCAGTACGGCTGCCAGACGGTGCTGAACTGCTTCAGCTACACCGGCGGCTTCTCGGTGGCCGCGCTGGCGGGCGGCGCAAGCCAGGTCGTCAGCGTCGATTCATCGGGCCCGGCGCTGGAGCGCGCCAAGGCGCATGTCGCGCTGAACGGCTTCGACGCCGGTCGCCATCAAGCCTGGGATGCCGACGTGAACGCCACGTTGCGCCGCTGCCTGCAGGAAGGCCGGCGCTTCGACGCCATCGTGCTCGACCCGCCCAAGTTCGCGCCCACGGCCGCCCACGCCGAGCGCGCGTCGCGGGCCTACAAGGACATCAACCGCCTCGCCTTCATGCTGCTCAACCACGGCGGGCTGCTCTACACCTTCTCGTGCTCGGGCGGCATCGCGCCCGACCTCTTCCACAAGATCGTCGCCGGCGCGGGCCTGGACGCGGGCGTGGACGGCTACATCGTCGAGCGCCTGTGCGCCGCAGCCGACCATCCGCAGACGGTGTGCTTCCCCGAGGGCGACTACCTCAAGGGCCTGGGTATCCTCAGGCGCTGATCGCGCGGTCAAGCTGCCTGCAGGCGCTTCACCAGGAACTCCACCGCCACGCGCACCTTGGGCACCCGGTAGCGCGTCTGCAGGTACAGCAGGTAGATGCCCAACTCGTCGACGCGGCTCACCGACACGGGCCGGTCCAGCGTCACCTCCGTCAGCTCGCCACGGTCCAGGTAGTCCTTCAGGCCCCATTCCGACAGCAGCACGAGGCCGCGGTGCCGGCAGGCCATGGCGACGAGGCTGGTGCCGTCGTTGCTGATGAAGGCCGGCGTGGTGGGCAGCTCGCGCCAACCCTCTTCGTCGCGCCCCAGCCACTTGAACACCGCGTGAGGCCCGCGGTACATCAGCGCCCGGTGGCTCGTCAGATCGTCCAGCGTGCGCGGCGTGCCCATGGTCCGGAGGTACTGGGGCGAAGCGGCCAGAACCATGCGGTTCGGGTCGAGCTTGCGCGCCACCACGCGCTCCTGCGGCAGGTGGCCGCCGCGGATGGCGATGTCGATCTGGTCCCGGCCCAGGTCCATCAGCGCATCGCTGAGGTGGACGTCGAGGACGATGTCCGGGTAGCGGTCGCCGAAGTCCTGCAGCGCGGGCATCAGCAGCAGCCTGCCGTAGCTCGGCATGGCGCTGATGCGCAGGATGCCGCTCGGCGTGCTGCCGCGGCGCCCGACCAGGTCGTCCGCATCGTTGAGCTGCGCGATGCCCTGTCGCACCTGTTCCACGTACAGGGCGCCCGCCTCGGTGAGCCGCACGGTGCGCGTCGTGCGGTGCAGCAGCTCGACGCCCAGCTCCGCTTCCAGGTCGGCGATGCGGCGCGAGATCGACGAGGCCGGCACGCCGAAGGCCTGCGCGGTCCGCGAGAAGCTCAGGGTGTCCGCCACCTTGAGCAGGTAGTGCAGGGCGCGCAGCTTGTCCATGGTTTGCTTCCGTTGCCGCCATTGTTGTCGTTCAGACAAAGGATTTTGGCGACCGCGATGGCTTCCGCGCCTGACTCGCCCTGCCTAGCATCTGCCATCGCAAGGAAACAGGCCCACGGGGCCGCAAGGAAACCGACATGACGACGATGCTCAAGGCGCAATACAACGAACGCGGCCCGGTGCCGCAGGCCGCGATCGAGGCGGTGCCATTCGACCGCCCGGTGCTGGCCGAGGGCCAGGCCCTCGTGGCGGTGCTGGCCGCGCCGATCAACCCCAGCGACGTGCTGACGCTGACCGGCCAGTACGGGCTGCTGCCGCCGCTGCCGGCGGTCGGCGGCAGCGAGGGCGTCGGGCGTGTCGTCGAGCTGGGCCCCGACACCCAAGGCCCGGCGGTGGGCCAGACCGTGCTGCTGCCGCCCGGCGGCGGCACGTGGGCGACGCACGTCGTCGTCGCCGCGGCCCGGCTGGTGCCGCTGCCGAACGGGGCCGATCCCCAGCAGCTCGCCATGCTGACGGTGAACCCGCCGACCGCATCCTTGCTGCTCACTGATTTCGCCAGCCTGCAGCCGGGCGACTGGGTCATCCAGAACGGTGCCAACTCCGGTGTCGGCAGCTATGTCGTCCAGCTCGCCAAGTTGCGCGGCTTCAAGACCGTCAACATCGTGCGGCGCGGATCGGCCGTCGCGGGCGTGCAGGCCCAGGGTGCCGATGTCGTGCTCGTCGACGGTGACGATCTCGCCGAACGCGTGAAGGCCGCGACCGAAGGCGCTGCGATCAAGCTCGGCATCGATGCCGTGGGCGGCAAGGCCACGATGCGGCTGGCCGCCTGCCTGGCCGAGGGCGCCGCCATCGTCAACTACGGTGCGCTCAGCGGCGAGCCCTGCGTCGTGTCGCCTCGCGAGCTGGTGTTCCGTGACGTCAGCCTCAAGGGCTTCTGGCTCGCACGCTGGTTCCGCACGACGCCGCAGGCCAGGCAGCTGGCCCTCCTGACCGAGCTGGCAGGCCTGATCGCCACGGGCAAGCTCAGTGCTCCGATCCAGGCCACGTACGACGTGGCGCAGATCAAGGAGGCCGTCGCCGCCGCGGCTGCCGGCGAGCGGGAAGGCAAGATCCTCATCACGCCCCTGCATGCGTGATCCAGGCTCGGCCCAGGCATCCCGGGCCGAGCGGTCGGCAGCCTGAAGCCGTCGGCTGCGCGAACTCAGCCGCCTTGCAGGGGCGACAAGGCGATCCGCGTGTCGAACTTGGCCCGCTTCACGCTGAAGAAGGCCTTGATGTTGCGCACGTTGGCGTCCTGGGTCAGCAGGCGCTGGGCGAAGGCGTGATAGGCCGGCATGTCGGCCACCTGCACGATGATCACGAAGTCCGGGCCCGGCGACACGCGCCAGCACTGCTGCACGGCGGCTTCCTGCACGGCGCGGGCCTCGAAGGCGTCCAGATGCTCGGCGCCCTGGCGGTCCAGCGTGATCTCCAGGATGGCCGACAGGCCGGCGCCCAGCCGGTCCGGCGACAGCAGGGCCACGCGGCGCTCGACGATGCCGGCATCCACCAGCCGCTTCACGCGGCGCAGGCAGGTGGCCGGCGACACGGCGACGCGGGCGGCCAGGTCCTGGTTGCTCAGGGAGGCGTCGGTCTGCAACGCGTCCAGCAGGCGGAGATCGATGGCGTCAAATTCATTCATGGATGAGCAAATGTTGAATGAAAATTTCGACGTCGTCGACGAAGGAAATTTTCATTCACTTTTTATTGAATTTTGCACGCATATGCCTCGTCCTACTGCCTAGCATGCGGCATCCCTGGTTCGGAGTCATTCCATGTGCGGCATCGTCGGCGCGGTCAGTCAGCGCAACATCGTTCCCATCCTCGTTGAAGGCCTGAAGCGGCTGGAGTACCGCGGCTATGACTCCTGCGGCGTGGCCGTGCACCAGGACGGCGGCCTGCGCCGCGCCCGCTCCACGTCGCGCGTGGCCGAACTGCAGCACCAGGCCAACCAGGACGGCATCGCCGCCGGCACCGGCATCGCCCACACCCGCTGGGCCACGCATGGCGCGCCGGCCGTGCACAACGCCCACCCGCATTTCTCGGTCGGCCCGAACGCCGAGGCCGGCGTCGGCCGCATTGCCCTCGTGCACAACGGCATCATCGAGAACCACGACGAGCTGCGCGCCGAACTGAAGGCGCGCGGCTATGTGTTCTCCAGCCAGACCGACACCGAGGTCATCGCCCACCTGATCGACCACCTCTACGACGGCGACCTGCTGGACGCCGTGCAGCAGGCCCTGCCGCGGTTGAAGGGCGCCTACGCGGTGGCCGTGTTCTGCCGCGACGAGCCGCACCGCGTCGTCGCCGCCCGCGAGGGCTCGCCGCTGGTGCTCGGCGTGGGAGAGGGCGACGGCGAGAACTTTGTCGCCTCCGACGCGATGGCCCTGGCCGGCGTGACACACCAGATCGTCTACCTGGAAGAGGGTGACGTCGTCGACCTGCAACTGGGCCGCTACTGGATCAGCCGCCTGGACGCGGCCACCGGCCGCTACGCCGCCGTGCAGCGCGACGTCAAGACCGTGCACGCCCACAGCGGCGCCGCCGAGCTGGGCCCCTACCGCCACTACATGCAGAAGGAAATCTTCGAGCAGCCCACGGCCATCGCCAACACCCTCGAAGCCATCACCAGCATCACGCCCGAGCTCTTCGGCGACGGCGCCTACCGCACGTTCAAGGAGATCGACAACGTCCTCATCCTGGCCTGCGGCACCAGCTACTACTCGGGGTCGACGGCCAAGTACTGGCTGGAGAGCATTGCCAAGATCCCGACCTCGGTGGAGATCGCCAGCGAATACCGCTACCGCGACAGCGTGCCGAATCCGCGCACGCTGGTCGTCACGATCAGCCAGAGCGGCGAGACGGCCGACACCATCGCCGCGCTCAAGCACGCCCGGTCGCTGGGCATGCAGCACACGCTGACCATCTGCAACGTGGCCACCAGCGCCATGGTGCGAGAGTGCGAACTGGCCTACATCACGCGCGCTGGCGTCGAGATCGGCGTGGCCTCCACGAAGGCCTTCACGACGCAGCTCGTCGGCCTGTTCCTGCTGACGCTGGCCCTGGCGCAGACGCGGGGTCATCTGAGCGAGGCCGAGGAAGCCGAGCACCTGAAGGACCTGCGCCACCTGCCCGTGGCCGTGCAGGCCGTGCTGGCGCTGGAGCCGCAGGTCATTGCGTGGAGCGAGGAGTTCGCTCGCAAGGAGAACGCGCTGTTCCTGGCGCGGGGCCTGCACTACCCCATCGCCATGGAAGGCGCGCTCAAGCTCAAGGAGATCACCTACATCCACGCCGAGGCCTATGCCGCGGGCGAGCTCAAGCACGGCCCGCTGGCACTGGTCACGTCCGAGATGCCGGTGGTGACCGTGGCGCCCAACGACGCGCTGCTGGAGAAGCTCAAGAGCAATATGCAGGAAGTCCGCGCCCGCGGCGGCCAGCTCTACGTCTTCGCCGACGGCGACACCGCCATCGAGAGCGAGGCCGGCCTGCACGTCATCCGCATGCCCGAGCACTACGGCGCGCTGTCACCCATCTTGCACGTCGTGCCGCTGCAGCTGCTGGCGTATCACACGGCCTGTGCGCGCGGTACTGACGTCGACAAGCCTAGGAACCTTGCAAAGTCGGTCACTGTCGAATGACGGTGGTCCGTGCCATGACTGCTGTTCCGTGCCATTAAAGTCCGAGACACGGCAGACGAAGGGGCGCATCAGGCGCCCCTTTTCTATTCTCAGTACGCCCAGTCCTCGTGGCGTACGGGTAGCTGATTGAGCTGCCTGCGAAGGTGCTGCCAGTGCGCCAGCTTCAGCGCGAGCTCGAGCGCATCATCGGCCGCGCCACTGACCCGCCTGACTTTCCTATCCCTTGCCGGTGATCCTTGCATGCGCCTCCGCTGACTCAGCGAATACGATAGCAACCATGGGCCAGCTGAACGTCGTCAACGCCTTAGGCTTGAACGAGCTCAAGGCGGCAATGCGATCGGACGGAGAGTACGCGCAAGGCTTCTCTGACAGCTTCGGTGGCGGTTACTCCGGGCCGGCTTGGATACATCGCGCTGGCGTGTTGCCGGCGATCCCCCTTAATGACATCGACGGGATGCGTTCCTACCTGGCTGCGAAGCAGCTGCGCGTCAAGAGCGTTGGCCCGTCAGCACGGAATGTTTGATACGGATTGCATCCCAAAACTCCGTCGATTGATCTCCAACCCCATTTGCCTTTTCTTCAAGGCGGGCTCGCAGACTGAAATCAGAAACAATGTCAGGATTGGCTGCGCGAAATGATTTATCTATTGCAGCGAGAGTCTCAAATAGAGAGTTTGCTCGTGCGCGCGTTTCAGGCCAGGCCATACCGACATCGACATGCGAGGTGGATTGTGACTCAGTGACAATTGCCAGCTTCATCGTTGCATAGATGATGCGATCATCAGGTCTTGAGTGAGTCAGCTGGGGCTTATCCGTGAGCGTTCGAAGCGCCCAAAACACGGCATAGAGAACAAGCTTACGGAGCTCGTCATCGGTAAGCCGGTTTTGGAAATGGGCTTGGTAAGCTCGATAGAGGACGGCCACTGCACACAGATCAGCATCTCGCTCAATGGCACGCAGCGTGTTTGGGTCAGCTTCGACGTGATCCAAAAGAAGATTATGCTGGCGCCCGATGTGGAAACATTCATGAGAATAAAACCACGTCAATGTTGAGGCCGGGAAGAACATTGGCCCAACGTTAGCCTGTATGTTGAGCACGCTCTCAACGTCAAGGAACTGAATTCCGAGGCAATAATTAATTAATCCGCTGCTGATCTCAATCAACCCCTCCATGCATTGCGCTTGAGGTTCAAGTTCGTTGCTAACACGGAGAATTGGCGGTTCCGATGGTAGATTAAGTGTCGCATTGCGAATCAGCGGGTAAATCGACGTGGACCACTCTATGAGATACGCGATCATCTCCTTCTTGATTGGATTTTTAATAGAGTCAATGAACTCATTGACGGGCACAACCCTATCAATTTGAAGATCCGAGAACGAAGTCGCCATTTGTAGTCTCCCTGTCAGAGCATTTTGGCACCTGGGCCGGCTACTAGGGACGCCCTACCGAGCCGACCCAGAAGCGCCTACAGCGGCCTCATTGATGGCGAGTGGAAGACGGTAAAGGCCTGAGCCCGATCACCCTATGAAGCCCGCGACACGCGGGCTTTTCTACGCCTGACCGCCAATGCCCCTTGCCGAACTCTCTGGCTTCCTCGGCGCCAACCTGAAGGAAGAAAAGCGCTTCCTGCCCGCGGCAGTCGGAGTCAGCTTGATCAATCAGAAGCCGGGCGACTCCGGCGTGCTGCAGCCGTGGCGCATGCCGTTGGCCATCGACGGCCGCTATCGGCACCGGCCGCAATGGCCTGACCTGCGACTGTCCAGTGGCGGGCATCGCTCACGGCGAACCTACGCGCCGTAGGCCGCCATGAAGACCCGCACGGCCTCGCGCAGAAGAGCCCTGTCTTCCCGGGGAGGCGGCATCTCGAGCTTCAGCAGTCCGCGGATGTGCCCCGAGCCCAGGAACATCGACAGGAACAGGTCCGCGGCCTGAAGCGGGTTGCGCACCTTCAGTGTGCCCGCGGCGTGGGCAAGGCGCAGGTAGGCGGCCAGTTCGCCGTTCAGGCGCTCCGGGCCTTCCTTATAGAACGCAAGACAGGTTTCCGGCTGCGCCCCTGCAACGCCATAGATCGCGCGCATCGCGCCCACGGCGTCCCCCCGCGCCAGTGCAAGAAACCGGGTGCCAACCGCCAGCAGCGCCTCCTCGGGCTGGTCCGGGTCCAGCGCCGCGGCGTCCGGGGCGTCAGGCACCACCGCAGTCGTCCTGTCGCGCACGACCGCCTGGAACAGCCCCTCCTTGGAGCCGAAGTTGCTGTAGACGGTCATCTTGGACACACCGGCGTCCACGGCGATGGCATCCACGCTGGCGCGCTCCAGGCCGTGCTCGTTGAAGTGCCTTTGCGCCGCTTCCAGGATGCGCCTGCAGCGCTCGGGATCGCGTGGACGCCCGCGCTGAGGCTTGGGAGCGGGAACGGGGTGGTCGGTCATGTGCAATTAGTGTACTTGACAGTTCACTATATCTGCACCACATTACTGTACCAACGCGTCCAGTAATGCATAGACACATGACTTCCTCCTCCCGGCGCAACCGCAGATCGGCCCCCGCGGCCACCCGCCTCCTGTCGCTCGCGGCAGTGGCCCTGCTGTCGGCATGCTCGACACCCCTTGTGCAGCCGCCCGCGCCCTCGGTGCCCCTCTCGGCCGCCTTTGCCAACGGCCCTGCGGCACAGGCCGAAGCCGCAGCCGCGGGCGCTGCGTGGTGGGCCGCCTGGGGAGACGCCACGCTCACCGCGCTGGTTGAGGAGGCGCTGCGCGCCAACCAGGACATCGCCATCGCGCTCCAGCGCGTCGCCCAGGCTCGCGCGGGCGCCGATGCCCAGGCCTCCCGCCTGTGGCCGTCGGTGGGCGTTCAGGCTTCCGCATCGCGCAGCAACAGCGGCCTGCCTGAACCGGTGAAGCAGGGGATGCCCGACACGCGCGCGCTGCGCGCCGGCATCGACGTGGCCTGGGAGATCGACCTGGCGGGCGGCGTGCGGGCTGCGCGTGATGCAGCGCAGGCCGACGGCACGGCGGCGGCTGCGGGCGTGCAGGGCGCTCGCCTGCTGGTTGCCAGCGAGGTCGCGCGCCAATACTTCGTGCTGCGCAGCGCCGAGGAGCGGCTGCGGATCGTGCTGGCGCTGGCCGATGCCCAGCGCCAGACCGCCGCACGCGTGGAGAGCCGCCTGCGCGAAGGCCAGGCCAGTGCCTTCGACCACGACCGGGCGCGCGCCGAAGCGGACGCATTGGACGCCCAAGTGCCGGCGCTGCGGATGCTGGTCGGCACCACGCAGACCAGGCTGGCCGTGCTGATCGGCCGCAACCCGTCGATGCGAGTCCTTGAGGCCGACAAGGGCTTCGCCTGGCCGTCGGCGCGTGCCATCGCGGCGGGTCAGCCCAGCGAGCTGCTGAGGCGCCGCCCTGATCTGGTCGGCGCCGAGGCTCGCGTCGGTGCCGAGGCGCTGCGCACGGCCGAAGCCCGCGCCCAGTGGTGGCCCAAGCTGTTCCTGAGCGCCTTGGTGGGCCGCCAAGACTTGCGACTCAACGCGCTCGATCTCGCGCCGGTCCACTTCTCCAACGTCGCGCTGGCCCTTGCAATGCCGGTCTTCAACGCCGGCCGGATCGATGCCGGCGTGCGCGTGCAGTCCGCGCGCGCCGACGAGGCGCTGCTGGCCTGGCAGAAGGCGGTGCTGGTGGCCGTCCAGGAAGTCGAGGACAGCCTGCTTGTGCGCTCGCAGGAGGCCCAGCGCAACGAGGCTCTCGCGCTGACCGTCGAGCACCGCCGCCGGTCGTTGCAGCGTGCCGAGTCGCTGCAGCGAGAAGGACAGATCGACCTGCTGGTTCTGCTGGACGTGCAGCGCTCCGTGCTGGCCAGCGAACTGGCCTTGTCCGAGAGCCGCCTGCAGCAGACGCTGGCCGACGTGCAGCTCTACAAAGCCCTGGGCGGTGGGTTCTCCACGACGCAGCCCAGCACCAACATGACTTCAGTTGCCGCAAGGACGCCCCAGTGAACAGGATCTTCTCCACCCTCTCTCTTTCAAGCATCGCCGTCGCCAGCCTGCTGCTGACGGCCTGCAGCGAACGGCCGGCACCGGCTGCCGCCGTCAAGCCGGTCTTCGTGACGACCGTGGCACCGGCCAATGCCACACAGAGTCGCAGCTTCACTTCGGTGGTCCGTGCCCGCGTGGAGGCCGAGCTCGGCTTCCGGACCGGCGGCAAGGTGGTCGAGCGGCTCGTCGAAGTCGGCGACAGCGTCAAGGCCGGCCAGGTGCTGGCCCGTCTGGATCCGGCCGACTACCAGCTGGCCGTGAAGGCGGCCGCCGACCAGGTGCAGGCTGCATCCGTTGACGCGCAGCAGGCCGCTTCCGACGAAGCGCGCTTCAGGCGACTGCTGGCGGACGGGTCGGTCGGTGCTGCCGACCACGAACGCCAGAAGGCGCGTGCCGACGCCGCCGCGGCGCGCCTTGACCAGGCGAATCGCCAGCTCGAGCTCGCGCGCAATCGCGAGGGCTACGCGGCGCTGGTCGCGCCCTACGCAGGCGTCGTCACGACGCTGCGCTTCGAGCGCGGCCAGGTGGTGGCGGAAGGCCTGCCCGTGCTGTCGCTGGCCCGTGACGGCGAACGCGAGGTCGTCGCCGAGCTGCCCGAGGACTGGGTGGGCCGGGCGCGCAGCCTGGTCGCCACGGCGGCCTCCTGGAGCGATCCGGCATCGCAGGTCCGCCTCGTGCTGCGCGAGCTCTCGCCGCAGGCCAGCGCGCAGGGCCGGACCTACCGCGCGCGCTATGCGGCCGCGCCCGGCTCGCGCGAAGCCGTGGCTGGACTGCCGCTGGGCAGCACGATGCAGTTGACGCTGTCGGCACCGCATGCGGGCCCCGCGACCGCGGTGCTGCCCGTCAGTGCCTTGGTCAAGGGCAGCGGCCCTGCCGCCGTGTGGACGGTGAACGCCAAGGGTTCGGGCCTCGTGCTCACGCCGGTCCAGGTGGTGGCCATCGACGACGCCACGGTGCAGGTCACGGGCCTGGCCGCGGGCAGCAAGGTCGTCAGCGTAGGCGCTCAGAAGCTCGATGCGGGCACCGCCGTGCGCGCCGTCGAGCGCACCCCCGACTCCGTCGCGGCCACCGCTGCCAAGAGCAATTCATGAAGCGCTTCAACCTTTCCGAATGGGCCGTCACGCACCGGCCCATGGTGCTGTTCCTGATCATCGCGACGCTCATCGTCGGCAGCCTGTCGTTCAGCCGCCTTGGGCGACTGGAGGATCCCAACTTCGACGTGCCGCAGATGACGGCCATCGTCGTGTGGCCCGGCGCCACCGCGCAGGACGTGCAGGACCAGGTGCTCAACCGCATCGAGCGCCGCCTGCAGGAGCTGGACCACTTCGACTACGTGCGCAGCTTCGCGCGCCAGGGCTACGGCGGCATCACGCTGTGGATGAAGGGCGGCAGCAGCAAGGAGGAACTCGAGAACGCCTGGTACCAGGTGCGCAAGAAGATCGGCGACATGCGCCAGGAGTTGCCGGAAGGCGTGCGCGGGCCGTTCTTCAACGACGAGTACAACGACCGCTACAGCGTGCTGTACGCGTTGAGCGCGCCCGAGCTGTCGATGGCCGAACTGCTGACGCTCACCGAGGACGTGAAGCGCCGCCTGCAGAGCGTGCCTGGCGCCGGCAAGGTCGACGTGCTGGGCAAGCAGGCCGAGCGCGTGTTCGTGGAGTTGTCGACACGGCGCCTGGCGTCGCTCGGCATCCCGCCGACGGCGGTGTTCGACGCACTGGCGCGCCAGAACCTGGTGACGCCCGCCGGTTCGGCCGACGCCACGCACGACCGTGTGCAGGTGCGCGTGGACGGCGGGCTCAAGAACGCCGCGGACGTGGCCAACGTGACGCTGGAAGTCGGCGGCCAGCTGCTGCGGCTGGCGGACATCGCCACCGTGCGCGCCGGCTACGAGGACCCGCCCAGCTTCAGCATCCGTCACAACGGCGTGCCGGTGCTGGCCATCGGCGTGACCATGCAGAAGAACGGCAATGTGCTGGACTTCGGCAAGGCGCTGGAGCAGCGGCTCGCCCAGATCAAGCAGGAGATCCCGGCCGGGGTCAAGATCGAGCAGTACGCCGACCAGCCGCGCGTGGTGGCCGAATCGGTCTGGGAGTTCGAGCGCTCCTTCCTGGAGGCGTTGGCCATCGTGCTGGCCGTGTCCTTCCTGTTCCTGGGCTGGCGCACCGGCATCGTGGTCGCTGCGTCGGTGCCGCTGGTGCTCGCGCTAGTCGCCGCCGTCATGCACGCCGCCGGCTGGGCGCTGGACCGCATCTCGCTCGGCGCGCTGATCATCGCGCTCGGCCTGCTGGTGGACGACGCCATCATCGCCGTCGAGATGATGGTGGTGAAGCTGGAGGAGGGCTGGGACCGGCTGCGCGCGGCCACCTACGCCTACACCTCCACGGCGTTCCCGATGCTGACCGGCACGCTGGTCACGGCCGCGGGCTTCATGCCGGTGGGCTTCGCCAAGTCGATCGCGGGCCAGTACGCGGGCGGCATCTTCTGGGTTGTCGGAGCGGCGCTGATCCTGTCCTGGCTGGTGGCGGTGATTTTCACGCCTTACCTTGGCGTGCTGCTGCTGCCGAAGAACCTGGCGACCCGACACAGCCACGGCACCCACCATGACCCGTACGACCGGCCCGTCTACCGGCGGCTGCGCGGCATCGTCGACTGGGCGGTGCAGCACCGGGCCTGGGTGCTCGCCATCACGGTGCTGGTCTTCGCCACGTCCGGTGCCGGCATGCTGAAGGTGCAGCAGCAGTTCTTCCCGACCGCGTCGCGGCCGGAGTTGCTGGTCGACCTGCGGCTGCGCGAAGGCGCCTCCTTCGCCGCCACCGAGCGCCAGGTGAAGCTGCTCGAGGCGCGGCTGGCAAAGGACCCGGACATCGAGTTCTTCACGGCCTACACCGGCGCTGGCACGCCGCGCTTCTATCTGTCCATCCAGCCCGAACTGCCCAACCCGGGCTTCGCCCAGTTCGTCATCAAGACGGCAGGGACCGAGCAGCGCGAGCGCGTGCGCGCCCGGCTGATGGAGCTGTTCGACAAGGACGAGGCCTTCCCTGACGTCAGGGCGCGCGTCACGCGCCTGGAGTTCGGCCCGCCGGTGGGCTTCCCGGTGCAGTTCCGCGTCATCGGACCGGACAAGGCGCAGGTGCGCGAGATCGCCTACCGCGTGCGCGACACCGTGCGCCAGAGCCCGCTGGTGCGCGACACGCAGCTGGACTGGAACGAGCAGGTCCGCTCGGTGCAGGTCCATGTCGACCAGGACAAGGCACGGCTGCTGGGCCTGTCCACGGCCGACGTCCAGGGCCTGGTGCAGACCGCGCTGGACGGCGCGCCGGTGACGCAGATCCGCCGCGGCGAGGAGCTCGTGGACGTGGTCGTGCGGGCATCGCCCGACGAGCGCAAGCGCATCGGCCAGCTGGGCGACCTGCAACTGTTCACACGCAGCGGCGCCACCGTGCCGCTGTCGCAGGTGGCTCGCGTCGAGCCGGGCTTCGAAGAGCCGGTGCTGTGGCGGCGCAACCGCGACATGGCACTGACCGTGCGCAGCGACGTCGTCGACGGCGTGCAGGGTCCGGATGCCACGGCGAAGATCCGGCCATCGCTCAAGCCCATCATCGACAGCCTGCCGGCGGGCTACCGCATCGAGGAAGGCGGCGCCATCGAGGAGAGCGACAAGGCCAACGTGGCGTTGTTCGCCGTCTTCCCGGCGATGTTCGCGGTGATGCTGACGCTGCTGATGATCCAGCTGCAGAGCTTCTCGCGGCTGTTCATGGTGTTCATGACGGCGCCGCTGGCGCTGGTCGGCGTGGTGCCGGCGCTGCTGCTGTTCAACGCGCCGTTCGGCTTTGTCGCGCTGCTCGGCGTGATCGCGCTCAGCGGCATGATCATGCGCAACTCCATCATCCTGGTCGACCAGATCGACCAGGACATCCGGCGCGGCAGCGCGCCCTGGGCCGCGATCGTCGAGGCCACGGTGCGGCGCTCGCGCCCGGTGGTGCTGACGGCGGCTGCGGCGGTGCTGGCGATGATCCCGCTGACACGCAGCGTCTTCTGGGGACCGATGGCCATCGCGATCATGGGCGGCCTGGTGGTGGCCACGGCGCTGACCCTCGTCTTCGTGCCGGCGCTGTACGCCGCCTGGTTCCGCATCCGGCGCGACAGCCCGGCGCAGGCACCCAGCGTGGCGACGGATGGGCCCGCGGGCGAGGCGGCGAATGCCGGATTGGCCTGACGCCTCGCGCAAAGCGGGTCCACCCCACATCCTTGGAAGAGACGCACATGTCCACATCAGCCATTGACACCCCTTCGGGCATCCACATCCCGGGCACGCACAGCGAGTTCCTGGACCCGGCGAGTGGCGGGGGTACCGGCCGCCTGCGCTATCTCACGGGCGGAACCGGCGCACCCCTGGTGCTGTTGCACACCGTTCGCACGCAGGCCGAGCACTTCCGCCACCTCATCCCTCTGGTGCAGCAGCAGTACACCGTGTACGCGCTGGACCTGCCCGGCATGGGCTATTCGGAGATCGTGCCCGGCGCCTCCTACGAGGAGCCCGCCATGCGCGAGGCGGTGAAGAGCCTGGTCACACGACTGGATCTGCGCGACGTGACCTTGCTGGGCGAGTCCATGGGCGGCGTGCTCGCCCTCACGGCGGCGGCCGAGCTGCGCGGGCGCATACGCCGCGTCATCTCGATCAACCCCTATGACTACGCGGGCGGCATTGCCCGGTCCAGCCTGCTGGCGCGGTTCATCGTGGCCGGCGTCCTGGCGCCGGGCATCGGCCCGGTGTTCGCGGGCGTGGAGCCCAGGCCGATCATGCGCGCCGTGCTGCGCGGCGGGCTGGTGGACAAGACGGCCTTGCAGGAGGACTACCTCGACGAATTGCTCAAGGTCGGCCGCCACCCGGGTTACCCGACGGTGGCCCGCTCGGTGTACGCCAACCTGTCCAGTCTCATTGCCGCGCGCTCCCGCTATGCCGACGCGGGCGTGCCCGTCCACCTTGTCTATGGCGAGAAGGATTGGTCGCGGCCGTCGGACCGCCAGGCCAACAGGCAGTTGCTGCCCTCTGCCGAGTTCGTCCAGGTGCCCGACGCCGGCCACTTCATCGCCCTGGAACGGCCCGACGTGCCGGCCAGATTGCTGAACCGGACGGCCCGGTAACGCGGCGCAACCCCCTCCACCCCACCACAAGGAGCCCCTCACCATGGATGACGTCATCATCATCGGCGGCAGCTTTGCCGGCCTCGCCGCTGCGCTGCAGCTCGGCCGTGCCGGCCGCAAGGTCACCGTCCTCGATACCGGCCTGCCGCGCAATCGCTTCGCCGGACACTCGCATGGCCTGCTCGGCCACGATCACAAGCCACCGCTGGACATCCTGGCCGAGGCGCGGCTGCAGCTGGCGCGCTATTCCGCGATCAGGCGGGTCAATGCCCGGGCCGAGAGCGTCTCCGGTGCCATCGACAACTTCACCGTCCTCACCGGCGATGGCCAAAGCCTGGGGGCGCGCCGCGTGATCCTGAGTTATGGCGTGACCGACCAGATGCCCGATGTGCCGGGCTTTGCCGAAAGCTGGGGCACGTCCATCGTGCCCTGCCCCTATTGCGACGGCTTCGAGGTCGCCGGCCGGCATTGGGGCCTCGTCTGGTCCGGCCCGCAGTCGCACCAGTCGGCCCGGCTGTTCCTCGACTGGACCGACAAGTTGACCGTCTTCGCCGATGGTCACGACATCCCGGCTGACGTCCAGGCCGACCTGGCGCACCGCAACATCCCTGTCATCGACGGCCGCATCACCGAGATCGCCCATCACCAGGGCCAGATCGCCACCGTCAATCTCGAGTCCGGCCGCCGTGTCGCGGTGGACGTGCTGTTCGCGCATCCGCGCAACAGACCGTCCGCGAGCCTGCATGAGCCCCTGGGCCTTGCCACGGTCGATACGCCCACCGGCATCGTCCTCAAGGTCGACGAACGCCGCCAGACCAGCCTGCCCGGCATCTACGCCGCCGGCGACCTCGCCACGCCATTCCTGCCCTCGGTCACCCAGGCCACGTGGCAGGGCGCGATGGCGGGCATCTTCGCCCAGCAGTCGATGCTGACCTGAGCGCAGGGAGCCCTTCTGCGGTGGCCGCGGGCTGCCGCCAGAAGCGCGACTCCACATGACGACGCGTCACGCGCGCCCGTGCGTTGAGCGATACGACACCTATTGACACCGAAGGAGGAACTCGTACAGTCCGCATGTTATCGATATCAGCCGGCTTGCCGGTGCCTACTGGTCTTCGTTGGCTTCTCGGCTGGCGGCGCCGGCATGAGCTTGGAGGCAATTTGTTGCTCGTTCGTTTGTTGATCGCTGCGTTGGTCTGCTTTCAGTTCTCTTTGACCGCAGCCCACGCCGCGTCTAGCCGCGTGCAGGTCCATGCGTTTCCCAACCCCATCCGGTATACGCACCATAACGACGATTACACGGTGCGCGTCAGGATTCCAGGAGGGGTTTGGCAAGATCTGTATGAATACAATGTCAAAGTAGACCTCGATAGGCCTCAGAATGCCTCGATGGTGTACTTCAACTTTGACGGCACCGTTGAATTGGCAATACAGAAGAACAATGGTGCCTTCTCGAAGGTTGCCGTCCGCCCGACCGCCAAAGGACTCAGGACGACGATCAAGGACGGGATTGTATTTCTCACGTTGAATCGGCCTGAAAATCTCAGCGTCGAGTTTGACGATGACCACTTGACCAATCTCCATGTGTTCACGCAGGGCATTCGTAAAGACATGCCGGACGCGCCGAATTTGACGTCGGAGTCGATCACCTTCGGCAAGGCGCCGGACTTTACTCAGAAGACAGTATTTTTCGGCCCCGGGGTACACGCAGGTGAATTTCGAATCCGCTCGAACAGCACCGTATACATCCATGGATCCGCTGTCCTGAAGAACCCGCTGCTGCTGCAGGGAGTGGAAAACGTGAAAATCGTCAGTGACGGCCTGTTCGATGGCGTCGAGATGATGACGATCCGTGATTCCCGTCAGATCGAGATCGATGGGCCGATCTTCATCAACCAACCTCACGGCACGATGCGCTGCGTCACGTCCCAGGACGTCGTCGAGCGTGGTATCCGCACGATCGGCGCTGGCAAATGGTCGGATGGCTTGGGCCATTTCGCCTGTGAGCGGGTCACTATCACCGACAGTTTTATCCGCACATCGGATGACTGCCTGACTTTCTACAATCATCGTTGGGATATCTGGGGCAACACGCGGGACGTGAATGTGACCCGCACCACGCTGTGGGCGGATGTGGCACATGCCGTGATGATCGGAATCCATGGCAATACTCCGACCTCCGCCCACCCGCAGGCCGAGGTTCTGGAACGGCTGCGTTTTACGGACATGGATATCCTGGACCATGATGAGGACGATCCGGAGTACCAGGGCGCGCTGGGCATCATGGCTGGCGACGACAATACCGTCAAAGATGTCGTTTTCGATGGCATTCGCGTGGAGCGAATCGAAGAGGGCAAGCTCTTCAACCTGAAGATCGCCTATACGGCCAAATACAACACCAGTCCCGGCCTGAGTGTTGAAAACATCATCTTGCGGAATATCCATTACTCCGGGAGGGGGTCGCCAAGCGCCTCGCTGATCGCAGGCCGTGACGCGCAGCGCAAGGTCAAGAACGTCGTCATCGAGAACGTGACTGTTGGCGGCAGGAAATTGACCAAGGCCAATTCCGAGCTATTGGAAGTCAACGAGTTCGTCGAGGGCGTCGAGTTTCGTTGAGTGGGGAACCCACGCGACGCCGCGCAACCGCGTCGACTGGCAAGACGCGTGTCCATCGCACCGACCCTGCCGCAATCGAAGCCACAGCACCTGATTGGACAGTCCGAGTCCCGATGATCGATAACATTCGCTTGATGGGCGCTTCGTCCGTGGAGCCGCAGCAGCGAAGCAGGCCCTATGGATGACCTGAAAGAGGGCAACGGCCCGGCTCAACATTCGGCGGCCACGATGTACGACGTTGCGCGCCGTGCCAAGGTCTCTGCGATGACGGTTTCACGCGTCATCAACGGCAACAACTACGTCAGCGAAGCAACCCGCGAGAAGGTGCTGAAGGCCATTGACGAGTTGGGATACCGCGTCAACGTGGCAGCTCGTGCAGCCCGGATGGGCACCATGCGCGTCGGGCTGCTCTACAGCAACCCGAGCGCTGCCTTCCTCAGTGCATTTCTCGTGGGTGCCATGGCGCAGTGCGCGCGCAGCGGTGCGGAGCTGATTCTTGAGCCTTGTGAAGACGTGGCGACGCAACGCAAGGCCATCGACCGCCTGATCGCGCATGGCGCCGACGGCGTTCTCGTGCCGCCGCCTCTGTGTGACTCACCCGCCGCTCTCAAGCGGCTGAGGGACATCGGCATGCCGACGGTGGCGGTCGCCACTGCCAAGCCCGCGGCGAACATTTCAGCGGTGCGCATCGATGACTACGACGGCGCGAGGGCGATGACGGCATATCTGCTGTCGCTCGGGCACACCGACATTGCCTTCATCAAAGGCGACCCCAACCACACGCCTGCCCAACTCCGGTATCGAGCCTTCCAAGACACGATGCGAGGTGCGGGTTTGATCGTTCCCGCCCATCGCATCGCGCAGGGCTTCTTCACCTACAAGTCCGGCCTGACCGCCGCGCGTCAGCTGCTGGCGCATGACAGCCGGCCCGCCGCAATCTTTGCGGCAAACGACGACATGGGTGCGGCTGCTGTGGCCGTGGCTCACGGAATGCACCTTCGTGTGCCGGAGGACATCGCCATCGCCGGCTTTGACGATACGCCGGTCGCCACGACGGTGTGGCCGGAGCTGACTACCGTCCATCAACCCATTGGGGAGTTGGGCCGCGCCGCGGTTGAACTGGTGGTGGAACAAGCAAGAGCCAGCCGGGCCGGCGAACCCTTCGCGACCAGGCATGCGGTGATGCCCTACCGTTTGGAGATTCGCGAGTCGACCACCGGCGTGAGTAGTGATGGCGCGTAGCGCGCCGACAGCAAACGCTGCGCGCGCCGGCTGTGGTGACGAGGTCACACTGACAACGCAGTCGGGGTAGGTGTCGACCCGTAGAGCGCTTGCCCCTAGCTTGACATCGAAATCCCGGGCCGATATGTTATCGATCACGGCGACAAAACGACGAGGCAGCCAAGGAGTCGGCGCGAGAAGCGCTCAACAACGATGGCGATGGTTCTCAATGCGGGCACGGAAATTTTTTCGCCAAATATAGATATCGATAACATTGCAGACGCCAAAGCATCTGCAGCTACGGGGACAACGGCAAGTGAACAAGGAAAAGGGACTGCTCCCGAAGGGTTCAGCATCAATGGATGCTGAATCGACGGCGCGCCTGCCGCTTGCTTCATGGCGGCCGCTGGCGCCTTCTTGCCGGGCGATGGCCAAAGATCCCTGGGAGCTTGTCCCTCATGGGCCCGCGTGCGCGTCGGGGCCCATCCGTCCGGTCGCACGACAGCTTGGGATGTCGCGCCGTGTGAACCACTTCTCAAACTGCCAATCCAATCTGCGCCACTGCTAGTCCCCGGTCAGCGGCAACTGCTGCGCCGAGCAAATCCAATGCGACAACAGGCAACCACTGCCAGACGCTGAGACAACGAACTTCTTTGAAAGGAAGCTGGAACATGAAAAAAAATGCCATCGCGCCCCTGCAAATCACTCTTTTGGCGCTCGCGGCCGGCCAGGCCTGCGCCCAGCAGCCAGCCAACTCGCTGGAAACAGTCGTCGTAAGTGGTATCCGTGCCAGCGCGCAATCGTCAGTGGCCGTCAAGAAGAACGCGATGGAGGTCGTGGACGCGATCACCGCCGAGGACATCGGCAAGCTGCCTGACCAGAACGTTGCTGAAACATTGACGCGGATCCCTGGTGTTCAGGGCTATCGGTACGGCGGTGAAGGCGCTTCGCCCGTGGGCGTGGGTTCGGGCCTGACGATTCGCGGCCTGGCCAATCAGACGGCGTCCCAAGTGAATGGACGCACGTACTTCACGGCAGGTGCCCGTGAGTTCAACGTCGAAGGCGCGATTCCCGGCATGGTCGCCGGCATCGACGTCTTCAAGAATCCCACGGCCGACCACGTCGAAGGTGGCATCGGCGGGCTGGTCAACATCCGCACGCGCAAGCCCAGCGACTTCAGGAAGCCGACCTACAACTTTGCCGTGAATACGCGCTACAACGCGCTCGCAGGAAAGGCCGATCCTGAACTGTTCGGTTTGGCGGCAAACAGTTGGGACCTTGGTGGCGGCGAGCGAGTCGGCGTCATGGTTGCAGGCGTCTATCAAAAGAGCACGGGCCGCTCCGACAACAACCCGGCCAATGGTGGCGTCAACTTGAAGCGCGTCGTGCGCGCCGACAGTGCCGAGTACGCAACGCTGGCGGCCGCCAATACCGGCAATGACACGAGCATGGCCATGCAGAAGTATGTGGGCCGCAGCGACGTATCGCTGCTGACCGGCGTCGGTGCGACGCTGCCCACCACGTCTGGGCAAGACGCCAATCTCGTTGCCGCGCCGGTCCTGACGAGCAACGTCTTCCAAGAGACCATCATGCGCACGCGCAAGGGCCTCAATCTCGCCGCCGACTACAAGAAGAGCGACAGCCTGCGCTTCTATGCCGAGGCCAACTACAACTATTACCTGTACCACCAGAACTACCGCGGCATGAACTCCGTGGACGGCGGTATCAGCGCCAGCAACGGCTTCAATCTGAACGGAACCGGCAACGGCAATGTGCAGGACTTGAAGACCACCGCCTTCAATCTGACCGAAGGTCTCGCGAATCGCAATCTCAATGGCGGCAGTGATGAACTGCTGGTGAGCAAGCGCGTGCAGAGTGGCAAGTTCCTGGACTCGACGATCAACACAACCGGCGGCGATGAGTACCACCCCTACACGACATGGGTCGCAGCCACGGGTGTGGAGTGGAAGCCGAGCTCCTCTTTGTCGCTGAAGGGGGATTTCAGCTACATCAAGGCTGAGCAGAAGGTCGACAACCGTTCCGTGGTTCTGGACTCGGCGCCAGGCCTGACCTGGACCACCAACCGCGTTGCGGACGGCGAGCCTCACCAATTGAGCTTCACGGGGCCCAGCTTGGAAGACCCTGCCAACTTCGTGTTCCGCAACTTCGGCATTGGCAATCGCCAGACGTGGAACGACAAGGGCTACGCGGCGGCATTGAGCGGCGAGTACTACCCTGAATCCGGATTCTTCACCACGATCAAGTTTGGTGGTCGTGCCGCGAATCAACAGGACGTCAACAAGAACTTCTCACTGGGAGCAAGGAACCTGACGACCGACGGTGCGGTGCGCACCACCGCGAACCAGATTCGCGTGAGTGCGATGCCGGGCCTGGTCGAGTTCGCGCCGAACGACTTCATGAACGGCAAGGCCGGCTATTCGGGTGGCTATCTCGTCTACTCGCCCGATGCGCTGCTTGGTGACCAGGTTCGCGCCCAGTTTGCCAACGCCGGCATCCCCGCAGAAAGCGCACTCCCCGAGAACGCGCTGAATCAGCGCAAGTTCAACGAACACACCTACGCTGCCTATGCGTTGGGCGAGTTCTCCCTGCTCGATGACAAGCTGCGCGGTGGGCTCGGCGTGCGCTTCGTGCGCACTCAAACCGAGATGATGGCGCGCCAGCAGTTCACTGGCGGCGCGATCACCGACGTCTTCAAGAAGACCGCCTATACCAACGCGCTGCCATCCTTCAACCTCATCGGAGAGGTGGCGAAGGACACGCTTGTCCGCTTCGCCTATGGCCGCGGCATGACTCGGCCCGCGATCGCGGACCTGACGCCAGGCGGTGCGGTTATCAACACCACCAACGGCACCGTGGGCTTCGGCAACCCGGACCTGCGTCCTCAAGTGGCCGACAGCTTCGACTTGAGCTTCGAGCGGTACTTCAACCCGACCAACTATGTGGCCGTCGCCATTTTCGACAAGGAAATCAAGGACGCCCCCAATGCCGTCGTCAACTGCGAGACGCTTGCGCAGCCCTATACCGGCACGAATTCCAACGGTTGCACGAACGGACAGTACCTGGTGACCAGGGCGGTCAACTCCCTGAAGGGATATGCGCGCGGCGCGGAACTGTCCGGGCAGTACTTCTTTGACGCGAAGGCCGGCTGGTTGCAGAACTTCGGTGCCTCGGCGTCCTACACCTATGTGACGACGTCGATTCCCGTGAACTTCGGCAGTGCAGCGGCGCCGCGCATCGTTCCCGGCCAGCAGGCCTTTGTGTCCAAACACAATGTCTCGCTGTCTGGCATGTACGAGGACAGCACGATGTCCGCGCGCCTGACCTATACCTGGCGTTCCGACCAGGTGCTGTTTGGCGTCTCTTCCAACCCCATCGACGGTCGATACATCGGCGCGTACGGCATTGTCGATGCGGCGTTCAACTACAACCTGAGCAAGAATCTGACCCTGTCCGCCAATGCATTGAACCTGACGAACAGAGGTCTCAATCGCTACGTGGGCGAGCCCGGAACCTATGCCACAGGCATCGAGCGTCAGCACTACGACAACGGGCGCGCCTTCACGCTGGGCTTGCGATTCAAGTTCGAGTGAACCACGGGCCGGCAGTGCGCTGCGGAACGGCCGGCCTGCATCATCTCCTGCCACGCGTGGAGTGATCAGGTTGGCGGCAGCAACCGCTGCCCGCTCAACTCGCCAGGCGCTGGCCGCTGCGCAACAGCGGCACAGGCTCGGCCAGTGCGAGTTGCCTGCTTCGGCCCATCTCTGTAACGTGCTCTTGTCCATGAAACGCCTTCTTGTCCTCCTGTCCGGCGCGGCCTTGTCGCTGCTCGGTTCCCTCGCTGCGGCCGCCCCGTCGAGTGCCGTTGCCTTTGTGCCGGGGGCCATCTGGCCCGATGACAAGGGCGTGCATATCAATGCGCACGGAGGAGGCCTCCTCAAGCATGACGGGGTCTACTACTGGTTCGGCGAACACAAGGTGGCGGGCCCGACCGGCAACACCGCGATGGTCGGCGTGCATGTCTACAGCTCGAAGGACTTGGCGGCCTGGCGTGACGAGGGCATCGCGCTGGCGGTGAGCGACGATCCGGCCAGCGAGATCACGAGTGGCTCGATCATTGAGCGGCCCAAGGTTCTCTTCAATCCGAAGACAAACCAGTTCGTGATGTGGTTCCATCTCGAGCTGAAGGGCATGGGTTACAAGGCTGCCCGCGCGGCGGTGGCCGTTGCGGACAAGGTGACAGGCCCCTACCGCTATCTGGGATCTTTCCGGCCCAACGCCGGCATCTGGCCGGTGCAAGTCCCGGAAGACCAAAAGGCCCCCGGGGCCAGCGTGTTGTCCCGCGATTTTGCTGGCGGTCAAATGGCGCGGGATGCGACGTTGTTCCTGGATTCGGATGGACAGGCCTATCACCTCTATGCATCCGAGGAGAACCGCACTCTGCAGATATCTCGCCTGAGCGCGGACTTCCTCAAGCCCGCGGGCGAGTACGCGCGCATGATGGTCAATGGCGATGACGAGGCGCCCGCCATCTTCAAGCGCAAGGGCAAGTACTACCTCATCACCTCGGGCCTGACAGGTTGGGCCCCGAACGCTGCCAAGTCATACGTGGCAGATCACATCTTCGGTCCCTGGAAGGCGCTGGGCAACCCGGTCAGGGGAACCGATGCCGAGAAGGCGACGACGTTTGGCGGGCAGTCCACCTACGCGTTCACGGTGACGAGAAATGGCTGCGAACGCCACATCCTGATGCTCGACATCTGGCGTCCGAAGGACGCGATCGACGGGCGCTACGCGTGGCTCCCGATCGAGTGGGAAGGCGATTCACCGGTCATCCGTTGGCGGAGCCAGTGGACTTGGCAGGACTTGGACCAATTGCCATGCGAGTCGAAGTAGCCCCCTCACACCCCTCGCGGGGGCTGACGCGGCATGGCGCCGATTTCATTTGTCGAAGATTGTTATCGATAACCGATCGAGCGCGGCGTTAACAGAGGTTTGTGGAACGAAATGGTGACAAAGCCGAAGGCCGAGCAGCCACGAGACGCCGAGCAGTCGGGCGTTGTGGCGCCTCGGGACATGCACACGGCGGACGCGGTCGCATGGCGTATCGAGTGGGACTTTGGCCGCGCCGAGGTTCAGGCGCTGGGTGCGATGCTGGGGCCGGTCACGTTCCGCCTGGATGCAGGTCGCGAACTGGAGGCCATGCACGTCGCCAACTGGGCCGGGCAGGCGGACGCGTCGGACCTGCCGGGCGTGCTGAAACGGCTGAGAGGTGAATGGCCGTGCGTTCCTTTTGGTCGGACGGACGTGCCCGACGACCTGCCTGCCGGTTGGCTTTCGTTCTCGGCGGACGACGCCTGGCCGCATGGCTACGGCGCGAACAACTTGTGGACTTGCGACGAGGCGGGGCCGCGGCATGTGGCGTTGTCCATCGACTACCCGGAGTCATCGCCGGTCGGACGGCTGGAGCGCCGGATCAGTGCAGACCCGCTCAGCGCCGCGCTGGACATCGAGCTGACCATCCACCCCCGCACGACGCTGACGCTGCCCGTCGGGCTGCACCCGACGTTCAGATTGCCGGGTGTCAGCGCCAGGGTCCGGCTTGATCTGGCAGGGAACGAAGGGATCTTCACGTATCCGAGCTGCGACGCAGGCACGTCGGCGGTCCTGCAGCCGGATGCCCGTGGAGCCAGCCTCGATGCGATGCCAGGGCTGGAGGGCGCCATCGACCTGAGCCGATTGCCGCTTTCGATGGACGTCGAGGAACTCCTGCAGGTGCGCGGCCTGCGTGGGAATGGCGAACGCGCGCCGCTGAGCCTGCACTACCTCGATCACGACGCGCGTGTCGACTTGTGGTGGGACACCGAGGTGCTGCCCGACCTGATGCTGTGGGTGAGCAACCGGGGGCGCTGCCATTTCCCTTGGCAAGGTCGGCACGTCGCATTGGGCGCGGAACCGGTCAACAGCGTCTTCGACCTGGGGCGCATTGCCCGACCGCCCCTCGGACACGCGCTGTCAGACCGTCGTGGCGTCCCTCTGACCGCGGGGCAGCCGTGGACCACCCGATACCGGCTCGCTGCCCACCGCGTCGGCGCCTGAACCCGGGCACTTTGGAGAAGTCGAATCCATGTTCCGCACGAAAGAGTTTCTGCTGTCCCACGTCAAGAGCACGATGCTGTTCTACCACCCACGGTGCATCGACCCGACGGGTGGTTTCTTTCACTTCTTTCGCGACGACGGTTTCATCTACGACGAGCACACGCGGCACCTGGTGAGCAGTGCGCGTTTCATCTTCAACTATGCGATGGCTTACCGGCACTTCGAGCAGCCGGAGTATCTGGATGCTGTGCGCCATGGATTGAAGTTCCTGCGCGATGTGCATCGCAACCCGCAGACCGGCGGCTACACCTGGCTGCTGAGCTGGAAAGCGGGCGAGCAGACCGTCCTCGATGGCGAAAACCATTGCTACGGATTGGCCTTCGTCCTGCTCGCCTACTCGCATGCGTTGGCCTGCGGTATCGAGGACGCGCGCGATCATGTGGCCGAGACCTTCGAGCTGATGGAGCAGCGCTTCTGGGAGCCAGCGCATGGGCTCTACGCCGACCAGGCGTCCGCCGACTGGCAGACGCTGTTCCCCTACCGGGGGCAGAACGCGAACATGCATGCGTGCGAGGCCCTGATCGCGGCTTATGAGGCGACGGGCGAGCTGCGCTATCTGCACCGCGCCGAAAGCGTGGCCCACAACATCACTGTCCGGCAGGCCAGCCTGGCTGCCGGCAGGATCTGGGAGCACTATCGCGAAGACTGGCACGTGGACTGGGAGTACAACCTCGACGATCCTGCCAATCTGTTCCGTCCCTGGGGCTATCAACCCGGGCACTTCACGGAGTGGGCCAAGCTGCTGCTGATCCTGAAGCGGCACGCCGCCGACCTGGCCGAGCCCGCGGATTGGCTGCTGCCCCGCGCGGCGGCCTTGTTCGACGACGCTGTCGCGCAGGCATGGGACCCCGTCAACCAGGGCCTCTGCTATGGCTTCGCTCCTGACGGCACGGTGTGTGACGGCGACAAGTACTTCTGGGTGCAGGCGGAGTCGCTGGCGGCCGCCGCGATCCTTGCAGCGAACTCGGGAGAGCAGCGCTATTGGGACTGGTATGAGCGCCTGTGGGCGTACAGCTGGGGCCACATGGTGGATCACCGTTACGGCGCGTGGTTCCGCATCCTGAGCCGGGAGAACGGCAAGCTCAGCGATGAGAAGAGCCCGGCCGGCAAGACGGACTATCACACCATGGGCGCCTGCTACGAGGTCCTGAACGTGCTCGAGTCGATGAGATGAGCCCCTATCCAGACTTCGTTTCTGCCGGCGAAGCGCTCACCGACATGATCAGGTGCAGGACGGACATGTGGCGCAGCCGGATCGGTGGGGCGGGGTTCAATGTCGCTCGCACGATGTCACGACTTGGTGTGTCCAGCGCCTTTGCGGGAGCGGTATCCAGCGATGTGCTCGGCTACGCCCTTCGCGAGGGCGCTCGCGCTGCCGGCCTTGACCTGCGCTTCCTTCAGCTCCGCGACAAGTCGCCTCTGCTTGCGATCGTGCCTCAGTCATCCCCGCCCGACTATTTTTTTGTCGGGGATGACAGCGCCGACCTGCATTTCGCCGTCGAGAAGCTGCCCAGCGGCTGGGAAAGGCAGGTCAAGGTCGTGCACTTCGGGGGCATCAGCCTGGCGCGCCAACCCCTGGCGAGTCGGTTGATCGCACTGGCGAAGTCGCTCAAGGCCATTGGCGTCACCATCAGCTACGACCCGAACTATCGCAAGTTGATGGACGAAGGCTACGACGAGACGTTGGCCACGATGGCGCAGCTGGCGGACGTCATCAAGGTGTCCGACGAGGATCTTGAAGGCTTGTTCAGGACATCAAACACCATTGATGCCTTCGAGCGCCTGAGGCAGATGAATCCGGACGCCCGCATCTTGCTGACCCGCGGAGGCGCGGGGGCCGAATACCACGTCGGCACGAGCGCCTGGCATGCTCATCCACCACCCATCGAAGTTGCGGACACGATCGGCGCGGGCGACGCGAGCATCGGCGGATTGCTGCATGGCTTGATGAGGCAGCCCAGCGCCGATGGCGCGGAGCTGCTGCGTACCGCTGTCGCGGCCGGTGCTGCGGCCTGCACGCTGACCGGCGCGACGCCGCCGACTCTCGACCTGGTTCGTTCACTCGAGCCCGCGGTCGACGTATCTCCCATCGTTTGAGGAACCTCGCATGCGCCTAGTTTTTGCGATCTTGTGCCTTCTCGCCTGCAGCTTCTCGCAGGCGAGCGACGCGGGCTTCCAGGAGCGGTTGACCTCCCCCGACGGCCGCATCGCCATCACGCTGCAGCAAAAGGTCGCGGCTAATGGACGGCGCGCCCTGTACTACGACGTCAGCTACGAAGGCGAGCCCGTCATCAGGCAGTCGCTGCTGGAACTGCAGCTCGACAACCACCTGTCGGAGAGCGCCATGGCTCTGCCGATCGATCGGCATGACCGCTGGTTTGAGAACCTCCAGCGGACCGCGGTGCGTCGGGATGCGCATGACTCGACCTGGAGCCCGGTGACGGGCGAGCGCGCCATCGTCCGCAACCATTACCGGTCGCTCACGGTGGACCTGGTCAAGGACGACAACCCCATCTACGCGATGTCCGTCGAGGTTCGCGCCTACGACGAAGGCGTGGCGATGCGATTCGCCTTCCCCGAGAACCCCAAGGGAAGCTACTACCGCGTCGTCAGCGAAAACACCGAGTTCACGATGCCTTCCGGCACGAAGGCGTGGTTCCATGGCTGGGCGCAGGCACCTTACCGCTTGATGCCCCTGCGCGATTGGCCCGATCAGGCGGAGCGGCCATTGACCCTGGAGCTGCCGAACGGTCTGCATGTCGCGCTGCTCGAGGCGCAGATGCTCGACTACTCGAGGACCAAGTTCAAGCTGAGCGCGACCAAGCCCGACACCCTCGTCACGGCCATCCACGATCCGGCAGACCTGATTTCGCCATTCGCCACCCCGTGGCGCGGCATCATGATCTCCCGCACGCCGGGCCGGTTGATCGAGAACAACGACTTCATCCAGAACCTGAACGAGCCGTCCAAGATCAGCGATACGTCGTGGATCAAGCCGGGCAAGATCATGCGCGTGATGGTCCAGACCACCGCATCGGCCCGCGCCAACATCGACTTTGCGGCGCGGCACAAGCTGCAGTACATCCTGTTCGACTGGAAGTGGTATGGCCCGGCCTTCTCGTTCGCCTCGGACGCCACCAAGGTGGCCATCCCAGACTTCGACCTGCCCGGGATCATCGAGTACGCGAAGTCCAAGGGAATCGGTGTCTGGCTCTACGTGAACCAGCAAGCCCTGCTCGCCCAGTCCGACACGCTGTTCCAGACCTACCGTTCCTGGGGCGTGAAGGGCGTCAAGTTCGGCTTTGTCCAGGTGGGTTCGCACCGTTGGACGACCTGGCTCGACAAGACCATCCAGCAGGCCGCCGCGGCCGGCCTCATGGTCAACATCCACGACGACTGGCGCCCGACGGGGGAGCAGCGGACCTGGCCGAACCTGATGACCGCGGAAGGCATCCGCGGCAACGAGGAAATGCCCGACGCAACGCACAACACGGTCCTGCCGTTCGTGCGCTTCCTCGCCGGCGCCGCCGACTACACGATCTGCTACTACGACCCGCGCATCAAGACGACGCATGCCCACCAGCTGGCGCTGGCCGTCGTCTACTACAGCCCATTGCAGACGCTGTACTGGTACGACAGGCCGGACATGTCCCAGGACGAGCCGGAGCTGGAGTTCTGGGATCGCGTGCCGACGGTCTGGGACGAGACCCGTGTCGTCGATGGCAAGCCAGGCGAGAGCGTGACCGTCGCACGCCGCAAAGGCGACGAGTGGTTCGTCGGTGTCATCACCAACAACGATGCCCGCAAGCTGAAGCTCCCGCTGTCCTTCCTGCCCAGGGGCAAGCGCTTCATCGCGACGATCTACGCCGACGACCCGACGGTCAAGACGCGCACGAAGGTCGGCATTCGGACGGTCGAGGCCGGCAGCGACACGGTTTGGGACCTCGACCTGCCGGCATCCGGCGGCCAGGCCATCTGGCTGCGCCCAGCGCCATGACATCAGGAACACCCGTCTTGACGCTCCTGGTGGCATCGAATATGTTATCGATCACAATAGCCGGCCGATGAAATCGATGACGAGACAACAGGCTTGCAGCCACTCCCGATCTGCGCTCCGTCGCGGTGGCTGGTCTTCCATTTCGAACGCGCCGCCCTCGGCCCAGCCATGACCAGCAAGCAATCGCATTTCCGCTTCCTGTGCACCTTCGTGTACGTGTACTTCTTCGCGCAGGCGATGAGCATGTCGCTGCTGGCGCTGTGGCTGCGCTCCACCCTGGAGCTGTCAGGCACCGAAACCGGCATCGTGTTCTCGGCCAACTTCATCGCGGCCATGTGTTCGCAGCCCGTCTACGGCTACGTGTCGGACAGGCTGGGCATGCGCAAGCATGTCCTCTGGGCCATCGGCCTGCTGTGCATGGCTTCCGGCCTGTTCCTCGTGTACGTCTACGGTCCTCTGCTGAAGAGCAACGTGTTGGTTGGCGCGGCACTGGGGGGCATCTATCTCGGCATCACCTTCATCGCCGGCAGCTACGCCCTCGAGTCCTACGTCGACCGCATCGGCCGGGCCTATGGCTTCGAGTACAGCCGCGTGCGCCTGTGGGGTTCGCTGGGCTTCGCGTCGGCGGCGATGCTGACGGGGCGGCTCTACAACGTCGACCCTCGCTACAACTTCATGCTGGCGTCGGCGGCAGGTCTTTTCCTGGTGCTCATGCTCGTGTTCTGGCGACTGCCGGCGCACAGCACGGCATCCAGCAAGCAGGAAGCCCTGCGCATCACGGATGCCATCGCGTTGTTGCGCGACAAGGCGTTCTGGAAGTTCATGGCATTCGTGTTGACGGTGACGAACATCTACCTGGTCTATGACCAGCAGTTCCCGAGCTACTTCGCGTCTCAGTTCGCCGACAAGGCGACTGGCGCAGCGATGTTCGGCTACCTGAACTCGCTGCAGATCTTCGTCGAAGCAGGGGGGCTTTTCCTTGCGCCGCTGCTGGTGCGCAGGATAGGCGCCAAGCACGGTTTGCTGCTCGCCGGAACGATCATGCTTGTGCGCATCTTCGGTTCGGGTGTCGCCATCGGCCCGATCTCCATCTCCGTGATGAAGATGCTGCACTCCGTGGAGCTGCCGATCCTGATCGTGTCGGTGTTCCGGTACATCGCCCATCACTTCGACAACCGGCTGGCCTCCACGGTGTACATGGTCGGCTGGAGCTTCGGCCACTCGCTCGGCCTTGCCGTGCTGTCGCCCATCGTGGGCAAGAGCTACGACCTGATCGGGTTCCCCAACACCTACTTCCTGCTGGCAGCCATCGGCGCCGGCTTCCTGCTGTTGTCGGCCTTCACGCTCGCACCCACGCCGGCGGAGGTCGGCAGGAACTCCGGTAGCGCGGACGCCGAGGGCAAGCCCCTCGGCGACGTCGCCAAAGTCTGAGACCGTCTCATATGTTCGAAACCCTGCATCCGGCGAAGCCGGAGATCCTGAACGTCGATCGCTTGCCCGCCGCATGGCTGGAGCCGCCCGACCGTGCGCGCATCGAGCGGGCCGTCAAGGCCGCGGTGACGGCGGTCGGCCGCAACCTCGACCATTTCGGCGACACCTTTCCCGAGCCTTCGAGCGTCGCGGGTGTCTACCCCGCGATGGGCAACACGGAGTGGACCAATGGCTTCTGGACCGGGCAGCTTTGGCTGGCATACGAACTCGACGGGGCGGACAAGTTCCGTGCCGCAGCGCAGCGCCATGTCACCAGCTTCGATGAACGGCAGCGCAACCGGCTGGCGACCAACCACCATGACCTCGGCTTTCTCTACAGCCTGTCTTGTGTGGCCGGATACAAGCTCACGGGGAGCGAGGTCGCCAAGCGCGCGGCGCTCGGTGCGGCGGAACTCCTCCTCGAGCGCTACTTCGGTGGCGCCGGCATCATCCAGGCGTGGGGCGACCTGACCGACCCGGCCCAGCGCGGCCGGATGATCATCGACTGCAATCTCAATCTGCCGCTGCTGTATTGGGCGACCGAGGTGACAGGCGACCTTCGGTACCGCAACGCGGCGAACCGCCACATCGAGCAGGCGGCGCGCCACATCGTGCGGCCCGATGGCTCGACCTTTCACACCTTCTTCTTCGATGCGGACACGGGAAGCCCGCGTGAAGGCAAGACGCATCAGGGCTTTGCAGATACCTCGTGCTGGGCGCGCGGCCAGGCCTGGGGCATTGCCGGCTTCCCCCTCGTGGCTCGATACAACCATGACCTGCGACTGATCGAGCTTGGCAAGGTCCTGGCCAATTACTACCTGAACCGGTTGCCGGCCGATGGCATCTGCTACTGGGATCTGATCTTCACCGACGGCCCTGAAGAGCGGGACAGTTCCGCGGCCGCCATTGCGGCTTGCGGGCTGCTTGAACTGGCGAGGCAGTTGCCGCTTCTCGACCCGTTGCGGACGTCGTACGAGCGCGCGGCGACGGGGATGGTTCTCACGCTGTCGGAGCACTACTTCGCGCACGGTGGCGCGCCCGGTGCCGGACTGTTGAAGCATGGCGTGTATCACAAGCCGAACCGGGTCGGCATCGACGAGTCTTGCATCTGGGGTGACTACTTCTACCTCGAAGCGCTGGTCCGCCTGACCCGCATCTGGAGGCCCTACTGGTGATCATGCTGCAGAGTTTGTCCCGCATTCGAAGCTCGCTGCTAGGAGCCTTGGCCGTCTTCGCATTGGTGCTGCCGTCATGGGCGCAAGCACCGGCGGCGGCCTTGGGAGCACCATGGGTGGCCGACCTGGGCGACGGCCGCTACCGCAATCCCGTTCTCCATACCGACTACTCGGACCCGGACGTGATCCGGGTCGGCGACCGTTTCTACATGACGGCCTCGAGTTTCACCAATGTGCCGGGCCTGCCTCTGCTCGAGTCGCCGGACCTCGTGAACTGGTCTCTCGTCGGCCATGCGCTGAAGGAACTGGTGCCGCGGGAGACGTTCAATCGCCCCCAATATGGCAAGGGGGTCTGGGCGCCGACGATCCGGCACAACAACGGCCGGTTCTTCATCTTCTACGGGGATCCCGACTTCGGCATCTATGTCGTCGAGGCGGAGAACTTTCGTGGCCCCTGGAGTGCGCCGAGGCTGCTCGTGGCGGGAAAGGGATTGATCGATCCGACCCCCTTCTGGGACGAGGACGGCAAGGCCTACCTTGCTCACGCGTGGGCCTTCAGCCGCGCGGGCAAGAACAACATCGTCACGCTCCGCCGCATGGCGCCCGACGCCCGCCGCATGCTCGACGGCGCTGGCGTCGACATCATCGATGGCGCCACGTTCGCGGGCTATCACACCATCGAAGGGCCGAAGCTCTACAAGGCGAACGGCTACTACTACGTGTTTGCGCCCGCCGGCGGCGTGGAACAGGGCTGGCAATCGGTGTTCAGGTCTCGATCACTCACCGGCCCCTATGAAGCCAGGAAGGTCATGGACCAGGGCGACACACCCATCAACGGCCCGCACCAGGGGGCGTGGGTCTCGGCTGCCGATGGGCGCGACTGGTTCATGCATTTCCAGGACAAGGGGCCTTATGGGCGGGTCCTGCATCTGCAGCCCATGACTTGGAAGGACGACTGGCCGTTGATTGGACAACCCGGCAGCAGAGCGGGCACGGGCGAGCCCGTCGCGACCTTCGTCAAGCCGGTACAGGGCCACGGCCCGGTCTCACCGCCGACCAGCGACGACTTCAAGGCATCGACGCTGGGCGCCCAATGGACCTGGAGCGCGAACCCGCAGCCTGGCTGGTTTGAGCTCCGGCCCACGGTGGGCCAGTTGCGGCTGTTCACGGTCGCTTCTCGCGAGGCCGACGGCCATGTGCGGGCCTCGCCGGCCATCCTTTCCCAGCGAGCGCCCGCCTCGCAGTTCCTCGTCACGACACGGATCAAGCTCAACGAGGCCAAGGAAGGCGACCGCGCCGGCCTGATCGTCAATGCCCTGCAGTACACATGGCTGGGCCTGCGGCGCAAGGCGGGCGTGAACGAGCTGGTCTGGACGGTGTGTGGCCCCTTTGGTCCACGGTGCCAGGAGCAGACCACGGTCGTCCTGTCGCCGGCCCCTGAAGAGCTGACGCTGCGGATGTACATGGGCGAGAACGCATTCGTGAACTTTGCGTACAGCATCGACCACAAGACCTTCGTGCGTGCCGGGTCGGCCTTTCCGGTGACCCGGGGAACCTGGGTCGGAGCCCAGGTCGGCCTGTTCGCTGTCGGCGAACAAAGTGGCTCATGGCTGGATGTGCAAGGTTTCGACCTGACAGCGCCCGGCGCCGGACCGTATTGAGAGGTCCCGGGAGCGACGCCGCTGGAATCGTGTTTGGGGCATTTGAAGATGATTCGACCGTCCACCGCCCGCGGCTTCACGCTGCTCGAACTGCTCGTCGTCATGGTCATCATCGGCCTGCTGGCCGGCTATGTCGGGCCGAAGTTCTTCGGCCAGATCGGCAAGAGCGAGGTCAAGGCGGCGCGCGCGCAGATCGACGCGCTGCAGAAGTCACTGGACCAGTACCGGCTGGACGTGGGCCGCTACCCCGGCACCGAGCAGGGCCTGGCCGTGCTGGTCGCCAAGCCGGCCGACGAGCCGAAGTGGCAGGGCCCCTACCTGAGCAAGGCCGTGCCCAAGGACCCCTGGGGCAATGACTACCAGTACCGCTCGCCCGGCGAACACGGCGAGTACGACTTGCTGTCGCTCGGCAAGGACGGCCGCCCCGGCGGCGACGGCGAGGACGCCGACCTCACCAGCTGGTGATGGCTGTTTTCCAGACCCGCGTTCTGCGCGCTGGCGCAGTCAGCAGCGAACGCGTGGAGGCGCCCGACCGCGCCGCTGTGGCCGCGGTGCTGGGCGTGCTGCCGCAACATGTGCTGGAAGTGCGCGAGGTCACATCGGCCGAACGCGCCAAGCCCTGGCGCCGCCATGCCCGCTTCCCGCTGCAGCTGTTCAGCCAGGAACTCGCCGTGCTGCTGGACGCCGGCATCGCGCTGCTGGAGGCGCTGAGCACGCTGCGCGAGAAGGAGGGCCAGCCCGGCGTGCGTGCGGCGCTGGACGGCGTCATCGCGCAGATCGAGCAGGGCCAGCCGCTGTCCGTCGCGCTGCGCCAGCAGCCGCAGGCGTTTGACGAGCTGATCTGCGCCATCGTCGCGGCCAACGAGCGCACCGGCCAGCTGTCCACCGCGCTGGCCCAGCATGCCCGCTACCTGGCCTGGGTCGACGCGCTGCGCTCGCGGCTCGTCGCGGCGCTGGTCTACCCGCTGATGCTGCTGGGCGTCGGCGGCGCCGTGATCCTGTTCCTGCTGCTCTATGTGCTGCCGCGGTTCGCCGGCATCCTGGAGCAGACCAGCGCCGACCTGCCCTGGGCATCGCGCGTGCTCATCGAGTTCGGCCAGATGGCCGGCGCGCATCCGGGCCTGGTCATCGGCGGCATCGCGGCGGCCGGCTTTGCCGTGTTCGCGCTGCTGCGCCAGCCCGCCGTGCGGCTGCGCATGCAAGCCGCGTTGTGGACGCTGCCTGGCCTGGGCCCGCGGCTGCGCGTGCTGGCGCTGGCGCGCCTTTACCGGTCGCTGGCCATGCTGCTGGCCTCCGGCGTGCCGGCGCTGGCGGCGTTGAAGATCGTCGTCGACGTGGTGGCCGCGCCGTGGCGCGCCGCCGTGCAGGCTGCGGCGCTGCAGGTCGAGCGTGGCGAGCGGCTGTCGGCCGCCTTCGACGCGCAAGACCTGGCCACGCCCGCCGCGCGCCGCATGCTGCGCGTCGGCGAACGCAGCGGCGAGGTCGCGACGATGCTGGAGCGCGCCGCCGCCTTCCACGACGAGGAGGCCGCACGCCTGACCGACCTGCTGTCACGCCTCGTCAACCCGGCGCTGATGCTCATCATGGGCGTGCTGATCGGCGGCATCATCGTGCTGATGTACCTGCCGATCTTCCAGCTCGTGGAGCAAGTCCAATGACGAGCGAAGTGGCAAGTCGATCACTGCGGGCCGAGCGCCGGGCCGCCCCAAGCCGGCCCGCGTCCCCCCGGGGGACCGACTCGCGTACTCGCGAGGCGAGGGGCTCCATGACGGGCGGCATCATCGTGCTCATGTACCTGCCGATCTTCCAGTTGGTGGAGCAGGTGCAATGAGCACGTCGCTGAACGACTGGCTGCCGGCCGAGCAAGGCCCCTGGCATCTCGACTTCGAGCAATGGCCGCAGGCCCAGGCCCAGCGCTGGCGAGCCGTCCTCGCAGTTGGCGCCAACGACAAACGCGTGCTGCTCGCCGAGCGCGACGAGGACGCGATGCTGCTGCAGAGCGTCGAGTCGCGCCTCAATGCACCGGTGGGCTGGCAGCGCGCCTCGACCGACGCGGTGACGCATTTCCTCGGCGCCGGCGAGGCGGACTTCCGCGCGCTGTCGGACGTCGAGGAAGCGCTGACGACTGTCGAGGACCACACCGAGGAGTTGTCGGCCTTGGCGCTCAGCGAACAGGCCAGCCCCGTCGTGCGATTGCTGAACGCGACGATCTACGACGCGCTGCAGGACGCGGCCTCCGACATCCACATCGAATGCACGGCGCGCGGCGCGGTGATCCGCTTCCGCGTCGATGGCGTCATGGCCCTGGTGCGTCAGGTCGAGGGCCCGCAGGTCGCCGAGCAGCTCGTGTCGCGGCTCAAGGTCATGGCCGAGCTGGACATCGGCGAGCGTCGGCTGCCGCAGGACGGCCGCTTCAAGCTGCGCGTGCAGGGCCGCGAGATCGACTTCCGCCTCAGCGTGATGCCGAGCGTGTTCGGCGAGGACGCCGTCATCCGCATCCTCGACCGCGCGGCCATCGCGCGTGCCGGCGCGCTGACGCTGGATGCGCTCGGCTTTGGCGACGAGGAGCGCGCCGCCATCCGCCACCAGGCGCGTCAGCCGCACGGCATGCTGCTCGTGACCGGCCCCACGGGCTCCGGCAAGACGACGACGCTGTACGCGACGCTGGCCGAGATCCACACCGGCGCCGACAAGATCATCACGATCGAAGACCCGGTCGAGTACCAGCTCGCCGGCGTCGTGCAGATCCCCGTCAACGAGAAGAAGGGCCTGACCTTCTCGCGCGGCCTGCGCTCCATCCTGCGCCACGACCCCGACCGCGTCATGGTCGGCGAGATCCGCGACGCCGAGACGGCGCAGATCGCCGTGCAGGCCGCGCTGACGGGCCACCTCGTCTTCAGCACGGTCCATGCGAACAACGCCTTCGACGTCATCGGCCGCTTCATGCACATGGGGCTGGACCTCTACAACGTGGTCTCGGCGCTGAACGCCGTGCTGGCCCAACGCCTGGTGCGGCTGACGTGCAGGCACTGCGCCCGGCCCTTCATGCCCGATGCGGCGACGCTCGCGCGCCATGGCGTCATGAATGGCAGCTTCATGAAGGGCGAGGGCTGCGGCCATTGCCGTGGCACCGGCTACAAGGGCCGGCGCGCGGTGGCCGAGCTGCTGAAGCTCGACGACGGCCTGCGCGACCTGATCGCCGCGCGTGCGCCGATGTCGGACATCAAGGCCGCCGCCAAGGCGCGTGGCATGAGGTCGCTGCGCGAGATGGCGCTGGCCGTCGTCTGCCGCGGCGACACGACCTTTGAGGAGCTGGAACGTGTCACGCTCGATGAGTGAGGCCCTGCGCCGACGCCTGGGGGCACGCCTCGCCAAGCCGCGCCGCGTCTTCGTCACGCCGGGCGGCGACGAGTTCACCACGTGGTGCCATGACCTGCCCGGCACGGCCGTCGAGCTCATCGTCTCGGCGCGGGCTCTTCATGAGCTGGTGGTCGAGCCCGGCCTGCCGCTGGCCGACCTGGATGCCGTGCAGGCCTACGCGCAGCAGCAGTTCGCCCACTACTTCGGCGCGGCGGCGCAGCGCTTTGCGATTGCGCCGTGGCGGCAGGGCGGGGCCCGCGGTGCATCGGCCTTGCACGGCCTGGACCTCGCCGTGCTGAGCGCCCAGGCCGACGCCGCCCAGGTCCGCCTCACCGCCGTGCGGCCGGCCTGGGCCGCGTGGCTGGCGTCGTTGCCCGCCGCCACGCGCGCGGGCTCGGGCCGCGCGGTCTGGCATGAAGGGGACGTGGCCGTCGTCATCACGCTGGACCACGGCCAAGTGATCGGCCTGCAGTCGCGTCGCGTCGGCATGCTGGCCGACCTCGGTGTCGATGCACCGCTGGCCGTTGGCAGGCCCGACGGCGACTTCGTGCCGCAGCCCGGCCCCGCCACGCCGCAGCCCGACTTCCTGCCGCGTTCCGTGCGCTCGCCGCTGGCCTGGCCGCTGGCCGCGACCGGCGCGCTCGTGCTGGCCACGGCCGCGTGGAGCGCCGTCGAGAGCCATCGGTCGCTTGATGTGGCACAGGCCGCGCGCGACCGCGTCGCCACGCTGCGCCCGGCCGTCGCACCCCGAGCCGCCGCGCGCCGCGCCGAACCGACCGAGAACCGCTCCGCCCTCGAAGCCCGCGCGCTGCTCGCCATGCCGTGGGAGCCGCTGCTGACGCGCGTCGAGACCGCCGGTGCCGACGCCAAGGCCATCGCCTGGCTGGGCCTGGACGCCAGCGCCGGTCGCGGCGAGCTGCGCCTCGAAGGCCTGACGCCCGACAAGCTGCTGGCGCTGCAGTTGGCCGAGCAACTGGGCAGCACGCCCGGCTGGCGGCAGGTCGTGCTGTCGCGCTTCACGGCCGCCGAGACGGGGCTGACGGGCCAGCGCTTCGAGATCAATGCCCGCGTGGCGACCGGAGGCGGCTCGTGAACCACCGGCTCGTCAAGGCGCTGGGCTGGCCCGGGCTCGCAGGAGTCGCAGCGTTGGCGCTGGCCGTCGTCGCCATGATGCTGGGCCAGCGCTGGGACGCGCAGGCCGCGGCGCTGCAGGCCGAGGCTCATGCGCTGCGTGCCAAGGCGCGGCCCGCGGCGGCAGCGACGGCCGTGCCCGTCAGCATGCAGCGGTGGCAAGGCTCGCTGCCAGGCGCGAACGAACGCCAGCAACGCCTGGCCGACTTGCTGGAGCTGAGCATCCGCCTGGACCTCAACGGCGCGCGCACCGAGCACCGCCTGTCCACCGCCGAAGGCCTGGAGCGGCTGCGCGTGACGATGCCCGTCACCGGCAGCTATGCGCAGGTGCGCCGCCTCATTTCTGCAGCGCTGGCGCACGACTCGGCGCTGAGCCTGGACGCGATCAAGCTGCGCCGCGTCAGCCCGATGAGTGCCGACGTGGATGCCGAGCTGCAGTGGTCGCTGCACGGGAGGGCGCCATGAGGCCGCGGCAACTCGTGCTGGGAGGCGCACTGCTGGGGACGCTGGCCGCGACGGCCTGGGTCGCGACGCGGCCGGAAGAGGTTGCCGAGGCCGCCACTGCCGTGCCCGTCCGCCGGCCCCCCGTTGCCGCATCGAGCCCAAGCACCGCGACTTCGGCACCGGCGGTTCGAGAACCCTGGGCCGAGGCCGGCCCCGCCCAACTCGCCGCGTGGCAGCTGCCGCCGCCCCCACCGCCGCCGCCAGCACCACCACCGGCCGCACCCGCGCCGCCTCCGCCGCCGGTGGCCCCGCCCATGCCCTACCAGATGATCGGCCGCGTCGTCGAAGGCGATGGCGCCAAGGCGGTCGAAGTCGCGCTGCTGGCCGGCCCGAACAAGGCGCTCAGCGTCAAGCGTGGCGACGTCATCGACGGCCAGTGGCGCGTCGAACAGGTCACGGCCAGCGGCGCCAGCCTCACTTGGCTGCCGGCCAAGCTTCCCCAGACCATCGTCTTCAGGCCCGCCTCATGAAGCAGCTCCTCCTCCTGTTCAGTGCCGCGCTGCTGACGGCCTGTGCCAACCCGGCGCTGCGCCAGGCCGAAGAGCTGGGCCGCACCAACCAGTGGCCCGCCGCGCTGCGCGTGCTGGACGACGCCGTCGCCAAGGACCCGACCGACCCGCAGCTGCGCGCCGCCCAGGTGCGCGCCCGCGAGCAGGCGTCGGCGCGGCTCATCCTGCAGATCGAGGCGCTGCGCGGCGCGGGCCGCTGGGACGAAGCGCAGGCGCTGCTGAGCCAGTTGGCGCTGGCCGATTCGAAGCACCCGAGGCTGGCCGCGCTGACCGTCGACATCGACCGCGGCCGCCGCCACGAGACGCTGCTGGCCGACGGCCGCACTGCGCTGAAGGCCGGCCGCATCGAACGCGCGGAAGCCGTGGCGCGCGAGATCCTGGCCGAGGCGCCGCAACACCCCGGCGCGCGGTTGCTGGCCAGCCAGGTGGCGCAGTCCCGGCCGCTGCAGGACGCCGCCGGCGAACTGGGGCCCAACTTCCAAAAGCCGGTGACGCTGGAGTTCCGCGACGCGCCGTTGCGCCAGGTCTTCGAGGCGCTGTCACGCTCCAGCGGCATCAACTTCGTGTTCGACAAGGACGTGCGCGCCGATGCGCGCGTGACCGTCTTCCTGCGCGGCGTGACGCTGGACGAGGCCATGCGTGTCATCCTCGGCACGCAGCAGCTGGACCGCAAGCTGCTGAACGAATCGTCCGTGCTGGTCTTTCCGAACACGGCCGCCAAGCAGCGCGAACACCAGGAACTCATCACCCGCACGCTGTACCTGACCAACGCCGACGTGAAGCAGGTGCAGGCCATGGTGCGCACCATCGCCAAGGTGCGCGACGTGCACATCGACGAACGACTGAACCTGCTCATCGTGCGCGACACGCCTGAGGTGGTGCGGCTCATCGAGAAGCTGATCGCATCGGTGGACCTGCCGGAGCCCGAGGTGATGCTCGAGGTGGAGGTCATGGAAATCGCCACGGACCAGGTCGACGCGCTGGGCCTGCAGTGGCCGGAGACGGTCAACTACGGCCTGCCGACGCTGGACAGCTTCGGCAATGCCGTGGGCCAGGTCTCGGGGCAGGTCTTTTTCGGTGAGCACCGGGGCTTCCGCGCCAGCATCGCCAACCCGGCCGTCGTCGCGACGCTGCGTGCCTCGGGCGGCAACTCCAACACGCTGGCCAATCCGAAGATCCGCGTGCGCAACCGCGACAAGGCCAAGGTCCACATCGGCCAGCGGCTGCCCATCTTCACGACCACGACCAACTTCACCGGCTCGACGTCGGTGGCGGCGTCGGTCAGCTACCAGGACATCGGCCTCAAGCTCGACGTCGAACCCACCGTGCAGCTCGACAACGACGTCGTCATCAAGATCGGCCTGGAGGTCAGCAACGTCATCCGCCAGGCCACCGGTCCCGGCGGCACGACGGCCTACGAGATCGGCACGCGCAACACGTCCACCGTGCTGCGCCTGGCCGACGGCGAGACGCAGGTGCTGGCCGGCCTCATCAACGACGAGGACCGCAAGAGCGGTTCCGGTATCCCGGGCCTGTCGCGCATCCCCGTCCTGGGGCGCCTGTTCGGCACGCAGACCGACACGCGCAACAAGACCGAGGTGGTGCTGCTGATAACGCCGCGCGTCGTGCGCAACCTGGCCGTGCCGGATGCCTCGCTGACACGCCTGGCCAGCGGCACGGACGCCAGCCCGGGCGCCTTCTCCAGCCTCATCCGCCGAGGAGCAAGCGTTGGCGTCGGACTTGCCGGCGTCCCGGCAGGCGCTCCGGGTGCGGCTCAGGACGCGTCTGCTCAGGCCATTCTCAAGCTCGATGTGACGCCGCAGATTCCCGCCAACGGCACGGTCTCCGTCGTGATGAAGAACGAAAGCGGACTGACGATCAGGGGCGAGCTTGAGTACGACGCCACCCGCCTGGCGCCGGCCCAGGCCCCGCAAGCGGCCGTACAGGGACGCTATCCGGTCGAGATCCCTCCACGTGGCAGCCAGGTCGTGATGTTGCGCGCACTGCCTGCTGCGGCGGGCCAGGTGCTCAATGTCGCGGTGGGCGGGTTGCTGGCCAGCGGCGCGGGCGGCGAGTCGGTGCCCGTGCGAATCGATGGCGCCGGCATGCTGACCGTCGAGGCCAACAAGTAGGGCCATGCGGTCCCGCGGCTTCACGCTCATCGAGATGCTGGTCGTGTTGGCCATGCTGGGCGTGCTCGCGGCCGCGGCCCGGCCCCTGCTGGAGCTCTCGGTACAGCGCAGTCGCGAACACGAGCTGCGCCAGGCCTTGCGCACGTTGCGCGGTGCCATCGACGCCTACAAGAAGGCTGGAGAGTCCGGCAACATCGCGCAAGCTGCCGATGACAGCGGCTATCCGCCCAAGCTGCAACTGCTGGTGGACGGTGTGCCGGATGCGAAGGCGCCCAACGGCCGCAAGCTCTACTTCCTGCGTCGCCTGCCGCGCGACCCTTTCGCGCCGGCCGACCTGCCCGCTGCCGAGACTTGGGGGCTACGCGCCTACGACAGTGAGCCCGATGACCCGCGCGCAGGCGCAGACGTGTTCGACGTCTTCTCGCTGTCCGAGCGCAAGGCGATCGACGGCACGAAGTTGAAGGACTGGTAGTGGCCCGCTGTCGTGGCTTCACCTTGGTCGAGTTGATCGTCGTCATGGCCATCGTCGCCTTGCTCGCTTCCATTGCCGCACCGCGCTACCTCAACTCGCTTCAGAAGGGGCGTGAGACCGCGATGCTGCAGTCGCTGACGACGATGCGCGACGCCATCGACCAGTTCGCCGCCGACAAGGGCCGCTACCCCGAGTCATTGCAGGAGCTGGTCGCGCTGCGCTATATGCGGGCGGTGCCCGAAGATCCGCTGACGGCCAGCCGCGAGACCTGGGTGGAACTGCCGCCGCCCACCGACATGCAGGCCGACGGTCGTGTATGGGATGTGCGCAGCGGCGCAGCTGGACGGTCGGCCGACGGCAGACTGTATGCAGACTGGTGAATGCCAATTCTTGTTCTTTCCCTTGAAGACGATGTCCTCCAACAAACTCTCAGCTGTATTGCACGCCCTGTTCGGCCTGATGCTTCTGGCGCTCCAGCCTGCGTGGGCGCAAGACCGGAGGGCGATTTCCGTCGCCGCCATGACGACGAACGCGCGCAGCAATCCGCTCGGCATCGACGCCGAGGATCTCTCCTTCTCTTGGGCTGTCGACGCCAAGGTTCGAGGTGCTGGCCAAGGCGCCTATCAGGTCAGAGTGGGTAGGGCGCCGGGCGACAGCAACACGTGGAACTCTGGAAAGGTGGCGTCTGACCGACAGATCGACGTCCGCCTGCCGCCGCACGTGCAACTGGCCTCAGGCGTGCGCTACTACTGGCAGGTTCGGGTCTGGGATCGGCGCGGGCAACCCGGTTCCTGGAGCCGGCCGGCCTGGTTCGAGACGGGGCTGATCGCGCCGGCGGATTGGCGTGGAGCCGCATGGATAGGCGGCGCGATCGACGAGCGCGACCAGCCCCGCCCATTGCTGCGCCGCGAGATGCAGCTGCGCAAGCCCGTGCGGCAGGCGCGCCTCTACGCCACCGCGCAGGGCCTGTACCAGGCGTGGATCAACGGCAGGGCCGTGGGCGACCATGCGCTGGCGCCGGGATGGACGGACTACAACCAGCGCCTGCAAGTGCAGACCTACGACGTCACCGATCTGTTGCGTGGTGGCGCGAACGCCGTCGGCGTGGCGCTCGCGGATGGCTGGTTCCGAGGCAAGGTGGGGCTGGGATGGAGCGCTGTCTATGGCGCGCAACTCGCTTTCAAGGCCAAGCTGCGAGTGACCTATGTCGACGGCAGCGTGGAGGACTTCGGCACCGAGGAGCAATGGCGAAGCCAACCGGGGCCGTTTGTGCAAGCCGACCTGCAGGATGGCGAGCGCTACGACGCGCGGCGACTTCCGGACGGGTGGAGCAGTCCCGGCTTCGATGACAGCGCATGGCAGGCCGTCGTGCCGAGGCCTGAGACGACGGCACGCCTCGTGCCGCAGCCCGACGATCCGGTCAGGGCCACCGAGGTGCTCAGCGCGCAGGCCAGGCTGTCCACGGGAGCGCATGGCTTCATCTATGACGTGGGTCAGAACGTCGTCGGCGTCGCACGCGTGAAGCTCAGTGGCAGGGCCGGCCAGACGGTGACGCTGCGCTATGCGGAGGAGCTCTATCGCCGCGGCGATCGTCAGGGGCAGCTCTACACCGAGAACTTCCGCAGCGCGGCCGTCACCGACACCTACACGTTTGCAAGCGAAGGCACGGTCGTCTACCAGCCGCGCTTCACCCAGCATGGGTTTCGCTACATCGAAGTTTCGGGGCTTGATGCGGCACCGGCGTTGGCGGACGTTCAGGCCGTGGTCCTGGGCTCCGATCTGCCCGCCATTGGCGACCTGCGCCTGTCGCATCCGATGCTGGATCAACTCGTGCGCAACATCCGCTGGGGCGCGCGGGGCAACTTTCTCTCGATCCCGACCGATACACCGGCGCGAGACGAGCGCCTGGGCTGGACCGGCGACATCAGCGTGTTCGCGCCGACGGCCAGCCGCCTGTACGACATGCGTGCCTTCCTGTCGAAGTGGATGGACGACCTGCGCGACGCGCAGCGTCCGAACGGCAACATTCCAGCCGTGGTGCCTCAGCCAGGCAAGGCCTTTGACGAAACCGGCGTGGGCTGGTCGGACGCCTTCATCACCGTGCCCTATGCCGTCTGGCAAGCGACGGGCGACACCCGGATCCTGCGGCGGAACTGGTCCGCCATGCAGCGCTTCTACGCATTCGTCCATGGCAGTGCGACCGCCGACGGCAATCTGCTGGAGGAGGGGCGCTCATCGTGGTTCTCCGGCGACTGGCTGAACCTCGAAGGCGTGGACCGACTGCATGAGCACCGGCTCATCGCCACCGCCTACTTTGCGGACGACACTCGCATGATGGCCGAGATGAGCGCCGCGCTTGGCGAGACGGAACAGGCCAAGGCGTGGCATGAGCTGGCTGGAAAGATCCGCCGCGCATTCGCACAGGCCTATCGCCAGGCGGACGGGCGGCTCGAGCTTGGCACGCAGACCGTCTATGCCATGGCCTTGGGCATGAGGCTGATCGAAGCGGACAAGGACAGGGATGCAACGGCCGCGCACTTTGTGGAAAAGCTGGCGGCAGACCATCACCACCTCAAGACGGGCTTCCTGGGCACACCCTGGTTGCTGCCGGCACTTTCCAGCATCGGGCGCGACGATCTGGCCATGCAACTGCTGTTGAACGAGGACTACCCGTCATGGGGCTTCGAGGTCCGGATGGGGGCCACGACCATGTGGGAGCGGTGGAACAGCATCCGCGCCGACGGCGAGTTTGGTCCGGTGGAGATGAATTCGTTCAATCACTACGCCTATGGCGCCGTTGGCGATTGGATGTTCGAGAACCTGGGTGGGCTGCGCATGACGGCGCCCGGCTACAAACGGGTGCGCATTGCGCCGCTTGTCCAGCACCCGGCCATCAACGCCGGGAGGGCCAGCCTCCGCACCCCTTACGGCGCGCTTGCGAGCGAGTGGCACCGGGCGCCCGATGGTTTGCACCTCAGCGTCGATGTGCCGGCCGGCGTTGAGGCCGATGTCATGCTGCCCTGCCCGGAACACGCTGTCGTCCAGGAGGGGGGACGTCCTGCGTCGCGTGCGGTCGGCGTTGACCGCGCAGGTTGGTCAAAAGGCGTGTTGCACCTGAAGTTGGGATCGGGCCGCTATGACTTCCATGTCCTGGCGGTGGAGAGCCGGAAATGACAGCGATTCATGTCGCCGCTGGTTTCGCCAGGCGCGCGAATCTGGGCAGCCCCGGACAGGATGCAAGGCAGCATGCTTGCGCAACGAGGCTATAGCTACGTTGCCGTTCTCTTCCTCGTCGCGCTGACAGCGCTTGGATTGGCTTCACTCGGGAAGGCGTGGAGCACGGCGGCACAGCGCGAGAGGGAGCGGGAACTGGCCTTCCGCGGCAAAGAGATCGCGCACGCCATTGAGGCCTATGTGCGCGCCAGCCCCGGCCCGCACCGGCAGTTCCCGAAGCGGTTGGAAGACCTGGTGCTGGACGAGCGCGGCTCCAGGCCTCGCCACCATCTGCGTCGCCTTTATGTCGATCCCTTCACCGGCATGGCCGATTGGCAACTCGTGCAGGAGAGCAGTCAGCCCGGCGCCTTCAGCGCGGTGAGGAGCCGCTCTGACCATGCATTGCTGGGCAACTGGACAGGTGAAGGCGCGGCTGTGTACCAGGCGCGGGATCTCGTGTTCTCCGCCCGAACCCATGCGGATGGAAATGACAGCGCCATCGCCCCGGCGGCGCAGGCATCCGGCGAGTCCGCGGTGCGGTAAACCTCTTTCGGCAAGGCGTCCTATCAGGCCGTCATATGGGTGCGGTCGATTCCTGCATAGATCAGGAGAGCATCGAAATCGTGTTGACTCGATTCGGCATTGCTCTCACTCGCAATTTCATGCCGTATGGACGAGTGCAAGCGCTAGAGTGATTGCTCCATTGCGTGAGGTTCCTGGTGTCGTGCAATGGGTCTCCGGCATTCTTTGCGGCATGCCTTTGCCCCTGCCTCGAAAACCGAGGCAGGGTCTTTATTGCGATTTCCAATGAAGACGATTCCCATCTTGCAAAGAGAGCCGGCGTGATGCCGATTGCGTTACTCGACCAGGTCACTGAGGATGCGATCGATCCAGCTGGCGGCGAGGGTCGGCCATTGCTTGTGCGTCCCATCGAGCTCGCGAAGCGCAAACCCATGAGGGGCTTGGGGAAAGATGTGCGCCTCGACGTCACCGCCCGTCAGCTGCATGGCCTTCACGAAGTTGAGGGCATGGTCAATCGGCACGGGCTGGTCATGAAGGGCGTACACGAGGAAGGTGGGCACCTTGGGCACCCCGTGAGGTTCGGTCGCAATTCCAACGGGCCATGCGTCGTAGAAGTCTTGCTTTTCGGCGGGCGGGTAGTCGGGCTTGCCCGCTGGAGCCTTGTAGCGCCGATGGTTGGCATTGATCGGGGCGTAGCCGACAAGGAGGCCGGCCAGCTGCGCGGCGTGCGGCTGACACGCCATCACTCCTGCCAGATGTCCGCCAGACGACAGGCCGACATGAAGCAGCGGCAGAGGTGCCAATGATTCCAGGTGGCGCAGGCAAGCCATGCTGTCCGACAGGGCGATCGATGAAGGATGCCCGGCCCCGCCCTCAACGGTTGGCGCGCCTGGCAGCCGGTGAGTCACGACATAGGCGTCGAAACCGAGTTCGGACAGCCACAGCGCAACTTCGATGCCTTCCTTGTCATGCACCAAGTCCAGGTAGCCGCCGCCCGGAAAGATCATTGCGCGGGCTCTCGCCTGGCCTATTGCCGGGTAGAAGTGCATCTCGACGCGATTGATCGAACGGAAGCGCCGGTCCGGGAAGTCGCCATCGAGCACATTCTCCGGACCGTCCGTCAGGACGATCACTTCGGTCGGCTCGGGCGACCGGCCGCGCAGCGGGGCATTGACTGGTTGGCGGCTTGGGGCGGGTCTTGCTGCGCTTTCTCTGTTTGTCTTCATATCCTGGCGAACGACGTTCGCAAATGTGATGGGCAATCGGCGCACGAGGCTGCCGCTCGGCCGCTGTGGCGCGCGTTGAATTGTGATCGATAACGATCAATTTTGCGCGGACGGATTGCTCGGCGGGGAGATGAATCACCGGCGGCCCGCGAGCGCTCGATAGAGGGTTCTACCGGATGCCAAGGCCGATTGATCGGTTCCAAACTGTTATCGATAACGTTTGAATGCCGTTTGGGGAGCTCAAGAAGCTTCAAGGGTGCCGTTGGCACCGTCACTGCACAGCGCGCTCGAGCCGAGGCGCTTGAAAGTCATCGAGGAGACAAACAATCATGAAGAAGTCCACATCCCATCACCCGCGCAAGTGCGCTCAAGCGCCACGCGTGGCTGTTTCTCTTGTTGCTGGCGCGGTGCTCGTCGCGCTCGGTGCCGATGTCGCGTGCGCACAGACCGTGGCAGCACCCGCAGCTGCCGCCAGCGCCCCCGAGAAGGCCGGTCCCGCGGTGGCAGCGCGTGCCGTTGAGAATGCCTCTGGGGGCAGTGCCAACGTCATGGAAACCGTCCTGGTGACGGGCACCGTGGGCAGCGTGGAGGCGAAGCGCGCCAATGTGTCGTTCTCGGTGCTGGACAAGAAGGCGCTGGGCCGTTTCACACCCATCAGCGCCGACGACTACCTGCGCGACATGCCGGGCGTCTTCGTCGAAAGCGTCGATGGCGTGGCGCGCAACGACAGCTACACGCGGGGCATGGTGCTGGGTTTCCAGAACGGGCCCGGTCCCACGTCCGGCAACTTCTGGACCAGCATCCTTGAGGATGGCCTGCCGGTCGTGCCCGCCAAGTTCAGCAACTACCAGGACAGCAACTTCTACCGCGCCGACATCAGCACTTGCCGGGTGGAGTCCGTGCGTGGCGGCAGCGCCGGCACGACGGTGGCGTCGTCATCGGGCGCGGTGTTCAATTTCATGGGTTGCGGCATCACGCCTGGCGGCGCCGTCTCCACGCGGCTGGGCTGGACCGGGGAGAGCAAGAGCCAAACCTGGCGCCAGATCGATGCGGTCTACGGATGGGTGGACCCCGAGAGCGGCGTGTCCTATGGCCTGAGCGGCTTCGTCCGCCAATCGACGGCGGCAGGGGATTCGAACTTCAAGGTCAACGAGGGCGGGCAGTTCAAGCTGCGGGCGCAGAAGTCCTATGAATCGGGCCCGGCCACGGGCCGCGTCTCGGTGACGCTCAAGCACCTGGATGACATGAACTCATGGGGTGCACAGGTCTGGCGGCCGTCTTACGGCTATGCGGACCCGCAGCCGACCGCCAACTTCCGCACCGACTCCGTGCTGTGGGTGCGAAACAGCGACCACACCGTGCGGACCGATCCGCAGTACGGAAGCGGCAGCTCCGTCAATCTGAAGCCGTCGAATGGCGCCAACTACAAGCAGGACGCCGCCTGGATCAAGTGGGAGCACGACACCGGCGGGCGCTGGAGCTTCGACTCGGCCGTTCGCATTCAGCGCAGTTCCGTCTTCGCGCAGCAGGCATGGGCGAACGCCACGCCCAGCGCATTGGGCGACATCGCGACCTTCCGCGACGCCTACATCACCAATCAGGGCGATTTCGCCACGGGCAGGAACTACACGGGCGGCACGACTTCGACAACCAATCCAGCAGCCAACCTGAACCGACTCGGCGGCACGTACGAGCTCTATGACCGCGCCACCGGCGCTGTCGTGGCGCGTGTTCGAAACAACGTCGGCACCGCCACCGGCATCAACTACCGCACCGGCACTGCATGCGCGGCGGGTACGGCAACGTCTCCCGCGGCGTGCGTGTTGATGAACACGCTGCCCAACGCGGACTACGAACTGCGGGGCGGCACCATCAACGGCATGTCCTATCCGACCACTGCCAATGCCGCGCTGAAGGACATGGTGGTCCAGACCGTCACCAACGGCAGCGTTCGCGGCTCCACCGACTTCATGCTCAACCTGGGCTCCACCTACAGTGGCGACAACTACAAGGTGCAGGCAGGCGTCTTCGCCTACCAGGCGCGGCAGTACTGGGTGGGCCTGTATCGCGGCACCGGCCTGTCGGCCTGGAGCGGCGACGGCATCACGGATCTGGGCGCACGCTTCGTCACCGACACCGCCGGCACCTATCAGCTGACGGACGCCGGCGGCTGGGGCAAGAACAGGCTGGATGGCGATTCCAACAGCGCGATCTACAAGAGCATCCAGCGTGACGTGCAGCCCTTGCTGGCGGTCAGCTGGTCGCCGGGCAACTGGGACCTGACCGCGAGCTACAAGGGCAGCTTCGTGACCGCCGACACCCACGTCACGCCGCTGATGTGGGCCGCCGCCGGCATCGACGCCAACTCGCGCGACTACGGTGGCTATGACGGCGACCCGCGCACCTGGTACGACAACCAGCCCTATGTGCGTGCCAACACGGTCTCCAGCCGCCATCACACCTACCTGAGCAGCAAGAGCGCGTCCGTCGGCTACAACATCACGCCCAAGGACAAGGTCTACTACCGGTACAGCAACGCGGGCAACAACATCTCGGGCGTGCTGACCCGCTACGGAACTCAGTTCAATGCCGACAACAAGCCGCTTTTCCCACAGGTGGGCGCGCGTCAGGATGAGGTTGCGTGGATCTTCAGCCACGGCCCCGTCAACGGCCAGCTGACCTATTTCCGGACCGAGATGCGCGAGCCCAAGGACGCGCAGTCGAGCAACGTCGACAACAGCATCTACACCGTCGAGTGGGCGGACCACTACATCTCGAAGGGCTGGGAAGCCTCGCTCAACTGGCAGATCCTGTCCAACCTGCGCTGGACCAGTTCAGCCATGACCAGCAAGACGCGCATCGTCGAGCTCGGCAGCTACACCGCCAGGAACCCGGGCCCTGAAGACGACACGCTGACCTATGTCCGCGACACGACGCTGCAGCGCGTGCCCAAATGGATCCTCTCCAACATCTGGAGCTACGAACTGGGCGACTTCGGCTTCAACCTGCGCCACCGCTACATGAGCAAGCGCAAGGTCAACCGGGGTGATGTCGACCGTACCTACCTGCCGGCGCAACGCAACTTCGACCTGTCGGCGCAATACGTCGGTGTCAAGAAGCTCACGGTCTCGCTGGAGGTGCGCAATCTGCGCAACACGGCCTACATCGCGAACATGGCCAGCATGCTCGGGGGCACCCAGGCCGACGGCACCGCCGGGCCGAGCCTGCAGGACATCATGGAACAGGCTCCCAACTCGTCCTCGCGCCTGATGATGAACGAACCGCGCTCGTACTGGCTGACCGCACGCTACGACTTCTGAACGGTCTTGAAGCCGACGCGTGGCCGGAACGGAGCCCACGCGTCCGTCATCGAGGAGTGCGCATGAGGTTGTGCATGATGGGTGGCCGAGCCATCGGGTGGCTTGCTTGTCTTGGGCTGGCGACGCTGGTGGTTCTCGCGCGGGCCGAGCCGCCCAGCACGCCAGGCTCGGTGGGGGGCGCACCGCTGCCGCCGTGGGCCGAGGTGCGCGAGCGCGTGAGTCGCGACGCCGGGCAGGCCGCGCAACTCGGCAGGCTGCGCAAGGATGTTCAGGCCATCCTGGACCGCCAGGCCCAGGACCCCGCTTGGCTCACATCGCGCCTGCAGATGTACTGGCAGGCACGGCATACCCAGGTGTTCGTCAAGAACTCCTTGTATGACCATGCCGAAGGCCGTGCGCCCGTGCCGACGGTCCGGTTCACGGGCGGGCGAGATTCCGCGACCGACTTCTTGACGCCCCGGCTGGAGGATGTGAAGCCGTACATGGGTGAGAACGACCGGCTCTGGCTGCAGCGAAGAGGCGATTCGCAGCAGCAATGGGAGTGGGTCGAGCAATCCAAGACGGGCCGGATCGTGGAGGCGATCAACCTGCGCATCGCAGAGCTTGCGCGCGACGCGGCGCTCGTCTACTGGTATGACGGCGACCAGGGCGCAGCACGGCTGGCGTTCGAAGTGCTGGACACCTACCTGAGCGGCATCGCCTATCGGGAACTGCCCGTGGACCTGCGCAAGGGGCACGATCAGAACATCGTGGGGCTGCAGTCCTACGAGGTGATCCATGAGGACATCGTGGTGCCGCTGACCGAGGCCTACGCGCTGCTGGGCGCCTATGTCGACGCCCAGGGTGCTGATTCGCGGGCAAGGTTCGACGCCGCGCTGAAGAAGTGGGCAGACGTGCTGTTGCTCAATGGCGTGCCGTGGAACAACTGGAACCTGATCACCGCCAGGTTCGTGCTGCAGATCGCATCGGTCCTCCATCCGGACGAGAGGTACGCGGACGGCAAGGGACGGCAGCACTACGTCGGCACCGTCATCGACGGGAAGCCTCCACGCCATTGGGGGCTGCAGCGGCTGGCCGACTTTGGCTATGACAGGCAGAGCGCGATGTGGAACGAGTCTGCCAGCTACTCGCTGAATGTCTTCGACGACTTTGTCGAATGTCTCGACGTGCTGGACCGGGTGTTTGGCATCGACCTGCTCGAACGCATGCCCTTGCTCCAAAGGGTGGCGCAGACGCTGCCGCAGTACATGCTGCCCAACGGGCGCAAGGTGGGTTTCGGCGATAGCCGCTACGAGCTCTTCCACACCCGCGGTGTGGAGCGTCTTCAGGCGTACATGGAGCGTCACGGCCGCAAGGAGCAGGCTGTGCAGCTGCAGCGGCTGCTGGGCGCCATGCATGCCGCTGGCGCGACCGGGGAGGCCGAGTCGCTGAAGCCGGCTCATGCGGTGCTCGCCGAACCGCGGGTGCGGCGCCCGCCCCCGCAAGTGCCCGCGTCCGACTTTCAGTCACCCACCTACTACTCGGCCAATACCAGCTGGCTCATCCAGCGCAACGGCTACGTGGGCCCGAGCGCGGCGGACGAGGCGCTGGTGGTGAGCCTCGTCGGCGCGAATGGCAATCATGCGCATGCCAACGGGCTGGCGATGGAGCTCTTTGCCAAGGGCATCAGCCTGGCGCCGGAAAGCGGCCGGGGCTCCGGCTACCTCCAAAGCGACTATGCCGAGTACTACGCGCAGTTTCCGGCACACAACACGGTGGTCGTCGACGGGATCTCCGCCTACCCGCCCATGAAGGTTGAGCAGCCGTTCCAGCTCCTCGCCGTCTACCCGTCACCAGGTACGACGGCCAGCCTGTCGAGTCCCTGGGTGACGATGGCCGAGGTGGGCTTCATCGAGCCGGCAAGCCAGGCCGACCAGCGACGCCTGTTGGCAACGGTGCGCCTGAACGACCGGCAGGCCTATGTGGTCGACGTCTTCCGGTCGCGTCGTCGCGCCGGTGCAGACAAGTATCACGACTACATCTTCCATGGCCTTGGGCAGAGCGTGCAGCTGGTGCAGGCGGGGCAACCGCTGCAGACGGCGATCAGCCACAAGCTTTCATTTGCCGATGGCGATCTGCCGGGCTACGAGTACTGGTTCGATCGGCGCAGCCTGCAGCAACGCGATCCGCTGCAGGCAAAGTTCGAACTCGTCGTTCCAGGACGGCGCCTGGGATTGCGCCTGTGGCTGCAGGGCGGTGCAGAGCGGGAGTTCTTCACCGTCAATGCGCCGCCTTCCACGGCATGGCAGCGCGGGATGCTTGCACCAGGCATCGAACAGTTGCCGTCCCCAACGCTCGTGATCCGTCAGAGCGGAGCTGCGTGGGCGCGGCCATTTGCGGTGGTGATGGAGCCCAGCCGTGACGCGGAGCCGGAGGCCGTGCAGCAGGTCCGCGAGGTGAGCCTGCAAGCTGCCGGCGCTGTCGGGCTGGAGATCGACCTTTCGGCGCAGCGCAAGCATGTGCTGATCTCCGCAGATGACCGCAGGAAGGAGATCAGGACGGGCGGCATCGCGCTGGCGGGCAGGCTCGGCCTCGTGGGAACCCGGGCTGGGCAGGTCGACCTGCTGTTCATGAGCGATGCGCGATCACTGACTGCGCCTGGCATGCGCTTGGAATGCGCGGAGCGGGCTTGCTCGGCAACCGCCTGGCGCGAGGGGGAACAATGGCTTTACTCGTCGGACGCCAAAGTCCGAATCACCTTCTTCCAGCAGCGGCGTGGCACGCGCACTTCATCGAACGGCAGCGTCGGGACCCTGCTTGTTCGACCTGCGGCGGGGCCGACAGTGCTGTTCTGATGACCGCTCCAAAATCCCGACTTCCTGCGCATCGGCCAGCCGGATGCGCTGGCCGACACGGTGAGAAGGGCGACGTGACGCCCGCCGAGACCGGAGAGTGACGACTATTGCGGAGTCGTCGCCTGTGCCGGCACAGCCAGATCGGGCGTCGTGCCACGACCTTCAAACGGCTGGATCCTGAAGGCCACGCGGGTCGGCTCCAACTTTGTCCGGTACTGCATGTGCGGCTGTCCCACATGGCTCCAGGTCGTGTCGCCGCCTACGCCCCACTGTGCTCCGTCGATGAGCAGTGTTCCGTTGTCATGAGGCACGATGTCGCTGCTCTTCCAGGTGCCAGGAGGGCGGCGATAGAGGTCGGTGTAGGGAAAGGCCAGGGCATTGGCCATCAACAGCGCATGCCCCTGCACGCGCAGGCCGCGACCGCCGCCGGAGACTTCGAGCCAGCGCACGTCTACCTTGTTGCCTGTGTCCTGCGGGCGCATGTAGTCGTGGTTCTGGTCAGCAATGGCGCCACGCCACAGGCCGACGGCAGCGCCGGTCTTGCGGTCGACATAGCTTTCATGTGGGCCGCGCCCATACCAGCTCACTGTCGTGAGGCTTGCGGGCATGTCAAACCAGAATCCAACGCGCACGGGTGGCGGAAGGTCGCTCTTCAACGGAGTCAGCAGCCCCACGACGTCAACGGCTCCGTCAGCGCCCATCGTGTAGGTGGTGACGAAGCGCGCAGCGCCAGCGCCCAAGGCATGATCGACGGTGACCTCCGCTGCACCGCCGGCAAGGCGGCGGCTCGTGATGGTCCTCAGCGCGCGCTCGCGTGTCATCGCCAGCCACGGCGTCTGCTGGGCGACCGTGCCGTTGGCCGTGTCGTTGTCGGTCTCGGCGCGGAAGAAGTTGGGCTGGCCCCGTGTCAGCAACACGGCACCGCCCTTGGCGAAGGACTTCAGCAAGCCGGTCTCGCGGTCCAGCGTGAGGCTGACGTCGCCTGCGGACAGCTTGACGGCTTCCACAGTCTCGGCGAGCTCGACCTGGCCTGCGGCAAGCTGAGGCGCCGCGAGCGCATTCGACGCGAGCGGGAACTGCTCCCAGCCGACGATCCAGCCTTCCGGCGTCAGCGGCACGGCGTTCGCCCGAGCCTTGGCGCGGACGGTGACGAGGTACTCGGCGCCCGGCTTGCGGAGAACACCGGAGAGCGGCACCTTGACCCGTTCGGTTTCTCGAGCCTTGGTGGACAGGCTTGGCAGCGGGCCGGAGGCGAGGGCCACGCCGTCCTCCAGCACCACCCACTCGAACGAGAAACCGGAGAGATCACGGAAATCGTGGCGGTTGCGCACGGTGACCGTCGCTGTCGTTGCATCAAATGCCTCGAACTGAATGGGTGAAAGCACCTTCTGCACTTCGTAGAGGTGCGGATTCGGCGTGCGGTCCGGTTGGATGAGGCCATCGCCGAACTCGATGTCGCCGCCCGGGTTGGGGCCGTACTCGCCACCATCACCCCAGTAGCGCTTGCCATCCTTGGTGTAGCGATACATCGACTGGTCCACCCAGTCCCAGATGAAGCCGCCTTGAAGCTTCTCGTACTTGTAGATGGTGTCCCAGTAGTCCTTGAAGTTGCCGCCCGAGTTGCCCTGCATATGCGCGTACTCGCACTGGATCATGGGCTGCGTGCGGCGGGGATCCGTCGCCCAGTCGACCATCTTCTCCACGTCGTCGTACATCGGCGCGTAGATGTCGACGTACGAGTTGGGCTCGTGGCTCCAGTCGAGCGTTCCCCAGCCGAGGTAGGAGAGGAGGCGCGAAGGATCACGCTTGCGCGCCTGCGCAGCCGCCTTCTCGAAGTTCGGCCCGATGCCGGCCTCGTTGCCGAGGGACCAGAAGATCACGGAGGGATGGTTCTTGTCGCGCTCGACCATGTTCATCACGCGACTGACATGCGCGCCCTCCCATGCGGAGTCAAATCCGATCTGCAGGCTGGCCCGCTTTTCCGGGTTCCGATTGCCTGCCTCCATGTAGGCGTGGCTTTCGATGTTGGCTTCGTCCATGACGTAGAGCCCGTACTCGTCGGCGAGCGAATACCAGAGTTCGGCGTTCGGGTAGTGCGAGGTGCGCACTGCGTTGAAGTTGTTTCGCTTCATCAACTCCATGTCACGTCGCATCGACGCTTCCGAGATGACGTGGAAGGTCTCCGGATCATGCTCGTGACGATTGATGCCTCGGAAGATGACGGGCCGGCCATTGATGGCCACCAACCCGTTCTTGATCTCGACCGTGCGAAAGCCGATGCGCTGCGGAGTCGCCTGCAGGAGCCGGCCCTCGTTGTCGATGATTTCGACAAGCAGCGTGTAGAGGTTGGGGGTCTCGGCGGTCCATGCGCGTACGCCCGGCACAGGGGCCGACAGTGTTTGCGTGGCCGCCGCGCCCGCACCGACCCGCGCTTCCTTGGTCAGCACGGTCTTGGCGCCGTCCATCAGGGTCATGCGAACGACGACGGGCCAGGAGCGCTGTGTCAGCGCAACGTCCGTGGAAAGAACGCCGTTGAGGTAGTCCTTGTCCAGGCCGGCATGAACGAAGAGATCGGTCAGCCGGGTCTTGGGAACGGCCTTCAGATAGACGGAGCGCTCGATGCCGGAGACGCGCCAGAAGTCCTGGTCTTCGAGGTATGAGCCATCGGACCAGCGGTGGACCTGCACCGCAACGATGTTCTGTTGGCCCGGCTTCAGCAGGCGGGTGACGTCGAACTCGCTGGGAAGCTTGGAGTCCTCCGAATAACCCGCCTCCACGCCGTTGACCCAGACACGATAAGCCGAGCCTGCCGCGCCGATGTGGAGGATGACCTCCTGCCCTGCCCAAGCCGCGGGCAGGTCGAAGGACCGGCGATAGGACCCGACCGGATTGGTCGCATGAGGGATCAGCGGCCGATTGGCCGGATGCGGGTAGGTGATGTTGTTGTAGCGAGCCTGGTCGTAGCCTTGCGCCTGCCACATGGCGGGCACCTTGATGGTCTTCCAGCCGGAGATGTCGTAGCCGGGCTGCTCAAAGCCGTTCGGCACGTTGTCGGACGAAGGCGAAAAATTGAATGCCCACTGTCCGTCCAACGTTTGATAGCGCGCCGATTTCTTCTGATCACCGGCGAGGGCAGCCTCGCGGGTCTCGAATGCGAAGTGAGTCGCAGCCGCCGGCAACTTGCCGCGCGCATTGACGGCGGGGTTCTCCCAGTCGGGCCGCGAGGCGTCCACCTGCACCGGTTGGACCTTTGGCGCCTCGGCACCAGCCGCGGTGCTCGTCGCCATGCCAACGGTCAATGCCATACCAAGGCTGCCGACGAGTTTCATTTGCTTTGTCATGTCTATTTGGATTTCTTTGCAGGGCCTTTGATCTCCAATCGGAGAATGCAAGAAGGCTCACACCTTGCGATGGAGCCATTGGCCTCGTCAACATCATGAGGGGCACCCAGGCCCCAAAGGTCAGTGTCGGCGCACGCGCTGACTTGTCAGCAGGAGCATGAACATCCCGGTCAGTGCGAGCAGTACCGACGCCGGTTCTGGAATGGCCGAGACGCTGCTGAACTGGTTGGCCTGGGGCAGCGTCACTTGCAATGCCTGGGCAGCGCTCGGATCCAGCTGGATGGTGCCCAGGTCGCCGTCGGCACCGAGGTACTGCGAGTCATTGAACAACGCCCAGCTGAACGCCGAGCCGACGTCGCCCGTGCCGATGCTGAAGGCCACGTCGAAGGCGAACCGCCCTCCCAGGACGATCGACTGGACGAAGTCTCCGCCGCCGCCTGCACTGCCGAAAGACAGGAGATCGGGCAGGCTGCCGCTGACATCACCCGTTGCCGTGCCCATGCCCGTGAGGGCGCCGGTGAAGCCGGTGACCGCGGCCTCTGCGTCAGCCCCGTCCAGACCCAGGAAGGACAGTCCGAGATAGGCAGTGCCGGACCCGAGCGAGGTGGTGTCGATGGCGACGTGATAGACGGGTGCGGCAAATGCAGCCCCGCCGGCCCAGGCCATCGATGCCGCGAGCATCAACCTGGCCGCGAGATTCTTGAAACCATTCATGGCAGTTCCTCAGTACTTCTGGTTGACGAACCGGGGCGTGTACGAGATCGCGGCCTTTGCCGGGTTCGTGAACGTGGTGGTGAGCGTGACTGACGCACCGGGCGCGAGTTCGGTCTGGCTGAGCGCGACATAGGGGGCGCCACCCCGAATGCCCGTCGCGCCGTCAAGCGTCACGCCGGCAGTCAATCCTTCGAGACGGAAGTGCAGGGGACCCGTCAACGTGGCGGCGCTCGTGTTGGTGATGGTCACCGTCCCCGTGTACTTCGACGTGAAACGGTTCAGCGTCAGTCCCGAACGGACGATCTTCACGCTGGCCGTGTAGTCGACCGGCGTCAGCAGGTCATGGCGGGTCGCGAAGAAGTGAAGCTCGCCATAGGAGGAAATGCCGGGGTAGGCCGGGTCCGTCGGGATGCCGGGATGATCCACGCGGACCATGAAGTAGCGGTAGCGCTGCTGCTCCTGGCCTTCGACGACGGGGATGTTCTCGATCTCGAAGTTGCGGCCGGTCGTGTCAGACGTCTCGCGGCTGCTCAGCAACGTCCAGCTGGCGTTGTCGTTGGAGCCATAGACATTGGCGCCCTGCGAGCGGTTGGCGAACATGAACCGCGCCTGGATCGCGAAGGCCGAAACCGACACGCGATAGTTCTCGCCGAAATCGATGTAGATGGGAGCGCGCAGGTCGCCCGAATAGCTGCCGTAGTCGTTGTCGACGAGGAGTGCGGGGCGGTCCGCTCCGAACCCTGTCGTCGTCACCATGCTCTTGCTCCAATCCAGGCTGCCGTCGGAGGCGACGAGCGGATTCAGCAACTGCAGCTTCTTGACGGAGGCCTGCACGGACTTCAAGACCGCCGGGAACTCGGCGTCCGTCACGGTCTTCGACTGCTGGCGCAGCGCTTCCAGCTCCGTCTTGAAGGTGTCCAGAGACAGCGTCGTGTAGACCGCCTGCGGGTCATAGCCCTGGGTCGCGGCCTGGAAGGCAGCCGCGCGATCGGGCTGGACGTTCAGTTTTGCAGCCAGCGTGCTGATCGAGACGCCATCCGTCACGCTGAGGATGACGTCCTGCACGCCCAACTGGGCGTCTGTGGGTGTCCAGGTGAACGCGCCGTTCGCAGCATTGAGCGTCGCGCCGGCCGGCAGGCTGATCCCCTCGTAGGCCAGTGAATCGCTGGCATTTGCGTCGGTCGCCGTATAGGCCGCCGCGTAGGGAATGCCCTTCACGATGATTTCCGTTTCGGGGAACGGCGTGACAAAGTGCGGCGCCGTCAGCTGCGTGGGCGCGGCCATGTTGACGAAGTCGACATCGACGGTAGAGCCGGTCGGGCCGCTGAACTTGAAATAGATGATGTTGTCCCCGAACTTCTTGCCGGCGGTCACCGCATTGGCAGAGTCGGGAACGATGTAGCGCCACTGGCCGTTCGTGTTTGGAACCACGGTGACCGACCAGGGCGGCAGATCTGCCTCCCCACTGGCAGCCAGGGTCATGACTGCATTGGTGCGAACCATCAGACCGACCGGCGCGAACTTCGAGCGGTCCGCATAGACGACGTCATGGAACACGACGGTCGCGCCCTCAGGCGTGACGTCGAGATGACCGAACTTGCGCGCCCCTTCGGTTTGCAGCGCCCACTGACCGTTCAGGAAGATCGACTTGCGCTCGGTCTCGAGGGGGCCGGTTGCAGGAAGCGCCATGCCGGTAATCTGCGGCGGCAGCGTCAGGAGCGCGGTCGGTCCCATGTCCTTGTTGTTGGGCGTCGCATTTCCCCAGAGGATCGCCGGCCCATTTGCGTGGGCTGCTGCCGTTGCGAGATAGGGGGCGGTGGCCTCCACGTCGACGCCCTCGATGTACTTGTAGGCGTTGTAGATCTCGGGAATGGCGTCGACCTCATAGAGGCGACCGCGATAGGCGCGCGAGATGCCCGACGTGCCACCACTCGTATCCGCCCACGGAGTGGCGTAGCCGAGCATGTACTGGGCGAATGCATTCGCGCCCATCAGAACTCGGTTGCCTGCAAAGCCGTAGACGCTGACCGCGTTGCTGGCCGTCGATGGCTTGCCGGAATACGGATCGACCTTGGTGCCCTGCGAATGGGCCATGCGCAGCAGGCCGGACAGGATGTCGACGTTGTCGCCGCCATGCGCCTGGTCGCGCTGCATCTCCTGGATCTGATAGAACGCCTGCCCGTACTTGTTGAGGGGATCGCTGGCCTCGATGCGCGGAATCAGCGGAAGGATGGCGCCGTTGATGTCTTGGCGGGTGGAGGTGGCATTGACCGTCATCCACTCGATGGTCTCGTCGTAGCGCTCGCGGTTGTCGGTGAAGATCGCGCCCGCCAAGCGCCCGACCAGCGAATAGTTGTGCTGGTTCATGAAGCGTTCCTTGCTGGCAAAGAACGTGCGCTCCATCGGATCGATCAGGTTGTCCTTGAGCTTCTGTGTGTCCGTGGCAGTCCACGCCAGGGGATAGGCGGCATAGGTCGGATCGCCTGGCGAGTAGCGCATGATCTCCGCCGCCATCAGCAGGCGCGATAGCGGGACGCCGTTGTGAATGTGTGCATCCGCGAAGTACGCATAGCCGGCCGGATTCATATTGCTCCAGGTGCGAATGATGCGCATCGCATTGCGGCGATATTCGTTCTGCCCCGTCACGTAGTACAGGATTGCCTGCGTCAGCGCGCCCTGGGAGTCGTTGATGAGGCGGGTCTGTGCCGTGTTGCCGTTGAAATTGGGGGTGTTGGGCGTGTCCACCTTGGTGGAATCGCGATTGGTTGGCTGCAGATTGATGTTGGCGTAGTTGCAGCAGGCCGTGGCCAGGGCGTTGTAATACGTCTTGTAGGGTTCGACATCGAGGCGGATCTGCTGGCGGGCGTAATTCAGCTGGTCGGCAGTGAATCCCAAGGCCGGATGCTTGAAGCCTTCCGGACTGGAAGTCGTCGCGACGTTCGGTGTGCTGACGAAATTGACAGCCTGCGCCGCTGGCGCCGACAGCGCCATTGCGACGGCGGAAACGGCGTTCGCAATTGCCCTCAGCGTCAGATCGAATCTGAATGAAGGGCGATATCCGTTGTGGGTCTTCAAGTTTGTCTCCTGCATTCCACGTACTTGGGCCAATGGATTTGTTGCGCTGCCTGGCCGCCCTAAGCCCTCATCGGACAGGCTGCAGGCGCTGGTATCGATATCGACCTGAGGCGCTGGTCCTCGCTACGGCACCGAGAGCGCTCCGCCGCGACCGAGCCGCTCGCGCCATTCGCCGCGGCGTGTCAGGCGGTCGCGCCGACGTGTTTATGTGATCGATAACGTAACTTCTTGGGGCCCTTCCAGTCAAGCGCGATTTCGTGGTCTACGGGTCGATACCTAGAGTGCGGGGAGGTTGGAGCCTTCACCGCATCAGGTGGCCCACGTGTTCGGACGCGCGCATGCCTATTGCTTGGATAGGGGCTGAATGGCTTTGCGGCGACCTATGCAAGTTCCATGGACTGCTATGACTCGGCGGCCCCTTCGCCCGCCCGGTCGGCTTGAAAATATCGATAACATGCGCAGCGGCGACGTCCATCTGATCGCTCAATCTCACAGAAAGCGCAGTCCCATGGTTCGGAGGAAGAACGAAGACAAGCCGACAGTGGCAAAGGCGGTCAAGGCGCCCAAGGAGAAGGCGCCGGGCGATGCGCAGAAGCGTCGTACCGCAACGATCCATGACATTGCAGCTCGCCTCGGCGTTTCGTCGATGACCGTCTCGCGGGTGGTCAACGGCTCGGACGAAGTGGGGCCCGAGACGCGCGAGCGTGTGCTGGCGGCGATCAAGGAGATGAACTACGTACCGAATGTGGCGGCGCGCGCGGCCAGGGCCGGCGTTGTTCGTATCGGCGTGTTGTTCAGCAACCCCCGTTCATCCAACCTGGGCGAGTTCCTGATGGGCGCCTTCTCTGCCGGCACCAGGCTCGGGTGCCAGTTGGTTGTCGAGCCCACGGCGGCGCATCCCACGGGGATCGATGCGGTGCGCAGCGTGCTGGCGGCCGGCGTTCACGCCGTCATCCTGCCGCCTCCGCTTTGCGATTCCATGGAGGCCCTTGAGGTGGTCTGGCGTGCACAGCTGCCGGCGATCAGCTTCGCAACCGCGGAACCGCGATCACATTCGTCGGCTGTCTTCATCGACGACTTTGAAGGTGCGAGGTCGATGACGCGGCATCTGATCGACCTGGGGCATCGGGACATTGCCTTTGTGCTGGGCAACCCCACGCATTCGCCGAGCCGGCGGCGTGAAGAGGGATTTCGGGCCGCCATGGCCGAAGCCGGATTGGCCGTCCCGCCGGCGCGCCTGATCCAGGGGATGTTCACCTACCGCTCCGGCATGGAGGTCGGCACGACATTGCTGGATTGCGATCCGGCGCACAGGCCCAGCGCGATCTTCGCCAGCAACGACGACATGGCAGCAGGGATAGTCGCTGTTGCGCTCAGCCTGGGCATCAAGATCCCCGCCCAGCTCAGCGTCGCGGGCTTCGACGACACACCGATGGCGGAGTCCATCTGGCCGCCCCTGACGACCATCCATCAGCCGATCGCCGAGATGGCCGCAACTGCTGTCGACTTGGCGCACGACATCGTCAAACGATCCCGCAGTGAGGGCAAGCCCGATGTCACGCATCACCGGTGCAAGTTCGCGTTGACGGTGCGCGCCTCGACGGGGGCCGCCCCCTCGAAGAAGAGGACGGAGAAGGCACGTTCCAACGCTGGTTCTTCGAAGGATTGACGCCGACGGCGGTTGCGTCGGCATGCAGCGGCCTCTGGCCCTGATGTTCCGATACCGGCATGGGTATCAAGGACGCATGAAATGTGATCCGTCGAGCCGGCTTGAGCCGAATACATTGAAGTTATCGATCCCAACTTCGCTTCCGGCGTGGGTTCCAAGTCGTGCAGCGCCCACTTCCCTGAAGTTTCATCCGTGCATCCTTCATTCAAATCCCTGCTCGCCCTGTCGCTGCTCGCCGCCGCCACCGCCTTTGCGCAGGTCCCCAAGCTCGAAGTCGCCAACCCGGACAAGCTGCTGCGCATCGTCGACAAGCTGCCCGCCGCACCGGCCGCGCGCCCGGCGGAGAAGGACCTGACGGCCTATCTGCTCGTCTACTTCAAGGACGAGACGCACGACATCTACTTCGCCACGTCGGCCGACGGCTACACCTTCACCGACGTGAATGGCGGCCAGCCCATCTTCCTGGGCCGCGTGCTGGCCGAACAGAAGGGCGTGCGCGACCCGCACCTGATGCGCGGGCCCGACGGCGCCTTCTACCTGGCGATGACCGACCTGCACATCTTCGCCAAGCCCGCCGGCCTGCGCGAGACGGAATGGGAGCGCCCGGGCGAGGAGTACGGCTGGGGCAACAACCGCAACCTCATCTTCATGAAGTCGCGCGACCTCATCCACTGGACGCACAGCCGCGTGCCGGTGGCCAAGCTCTTCCCGCAGGCGGGTGACCTCGGCGTCGTGTGGGCGCCCGAGACCATCTGGGACGACAAGGCCGGCAAGCCGATGGTCTATTACACGACCCGCGTGAAGAAGGGCCCGGACCACCTCGTCTATGCCTATGCCGACACCGACTTCACGACGCTGACCACGGCGCCCGAGCCGCTCTTCACCTACCCGGTCAAGGGCAAGAGCGCCATCGACGGCGACATCACGAAGATCGGCGACCGCTTCCACATGTTCTACGTCGCCCACGACCAGCCGGGCCACCTGCGCCAGGCGGTGTCGGAGCGCATCAACGGCGGCTATGTCTTCAACCCGCAGAAGATCGACCCCGAGACCGTCGGCACCGAGGCGCCCAACCTGTGGCGCCGCCACGGCAGCAACACCTGGGTGCTGATGTACGACGTGTTCGGCGCCAAACCGCGCAACAACATGGGCTTTTCCGAGACGACGGACTTCGTCAACTTCAAGAACCTCGGCCGCTTCAACGAGCCCGATTCGCCGATGAAGGCGTCCAACTTCGTCGGTGCCAAGCATGGCGCGGTCATCGCCATCTCGCCGCAAGAGGCGAAGCGCCTGCAGAACCATTTCGCCCCATGAAGACCCTGCTCGCCGCCACGCTGGCGCTCGGCGCCGCCCTCGCCCATGCCGACACGGGCCGGCTGGACACCACCCTGCCCGGCGCCGTCATCCGCAAGGAGGTCTACGGCCAGTTCGTCGAGCACCTGGGCCGCGGCGTCTACGAAGGCATCTGGGTCGGCAAGGACTCGCCCATCCCCAACACCCGCGGCATCCGCAACGACGTCGTCGCGGCGTTGCGCAAGATCAAGGTGCCCGTCGTGCGCTGGCCCGGCGGCTGCTTCGCCGACGACTACCACTGGCGGCACGGCGTCGGGCCGCAGCGCCAGCCCAGCATCAATTCGAGCTGGAGCAATGCCGTTGAGCCCAACACCTTCGGCACGCACGAGTTCATGGACTTCGTCGAGCAGATCGGCGCCCAGCCCTATGTCGGCGTGAACATGGGCTCGGGCAGCGTGGAAGAAGCGCAGGCCTGGATGCAGTACATGACCGCGCCGGCCCACACCGCGCAAGGCGCCGAGCGTGCCCGCAACGGCCGCACCGAGCCCTGGGCCTTGCCCTATGTGGGCGTCGGCAACGAGAGCTGGGGCTGCGGCGGCCACATGTATCCCGAGGAATACGCCAACCGCTACCGGCAGTTCCAGGGCTACCTCAAGAGCTACTCCGGCCCCAAGGCGCTGAAGATCGCGACCGGCCCGGACACGGACGACTACGAGTGGACCGACACCGTGATGCGGCTGGCCACCCGCTTTCGCCCCAAGGCGACGTCGCCCATCCTCTACGCGCCGGCCCAGCCGCTGCTGGACGGCCTGTCGTTGCACTTCTATACGCTGCCCAGCAACCGCTGGGGCGGCGTGCACCCGGCGCGCGGCTTCGGTGAGGCGGCGTGGATCTCGACGATGAAGCGCGCGCTGCTGATGGACGAACTCGTCGGCAAGCACAGCGCCATCATGGACAAGTACGACCCTAAGAAGGAGGTCGCGCTGGTCGTCGACGAATGGGGCACCTGGTACGACAAGGAACCCGACGGCCCCGGCGGCCTGTGGCAGCAGAACACGCTGCGCGACGCGCTGGTGGCGGCGGTGACGCTGAACGTCTTCCACGCGCATGCCGAGCGCGTGCGCATGGCCAACATCGCGCAGATGGTGAACGTGCTGCAGGCCATGGTGCTGACGGACGGCCCGCGCATGCTGGTCACGCCGACCTATCACGTCTTCGACCTCTACCAGGTGCACCAGGGCGCGCGCAGCCTGCCGCTGGCGCTGCAGGCAGCGCCCTACCGCTTCGGCGAGGTGGAAGTGCCGGGCGTCAGCGGCACGGCGAGCATCGACGGCGCCGGCCGCGTGCATGTGTCGCTCGCCAACCTCGACCCCAGGCAACCGCGCCGCGTGACGCTGCAAGTGCAAGGCGCCAAGCCGGGTGCCGTGCGCGGCCAGGTACTGACGGCAGCCGCGATGGACAGCCACAACAGCTTCGATGCGCCCGCCGTCGTCGCGCCGCGCGAGTTCACCGCTGCGCATTGGTCGGGCGACACGCTGACCGTCGAACTCCCGGCGAAGTCCGTCGTCACGCTGGCGCTGCAGTAACCGCCGCGCAAGACCTGGCAACCGAGTTTCGAACTGGCTGAGGCCGAGTCTGGAGGTGGGGAACACCTCCGCAGGGCGTGATGCATACATTCAATTCAATGACGACACTGGCCGGCCCGGGGCCGAATGGCCCCTACGCGGCATATCGGGAGTTGCGGGTCAGGGGCGCCGTCCATTGGGACGAGGGCGCGTTCAACGGCGCCTGGGTGCTGACAACCTTCGAGGGCGTGCAGGGCGCGCTGAAGGACCCGCGCCTGTCCGCGCATCGCACGGCGGGCTGGATCCTGCGCCGCGAGTTGCGCGCCAGCGCCGCCGGCCAGCGCCTGTCCGAGATGCAGCGGCTGTTCTCGCGTGCACTGCTGTTTGCGGACCGGCCGCGGCATCCGCAACTGCGCGGCCTGCTGTCGGCGGCCTTCCAGCCGGCCAGGCTGAAGGAGCTGCAGCAAGCCGTCGTCGACATCACGGCCGAGCTGCTCGACGGCATCGCCCGGGATGTGCCGGCCGACGGGGAGGTCGACTTCATCGCCGCCTTCGCCCGGCATCTGCCCCTGCGCGTGATCGGGCGGCTGCTGGGCGTCAGTGTCGACGCGTCGGACGAACTGCTCGCCTGGTCCACCGACATCGCGGCCTTCCTCGGCTCGCTGTCGCCTTCGGAAGAGGAGGCGGCCTGCGCAGCAGAGGGCCTGCTGAAGCTGGCCGAGCATCTGGAGTCCGCCATCGCCGGCCGGCAGTTCGACGAGGGCGGCCTGGTCGCCCTGCTGCTGAGGCAGCGGGACGCGGGGCAGCTGGCGTCCTTCGAGGACCTGCTGTCGCAGTCGGTCATGATGCTGTTCGCCGGGCTGGAGACGACGCGGCATTTCCTCGGCACGGGGCTGTACTGGCTGCTGAACGAGCCCGACCGGCTGGCCATCGCTGGCAATCCGGCCCGCCTGGCCGTCGCGGTCCGCGAGCTGCTGCGCTGGGACAGCCCGGTGCAATACACAGCGCGGCGGGCGACCTGCGCCTTCCAGCTTTGCGGGACGGACATCAGGCGCGGCGACCTGGTGCTGCCGCTGCTCGGCGCCGCCAACCGCGATCCGGCCAGGTACGTCGATGCCGAGTCCCTCGACCTGGACCGGGCGGTCGGCATGCCGATCTCGTTCGGCGCCGGGCCGCATTTCTGCATGGGCGCGCAGCTGACGCTGCTCGAAGCCGAGCATGCCTTCGGCGAGTGGCTGCGGCGCTGGCCCGGCCTGAGCCTGGCGGCGGACGAACCGGCCTGGCTGTCGTCGCCGCTGTATCGCGGCCTGCAGAACCTCCCGCTGCGCCTGCGGGACGGCATGGACGGGGCGCGGCAAGCCCGCTGAGGCCGGCGTCGGCATGAGCTTGCTCACAGCTGGTAGGAACCGCGTCCGTCAACCGCACCGATGCGCCGGCGTTCAAGGAAGACCGGCGGCAACAGCCCGCCGCCCCTTGACGGAAGCCTCGACATGACCACGCTGACCCTCATCTTCAACGGTCCCTCCAGCCAGGCTCGCCAGGCCCTCGGCGGGTTGCTGCAGCGCTATCGCTCGGCCTATTTCATCGAGCGCAGCAGCCATGAATACGCGGTGACCGCCGACGATGTCACCGCCGCCGAACTGGCACGCCAGCCGCAGTGGTCGGCCCGGCCGGCGCCGCTGGCCGCCGCGAGCTGAGCTCGCGCCTCAGCGGGGCGAGGCGGCGCCCATGGCTTGCAGCAGCCGCGCCGCGTCATAGGGCTTCTGCAGCACCGTGAAGCCCTGGGACCGGGCATCGGCCGCAGCGGCGCTGTAGCCGGTGGCCAGCACGATGCGCGTCGCCGGCAGGCGGGCGCGCACCCGTTGGGCCAGGGCCACGCCGTCGGTCTCGCCCAGCACGATGTCGGACAGCAGCACGTCCGGCGCCAGGCCGTCGTCCAGCAGCGCCAGGGCGGCCGCGGCATCGCCGGCCGTGCGCACCGCCAGCCCGGCCTGCAGCAGCAGCGAGGAGGTGGACTCCAACACGTCGGCGTTGTCGTCCACCAGCAGCACGACCTTGCCGGCGGCCGCCGCACCGGGCGCCGCCCCGTCGGCCGTGCCGGCGGCGGCATCGGCGACATGGTGCGGCAGCTCGATGCGCACCGTCGTGCCCTGGCCGACCTGGCTGTCGATCTGCACGTCGCCGCCGCTGGCGCGCGCGAAGGCATAGACCTGCGACAGGCCCAGGCCCGTGCCCTTGCCGGCCGGCTTGGTCGTGAAGAAGGGCTCGAAGACGCGCTCCAGTACCGGCGCGGGAATGCCGCTGCCGCGGTCCTGGACCTCGATGGCGACGCGCTGTGCATCGGCACGGTTGTGCACGCGCAGGTCGACGGCGCCGCCGGGCTCGCTGGCGTCGGCCGCGTTGGTGAGCAGGTTGGTGAGGGCGATCTCCAGCTCGGTGGGGTCGGCCTGCACGGCCCAAGCGTCGGCATCGATGGCCAGTTGCACGGCGGCGCGCTTGCCGAGCACGGGCTGGAAGGCTTCCACAAACTCGGGCACCAGCTGCTGCAGCCGCACCGCCTGGGGCTGCAGCGGCCGTCGGCCGGCGAACAGCAGCAATTGGCGCGTCAGGTGCTCGGCCTTGCGGACGTTGCGCTGGATGACGTCCACGTCCGACCCGATCGGCGTGCCCAGCACAGCATCTGCCTTGGTGCGGCGGCGGATCAGCTCGGCGCGCATGGACACCACCTGCATGAAGTTGTTGATGTCGTGGGCCAGGCCGGCGGCGAGCTGGCCCACGGCGTCGAGCTTCTGCGACTGGGCCAGCAGGCGCTCGGCGCGCTCGCGATGCTGGATCTCGGCCTGCAGCGCGTCGGTGCGTTCGCTCAGCGTGACGACGGCCGTGCCTAGCCGCGACTGCAGCTCGCGGAAATGCGTGGCCAGCAGCACCAGCACGATGGCGCTGGAAACCAGCCCCTCGACGCGAGCGCCGTACCAGGCCACCGTGTAGCGGCCGCCGCCATGCGTGCTGAACCAGCAGCCCAAGGTCTCGGACACCAGCACCAGCATCAGCCACAGATAGAGCCGACGCCAGGCCAGGCCGTGGCGCAGCATCAGCAGCAGCGTGACGGCTGCCACCGCGATGCCGACATAGGACGCGATGACATCGAAGGCGCCGAAGCGCGGGCCCTGCGGCCCCGACGTGAAGGCCGAGAAGTCCTTGGCCGCCAGCGCCGCTGCGAGGCAGACGGCGACGGCCGCGACCGCGGCGACGGTGGGCGACACGCGCGGCGGGCGGGGCGCCGTGCGCGTCTGCACCCAGACCGCCCACAGGATGAAGACTGGGAAGCCGACGCGCCACGACAGGAACAGCCAGCTCACCGAATTGGTATTGCCGATCACCGAGGCCTCGGTCATCAGTGCGCCGGGGAAGGACAGCACGTGCAGCACCGCCATCAGCCCCGCGTACAGATAGGCCGCCGCGATGATGCGCAACGTGCGCGGCGGCTGGTGGGCCGACATCAGCAGCCAGAAGGTCGCGAAGTCGATCATCGCGGCGCTGGCGCCGTAGATGCCTGCGATATGGGGCAGTGGCGGCAGCTTCAGCGATGCCACCGGCAGCGCCGCCACGGCTGCCACGCAGACGGCCACGCACAGCGCGCCCACGGTGCGCCGCTGTGCCACGGTGGCCTGCTGGTTTGCGACGTCGAACGGCATGGGTTCCTTGCGCGGTGTGGGCGATGCGGAGGGGAGTATCGGCCCGCCGACAATGCGCTTCGCCATGCCGCGCCGCCGCTCCCGAGACCACCACCACGTCTATGTCGTGCTGCTGTCCGAGCGCGTGTGGAACGAGCCGGCCTTCCGCAAGGCCAACCCGGGCCACGACATCGTCAAGCCCTGCGTCTACGTCGGCATGACGGGGCTTGATCCTGATTTGCGCTTCGACCGCCACATGGCCGGCGTGCAGGCCAACCGCTTCGTGCTGAAGTACGGCGAGCGGCTGCTGCCCGAGCTCTACGAGGTCTACAACCCGATGCCGTATGAGGCGGCGCGGGACATGGAGGTGGAGCTGGCGATCGGCCTGCGCGAGGCAGGTTACGGCGTCTGGCAGGCCTAGGAACGCAGAGCGGCCAGTTCCGCTCTCAGGGCGGCGTTCTCGGCTTCGAGGGCGGCGACGCGCTGACGCAGCGATTCCACGGTGTCCTCGGCCGCTGGCGCAACGGCCGGCGTGGCTTGCGGCGCCGGCTCTTCCTTGGGTGGCCGGCGCCTGGCCTCGCGCACGCGCTTGGCGGCCTGCCTGAGCTCGTCGGCGCCGGCGGCGGCCACGGCCACCTGCTCCTCGGCCGGCAGCGTCGCCACGGCCGCGGCGGCGTTGAGGGACACGACGCCGGCCTTCACGGCGGCCACCAGTTCGGGCGCGCCCTGCTTCTGGATCTTCTCGATCTGCTGCACCTGGCTGCTGCTCAGCCGCGCCACCTTGGCCAGCGCCTCGCGGGTCTCGAGCGCGCTCGCTTCGGGCGCTGGCGGCGGGGCTTCAGCCACCGGCAGCGCGGCGGCGATGGCCTCGCTGCGTGCGCGCCGTTCGGCGACGATCTCGCGCTTGCGCAGTGCCAGCACGCCGCGCTGGAAGTCCGAGATGCTGCGCCGGCCCAGGTGCTGGTCGATCATCCACAGGTGCACGTCCTCCATGGACTTGAAGCGCGTGTTCTGCACCGTCTGGAAGGGGATGCCGTGCTTGCTGCAGATGCCGTAACGGTTGTGGCCGTCCACCAGCACATTGCCCCACAGCACCAGCGCGTCGCGGCAGCCCTCGGCGAGGAGGCTGCGCTCAAGCGCGTCGTGTTCCTCGGGCGTCAGCGGGTCGATGTAGGCCTTGAGTTCTTCGTTGACGACGATGTCCATGGAAACCGGGTGCGCGCGCTTGCAAAGGGGGCCGGATTCTAGAGAGCCGCCTTTCGCCAAGGTTTCAAATGTCATGTCGGCGCCGCCACCAGTCTTCAAGCTGCAACCGGCGCGGGCCAAGCTGGCGACATGCAAGGCCAAGGATCACGCGCCAGCCCCAAGACGCCGCTCTGGCGCCGCTTCGCGCGTGCCTGTGTCCTGGGGTTGATCTGCGGGCTGGCTCACGCTGATGCCCCTCGCGCCGTGGAGGGCTCGCACCCGCCGCCGACGTTAGTCGCCGCCCGCGCGGAAGTGCCCCGCAAGCCGCCCGCCCCCGTGGCTCACTCCGGGCTGCAGCGCTGGGGCCTGCGCCTGATGGCCCTGGGCGTGGGGGCGTGGGTGGGCTGGGCGCTGCTGCGGCTGGGCCGCAACGTCAGTACAACGTATCCACCGGCGTATCGAAGCGGTAGCCCGCGCCGCGCTCGGTGACGATCAGCGATGGGTTCAGGCTGCCGTTGTCCAGCTTGCGGCGCAGGCGCAGGACCTGCACGTCCACGGTGCGGTCGTAGACCTCCGCGTTGTGCAGGCGCGTCATGCTGAGCAGCTGGTCGCGGCTGAGCACATGCTGCGGCGCGCTGCAGAACGCCACCAGCAGGTTGAACTCATGATTGCTCAGCTCCACGAGGCGCGCGTCAGGCGACGTCAGGCGGCGCGTGCGGAGGTTGAGCTCCCACCCGGCGAACCGGAACGCGCGGCGCTTGTCGTCCTGCACCTCGATCTCGGCCTTGACCTGGTAGCGCCGCAGCACGGCGCGCAGCCGGGCTAGCAGCTCGCGGTTGCTGAAGGGCTTGGTCACGTAGTCGTCCGCGCCCAGCTCCAGCCCCATCACGCGGTCGGCCTCCTCGCTGCGCCCGGTGAGCATGACGATGGGCACCGTGGCGCGGGCGCGCAGCGAGCGGGCCAGCTCCAGACCGTCCTCGCCCGGCAGCCGCTTGTCGAGCACGACGATGTCGATGGCCTCGGTGTCGAAGGCCTCGAACATCTCGCGTCCGCTGGCCACCGCGGTGACCCGCATGCCGTTGTCGCTCAGGTAGTCGGTCAGCAGTTCGCGGATGGCGGGGTCGTCGTCCACCACCAGCACGTGGGCGTCGCTCGGGGGCGCAGCAGTCTCGGCCATGGTCCGTTGGGGTCTAATCTTGCGATGCTTATAGGAGTCTGTCGGGCTTTGGGACGGCCCCGCGCCGGGGCGAGTCAGGGCGTCAGACAAGGCGCCGGCGAGGCGCGGGATGGCCGCCCGCAACGAGCCGGCAACGCTGGATGGCGCCCTGAATCGCCCCGGCCCGAAGGGTTGGACCGGCAAGGGCTGGCCTGCGGCGTTGCCAACGCTTGCCGGGCGCCCAGTCCGGCAGCGCGCTGGCGCCTTGCATCCCAGCCCTTGCCGGTCCAACGCGGGACCGTCCCAAAGCCCGACAGCCTCCTAGGTTCGACGGGTTGGCGACTTTAGCGCGCACATGTCACTGAAACCGCTGCGCCTGGGCTGGCTGCGGGTGCTGATGGCGGCCGAGCTGACGTTCGCCCTGATGGTGGCCGGCGGGCTCTGGCTGCTGCGCCAGCAGACGCTCAACGGCGAGGCCCGCATGCTCGATGCGGTGGCCGAAGCGATGGCGCGCCAGGCCGACCGCACCATCGCCACCGGCAGCATCGTGTTGCGCACGACGAGCGACGAACTGTCGCGCGGGCTGCTGCCGTCCTCCGGCAAGGAAACCGACGCGCTGCTGCGCGAGCGGGCGCGCCTGCTGCCGCCGGGCTTCCGCGCGATCAGTGCCTTCGGCGCGGATGGCCAGCGCCTGGCCACGTCGCGGGCCACCGCCTCGACGCTGCCGGGCAACATCGCCGGCCAGGCGCCGTTCGAGGCGGCGCGCAGCGCCAGCGCGCCCCAGCTGCTGCTGAGCGAGCCCCATGTGGCGCCGGGCGACGGCCTGCCGGCCCTCAGCCTGTCGATGGGCTGGACCGACGCCGCGGGCCGCTTCGCCGGTGTCGTGGTGCTGGTGGCCGACCCCGACTTCCTGGCCGGCGGCAGCGGCAGCCTGGCCCGCCACAAGGACGTGGAGCAGGCCATCCTGCGCCAGGACGCCGGCGGCCAGGTGAGGCCGCTGCTCGGCCCCGGCCAGGGCGTGGACGTGCCGCAGGGGCTGCGACAGGCGCTGGCTGAGGCGCCCTCGCCGGGACTGCCGCGCACCACGCGCGTGGACATCGGCAGCCAGGACCTGCTGGTGGCGACCGTCCCGCTCAGGCAGCTGCCGCTGCTGCAGGCGGTGTGGCGGGACGAAGAAGAGGTGCTGGCGAGCTGGAACGAGCTGGCCTGGCTGGTGGGCGCCTTCATCGTGGCGATGCTGTCGGTCACGCTGGGCGCGGGCCTGCGCATGGCGCGCGACCAGCTGCGCGTCGACAGCCTGCAGGAAAGCCTGACGCGCAGCCGCAAGCTCGAGGCGCTGGGCCAGCTCGCCGGCGGCGTGGCGCATGACTTCAACAACGTGCTCGCCGCGCTGGTGGGCTTCGGCGAAATGGCGCGCAAGGAGGCTGCCGACGGCAGCCGCCAGGCGCGGCACCTGGACCGCGTGCTGCAGGCCGCCGAGCGCGGGCGGCAGCAGGTCGAGCGCATCCTCGCCTTCAGCCGCGGCCAGCCACGGCGCAGCGTCAGCTTCAGCCTGCAGGGCGTGGTGCAGGAGGTGCTGGACCACCTCGGCAGCGCGAGGCACCCGCAGGTGCGCGTCGAGGCCCGCCTGGCCGCGGCCGGCCGCGGCGTGCTGGGCGACCCCACGGCCACCTACGAGGCCGTCATGAACCTGTGCACCAACGCGCTGCAGGCCATGCCCGACGGCGGCCTGCTGCAGGTCGAGCTGGACGAGGTGCAGGTCAGCACGCCGGTCCAGACCTACGACGCCACGCTGGCGCCCGGCGCCTACCTGCGCCTGCAGGTGCGCGACACCGGCCAGGGCATGGGCACCGACGTGCTGGCGCGCCTGTTCGAGCCCTTCTTCACGACCAAGGGCCGGCAGGGCGGCACGGGCATCGGGCTGGCCGTCGTGCACGGCGTGGTGGCCGACCTCGCCGGCGTCATCGACGTGGCGAGCGCGCCCGGCCGCGGCAGCCTGTTCACGCTGTGGCTGCCCGTGTCGAGCCAGCCGCTCGAAGCCGCCGCCGACCACACGGCGGAGCTGCCGCTCGGCAACGGGCAGACGGTGCTGGTCGTCGACGACGAGCCCGCGCTCGTCGAGCTCGCCGAGGAACTGCTGGCCGAGCTGGGCTACGAGCCGCGCGGCACCGTGTCGAGCACCGAGGCCCTGCAGGCGCTGCGCGACAACCCCGCGGGTTTCGACCTGTTGCTGACCGATGAAGTGATGCCCGGCATGAACGGCACGGCGCTGGCCCGCGCCGCGCACGAGCTTCGCCCCGACCTGCCGGTGCTGCTCTGCAGCGGCTACGGCGGCGAGCAGTTCGAGGCGCGTGCTGCCGAGGCCGGCGTGCGCGCGGTGCTGGCCAAGCCGCTGACGGCCCGTGCCCTCGCGCTCGCGCTGCAACGTGAATTTCAAGACACATTGCAGCCGTAACTTCGCGGCGGCCCGCGGTCATGCGGCGTTGCAGAGCCCTTTCGACACTGACCTCATTGCGGCATCCCGCCGCAATCGATCGATGAACTCTCGAAAGGATCCCTCATGTTCAAGACCCGTATTGCACAGCCCCTCGTCGCAGCAGCGCTGCTCGCCGGCATGGCGGGCGCGCATGCCGAAGGGCTCTACGTGGGCGGCGCGCTCGGTGCCCCCGACTACAGCAATCTCGTCAACGGCTACGGCACGGGCGACGGCGGTGGCCGCGGCCCGACCTACAAGCTGTTCGGCGGCTACCAGATCACGCCGAACTTCGCCGTCGAAGGCAGCGCCTTCAACCTGGGCCGCACGGTGCCGACCGATGGCTCGGCGCGCGTCTACGGCCTGTCGGTCGATGCGGTCGGCAGCGTGCCCCTGGGCCCGCGCTGGTCGCTGCTGGGCAGCGCCGGCCTGGCCGAGGCCCGCTTCACGACGCCGTCGGGCAACGACACCAGCCCGGGCCTGAAGGCCGGCGTCGGCCTGCAGTACGACCTCAGCAGCGCGATGGCCGTGCGCCTGGGCTACGACCGCTACCACTTCACCAATGCCTTCGACAGCAAGCCCAACGTGGGCAACACCTTCGTGGGTCTGAAGCTGAGCTACTGAGCGCGGTGTGAGCTGAAAACCCCGGGGCCCGATGAGGGCCCCGGGGTTTCTTCATGTGCCGCGGCCGGTCGGGGCCCGTCAATGCGCTTCCTGCCTTGCTCGCGCCACTCGTGCTCATGCTCGGGCGCGTGGCGCGGACGGGCTCTTGCGGCCTTGGCGGCAGCACGCATGGCCCGCACCTGCATCGTCGTGACCGGGCGGCTTTCGGGTCGACGTTCGCGACGCCGCCGTCGAATCCTGAGGCTCAGGCGCGGTCCAGCACGCCGTGGTCCAGGCGCACCCGTTCGCCGTTGTGCAGGCCGTTCAGGCCGCGGTAGTCGAAGCTGCGCTGGCTGCCGTCGTCGAAGTGCACGAACACGCGATAGATGACGCTCGACGCGGCCTGCGCGTTGTTGCGTTCGATGTTGTCGCCGATCACGGCGCCGCCGAAGATGCCCAGGCCCGTGGCCGCGGCGCGGCCCACGCCGTGGCCGATGGTGTTGCCCACCACGCCGCCGATCACCGCGCCCAGCACCGAGCCGCCGCCGCTGTCGTGCACCTGGGTGCTGATCTCCTCGATGCGGGCCACGGTGCCGTACTGCACATAGGTGGTCGATGCGACCGGCGCATTCCACGAGTCGTGCACGACGCGGGTGGTGCGCGTGACCGGCGCGGCGCAGCCCGACAGCAGACCCGCGGCCAGCAGGGTGCAGACGACGGCGCGGCCTGCGAAGGGGAACCGGTATTGACGTGTGTTCATGAGGGGCTCCTTGAATGACCCGGCCCGCCGGCGCCCTTGCGCGACCATCGCGCAAGAGAAGAGCCCGGCGAGTCCATGGTGCGATGCTCGGTGGGCCGGGTTGCAGCAGGGCGACGGTGCAGGCGCGTCCTTGTTTCAGTTGTAGTGATCGCGGCGGATGCCGCGCACACGGCAGCAACGAGCCGGGGCCACCATGGCGGCCATGCCCCGCACCCGCCTCAGCCCTCCGCAGATCCCGCCGAGCAGCATCAGCATCGGGCGCCCCGCATGCTGACCATCCTGGCGTGCTGCGCGGCGATGCTGCTGCTGACCGCGAGCACGCACTACGAGGCACTGAAGCTCCTCAACGCCGCCTTGCCGCCGCTGCCCATCCCGGGCCGGCTGCGCCTGCTCGTGCTGCTCATCGCGGTGTTCGCGGCGCACGTGCTGGAGATGCTGATCTATGCGCTGGCCTACCACCTGCTGCCGCGTCTTGCCGATGTCGGCACGCTCAGCAACGGCGCCGCGGCCAGCTTCGCGTCCTGCCTCTACTTCTCGGCCGAGACCTTCACGTCGCTGGGCTTCGGCGACGTGACGCCTGGCGGCCCGCTGCGGCTGCTGGCGGGCATGGAGGCACTGAACGGGCTGCTGTTGATTGGCTGGTCGGCTTCCTACATCCACCTGGCCATGGAGCGCTTCTGGCCGGTCACCGGGTGGCCGCAGGGCACGGCGACACGCAGCGGCAGTCGCGCCCGATCAGCGGCGCGGGGCCGGTGCACAAGCGGCGCGGTCGCGATGGCAGCCGCCCGTGACGCCACAGGTTGCAGCTGTAGCGCGGTGTTCGGCCGGCGACATCGACGCGCAATGCCGCGCCCGAACAGTGAAGCCTCGGCATCACCCCTCACTCCCGATGCCGCCCATCGTTCATCAAGGAGATCGCCATGTTGAAGATCCGATTCGCACGTCCGCTGCTGGTCGCGCTGGCCACGTCCACCGCCTTGTGCAGCGCCTGGGCCGGCACGCTGCCGCCGGTGAAGACACAGGGTGGCGTGAGCTACCTGTCCGGTGGCATCGGCAAGGACGAGGCGCGCGCCGTCGAGGCCGCGGCGCCCAAGTGGCCGGCGGTGCTGGAGTTCGTCGCCAAGGAGAAGAAGGAAGACGCCTTCCTGGCCAATGTCTCGGTGCGTATCACCGACCCGGCCCACCACACCGTGCTGGCCACCGTCAGCGATGGCCCCTTCGTGCTGGCCCGCCTGCAGCCGGGGCACTACCGGGTGGAGGCAACGGTCGACGGCAAGACGTTGACCCGCGCCCTGAACGTCGCCGCGACGGGCTCCACCCGCGAGGTGTTCGTGTGGCCGCACAGTGCCGAGCATGCGGCCGGATGACGATGCCGCAGAGGCGGTTCGCCGCGGCTACGCGGCGGCGGACGCCTGCCGGAACTCCGCGTCCAGCCGCGCGACCCAGGCGGCCCGGTCCTGCGGCGGGGCGAAGCTGGCCTCGAGGCTGTTGCGGGCCAGCTGGTAGGCCTCCCGCGCGCCCCACTGCGGCTGAGCCGCGAACAGGGCCTGGAAGTTCTCGTTCAGGTAGCCGCCGAAGTAGGCAGGGTCGTCCGAGTTGATGGTCACGGCCAGGCCCGCGTCGAGCAGCGCGGGCAGCGGATGCTCGGTCAGGTCACGCACGACGCACAGCTTCACGTTGGACAGCGGGCAGACCGTCAGCGGCATGCACTCGGCAGCCAGCCGCTGCATCAGCGCCGGGCTTTCGATGGCGCGCACGCCGTGGTCGATGCGCTCGACCTTCAGCAGGTCCAGCGCTTCCTCGATATAGGCCGGCGGCCCCTCCTCGCCGGCATGGGCCACGCGGTGCAGGCCCAGCTCGCCGCAGCGCGCGAACACGCGCTGGAACTTGGCGGGCGGGTGGCCGCGCTCTGAGCTGTCCAGGCCGACGCCGATGAAGTGTTTGCGCCAAGGCAGGGCCTGCTCCAGCGTCGCGATGGCATCGTCCTCGCTGAGATGGCGCAGGAAGCACAGGATGAGTTCCGCGCTGACGCCCAAGTGGGAGCGCGCGGCGGCGCAGGCGCGCGACAGACCCTCGATGACGATGCCGATGTCCACGCCGCGGGCCGTGTGCGTCTGCGGGTCGAAGAACAGCTCGGCATGCACGATGCCGTCGCGCGCGGCCTTCTCGAAGTAGGCCCAGGCCATGTCGAAGAAGTCCTGCTCGTGCAGCAGCACGCTGGCGCCGGCGTAGTAGATGTCCAGAAACGTCTGCAGGTCCGTGAACGCATAGGCCGCGCGCAGCGCCTCGACGTTGGCATAGGGCAGGGCCACGCCATTGCGCGCGGCCAGCGCGAAGATCAGCTCGGGCTCCAGCGATCCCTCGATGTGCATGTGCAGCTCGGCCTTGGGCATGCGGGCGAGCAACGCGGGCAAGGCGGCGCGAGGGATGCGGTCAAAGGCGATGTCGTTGGTCGTCATGTCGGTCCTTCATGTTGCTGCTGCAAGAGCAGAACACAGCCACAGAGGCACAGAGGCACAGAGGAGGCGGGATGACGCCCTCTCTGTGTCTCTGTGCCTCTGTGGCTTTGTTTGAATTTCGGCCCGCAACACACGGGCCGATAGCCTCCAGCCTTACTTGGCGCCTGGGACTTTGCCTTCCACGCCCTTCACGAAGAACTTGATGCCGCCGAGGAAGGCGTCGTCCGCGATGGCATCCTTGGCCAGCACTTCCTTGCCGGCGTTGTCGACCAGCGGCCCCTTCCAGATCGAGAAGCTGCCGTCCTTCAACCCGGCCTTGACCTGCTCCACCTTGGCCTTGGCCTCGGCCGGCACGTCGTCGGCGATGGAGACCATGTCGATGGCGCCTTCCTTCACGCCCCACCAGGCCTTGCCGGTGGCCCACTTGCCGTCCAGCGCGTCGCGCGTGGCCTGGATGTAGTACGGCGCCCAGTTGATGACGGCCGAGCCCAGGTGGGCCTTGGGGCCGTAGGCCTTCATGTCGGAGTCCCAGCCGAAGGCGCGCTTGCCCTTTTCCTCGGCCGTCTTCAGCACGGCGGCGGAGTCGGTGTTCTGCATCAGCACGTCGGCCCCGCCGTTGATGAGGGCGGTGGCGGCCTCGGTTTCCTTCGGCGGGTCGAACCACTCGTTGACCCAGACGACCTTGGTCTTGATCTTGGGGTTCACGCTCTGCGCGCCCAGCGTGAAGCTGTTGATGTTGCGGATGACCTCGGGAATGGGGATGGAGCCCACCACGCCGAGGGTGTTGGTCTTGGTCATGCTGCCTGCGATGACGCCGGCCAGGTAGGCGCCCTCGTAGGTGCGGCTGTCGTAGGTGCGCAGGTTCTCGGCGGTCTTGTAGCCGGTGGCGTGCTCGAACTTGACGTCCTTGTGGTCGGCGGCGACCTTGAGCATGGGCTCCATGTAGCCGAAGGTGGTGCCGAAGATCAGCTTGTTGCCCTGGCCCACCATGTCGTTGAAGACGCGCTCGGCATCGGCCGCCTCGGGCACCTTCTCGACGAAGCTGGTGACGATCCTGTCGCCGAACTCCTGTTGCAGCGCCTTGCGGGCGTTGTCGTGAGCGAAGGTCCAGCCGCCGTCACCCACCGGGCCCACGTAGGCGAAGGCGATCTTCAGCGGCTCGGGCTTGGCCGCGGCGGCGGAGGCCGCCGGCGCAGCGGCCGGGGCTTCTTCCTTCTTGGAGCAGGCGGTAAGGGCCGCCGCGGCAGCAAGGGCCGCGAGCGCGAAGGTCCGGCGGGTGGTGGGGGATGTCATGCGATCTCCTGAGTGGTGGTCGGGTTGGCGGGAAAGCAAGCCGCGGCTAGTGGCCGGGCTTGAAGGGTTTGCCGAGGGATGCGGGCATGTTGGCCTTGATCCACGCCGGGTTGCGCGAGATCAGCACCAGCACGGCGATGGTGGCGAGGTAGGGCAGCATGCTGAGCCAGTGCGTCGGGATGTCGATGCCCTCGCTCTGCAGATGGAACTGCAGCATCGTCACGCCGCCGAACAGATAGGCGCCCAGCAGCACGCGGGCCGGCCGCCAGGTGGCGAAGGTCGTCAGCGCCAGCGCGATCCAGCCCTTGCCGGCCACCATGCCCTCGACCCACAGCGGCGTGTAGATCAGCGACAGATAGGCGCCGGCCAGGCCGCACAGCGCGCCGCCCGTGCACACGGCGGCCAGGCGGATGCGGCGCACCGGGTAGCCCAGCGCGTGCGCCGATTCGGGCGATTCGCCCACGGCGCGCAGCACCAGGCCGGCCCGGCTGCGGTACAGGAAGAAGTGCAGCGCCACGGCCAGCGCGATGGCGACGTAGACCATGGGATGGTGGGCGAACAGCGCCTTGCCCAGCACCGGCAGGTCGGCCAGGCCCGGGATGGCCCAGGCCTCGCGCGGCGTCAGCCGCTGCTGCGTGTAACTGGTGCCGACGAAGGCCGAGAAGCCGGCGCCGAACAGGCTCAGCGCCAGGCCGGTGGCGTATTGGTTGGTGTTGAGCCAGATCACCAGCAGGCCGAGGAACAGCGACAGCAGCGCGCCCGCCGCCATGCCGGCGACAAAGCCCAGCACGTCGGAGCCGGTGTGCACGCCGGTGGCAAAGCCGGCGATGGCCGCGACCAGCATCAGCCCCTCGGCGCCGAGGTTGACGATGCCGGCGCGTTCATTGACCAGCAGGCCCAGGCCGGCAATCGCCAGCACGGTGCCGGCGCTCAGCGTCGCGGCGACGAGGAGGGCAATCTCGTTCATGCGGCCACTCCGGCGCGAGCTTTCTCTTTTGCTGCCGCGACCCAGCGCATGCGGTATTGCAGGCCGTGGTCGCAGGCCAGCAACGTGAACAGCAGCAGCCCCTGGAACACGCTGGTCAGCGCCTTGGGCAGGCCCAGCCGGCTCTGGGCCAGTTCGCCGCCGATGTAGAACATGCTCATCAGCACGGCCGAGAAGACGATGCCCACCGGATGCAGCCGGCCGACGAAGGCGACGATGATGGCCGCGAAGCCGTAGCCCACCGGCACATAGGGCGTCAGCTGCCCCAGCGGCCCGGCCACCTCCAGCGCGCCCGCCAGGCCGGCCATGCCGCCGGACAACAGCAGGGCCGTCCACAGCGCGCTGCGCGACGAGAAGCCGGCGTAGCGCGCCGCGGCCGGTGCGATGCCGCCGACTGTCAACGCAAAGCCGCGGTAGGTGCGGAACTGGAACAGCGCGAAGCCCACCACGGCCACGAGGGCGATGACGACGCCCGCATTCATGCGCAGCCCCTGCACGAGGCGCGGCAGCCGCGTCGATGCGTCGAACAGCACGGTCTGCGGGAAGTTGTAGCCGTTGGGGTCCTTCCAGGGGCCGTAGACGAGGTAGTTCAGCAGCAGCGTGGCGACATAGACCAGCATCAGGCTGACGAGGATCTCGTTGGTGTTGAAGCGGTCGCGCAACAGCGCCACGGCGCCCGCCCACAACATGCCGCCGACGACACCGCCCAGCAGCACCGGCACGACGAACCAGGCCGACATGCCCGGCCCGGCCTGCATGGCCACCCAGCCCGCGCCGATGGCGCCGAGCACGAACTGGCCCTCGGCGCCGATGTTCCAGATGTTGGCGCGAAAGCACACCGCCAGGCCCAGCGCGATCAGCGCCAGCGGCACGGCCTTGACGCTGAGCTCCGACAGCGCGCGGCCGTTCTTCAGCGGCTCGACGAAGAAGAGGTAGAGGGCCTGCAGCGGGTCCTTGCCCAGGGCCGTGAACAGCGCGATGCCGATCAGCACCGTCAGGCCCAAGGCCAGCAGCGGCGCGGCGACGGCCAGCGCCAGCGAGGTCTGCGCGCGCGGCTCAAGCTTGAACATCAGTGACCTCTTCTCTCGTGGGCCACAGTCCCGACATCCATTCGCCGATCTGCTCCTTGGTCGCTTCGGCGATGGGCACCGAAGGCGACAGCCGGCCCTGGGCGATGACCAGCAGCCTGTCGCAGAGCTCGAACAGCTCGTCCAGCTCCTCGCTGAAGACGAGCAGCGCGCAGCCCTGGTTTCGCAGCCGCAGCAGCTCGCCGCGGATCTGCGCGGCGGCGCCGACGTCCACACCCCAGGTGGGCTGGGCAATGATGAGCAGCTTCGGGTTGGCGTCGATCTCGCGGCCGACGATGAACTTCTGCAGATTGCCGCCGGACAGTGTGCGCGCCGGCGCATCGGGGCCGGGCGCCTTCACGCGGAAGCCCTCGATGAGCCTTGCGGCAAGCCGCCGTGCCTCGCCGACGCGCAGCCAGCCGCCGGCTCCGACCGCCTCGGTGCGCGTCAGCAAGGTGTTCATCGCCAGCGACAGCGTCGGCACCGCACCGCGGCCCAGGCGCTCCTCGGGCACGAAATGCAGGCCGGCCGCGCGGCGCTTGTTCGGCGGCGCCTGGGCGATGTCCTGCTCGAACAGCTTGATGCTGCCGCGCGCCGCGCGCGGGTCTTCGCCGGACAGCGCCGCCAGCAGCTCCTGCTGGCCGTTGCCCGACACGCCGGCCACGCCGACGATCTCGCCGGCGCAGACGCTGAAACCGATGTCCTTCAGCGTGACGCCGAAGGGGTCCTGCTGCGGCAGCGCCAGCTCCTGCACGCGCAGCACCGGCGCTCCGGCGCGGCCCTCGCGGGCGGTGAGGGCCGGCGTGTCGGCGCCGATCATCAGCCGCGACAGGCCGGCATTGCTCTCCTCGCGCGGGTCCACCTCGCCGACGACGCGGCCGCCGCGCAGCACGGTGCAGTGGTCGCACAGCGCGCGGATCTCGCCGAGCTTGTGGCTGATGTAGAGGATGGAGCAGCCCTCGTTGCTCAACTGGCGCAGCGTGACGAAGAGGCTCTCGACGGCCTGCGGCGTCAGCACCGACGTGGGCTCGTCGAGGATGAGCAGCTGGGGCTGAGTGAGCAGCGCGCGCACGATCTCGACACGCTGGCGCTCGCCGACGCTGAGCGTGTGCACCGGCCGGTCCGGGTCCACCGGCAGGCCGTACTCGGCCGACACGGCGCGCGTGCGTGCGGCCACCTCGGCCAGCGAGCTGGACTTGCCAAGCCCCAGCCAGATGTTCTCGGCGGCCGTCAGCGTGTCGAACAGCGAGAAGTGCTGGTAGACCATGCTGATGCCCAGCTCGCGCGCTTGCGCCGGGCTGGCCACGTCGACCTCGCGGCCGTTCCAGGCCATCTGCCCGGCATCCGGCCGCGTCGCACCGTAGATGATCTTCATCAGCGTGGACTTGCCCGCGCCGTTCTCGCCGAGAACGGCGTGGATCTGCCCCGGCGCCACCTTGAGGTTGACGCCGTCGTTGGCTCGGACGCCGGGGTACTGCTTGGTGATGCCGATCAATTCCAGGCGGTGCATGGACTCGCGATCAGAAGTGGGTAGGGCGGGTCGCGACCCGCCGTTTGTTAGCGCCATACCCACCCTGTCGGCGGGTCACGACCCGCCCTACGAGCCGGTGCATGCGTTCGCGATCAGAAGTGGTATTCGGCCCTGATCATCGGTGTCTTGGCGAAGGCGCCAGATCCGGCCGGACCCTTGTACGGGTTGCCAAACTTGTTGCGCCAGTACTGGTACTCCAGGCCCAGCTTGAACTTGTTCGGCGTGGAGCCGATGCCGGCACCGACGTCCCACATGACCTGGCCGTCGAAGTTGAACTCTGGTCCGGTCGGGCCGCCGAACTCGTCGCTGCCCTTGCTGGCGATGTAGTTGGCAAAACCTTCGAAGGCCAGTGGCAGCTTGCCGAGAGGGATGCTCCAGGCGGCCGTCAGCATCGGATGGGTCTTGTAGTTGTAGCGCGGTGTCGCGGTGCCGCTGAACTTGTTGTAGGGCGCGTTGCTTTCCTTCAGCAGCAGCAGGCTGATGTTCAGGAAGCCGGGCACGTCCATCATCAGCGTCGGGCCCAGCACCAGCATTTCCTTGCGCGAGTTGTAGCCGGCGTCCACCTTCACGTTGGCGTCGAAGCCGGCGGTCAGGCCCACGCCGCGGACGGGCCCGAAGGCGATGGGGCTGCCGCTGATCTTGCCGAAGTCCAGCGTGTGGCGGTAGACGATGTAGACCTCCCTGGCGCCGCTGCCCGAGCCAGGGCTGGACGGGTCCTTCTTGTCGGACATCAGCAGGTCGGCGTTGAAGAAGTTGGTGCCGTAGCTGTAGCCGCTGGCGTGGTTCAGGTTGACGATGTTCTTCTTGATGTCGTTGCTGCCGAAGGGCTCCGCGAACTTGCTGCCGAAGCGGTAGCCGATGGAGGTGTCGCTCCAGTCGGCGGCCTGGGTGGCGCCGGTGGCGGCCAGGGCGGCGACGGTGGTGCAGAGCAGGCGCGTGGTCGTTCTCATCATGGGAAGGCTCCTCGTTGGTGGGATGGGGGATGCGTGAAATGAGGCGCTCGGCACGCACGGGCGTCGCAAGTCGTGTGCCATGGGCGGGGCGGCGCCTGTCATCAGGCGGTCCGGCGCGCGCGGTAGAGCATGTCCAGCGTGATGTGGCGCACCTCCAGCTTGCTTTGCTGGATGTGGGCGCGCAGCAGGCGCTGGGCCTCGTCGGCGCGGCGCCGCGTGATGGCGCGCAGGATGCGCGCGTGCTCGTCGTAGGTCGCGTCGACGCGGGCCGGCTTGGTGAAGTCCAGCCGCCGGATGATGCGGATGCGCTCGGTGATCTCCTTGTGCACGCGGGCCATCTCGCGGTTGCCGCTGCCCTGCACCAGCAGCGCGTGGAAGCGTTCGTCCAGCGCACCGACCTCGGCCGCGTCGGTGAGGCGCTCGGGCGCGGGCACCAGCCAGAGGTCGGCCAGCTGGCTCAGTTCGGGGCGCTGTTCGTGCTCGGCCATGTGGCGGGCGGCCTCGCACTCGATCAGCGTGCGCAGGTCGTAGAGCTCGTCCATCACGTCGAAGTCCAGCGGCGCCACCTGCCAGCCCAGTCGCGGCAGCAGCTTCAGGAAGCCCTCGCGCTCCAGCCGCTGCAGCGCGGCGCGCAACGGCGTGCGGCTGACGGCCACGCGCTGCGCGAGTTCGGTCTCGGAGACGCGGTCGCCGGGCATCAGCGCGAAATCGAAGATCAGCCGCTTGAGCTGGGCATAGGCCTGGTTGGCCAGGCTGAGGGCTTCGGGGTCGCTCACAGACGTGTGGCTTCCGCAGCGCCTTCGGCCAGCGCCTGGATCACGGCGACGGATGGCGCCGACCAGCCGACGATGGCGCCCTGCGCCGTCAGCATGGCCAGCGCCGCGGCCTTGAACTCGGGGAAGTAGCTCTCGGTGCCGTCCTCGACGATGAGGCATTCATAGCCACGGTCATTGGCCTCGCGCATCGACGTCTGCACGCAGACCTCGGTCGTCACGCCCATGAAGAGCAGGTGGGTGATGCCGCGCTCGCGCAGCAGTTCGTCGACCCGGGTGCCGTAGAACATGCCCTTGCCGGGCTTGTCGACGACCAGCTCGCCGGGCAGAGGCGCCAGCTCGGGCACGATCTCGGCGCCCGGCTCGCCGGCGATCAGCACGCGGCCCATGGGCCCGACGTCGCCGATGCGCAGCGAGGGTTCGCCGCGCAGCCGCTTGGCGGGCGGGCAGTCGGCCAGGTCGGGGCGGTGCGCCTCACGCGTGTGCAGCACGACGCCTTTGATGGTGCGCCACGCGTCCAGCATGCGGCGCACGGCCGGCACGATGGCCTGTAGCCGCGTCACATCGTTGCCCAGGCTGGCGCCAAAGCCGCCGGGCTCGACGAAGTCGCGCTGCATGTCGATGACGACCAGGGCCGTGTGCGTCGGGTTGAAGGCGTAGGGAAAGGGCGTGGCGGTGTCGAGCGTGAGCAGCGCGTCCATCGTCAGTGACCCTTTCCGCCCATGAATGCACCCAAGGACTGGCGCGTGGCCTGCGCCGCCGCGACGTCGTGCACGATGCGGCCCTCGCTCATGACGACGATGCGGTCGGCCAGGGCCAGCAGCTCGTCGAGGTCCTCGCTGACCAGCAGCACCGCGGCGCCGCGGTTGCGCGCGGCCATCAGCCGGCCGTGGATCTCGGCGACGGCGGCGAAGTCCAGGCCGAACACCGGGTTGCTGACCAGCAGCAGCTCGGCGTCGCCGGCCAGCTCGCGGGCCAGCACGGTGCGCTGCACATTGCCGCCCGACAGCGTGCGGATGGGCGCGCGCTCGCCCTGGGTCTTCACGCCGTACTCGGCGATCCACGCGCGGGCCCGCTCGCGCAGCGCACCCCAGCGCACGACGCCGCCGCGCGCCCAGGGCACTTCGTCGAAGCTGCGCAGCGCCATGTTCTGCGCCACGCTTAAATTCCCGACGCAGGCATTGCCCAGCGGCTCCTCGGGCAGGCTGCGCACCTTGCGCGCGCGGTTCTCGGCGCGCCGGGCAAGGAAGGCCTCGCCATCCACCGTCACACGACCGGCCAGCCGCGTGCGCTGGCCGACGAGGGCCTGCATCAGCTCACGCTGGCCGTTGCCGCTGACGCCGGCGATGCCGACGATCTCGCCGCGCCGCACGTCCAGGGCCAGTTCGCGCACGGCGGGCTCGCCGCGATCGCCCATGACGTGCAGGCCCTGGATGGCCATCTTGACCTCTCCCGGCGTGCGCGCCTCGCGCACCCACTTCGGCTGGGTGACGCTGCTGGCCACCGCGCCGCTGTCGCCCACCATCGCGGCGGCCAGGCTGTCGGGCGTGTGGTCGGCCACTGCGCCGGTGGCGACGAGGGCGCCCTTGCGCAGTACGCTGACGTCGTCGGCATAGGCCATCACCTCGCGGAACTTGTGCGTGATCATCAGCACCGAGCAGTTCATCGCGTGGGCCTGGTCGCGCAGCGCGCCGAGCACCTCGTCGGCCTCCTGCGGCGTCAGCACCGACGTGGGCTCGTCGAGGATGAGCAGGCGGGGCTTCAGGAACAGCTGCTTGAGGATCTCCAGCTTCTGCTTCTCGCCGGCCGACAGCTCGCCGGGTAATGCGTCCAGCGGCAGCTTGAAAGGCGCCGTTTCCATGAAGGCTTGCAGCTCGGCGCGAGCGGCCTTCCAGTTGACGATCATGGGCAGCTTGCCGCGCGCCAGCAGCAGGTTTTCGGCGACGCTCATGCCGGGCACGACGGTGAAGTGCTGGTAGACCATGCCCAGGCCGAGGTCGCGCGCGACGATGGGCGAGCTGATGTCGTGCTCGCGGCCGTCCACCATGACGGCGCCTTCGTCGGGCCGGTGGTAGCCGACGATGGCCTTCACCAGCGTGCTCTTGCCGGCGCCGTTCTCGCCCAGCAGCGCGTGCACGGTGCCGGGCCGCACGGTGAGGGACACCGCGTCCATTGCCGTGAAGCTGCCGAAGCGCTTGGTGAGGCGGTAGGTTTCGAGTTGCAGGGCGTGCATGTTCAGAGCTCCTGCAGCAGGCCGAGCACGGCGGACGAAGCGGCCACGGCGCCGAACACGCCACCTTGCATCTGGATCATCTGCAGTGCGGCGGCGTGGTTGGCCGGGTCGGTGGCGCCGGTGCAGTCGGACAGCATCAGGCACTCGTAGCCGCGGTCGTTGGCCTCGCGCATCGTCGTGTGCACGCACACGTCGGTCGTGATACCGGTCAGGATGAGGTTGCGGATGCCGCGGGTGCGCAGGATCAGGTCCAGGTCGGTCGCGCAGAAGCTGCCCTTGCCGGGCTTGTCGATGATGGGCTCGCCGTCGACGGGGTAGAGCTCCGGGATGATGTCCCAGCCAGGCTCGCCGCGCACGAGGATGCGGCCGCAGGGGCCGGCATCGCCGATGCCACGGCCGTTCTCACCGATGCGCTGCGAGCGCCAGCGCTTGTTGGCCGGCAGGTCGCTGAGGTCGGGCCGGTGGCCCTCGCGGGTGTGGATGACCCACATGCCGGCGCGGCGCGCGGCGGCCAGCAGGCGTTGAAGCGGTTCGATGGGCGCGCGCGTCAGCGACAGGTCATAGCCCATCTTGTCCACATAGCCACCGACGCCGCAGAAGTCGGTCTGCATGTCGATGATGACGAGGGCCGTGTTGCGGGGCGTGATGTCGCCGTCGAAGGGCCAGGCATACGGTTCGGAGCGCAGGGTCGGCATGGTGCTGTCCTTATCGTGAGACGCCGAGTTCGGCCGGCGCGCCCTTCAGCGATTGGCTGGGCGAGCAGGTCGCGACGAGGATGACGAGCGTCAGCACATAGGGCATGGCGTTGAACAGGTAGTAGCCGCCGCTAACGCCGACGCTCTGCAGCGCGGGACCGACCGCGCCCGCGCCGCCGAACAGCAGCGCTGCGCCCAGGCAGCGCCACGGGTGCCAGCGCGCAAAGATGACCAGCGCGACGGCGATCAGGCCCTGGCCGCTGGACAGGCCTTCGTTCCAGCTGCCCGGGTAGTAGAGCGACAGCGACGCGCCGCCCAGCCCGGCGATGGCGCCGCCGGCCACTGTGGCCGCGATGCGCACGCCGCTGACCGAGTAGCCGAGAGCCCGCGCGGCATCGCTGCTGTCGCCGGCCATGCGCACGACGAGCCCCCAGCGCGTGTTCTTGAAGCCCCAGGCCAGCAGCGCGGCCAGCGCCACGCCGAGGGGGAAGAGGGCGTTGACGGACAACGCCGTCTGCACCGCAGGCGAGTCGCTCCACGCGCCCAGCGGCAGCGACGGGATCTGCGGCGCCTGCGGCTGGATCAGCGGCTTGCCGAGGTAGAAGGCCAGGCCCGCGCCGAGCAGCATCAGTGCGATGCCGGTGGCGATGTCGGACACACGCGGCAGCGAGCACAGCAGGCCGTGCAGCAGCGCCAGCAGCGCGCCGCAGGCCATGGCGGCCCCCACGCCCAGCCACGGCGAGCCGGTCAGGTAGGCGCCGCCGAAGCCGGACATTGCGCTGAAGACGAGCACGCCTTCCAGGCCGAGGTTGATGCGGCCGCTCTTCTCCGTCAGGCACTCGCCGAGGCTGACGAAGAGGAAGGGTGTGCCGACGCGCAGCGCACCGCCGACGACGGCGAGCAGCAGGTCGGGCAGGGTGTCCAGTCCAAGGCTCATGCAACCCCCTGTGCGGTGGCGACCGGCGCGGCTGGCGTGGGCTTGCTGACCTTGACGCGGGCCGCGAACAGCTTGCCGCGCAGCGCCTCGGCCGCGAGGATGAAGACGAAGGCAAAGCCCTGCAGCACCAGCACCGACGCGTCGGGCAGGTCCAGCCGGCGCTGCAGCAGCGAACCCGCCGCCGCGAAGCCGCCGAACAGCACGGCCACCGGTGGGATGGCCCAGGGGTTGTGGCGGGCGACGAAGCTGACCAGGATGCCCGTGTAGCCCAGCCCCGCGATGACCGAGGCGTTGGCCGACGTGTGCACGGCCGCCACCTCGATGGCGCCGGCCAGCCCCGCCGCGGCGCCGCCCAGTGCGCAGGCCAGCAGGATGGCGCGGTGGGTCGGCAGGCCCACCAGCCGCGCCGTGCGGGCGTTGCCGCCGACGACGCGCATCGCGAAGCCCGAGGCGCTGAAGCTCAGCCAGGCGCCGCTGGCCACGCACAGCACGACGCCGATGACCAGGCCCCAGTGCACGTCGCCCAGCCAGGAGTCCATGGCCGCGTCGCCCATGATGGGCCCGATGCGCAGCGCTGAAGCGAGCGGATGCGTGGACGGCTTGTTCAGGCTGGCCGGGTCGCGCATCGGCCCCTCGACGAAGTGCTTGAACAGCGCGATGGCGATGTAGCTGAGCAGCAGCGACGAGATGGTCTCGTTGACGCCGCGCCACTGCCTCAGCCAGCCCGCCAGCCACACCCAGGCGGCGCCAAGCAGCGCGCCGGCGGCCAGCACCATCGCGCTGCCGACAACATTGCCCGGCGGACCGAACAGATAGGGCAGGCCGGCACAGGCCAGCGCGCCCAGCACCAACGCGCCCTCGCCGCCGATCAGCGTCAGCCCCGCCTGCGCCGGCAGCGCCACGGCCAGGGCCGTCAGCATCAGCGGCGCGGCGCGGAGCAGCGTGTTCTGCCACGAGAAGGCGTCGCCGAAGGCGCCCAGGAACAGCAGCTTCCACGCCTCCAGCGGGCTGGTGCCGCCCAGCCAGACGAAGACGCCGAACAGCAGCAGCGCCGCTGCCAACGCGAAGACCGGCAGCAGCAGGGCTTCGGCGATTCCTTGTCCTCGTGAAGCGGCCATGGCGGGCTCCCGAATGAAATGACGCGCTTTAGACCTTGCCCACCACGCCTTCGACGAGGTAGTTCATGCCTTCCAACTCCATGTCGGTCTGCTTGAAGACCTTGCCCTTGGCGATGACGACCTTGCCGGTGTTGTCCTTGAGCTCGCCCTTGAAGATGTCGAAGCTGCCCTTCAGCATCTCGGCGCGCACGGCCTCGGCCTGCTTGCGCGCGCCTTCGGGCACGGCGCTGCCGTAGGGGCTGCTCTTGACGAAGCCGTCCTTCAGCCCGCCGCGCACGAAGTTCGGATGCGGCTTGCCGGTCTGCGCGGCCTCGACGATCTGCTTGTAGGCGGTGATCCAGTTCCACTCCGCGCCGGTCAGATAGGCCTGGGGCGCGAGCTTGGCCTGGCTGGCGTGGTAGCCGCAGACGGACTTGCCGCGTTTGGCCGCCGTCTCGACGATGACCTTGGGGCCGTCGACGTGCATCGTGAAGACGTCCACGCCCTGGTCGGCCAGGCTGTTGGTGGCCTCGGCCTCCTTGACGGGCATGCTCCAGTCACCGGTGAAGATCACCGTCGTCGTGATGGCCGGGTTGACGCTGCGCGCGCCCATCGTGAAGGCGTTGATGTTGCGCAGCACCTGCGGGATGGGCTTGGCGGCGATGAAGCCGAGCTTCTTGCTCTTGCTGACGTGGGCCGCGACGACGCCGTTCAGGTACTGGGCCTCGTCGATGTAGCCGAAGAAGCTGCCGACGTTCTTCGGATGCTTGGCGGCGTCCCACAGCCCGCCGCAGTGGGCGAAGCGCACGTCGGGGAACTTGGGCGCCAGCGCCAGGATGTGCGGGTCGAAGTAGCCGAAGGAGGTCGGGAACAGCAGGCTCGCGCCGTCCTGCTTGATCATGCCCTGCATGGTCTTCTGCACGGCGGCGGTCTCGGGGACGTTCTCCTCCTCGACGACCTTGATGCCGGGCATCTTCTTCAACAGCGCCGCCGACTCGGCGTGGGCTTGGTTGTAGCCATAGTCGTCCCGCGGGCCGACGTAGATGAAGCCCACTGTCAACGGCTTCTGGGCATTTGCCAATCCACTCCACCCGGCGGTCGTCAACCCCACCCCGGCAGCGCCCACGCTGCCCAGCCAATCCCGTCGGTTCCACTGCGATCTCGTCATCACGGTTCTCCTCAAGTTGTCCGGCTCAATGAAGCCCGCCCGGCTGCGTCCCGGGTGGTGTGCTGAGCGGTATACAAGCAGGGGGCGTGCCAGCGGGGCCGGCCCGGGAAGGGCGATGCAGGGTGCACGCGGGAGGTGCGAAAGCCGCCTCGGCCGGGGCGAAAGCAGGGCGTCGGCGGTCCGGAAACGCTCGTCGTGGTGCGTTCCGGCTCCGCCAAGCTTCTGTCAGCGAAGTCCTACAGCCGCGCGCGGCCTCCATGAACCTCGCGACACCCAGGGCGTCGAATAGATTGGCGCGTGCCGACAGCCGGACGCAGGCGACCAAAGCAGGTTGTTCTGCAGGCAGATCGGCAAAAGGCCCGATTGCTTCGTGCATCGGGCCTTTTGCTGCTTGCGGCGGCCGGCGACGCTCTGGCGCCGGCGGGTGAAAAGACGCTCGACAACGCTGCTAGAGTCAGTCGCCGGTCCCGGCGGCCTCCCTGGAGGGGGTGGGTTTGGCAGCCGGTTCGGCGGTTTCCAACGTGACGATGGGATGAGGGCGGACATGGGCACCACGATTGCGCAGCAACCACGCAGCAAACGCGCGGGGGCTTCGAAGCCCGCGGCGAGGGCGGAGTCCGAAGTGCAGGCCCCGTCGGCCGAATCCGGCGCGTCGCGCTCGCGCCAGATCCTCAGCGCGCTGCTGGCCTTTCGCGACGGCGATTTCTCGGTGCGCCTGCCGGGCGACTGGGACGGCACGGACGGCCAGATCGCCACGACCTTCAACCAGATCACGTCGCAGGAAGCGCGCATCGCCGCCGAGGTGGCGCGGCTGAGCGCGACGGTCGGCAAGGAAGGCCGGCTCAAGCACCGCATGACGCTGCCCGGCGCGCTCGGAGGCTGGGCCGACAAGGTGGACGCCATCAACACGCTGCTGGACGACCTGGTGCGCCCGACGGCCGAGATCGCGCGCACCATCGGCGCCGTCGCCAAGGGCGACCTGGGCCAGTCCATGGAGCTGGAGGTGGACGGCCGCGAGCTGAAGGGCGAGTTCCTGCGCTCGGCGCGGCTGGTCAACACGATGATCCAGCAACTGTCGGTGTTCACGTCCGAAGTCACGCGCGTCGCGCGCGAGGTCGGCACCGAAGGCAAGCTGGGCGGCCAGGCGCAGGTGAAGGGCGTGTCGGGCGTCTGGAAGGAGCTGACCGACTCCGTCAACCAGATGGCCGGCAACCTGACGGCCCAGGTGCGCAACATCGCCGACGTGACGATCGCGGTGGCCAACGGCGACCTGTCCAAGAAGATCACCGTCGACGTGCGCGGCGAGATCCTGCAGCTGAAGGAAGCCACCAACACGATGGTGGACCAGCTCCGTTCCTTCGCGTCCGAAGTCACGCGCGTGGCGCGCGAGGTCGGCACCGACGGGCGCCTGGGCGGCCAGGCTGTCGTGCCCGGCGTGGCCGGCACGTGGAAGGACCTGACCGACTCGGTCAACGCGATGGCGACCAACCTGACGGCCCAGGTGCGCAACATCGCCAACGTGACCACCGCCGTCGCGCGCGGCGACCTGTCTCGCAAGATCACCGTCGACGTGAAGGGCGAGATCCTGGAGCTGAAGGAGACCATCAACACGATGGTGGACCAGCTCAACGGCTTCTCGTCCGAAGTGACGCGCGTGGCCCGCGAGGTGGGCACCGAGGGCAAGCTGGGCGGCCAGGCGGCCGTGCCCGGCGTGGCCGGCACGTGGAAGGACCTGACCGACAACGTCAACTCCATGGCGTCCAACCTGACCAACCAGGTGCGCAACATCGCCGACGTCGCGACGGCCGTGGCCAGCGGCGACCTGTCCAAGAAGATCACCGTGGAGGTGAAGGGCGAGATCCTGGCGCTGAAGAACACGATGAACACGATGGTGGACCAGCTCAACGGCTTTGCCGGCGAGGTCAGCCGCGTGGCGCGCGAAGTGGGCACGGATGGCAAGCTCGGCGGCCAGGCCCAGGTGCCCGGCGTGGCCGGCACGTGGAAGGACCTGACCGACAACGTCAACTTCATGGCCTCCAACCTGACGGGCCAGGTGCGCAACATCGCCGAGGTGACGACGGCCGTGGCCAACGGCGACCTGTCCAAGAAGATCACCGTCGACGTGCGCGGCGAGATCCTGGAGCTGAAGAACACCATCAACACGATGGTGGACCAGCTGGGCGGCTTCGCCTCCGAGGTGACGCGCGTGGCCCGCGAGGTGGGCACGGAGGGCAAGCTCGGCGGCCAGGCCCAGGGCCGCGGCGTGGCCGGCATCTGGAAGGACCTGACGGATTCCGTCAACGCGATGGCGACCAACTTGACGGCCCAGGTGCGCAACATCGCCGACGTGACGACGGCGGTGGCCAACGGCGACCTGTCCAAGAAGATCACCGTGGACGTGCGCGGTGAAATCCTGGAGCTGAAGAACACAATCAACACGATGGTGGACCAGCTCAACGGCTTCGCCGGCGAGGTCAGCCGCGTGGCACGCGAGGTCGGCACCGACGGCAAGCTCGGCGGCCAGGCCCAGGTGCCGGGTGTTGCCGGCACGTGGAAGGACCTGACCGACAACGTCAACTCGATGGCGTCCAACCTGACGGGCCAGGTGCGCAACATCGCCGACGTCGCGACGGCCGTGGCCAATGGCGACCTGTCCAAGAAGATCACCGTAGACGTGAAGGGCGAGATCCTGGAGCTGAAGAACACGCTGAACACCATGGTGGACCAGCTCAACGGCTTCGCATCCGAGGTGAGCCGCGTCGCGCGCGAGGTGGGCACCGAAGGCAAGCTGGGCGGCCAGGCGGCCGTTCCGGGCGTGGCCGGCGTGTGGAAGGACCTGACGGACAACGTCAACTTCATGGCCTCCAACCTGACCGGCCAGGTGCGCAACATCGCCGACGTGGCGACGGCCATCGCGCGCGGCGACCTGTCGAGCAAGATCACCGTGGAGGTGAAGGGCGAGATCCTCGCGCTGAAGAACACGCTGAACACCATGGTGGACCAGCTCAACGGCTTCGCGTCCGAAGTGACGCGCGTGGCGCGCGAGGTGGGCACGGACGGCAAGCTCGGCGGCCAGGCCGTCGTGCCGGGCGTGGCCGGCACCTGGAAGGACCTGACCGACAACGTCAACTCGATGGCGTCCAACCTGACCGGCCAGGTGCGCAACATTGCCGACGTGGCGACGGCCATCGCACGCGGCGACCTCAGCCGCAAGATCACCGTGGACGTGCAGGGCGAGATCCTGGAGCTGAAGAACACCATGAACACGATGGTGGAGCAGCTCGGCGCCTTCGCGTCGGAAGTGAGCCGCGTGGCGCGCGAGGTGGGCACCGAGGGCAAGCTCGGCGGCCAGGCCCAGGTGCCGGGTGTGGCCGGCACGTGGAAGGACCTGACGGACAACGTCAACTCGATGGCGAGCAACCTGACCGGCCAGGTGCGCAACATCGCCGAGGTGACCATCGCGGTGGCCAACGGCGACCTGTCCAAGAAGATCACCGTCGACGTGCGCGGCGAGATCCTGCAGCTCAAGGAAACCATCAACACGATGGTGGAGCAGCTCCGTTCCTTCGCGTCCGAAGTCACGCGCGTGGCGCGCGAGGTCGGCACCGAAGGGCGGCTGGGCGTGCAGGCAGTCGTGCCCGGCGTGGGCGGCACATGGAAGGACCTGACCGACTCGGTCAACACCATGGGCGCTAACCTGACGGCCCAGGTGCGCAACATCGCCGAGGTGACGACGGCCGTGGCCCGGGGCGACCTGAACCGCAAGATCACCGTGGACGTGAAGGGCGAGATCCTGGAGCTGAAGAACACCATCAACACGATGGTGGATCAGCTCAATGCCTTCGCCGGCGAGGTCACGCGCGTGGCGCGCGAGGTGGGCACCGAGGGCAAGCTCGGCGGCCAGGCCCAGGTGGCCGGCGTGGGCGGCACGTGGAAGGACCTGACCGACAACGTCAACTTCATGGCGTCCAACCTGACCGAGCAGGTGCGCGGCATCGTGAAGGTCGTGACCGCCGTGGCCAACGGCAATTTGAGCCAGCGGCTGACGGTGCAGGCCAAGGGCGAGGTGGCCGCGCTGGCGGACACCATCAACAACATGACCGACACGCTGGCCACCTTCGCCGAGCAGGTGACCAACGTGGCCCGCGAGGTGGGCGTGGACGGGCGCCTGGGCGGCCAGGCCCACGTGCCCGGCGCGGCCGGCACGTGGAAGGACCTGACCGGTAACGTGAACCTGCTGGCCGCCAACCTGACGACGCAGGTGCGCGCCATCGCCGAGGTGGCCACGGCCGTGACCAAGGGCGACCTGACGCGCGCCATCCAGGTGGATGCCAAGGGCGAAGTGTCCGAGCTCAAGGACAACATCAACACGATGATCTCCAACCTGCGCGAGACGACAGAGCGCAACCGCGAGCAGGACTGGCTGAAGACCAACCTCGCCAAGTTCACCGGCATGCTGCAGGGCCAGCGCGAGCTGCAGACCGTGTCGCAGATGCTGCTGACCGAGCTGGCGCCACTGGTGCAGGCCCACCAGGGCACGATCTACCACCTCGCCGGCGTCGACGGCGCCGAGGGCGGCGCCCAGCGGCGGCTGCACCTGCTGGCCAGCTATGCGCAGTCCGGCAACGTGAAGCTGATGCCCAGCATCGAGCTTGGCGAGGGGCTGGTGGGCCAGTGCGCGCTGGACAAGCGCAGCACGCTGCTGGCCGACATCGCGGCCGACTTCGTCGCCATCTCGTCCAGCCTGGGCCATGCGCCGCGCGTCAGCGTCATCGTGCTGCCGGTGCTGTTCGAGGGCGAGACCAAGGCCGTCATCGAGCTGGCCACGCTGCAGCCGTTCAGCAGCGGTTCGCTGGCCTTCCTGGAACTGCTGACGCAGAGCATCGGCGCCGTGTTCAACACCATCGAGGCGACGATGCGCACCGAGGCGCTGCTGTCGCAGTCGCAGCAGTTGACCGTGCAGCTGCAGTCGCGCCAGAGCGAGCTGCAGGAGACCAACGAGCAGCTCGGCACCAAGGCCCGCCTGCTGGCCGAGCAGAACGCCGAGGTCGAGCGCAAGAACGCCGAGGTCGAGCAGGCCCGCCATGCGCTGGAGGAGAAGGCCGCCGAGCTGGCGCTGACGTCCAAGTACAAGAGCGAGTTCCTGGCCAACATGAGCCACGAACTGCGCACGCCGCTGAACTCCATCCTCATCCTCAGCCAGCAGCTGGCCGGCAACAGCGACGGCAACCTGTCCATCCGGCAGGTGGAGTTCGCGCGCAACATCAACTCCTCGGGCTCCGACCTGCTGCACCTGATCAACGACATCCTGGACCTGTCCAAGATCGAGTCCGGCACGGTCACGGTCGAGATCGAGGAGATCCCGTTCGCGTCGCTGCGTGACAGCATCGACCGCAATTTCAGCCACGTCGCCGAGGCCAAGAACCTGCCGCTGCGCCTGCTGTTCGCCGACGACCTGCCGCGCAGCATGGAGAGCGATGCCAAGCGGCTGCAGCAGATCTTGAAGAACCTGCTGTCCAACGCCGTCAAGTTCACGGCGCAGGGCCATGTGGAGCTGCGCGTCAGCCTTGCGCGCGAGGGCTGGAGCCCCGACCACCCGGTGCTGTCGCACGCGCCGCAGGTGCTGGCCTTCGCGGTGGAGGACACCGGCATCGGCGTCGCGCCCGACAAGCAGCGCCTGATCTTCGAGGCCTTCCAGCAGGCCGATGCCGGCACCTCGCGCAAGTACGGCGGCACCGGCCTGGGCCTGGCCATCAGCCGCGAGCTGGCCTCGCTGCTGGGCGGCGAGATCAAGCTCGTCAGCCGCCACGGCGAGGGCAGCACGTTCACGCTGTTCCTGCCGCTGCTCTTCGAAGGCGCCGACAGCGTGCGTGCGCCGCGCGCGCTCGCCGAGCCCGACACCGCCGCGCTGCACATGCGCGCCAGCCTGCCGCTGGTGCGCGAGACCCAGGTGGCCGACGACCGCGACCTCATCGTCGAGGGCGATCCGGTGCTCCTCATCATCGAGGACGACCCGCAGTACGCCCGCATCGTGCTGCAGCTGGCGCGCGACCGCGGCTTCAAGGGCCTGGTCGCGCTGAAGGGCGGCCTGGGCCTGGAGCTGGCGCGGCGCTTCCTGCCGACGGCCATCTCGCTGGACATCTTCCTGCCCGACATGCTGGGCTGGACGGTGCTGAACCAACTCAAGCTCGACCCGCTGACGCGCCACATCCCGGTGCAGATCTTCTCGGTCGCCGAGGAGGACCGCACGCACGGCCTGGCGCATGGCGCCTTCTCCTATCTCGTCAAGTCGTCGACCAGCGAGGGCATGGAGGCGGCGCTGGACCGCATCCGCGACTTCACGGAGCCGCGCACGCGCCGGCTGCTGGTGGTGGAGGACAACGAGATCGAGCGTGGCGCCATCATCGAGCTGCTGAGCCACGACGACATCGAGCTCGTCGCCGTCGGCACCGGCGCCGAGGCGCTGAAGCTGCTCGAAGACCAGCACTTCGACTGCATGGTGCTGGACCTGCGCCTGCCCGACGTGAATGGCTTCGGCCTGCTGCAACAGCTGCATGCCGATCCATCGCTGGCCACCCTGCCGGTCGTCGTTTTCACCGGCAAGGACCTGTCCGACGCCGAGCGCAAGCAGTTGCGCACGCTGGCCAAGAGCGTCGTGCTGAAGGACGTGCAGAGCCCCGAGCGGCTGCTGGATGAGACGGCGCTGTTCCTGCACCGCGTCATCACCGAGCTGCCGCCGGACAAGCAGCAGGTGCTGCAGCGCCTGCATGGCGCGGCCGAGATGCTGCGCGGGCGCCAGGTGCTGGTCGTCGACGACGATGCACGCAACATCTTTGCGCTGACGACGCTGCTGGAGAACCAGGACATGCAGGTGCTGACGGCCACCAGCGGCCGCGCCGCCATCGACATCGTCAAGCAGACGCCCGACCTCGACCTCGTGCTGATGGACATCATGATGCCGGACATGGACGGCTACGAGACCATGCGCGAGATCCGTGCCAATCCGGACTTCCGCAACCTGCCCATGCTGGCGCTGACGGCCAAGGCCATGAAGGGCGACCGCGAGAAGTGCCTGGAAGCGGGTGCCAGCGACTACATCTCCAAGCCCGTCAACACCGCGCAGCTTCTGTCACTGATGCGCGTCTGGCTGCACCGTTGATGGCCTCGACCAACTTGCCGTCCAACGCCGCGGCGCCGCCCGGCGACGAGGCCCTGCCCATCAACATCCTCATCGTCGACGACGAGCCGGCCAACCTGCTCGTGCTGGAGACGGTGCTGGAGGACCCGGGCTACCGCATCGTCCGCGCGATGTCGGCCGAGCAGGCGCTGCGCGCGCTGATGGTCGACGAGTTCGCCGTGCTGGTGCTGGACATCCAGCTGCCCGACATGAACGGCATCGAGCTGGCGCAGATGATCAAGGAGCGCAAGAAGACGGCCCACCTGCCCATCATCTTCCTGACCGCCTATTACGACGAAGACCAGCACCGCCTGCAGGGCTATGGCACCGGCGCGGTGGACTATCTGAACAAGCCCGTCAACGCGACCATCCTGCGCTCCAAGGTCGCCGTGTTCGCCGAGCTGCACCGCAAGACGCTGGAAGCGCAGCGTGCCAACGACGGGCTGCGCGAGCTCAACGAGACGCTGGAGCGCCGCGTCCACGAGCGCACCGAGGCGCTGCTGCAGGCCGACCGCAAGCTGCAGGCCACGCTGAGCAGCATCACCGACGGGCTGCTCCTCATCGAGCACGACGGCCGCATCGGCTATGCCAACGAGCAGGGCGCCCAGCTGCTGGGTTGCCATGCGGCGGAGCTGCTGGGCCGGCATCGCCGCGACGTGTTCGGCGGCGATGCCTTCGAAGCCGGCTTCGAGCGCGCGGTGAGCGGGCGCCAGGCCGTGTCGTTCGAGTCGCCGCTGGACGGCGAGCGCTGGCTGCAATGCCATTGCTACCCCTCGGACGAAGGCCTGTCGGTCTACTTCCACGACGTGACCGACCGCCGCGAGCTGCAGCTGCGCCGCGAGCAGCTGCTGGCTGCCGAGCAGGCCGCGCGCAGTGCGTCCGAGCACGCCGCGCATGCCAAGGAGCAGTTCATCGCCGCCGTCAGCCACGAGCTGCGCACGCCGCTGGCCGCCATCATCGGCTGGGCCAATGTGCTGAGCCAGCCGGGCGTCGAGGCCGCCACCGTGCGTCGCGGCGTGCAGGCCATCGCGCGCAACGCGCAGGCCCAGTCGGTGCTGGTGGCCGACCTGCTGGAGATGAGCCGCCTCATCGCCGGCAAGCTGCGCATCGACGTGCAGCGGGTGGACCTGAACGACATCGTGGCCGGCGCGGCAGACACCGCGCGGCCGACGGCCGAATCGCGCCAGCTGGCCATCGAGCTGCAGATGTCGCCGCAGCCCGCCGAGGTCCAGGGCGACCCGAGCCGGCTCATGCAGATCGTCATGAACCTCGTCACCAACTCGATGAAGTTCACGCCGGCCGGCGGCCGCGTGACGATCGCGACGACGGTTCGCGAAGCCAGCGTGGAACTCAGCGTCAGCGACACCGGCCAGGGCATCGCCCCCGCCTTCATGCCGCATCTGTTCGACCGTTTCAGCCAGGCCGACGACGTCGCCGCACGCGTGCACGGCGGGCTGGGCCTGGGGCTGTCCATCGTCAAGAACCTCACCGAGCTGCATGGCGGCGAGGTGTCGGCCAGCAGCGCGGGGGAAGGCTGCGGCGCCGTCTTCGTCGTCCGGCTGCCGCGCGCCGTCGCCGGCCAGCAGCCGCTGGACACGGGGCCCGGCGGCGAGATGGGCGAGGGCTCCGTGGCCGGCCTCGGCGTGCTGCTCGTGGACGACCATGCCGACGTGCTGGAGGCCCACGCGCGCATGCTGTCGGAGCAGGGCGCCGCCGTCACGACGGCAGCGTCCGCGCATGCGGCGCTGGACCTGCTGGCCGCGCGGCGCTTCGACATCGTCGTCAGCGACCTCGGCATGCCGGGCATGGACGGCTACGCGCTGATCCGTCGCGTGCGTGGCGAGCTGGGGCTCGATGCCCAGGCGCTGCCGGCCGTCGCCGTCACCGCCTTCGTTCGCTCGGAGGATCGTGACGCCGCACTGGATGCGGGCTACCAGGCCTGCCTGCAGAAGCCCGTGTCGCCGGTGCAGTTCGCGCGCACGGTGGCTCGCTACGGCGTACGGCCGGCCGTGCAGGCGCCGCTGCGCGCCTTCTTCGTCGAAGACAACGACGACCTGCGCGAGCAGATCACCTGGATGCTGCAGGAGGAAGGCGTGCAGGTGCGGGCCTTCGCCGACGCCGAGGAGGCGCTGGCGGCCTATGAGCCCGATGAGGTGGATGTGGTCATCACCGACGTCAGCCTGATCGGCATGTCGGGCGTGGACCTGGCCCGGGCCATCCTGCGGCGCGCACCGCAGGCCTGGGTGGTGTTCTCTTCAGGCTATGCCATGGGCAATGCACTGAATGAGTTCGGCCCGCATGCGCGGGCCTTGTTGAAGCCCTTCGACTTTGAGGATCTCCGTCGGCTGATCGACGAGATCAGCGCGCAACGGCCGTCGAAGTGACTCGTGCGATCGGGTTCAGATCGCGATCTTGCCGGTCAGGCGGCGGACCAGGGCATCGCCGAATTGGCCGATGACGCCGACGGCGGACAGACCCAGGGCGATTGCAAGCAGCAGTTCCATTTCTTTCCCTTTCTTTCTTTGTTGCGGTGACTGCAGTGTAAGGGTTATCACCAGCCGCACAAGGGTTAACCCTGTGAATTTTTTGTGACTGCGGCTTTTTCGTTGGATAGCGCGATCCATATGCCAACTGGCTATAGAAGAACCGAAATAAACGATATTTCAGAACTAGCAGCCCCTCCTAAGCTCCGCTCCGTTCCTGAAAACGAGCCAGAGAGCCATGCGAATCACGAAGCTGACGACCTACCGCGTACCGCCGCGGTGGATGTTCCTGAAGATCGAGACCGACGAGGGGGTCGTCGGTTGGGGTGAGCCGGTCATCGAAGGGCGCGCCCGCACCGTCGAAGCGGCCGTGCATGAGCTGTCTGAATACCTGGTGGGCCAGGACCCGTCCCGCATCAACGACCTCTGGCAGGTCATGTATCGCGCCGGCTTCTACCGTGGCGGCCCCATCCTGATGAGCGCCATCGCCGGCATCGACCAGGCGCTGTGGGACATCAAGGGCAAGGTCATGAACCAGCCCGTCTACGAGCTGCTGGGTGGCCTCGTGCGCGACAGGATGAAGGTCTATTCCTGGGTCGGCGGCGACCGCCCGGCAGACATCATCCGGGACATCAAGCGGCTGCGCGAAGGTGGTTTCGACACCTTCAAGATGAACGGCACCGAGGAACTGGGCATCGTCGACAGCGCCCGCAAGGTGGACGAGGCGGTGGCCCGCATCGCCGAGATCCGTTCGGCCTTCGGCCATGACATCGAGTTCGGCATCGACTTCCATGGCCGCGTCGCCGCTCCCATGGCCAAGCCGCTGCTGAAGGCGCTGGAGCCCTACCGCCCGCTGTTCGTCGAGGAGCCGGTGCTGGCCGAGCAGGCCGAGTACTACCCGCGCCTCGCCGAGCAGACCGCCATCCCGCTGGCGGCCGGCGAGCGCATGTTCTCGCGCTTCGACTTCAAGCGCGTCTTCCAGGCCGGCGGCATCGCCATCGTGCAGCCCGACCTGTCCCACGCCGGCGGCATCACCGAGTGCTTCAAGATCGCCTCCATGGCCGAGGCGCACGACGTGGCCTTCGCGCCGCATTGCCCGCTGGGCCCGGTGGCGCTGGCGTCCTGCCTGGCGGTGGACTTCGTGTCCCACAACGCCGTGCTGCAGGAGCAGAGCATGGGCATCCACTACAACCAGGGCGCCGAGCTGCTGGACTTCGTGAAGAACAAGGACGACTTCCGCATCGAGGGCGGCTTCATCAATCCGCTGCGCAAGCCGGGGCTGGGTGTGGAGATCGACGAGGAGCGTGTCATCGAGGCGGCCAAGAATCCGCCGGACTGGCGCAACCCGGTGTGGCGTCACGCGGACGGCAGCGTCGCCGAATGGTGATGGCTGAAGCCAGGCTTATTGCGCTGGACTGGGGCAGCACGCGGCTGCGTGCCTTCCTGCTGGGTGACGGCGGCGAGGTGCTGGCGACGCGCCAGTCCGACGACGGCGCGGCGACGCTGAAGGGCGCCGAGCAGTACGCCGGCGCACTGGCTGCGCTGGTGGGCGACTGGCGCACCGAGCACGCCGGCATCAGGCTTCTTGCCTGCGGCATGGTGGGCAGCCAATACGGCTGGCGCGAGGCGCCTTACGTGCGTTGCCCCGCCGACGCCGCCGCGCTGGCCGGTCAGGTGTTGAAACTGGACGACCAGCTGAGCATCGTCCCCGGCCTTGTCGACGATGCGGCCCAGCCCGACGTCATGCGCGGCGAGGAGACGCAGATCGTCGGCGCGCTGGCGCTGCATCCCGAACTGGCCGAGGACGCCTGCCTGGTGCTGCCCGGCACGCATTCCAAGTGGGCGCGCGTGCGCGGCGGCAAGGTCACGCGCTTCGCGACCCACATGACCGGCGAGCTGTTCGCGCTGTTGCGCCAGCATTCGGTGCTGAACCGCCTGATGCCGGCCGATGGCAGCTCGCCCGCGTCGCCCGGGGCCTTCCTGCAGGGCGTGGACGCAGCGCGGGAGCCGGGCGGTCTCGGCCACCAGCTGTTCGCCGTGCGCACGCTGGGCCTTTTCAAGCAACTGGGCGCCGAGCAGCTGCCCGACTACCTGTCCGGCCTGCTGATCGGCCATGAGCTGGCGAGCGAGCTCAAGGGCAAGCAGCCTCGCGTGGCGCTGATCGGCGACCCGGCGCTGTGCGCCCGCTACGCGCAGGCGCTGCAGCACCTGGGCCAACCCGAGCCGCTGCTGCTGGACAACACGGCGCCGGCCGGCCTGTGGGCCCTGGCGCAAACCATGAATCTCTGAACGACATGCTCGACGCCGCCCTGAAGCAACTGCCCCTCGTCGCCATCCTGCGCGGCGTCAAGCCCGAGGAGGTCGAGGCGATTGCTGAAGTCCTCTACGCCGAGGGCTTCCGCGTCATCGAGGTGCCGCTGAACTCGCCGAGCGCGCTGGACTCCATCGCCCGCGTCGCGCGCCGCATGCCGGCGGATGCCGTCGTCGGTGCCGGCACCGTGCTGAGCGTGCAGTCCGTCATCGACGTCGAGGCCGCGGGCGGCAAGCTCATCGTCATGCCGCATGCGGACGTGGAAGTCATCCGCGCCGCCAAGGCCCGCGGCCTGTTCTGCGTGCCCGGCGCGGCGACGCCCACTGAGGCCTTCGCGGCCGTCAATGCGGGTGCTGATGCGGTCAAGCTGTTCCCGGCCGAACTGATCACGCCGACCATCGTGAAGGCGATGCGCGCGGTGCTGCCCAAGGACCTGCGCCTGCTGCCGGTCGGCGGCATCACGCCGGACAACATGGGCCCCTACGTGAAGGCCGGCGCCGCCGGCTTCGGGCTCGGCTCGGCGCTGTACAGCCCGGGCCTCACGGCGGCCGAAGTCGGGCAGCGTGCGCGAGCCTTCGTGGCCGGCTGGCGCGCCCTCCAGGCAACATGAGCCGCATCCGCTCATTCAGCGCTGCGCTGCTGCTGGCCGTGCTCGGCCCGGTGGCCGGCGCCGACACCCTGCTGAAGCTCGACGCCCGCGCCGCCGCGCCCGCGCCGACGGCCGGTCACCTGAAGCTGGGCGCCGCCACGTCGCCCCGGGGCGAGACGCTGGCCGCCAACAACCAGTACCTGCTGAAGGACGGCAAGCCCTGGTTGCCGGTCATGGGCGAATACCACTTCACGCGCGCGCCGGCCTCGCAATGGGCCGACCAGCTGCGGCTGATGAAGGCCGCCGGCATCGACATCGTCGCCAGCTATGTGTTCTGGAACCACCACCAGGAGCAGCCCGGCGCGTTCAACTGGAAGGGCAACCGCGACCTGCGCCGCTTCGTGCAGCTGGCCCAGGCCGCAGGGCTCAAGGTCGTCGTGCGCCTGGGGCCCTGGGCCCATGGCGAGGCGCGCTACGGCGGCATCCCGGACTGGATCGTCGACAGCATGCCCACACGAGGCAACGACCCCGACTACCTGGGCCATGTCGACAAGCTCTACGCCGAGATCGGCGCGCAGCTCAAGGGACTGCTGTGGAAGGACGGCGGCCCCGTCATCGGCGTGCAGCTGGAGAACGAATACAACCTCCGCGGCGCGGGCCGGGGCGAGGAGCACATCAGCGCATTGAAGAAGCTCGCGCTGAAGGCCGGCATGGACGTGCCCCTCTACACCGTGACCGGCTGGGACGGCACGGTCTATCCGTCCGGCGAGGTCACGCCCGTGTTCGGCGGCTACCCCGACGAGCCGTGGGCGACCAGCACCAAGGAGCTGCCGCCGAAGGAGACGCACGCCTTCCGCTTCGACACCCGCGTCAGCGGCGACCTCGGCGCGCAGACGCGCTCGCATGCGCCCGGCACGGCCGAGACCGACAAGGACAAGGTGCCCTTCCTCGGCGCCGAGTACGGCCCCGGACTGCCCGCCATGTACCGCCGCCGCACGCTGGTGTCGCCGGACGACATCGCGGCCATGCTGCCGGTGCAGATCGGCTCGGGCGTCAACCTGTTCGGCTACTACATGTTCCACGGCGGCCGCAACCCGGTCGGCGCGGGCGGCACGGGCCTGGAGGAGAGCACGCTGAGCGGTGGCTACAACGACACGCCGCGCATCAGCTACGACTTCCAGGCGCCGCTGGGCCCGGATGGCCAGCAGCGCCCGGTGCTGGCCAAGCTGCGCCCCTTCCACTACTTCCTGCGCGACCACGGCGCCCGGCTGGCGACGATGACCGTGCGCCAGCCCGAGCGCCTGCCCGCCAACCCGGCCGACCTGCAGACGCCGCGCTGGTCCGTGCGCAGCAACGGTGACAGCGGCTTCCTGTTCTTCAACAACCATGTGCGCCAGTACGCGATGCCGACCCAGGCCGGCGTGCGCTTCGAGGTGCAACTGCCCGACGGTGCGGTCACGCTGCCGAGCCGGCCGGTGGACATCGCCAACGGCGTCTATTTCATCTGGCCGATCAACCTGGACCTGGACGGCGTGAAGCTGCGCCACGCGACGGCCCAGCCAGTCACCCGCGTGGATGCCGGGGGCCAGGGCATCGTCCACGTGTTCGCCGCCACGCCGGGCGTGGATGCCGAGTTCGCGCTGCCGGAGGGACTGAAGACGCTGAAGCCCGATGCCAGCCTGCAGCGCGTCGGCACGAGTGCCGGCCGCGCCGTCAGCGTGCTGCTGCTGTTGCCCGAGCAACTGGCGCAGCTGAACGTGCTGGAGCTGGCCGGCCAGCGCCGCCTCGTGTTCTCCGAGCAGCAGGTCTGGGTGGCCGACGGCAAGCTGCAGCTGCGTGGCGTGGGGCCGCAGCCGCTGCGTGCCGCCGTCTTCCCGGCGCTGGCCGGGCCGCGGGCCGCCGGATTGAAGGTCACGCAGGATGGCCTGCTGCAGCGCCTGGAGCTGGCGGGCGACGGCGCCCAGCCGACGCTGCACATCACCGCCACACGCCCGGCGGCCAAGGCGCCGCCCGTGCTGAAGGGCGGCCTGGCCAAGGCAGCGGTCCAGCCCATCCCCGAGGCCTTTGCGAGCGCGGCGACCTGGTCGCTGGCGCTGCCCGCGCAATTGCCCAAGGAGGAGGACGTGCTGCTGGAACTGGATTTCGTCGGCGACATCGGCCGCCTGTTCTCGGGCGCGACGATGCTGGACGACTGGTACTACAACGGCCAGCGCTGGCAGATCGGCCTGCAGCAGTTCAAGCTCAAGCCGGGCCAGTCGCTGCAACTGAGCGTGTTGCCGCTGCGTGCCGATGCGCCGATCTACATCGACGCCGCCCACCGGCCCGCCTTCGCGGCCGGCCAGGCCCAGGTCGCCGAGCTGCGCGGCGCCCGCCTGCTGACGGTGCGCCGCGTGGCCATCGCACCTTGAGCTATTCGCATTCTGGATAGTTAAGACCAGATATTCGATTAGTACGGAATGCAGCCGGTCCGTAACTTACGGGCCGCGCGGACACAGACCGCTGCTCCCCGCTCCCTCTGGACCCTTGATGCACCTCCACGGCGAACTCGACCTCGCGCTGCCGCACGGCGCCACCCTCGGCGAAGGCCTGCTCTGGCAGGGCGGGCGCTGGTGGTGGACCGACATCGAGTCGTCGACGCTCCACGCGTGGCGGCCCGGCACCGCCGGGCCGCAGTCCTGCCGCCTGCCGGACCGGCTTGGCAGCTTCGCCCACACGCGCTCCGGCCGCGTGCTGCTCGGGCTGGCCAAGCGTGTGGCCATCATCAAGCTGGACGAGGAGCTCGGGCCGGGCCAGCTGCAGACACTGGCCCCGGTGGACCCCGCCGAGCCGCGCACGCGCGTCAACGACGGCCGCACCGACCGCAGCGGCAACTTCGTCTTCGGCACGCTGAACGAAGCGAAGGAGAAGCGGCCCATCGCCAGCTTCTACCAGTTCTCGATGCACCACGGCCTGCGCCGGCTGGCCCTGCCGGCGGTGGCCATCGCCAACAGCATCTGCTTCAGCCTGGATGGCCGCACGATGTACTTCTGCGACTCGATGACGCCGCGCATCCAGCAGTGCGACTACGACGCCGACACGGCCCAGGTCGCCCATGTGCGGCCTTTCACCGAACTGGATGTCGAGGGCGCCTGCCCCGACGGTTCGGTCATCGATGCCGAGGGCTGCCTGTGGAATGCGCAATGGGGCGGCGGCCGGGTGGCACGCTACGACCCCCAGGGCCGGCTCATGGCCGCCTTCAGCGCCCCGGCCGCCCACACCAGCTGCCCCGCCATTGGTGGCGAGGGCGGAGACCACCTGATGCTCACCACCGCCCGTGCAGACCTGGGCCGCGACGCGCTTGCCGCGCAGCCGCTGTCCGGCAGCCTGTTCGGGCTGCGCCTGCCCAAGGCGCTGGCTGTGCCTGACACCCTGTTTGAAGATTGAACCGAGACAAGGAGACGACCATGAAGATGCAACGACGCGCCCTCACCCTGGCCCTGCTGGCCCTGCCTTTCGCGGTGCAGGCCGCCGAACCGGTCAAGGTCGGCTTCCTCGTCAAGCAGGCCGAGGAGCCCTGGTTCCAGGACGAATGGAAGTTCGCCGAACAGGCCGCCAAGGAAAAGGGCTTCACCCTCGTCAAGATCGGCATCCCCAACGGCGAGAAGACGCTGGCCGCCATCGACAACCTGGCCGCGCAGAAGGCCGTCGGCTTCGTCATCTGCGCGCCCGACGTGAAGCTGGGCGTGGCCATCAACCGCGCCGCCAAGCGCAACAATCTCAAGGTCATGTCCGTCGACGACCAGCTCGTCGACGGCGCCGGCAAGCCCATCGCCGACATCCCGCATATGGGCATCTCGGGCTACGAGATCGGCAAGCAGGTCGGCGCCGGCCTGCTGGCCGAGATCAAGGCCCGCGGCTGGAAGCCCGACGAAGTCGGCATCCTGCGCGTCGCCTACGACCAGCTGCCCACCGGCCGTGAGCGCACGACGGGCGCCGTCGATGCGCTGAAGGCCGGCGGCATGCCCGCGGCCAACGTCGTCGACGCGCCGCAGGCCAAGACCGACACCGAGAGCGCCTTCAACGCCGCCAACATCGCATTCACGAAGAACGCCAAGTTCAAGAAGTGGGTCGCCTTCGGCCTGAACGACGAAGCCGCGCTGGGCGCCGTGCGCGCCGGCGAAGGCCGCGGCATCAAGGCCGACGCGATGCTGGCCATCGGCATCGGCGGCAGCCAGACGGCGCTCAACGAGTTCACGAAGCCGACGGCCACCGCCTTCTTCGGCACCGTGCTGATCAGCCCCAAGCGCCACGGCTACGAGACGGCCACCGCCGTCTACGAATGGGCCACCAAGGGCAAGGCGCCGGCACCGGTCACGCTGACCAGCGGCGTGCTGATGACGCGTGCCAACCAGGCCGAGATCCGCAAGCAGATGGGCCTGTAATGCTGCCCCCACGTTCGTTTCACTCACTGCCCCCCGAGGGGGCGCTTCAACGCCTCCGGGCGGCCGATCGGCGTTGAGATGTCTTCCCTGCAGTTCGACAACATCAGCAAGTTCTTCCCCGGCGTCAAGGCGCTGAACGGGGTGAGCTTCCAGGCGCACCCGGGCCAGGTCATGGGCCTGCTGGGCGAGAACGGCGCGGGCAAGAGCACGCTGCTGAAGATCCTGGGCGGCCAGTACAAGCCCGACGGCGGGCGGCTGGTCGTGGACGGCCAGGAGCGCCACTTCACGTCCGCGGGCGACGCCATCGCCGCCGGCGTGGCCATCATCCACCAGGAGCTGCAGTACGTGGCCGAGCTGACCGTGGCCGAGAACGTGCTGCTGGGCCGCCTGCCCACGCGCCTCGGCTTCGTGGACCACAAGGCCGCCCGCAAGATGGTGGCCGAGCAGCTGGCCTCCATCGGCGTCGAGCTGGACCCGGCCGCACGGCTGAGCGACCTGTCCATCGCGCAGCGCCAGATGGTGGAGATCTGCAAGGCCGTCATGCAGGACGCCAAGGTCATCGCCTTCGACGAGCCCACCAGCAGCCTGTCGCACCGCGAGACCGAGATCCTGTTCCGCCTCGTCAAGCGCCTGCGTTCCGAGGGCCGCACGCTGATCTACATCTCGCACCGCCTCGAAGAGCTCTACGAACTCTGCGACGCCTGCACCATCTTCCGCGACGGCCGCAAGATCGTCACGCACGACGTGATGGCCGACGTGCCGCGCGAGCGCCTGATCTCCGACATGGTCGGCCGCGAGCTGCAGGACATCTACGACTACCGCAGCCGCCAGCACGGCCCCATCCGGCTGGAGGCGAGAAACCTGCACGGCGATGAGCTGCGCGAGCCGCTGAGCTTCGCTGTGCGCGGCGGCGAGGTGCTGGGCTTCTTCGGCCTCGTCGGTGCCGGCCGCAGCGAGCTGATGCGCCTGCTCTACGGCGCCGACTCGCGCCGTGGCGGCGAGGTGATGCTGGACGGCCAGGCCGTCAACGCGGGCAGCCCCGCCGACGCGATTGCCGCCGGCATCGTGCTCTGCCCCGAGGATCGCAAGGAGCAGGGCATCTTGGCCCATTCGTCTGTCGCCGAGAACATCAACATCAGCTGCCGCCGTCACGGTCTGGCGGGTGGTGTCTTCCTGCGCCACGGCCAGGAGGCGCAGCGCGCCGACGACTTCATCAAGAAGCTGCGCATCAAGACGCCCCACCGCGAGCAGGAGATCCGCCTGCTGTCCGGCGGCAACCAGCAGAAGGTCATCCTGGCGCGCTGGCTGGCCGAGCCCGGCCTCAAGGTGCTCATCCTCGACGAGCCGACGCGCGGCATCGACGTGGGCGCCAAGAACGAGATCTACAAGATCATCCACGACGTGGCCGCTTCGGGCTGCTGCGTCATCGTCATCTCCAGCGAGCTGCCCGAGGTGCTGGGCATCTCCGACCGCCTCATCGTCATGCGCGACGGCCGCATCAGCGGCGAACTGGACCGCGCCGACGCCAGCGAGACCGCTGCTCTCGCGCTTGCACTGCCTGACGGAGCGCCCGCCGCGGCCGTCCACTGACCATGAACACGACCACCCAAACATCCGCCGCCGCGCCGAGCCTCGCCATGAACAACAAGTCCCGCGCCCTGCTCAAGGAGCACAGCATGACGCTGGGCTATGCCCTGCTGTTCGTCGTGCTGGCCCTGACGGTCGAGAACTTCTTCTCCGGCGCCAACATCGTCGGCCTGCTGCTGTCGGTCGCGCAGATCGGCATGGTGGCCTGCACGATGATGCTGTGCCTGGCCTCGCGCGACTTCGACCTCAGCGTCGGTTCCACCATCGCTTTCGCCGGCGTGCTCGGCGCCATGGTGCTGGAGCGCACCGGCAGCGTCGCCGCGGCCGTCGGCAGCGGGCTGCTGGCCGGCGCGCTGATCGGCGCGGGCAACGGCGTGCTGATCGCCTATCTGCGCGTCAATGCGCTGATCGCCACGCTGGCGACCATGCTGATGGTGCGCGGCCTGGCCTTCATCGCGTCGCAGGGGCAGGCCGTGGGCATCGCCGACGAGCGCTTCTTCGCCTTCGGCGACACCATCCTGCTGGGCCTGCCGCTGCCGATCTGGATGACGGGCGTCTGCTTCGTCATCTTCGGCGTGCTGCTCAACCACACGGTGTTCGGCCGCAACTCGCTGGCCATCGGCGGCAACCCCGAGGCCGCGCGCCTGGCGGGCGTGCGCGTCGAGCGGCTGCGCGTGTGGATCTTCCTGCTGCAGGGCGTCGTCGCGGCACTGGCCGGGCTGATCCTGTCGGCCCGCATCACCAGCGGCCAGCCCAATGCGGCCACCGGCTTCGAGCTGGACGTCATCTCCGCCTGCGTGCTGGGCGGCGTGTCGCTGGCCGGCGGCAAGGCGCGCATCTTCGGCGTCGTCATCGGCGTGCTCATCATGGGCACGGTCGAGAACGTCATGAACCTGCTCAACGTCGATGCGTTCTACCAGTACCTCGTGCGCGGCCTGATCCTGCTGGCCGCCGTGCTGCTGGACCAGCTGAAGACGCGCGGCGAACGTCGTTCCTGAAACCTGCAATGAGCTCCCGCCTGCAGGGCAAGGTGGCCCTCGTGACCGGTGCCACGCAGGGCATCGGCAAGGCCGTCGCGCGGCTGTTCGTCGCCGAGGGCGCCAGGGTCGTCATGAACGGCCTGGCCGCCGACGACGCGCTGGGCGCCGCACTCGTGCGGGAACTCGGCGAGGACAAGGCGATCTTCATCGCCGCCGACATCGCCGACGAGGCCGCCGTGCAGGCCATGGCCGCACGCGGTGCCGAGCGCTTCGGGCCGATCAACGTGCTCATCAACAACGCCGGCATGAACGTGTTCGCCGAGCCGCTGGCCATGAGCACTGCGCAATGGCAGCGTTGCCTCGCCGTCGACCTCGAAGGCGCGCTGCACTGCAGCCGCGCCGTGCTGCCGGGCATGCTGGCGGGCGGTGGCGGCAGCATCGTCAACCTGGCCTCGGTGCATGGCCACCGCGTGCTGCGCGACACCTTCCCGTACCCGGTCGCCAAGCACGCGCTGATCGGCATGACCAAGGCGCTGGGCATCCAGTACGCGGCGCACAACATCCGCGTCAACTCCATCTCGCCGGGCCTGATCCTGTCGGAGCGCGTCGTCGAATGGCTGGACAGCCTGACGCCCGAGCAGCGCCAGCACCAGGTCGACCTGCTGCCGCCCAAGCGCATCGGCGAGCCCATCGAGGTTGCCTACACTGCGCTGTTCCTGGCCAGCGACGAAGCCCGCTTCATCAATGCCACCGACATCCTCATCGACGGCGGCCGGGCCCAGCTTTATCACGACTAGCCCCACGCCTCTCCGCCCTTCATGACCGACCCGCGCTCGGATCGCTTCGTCCGCTCCCACCTGAAGACCCGCCAGCTGGTGCTGCTGGTGGAGCTGGGGCGGCACGGGTCCATCCTGCATGCGGCGCAGGCGGCCAACCTGACGCAGCCGGCCGCGTCCAAGCTGCTGGCCGACCTGGAGCATGCGCTGGGCGTGAAGCTGTTCGAGCGCCTGCCGCGCGGCGTGGCGCCGACCTGGTATGGCGAGGTCATGATCCGCCGCGCCGGCGCCGCGCTGGCCGAGCTGGACGCCGGCCACCAGGAGGTCATGGAGCTGCTGTCGGGTCTGTCGGGCCGCGTCGCCGTCGGGTCGGTGCTGACGCCGTCGGCCACGCTGCTGCCGGCGGCCGTCGTCGCGCTGAAGGCGCGCCAGCCGCGCGTGCACGTGGCCATCACGGTGGATACCAGCAAGCTGATGATCCAGCTGCTGCAGAACGGCGAGCTGGACCTCGTCATCGGCCGCGTGCTGGACAGCGAGTCCGCCGCCCAGCTCAGCTTCGAGCCGCTGATCGACGAACCGCACAGCCTCATCGTGCGCGCCGGCCACCCACTGGCCGGCCGCAGCGACCTCAGCCTGCAGGAGCTGTCGCGCCAGAACTGGATCCTGCCGCCCGGCGGCAGCATCCTGCGCGACCGGCTCACGGCGCTGTTCCTGAGCGCCGGCCTGGACCAGCCCCAGCAGGCCGTCGAGACGCTGTCGCTGCCCGTCATCACCAGCATGCTGATGCAGTCCGACATGGTCGTGGCCCTGCCCGAGGAGCTGGTGAAGACCTATCTCGACGCCGGCCTGCTGACGCTGCTGCGACTGGACCTGGGCCTGCGCATGGATGCCTACGGCATCGTCACGCGCCGCGGGCACCAGCTGCCGCCGGGCGCCGAGCTGATGCTCACCTGCCTGCGCGAGGAAGCTCAGAAGCGCGCCGGCTAACGCCGCTCGCGCACCAGCTTCAGCGCGTCGTCCAGCGCCGCCATCAGCTCGGTCGGCTCCAGCGGCTTGGTCAGGTAGCGGAAGTAGCCCGCCGCGAGGCTGGCGGCCGCGGCCTCGGGCATGGCGTTGGCGGTCAGCGCGATGACGGGGATGTGGGCCGTGCGCGGGTCCAGCTTCAACAGCGACTGCGCCTCGCGGCCCGTCATATGGGGCATGTTGTTGTCCATCAGGATGACGTCGGGCTGCTCGGCCTTGGCCATCTCCAGGCCGTCGCGGCCGTTGGTGGCCGACAGCAGTTTCACGTCGCTGCGGTTCAGCAGCAGCTCCTCGACGAGCTGGCGGCTGGCCGGGTTGTCCTCCACGTAGAGCACGGTGGCGGGCGCGTCGTCGGTGCGCGGCATCTCCGGCACGCCGGCGAGCTGGCCCCAGTCGGTGTCGGGCTGCGGTCGCGCCGCCACGTCGCTGGCCTGCAGGTCGACCCAGAAGGTGCTGCCCTCGCCCGGCCGGCTGTCCACGCCGATGCGCCCGCCCATCAGCTGCACCAGGCGCTGGGTGACGACCAGGCCGATGCCCGTGCCCTGCTCGGGCCCGCTCTCCTGGCCCAGGCGGTTGAAGGGCTGGAACAGCGCCTGCACCTGCGCCGGCGTCAGGCCGCGGCCCGTGTCCGTCACGTGGATGCGCGCCTGCACGCCATCCACGCGGCAACTCACCTCCACAGAGCCGTCGGGCCGGTTGTACTTGATCGCGTTGCTGATGAGGTTGAGCAGCACCTGCTTGAGCCGCATGCGGTCGGCCCAGACGGCCTGGTGGCAGCCGCCGTCGAAGTGCAGCGCGATGCCGCGCTGCGCGGCCGTCGTCGCCATCATCTGGCGGCACTCGGTCATCACCTCGTCCAGCAGCACCGGCTCCAGCGACAGCTCGACATGCCCGGCCTCGATGCGCGCGAGGTTGAGGATCTCGTTGATCAGCGTCAGCAGGTGCTTGCCGGCGGCGACGATGTGCTCGACGAACTCCTGCCGCCGCTCGGGCCTGGCGTTGGCGATATCGGTGCCCAGCAGCTGGCCGAAGCCGATGATGGCGTTCAGCGGCGTGCGCAGCTCGTGGCTCATGCTGGACAGGAACTCCGACTTGGCACGGTTGGCCTTCTCGGCGGCGTCGGTCGCCAGGCGCAGGTCCTCGTTGGACGACTGCAGCTGTGCGGTGCGTTCGAGCACCCGCGCCTCCAGCTCTTCGTTGAGCCGCAGCACCTCCTGCGTGCGGCGTTCGATCTCGGCCAGCATGCCGTTGAACGACTCGGCCAGCGCACCCACTTCGTCATCCGTGGCCGAGGGTGCGCGGCGCGAATAGTCCTGGCGCTGCATGACGTCGCGGGCCACGTCGTTGATGGCCAGGATGGGTTGCACGACGGCGCGCTGCAGGCGGCTCGACAGCAGCAGCGCCACGCCCAGCGCGGCCAGCGCGACGACGACGGCGATGCCGACGTAGGTCAGCACCCGGTCCACCAGCGCGTACTCGGCGCGCAGGTGCACCGTGCCGATGACGCGCCCGTCCTGGCGCAGGGCCTGGACGACGATGAGGTCGCCGTCGCTGCGGCGCACGCCGGGGGCCTCGGCCCGCGGCGGCAGCGTGGCGTCGCTGCCCGGCGCGGCATAGGCCGCGAAGCGGTCGCCGTCGGCGCCGTACACCGCCGCGGCCTTCACCTTGGGTTGCAGGCGCAGCAGCGCCAGGTTCTCGCTGGCGACACGGTGGTCGTCGAACTCCAGCGCCGGCGCCGTCGACCGGCCCAGCAGTTCGGCCTGGGCCTTGAGGTCGGCCACCCAGCCCTCGTGGTAGGCATGCAGGTCGTAGGCCACCATGGCGCCGAGCGCGACAAGCAGGGCCACCAGCGACGTCAGCATCGTGACGCCAAGCAGCCTGCGTTGAAGCGATCGCGTGAACATTTATGGCCTGCCCCCTTCGACACGACGCGCCACGCCGAGCAGGCGCACGCTGATCTTGAGCCCGCTCTGGGTTGCCAGGGGTAACTGGATGTCGAAGCGCACCTTGTCGTCGATAACCACGAAGTTGATGATGCCCGTTGCACCGCCAGGGTCAAGCTCCGTGACGGTCAGCACCGGCCGGCCCTGCACCTGGGCCAGCAGTTCGGCCGCATGGGCCGACATGGCGCGCGACACGAAGAGGACGTGCAGCCCGTCCGGCGCCTCGCCGCGCTGCAGCCGCCTCACCTCCACCGTGCGGCCGGCCACGGAGGCTGCGGCGGCCGTGCGACGGAATTCCTCGACGACCGCGGTGCTAGCCAGCACGCCGATGCGCAGGGGCTCGCTGGCCGGCCCCAGGGCCTGGGGAGGCCAGTCGACGTAGTTGCCGAACTTGCAGACGAAGGCGGCCTTGACCTGGTACTCGACGATGCTTTCGTCTCCCGCGCCCCATGCGGCCAAGGTGGTGAACCACACCGCAAGCGGCAGCAGGAGGCGGGCGGCGACAACCACGGTCTTCAGAAGCGCGAGCGTGCGTGGATGAAGACGCCACGCCCGAACTCAGACCGCGTCGCGACCTTCGAGAACTCGCCATGGCCGCGGTCGAAGAGGTTCTGTGCGGTCAGCGTCAGCTCGGTGCCGGCGCCGACGCGGGCGCCCAGGCGCAGGTCCACGGCCGTGTAGGCCGGCACGTCGCCGAAGACGGGGCGGTCCGGGATGGTCAGCCGCGACACATGGCGCAGCAGCAGGTCGAGCTCCGCATCCCGGGGCAGGTTGAGCGCCGCGCGCAGCTGCAGCTGGCGCCGCGGCATATTGCCTTCGGTCGTGTCGACCGTGAACGCGGTGTCGATGACGCCCGGATGCAGCTGCAGCCGCGGCCACAGCCGCGTGAAGCCGGCGTGCAGGCGCAGTGCCGTCGTCGCCTGCAGGCTGGCCCAGGTCTCGATGCCATCCAGCTTGCCCCGCATGCCGTTGCCGAAGAAGGCATAGGTGCGGCTGGCGGCGAGATTCTGCGTGCGCAGGCGGTCGTACTCCGCGCGGAAGGCGGTGGCGGACAGCGTCAGCGTGTCCAGCGGCTGGCCGCGATAGCCGAGCTCGGCGACATTGGCGGTCTCGGCCTGGAGGTCGGGGCCGCCGGCGAGCCGGAACGGCGGCTGGACGGGCACATAGGTGTCGCGGTCCAGCCGCGAGGGCGCGCGCACGGTGCGGGCGAGCGAGCCCCACCACAGGTGCCGGGGCGAGGGCTTCCAGGCCAGGCGCAGGTTGGGCAGGAACTCGGCGCCCGTGTAGTCGTTGCGTTCGACGCGCGCGCCCAGCGTCAGCTGCAGCCCCGGTGCCAGCGTGATCTCGTCCTGCGCGAACAGGCTGGCCCAGGCCTGGTTGACATGCGCCGGCAGGAAGCCGAAGTCCGGCGTGTTGTTGGAGATGCGGTCCTGCGAGCGCCGGTAGCTCGCGCCGAGCGCCAGCTGATGCTCGGGCAGCGGTCGCCGCGTGTACTGGACCTCCAGATCGGCAATCTGCAGCGTCTCGTCGAACGTCGGCGGCACCTGGCGCACCGTGCGGTCGAAGTAGGCCTGCACGCTCAAGGTGCCTTCGTTCAGCGGTCGCTCCCAGCGCGCCAGCAGGTTGGCACCCGACAGCGAGATGGCGCCGAGCTTGAATTGGGAGCCGGTCACCGCGATGGTGCCCGGCAGCGGCTGGCCATGCCGGCCGCGGTAGGCGTTGCCGAGCAGGGTCACGCGGTCGCCGTTGCCGCCCCAGTCGGCGCGAAACCCCGCATGCGTCATGTGGCCGGCATCGTCGATCGGCGTGCCGGCGGCGGTTTCGGTGCGGCGCTGCTCCGTGTGCTTCAGGTGCACGCGCAGGCCACCGCCGCCCGGCAGGGCCAGCGCGTGGCCCAGTGTCGCGAGCCGCTCGCGGTTGCCGGTGCCGGCGGACACCAGCGTGCCCGGCGTCTGCGCGGCGCTGCGCGTGATGACGTTGACGACGCCATTGACCGCATTGACGCCCCACAGCGTGCTGCCCGGTCCGCTGACGACCTCGATGCGCTCGATGTTCTCCATCGGCAGGTCCTGCACGTCCCAGAACACGCCGCCGAACAGCGGCGTGTAGACCGAGCGGCCGTCGATCAGCACGAGCAGCTTGTTGGCCTGCTGGCCGCCGAAGCCGCGCGCGTTGATCGCGTATTCGTTGCCGGTGATGCGGGCGACCTGCAGGTTGGGCGCCAGCCTCAGCGCTTCCGGCAGGCGGGTGGCGCCGCTGCGGCGGATGTCGTCGGCCGTGATGACGAAAACCGAGGCCGGTGCGTCGGCCAGGCGCTGCTCGCGCTTGGCGGTCGACGTGATGACCACATTGCCCAGCTCTTCCAGGCTCAGGTTGACGAAACCCACCTGCGCCATGGCGGGGCCGGTGGCCAGCAGGGCTGGCAAGGCTGCGACCGCAATGCGGCCCGGCGACACAACCATCGAGGCTCCCGGCGGCTAACTCTGGTCGTCTGACGATAGCGTGCCCAACGGGTGGAGGCAACGCGCCGTGGCGTTAGATCCTGCACGGAAAAACCCACCCCGGCGCGGCGCCGGCCCGCGCCGTGGCTCAGTGCGCCAGGGCAGGGGTGGCGTTGCGGCGCAGCAGCCACAGCAGCGCGCCCGACGCCAGCGTCGTGACGATGAGCACGTTGCCGACCCAGGGGAAATGTTCGATGCGGCCGTCTGCGCCGACCTGCACGATGTGGCCCGACACCAGCGCGGCCAGGCCACCGGCCAGCTGCTGCAGCGCCGCGTTGATGGCCGTGAACGCGCCACGCTGCGCGGGCGCCGGGATGCCGGCGACGATGGCCTGCCAGGGCACCATGCGCGAGAAGATGCCGGCGAACATGACGACGTTGATGACGATCAGCGTCGTCAGCGACGAGGGCCCCAGCCGCGTGTACAGGGCCACCATCGCGATCGTGATCGCGCTGCCCGTGAAGAACACCGGCAGCGGGCCGAAGCGGTCGGTCAGCCGGCCCACCGTCGGCGCGACGAACATCGTGCTGATGCCGGTGACGAGATAGACGATGGGAAGGTGCTCAAGGTCGATGCCGACGTTGTGCACCGAGAAGGCGCTGGCGAAGGGCATGATCATGAAGCCGCCTGTCGTCAGCAGCGCCGTGATGAGGAAGGCATGCAGGTGGCGCTTCACGGCCACCGTGTGCCACAGGTGGGCGAAGGCGCCGCGGTCGTTCTGCAGCTTCAGGTGGGCGTCCACCGGCTTCATCTGCCAGGCGATCAGCAGGCCGCCGACGGCGCCGAACACCGCCAGCGCGATGAAGGGGGCGTGCCAGTCCCAGTGGTTTGCGAGGTAGAGGCCGAAGGGCAGGCCCAGCACCTGGCTGGCCGCGAAGCCGCCCTGCAGCAGGCCCATCACGCGGCCACGCAGCGCGGGCTCGAAGAGGTCGGCCGCGATGGCCATGACGATGGAGCCGATGACACCGCCGAACAGCCCCGTCACGATGCGCGCCGCCAGCAGCGAGTGGAAGCTCGTCGCCAGGCCGCACCACAGCGTGCCGAGCAGGAAGCCCGAGTAGAAGAACAGCAGCAGCTTCTTGCGGTCGAAGCGGTCGGCGAAGCCGGCCGTCAGGATGCCGGACGCGCCGGCGCTGAAGGCATAGGCCGACACGACGAGGCCGAACTGCTGCGCCGTCATCGGCATGGCCGGCATGATCATCGCGCCCAACGGCGACATGATCATGAAGTCCAGGATGACCGCGAACTGCAGCAGCGTCAGCACCGCGGTGGCGAAGCGCTGGTAGGGCGTGAAGGCGGGGCGGGAGTCAGGCATCGCGCCAGTGTCCGCGAGGCACCGCACGAACATGGCAGCAGGGCGTAAAGCGAAGTAAAGGGCCGGGGCGCCGTCCTACGTGGCGTTGCGCCGGCAACTCACAGGGCAGGCGAGGGGCCCGGTCCACAGTGGCCACATCCCCTTCGTCCGAAAGAACATCATGTCAGCAACGGATTGCCCGCCCAGGCCCGCCGTGAGCCCATCGGCCACCGCCGAGATCCTGATCTGCATCGTCGGCACCGGCGAAGCGCTGGAGCGTCACCGGGAGGCGCTGGGCGTGCTGGCCCGCAGCGACATCAGCCGCATCGACTGGCGGCTGGACGACGATTTCGGCGAGCCGCCGCCGGCCGCCGACTGGGCCGACGGCCTCGTCGTGCTGAACTCCGACGTCTGGGCGGCCCCGACGGGCTGCGCACGCCTGCAGGCCCTGCTGAAGATGGCCTGGCGCTGCGGCCGCACGGTGGCACTGTGCGGTGACGCCGTGAATTCCCTGGGCACGCTGGGCTTCCCGACCGATGTGCCGGCAGAGGCCGAGGGGCTGTTCCTGTGCCCGGAGGGGCCTTGCCGTGAAACCCTGGCCGAGTTCCTGGATGCGGTGCACGACCAACCCCACAAGCGCCGTTGACCCGGACTGGAAGCGACGCCGCCTCACGGGCGGCTTTCTTTCGCCGTCGACAGTCAACCGCGGTTGTCGTTCCTGGCTGCGGGCTTGGCCACCGGCTTCGCCGGTGCGTCCCTCGGAGCCAGGCTGCAATCCACGGGCGGCAGATCTTCGCCGGGATCGACAAAGGCCAGCAGCGCGGCCGGTGGCGACAGCGAGCCCAGCGCCAGCGCCGCGATGGCGCGGCCGCCCAGGCGCTTGCCTTCGAGGGCCACGCGCGGGTCGGCCAGCGTGCCCTGCACGCGCACCGGCGCGCGCAGCGTCAGCGGCGAGAAGTCCTTGGGCTTGGCGACGACGCGCAGGTCCAGGCTCTCGTCCTTCAGGCTGACGCGGCCGTCCAGGTCGATGCGGCTGTCGCGGTTGTCCATGAGGGCCGTGCGCGGGCGCAGCACGCCGGCGGCAAAGCGGCCGTCCAGCCGGGCGCAGTTCAGCGGCAGGTTCTTGTCGCCGCGCAGCAGCAGGCCCAGGCCCTGCGCGATGTCCAGGCCGACCGCTTCGGTCAGCAGGTGGGAGACGCTGCCGTTCTCCAGCCGCAGCTGCACCGGCCCGTTCAGGCTGCCGAGCAGCTCGGCCGTGCTGCGACCCGTGCCCTGCACGTCCACGCGTGCCTTCATGCGGCCGGTCACCGGATGGCCGGTCAGCAGCTTCACGTCGGGCTTGAACCAGCGCTCGATGGCCATGTCGCTGGCGTCCAGGCTGGCCAGCCACTGCGGCGGCGCGGGCCGCGTGTCCAGCTTGGCGGACCCGGTGATCTCGCCGCCCGCGACGCCGGCATTCAGGTGGCTCAGCGCCAGCACGCCGTCCTCCAGCACCAGGCTGCCGTTGACCGGCTTCAGCGGTTCGAGGTTGGCGGTACCGAGGTCGAGCTCGTTCAGCGCGACAGCGACGCGCGCGTCCATCGCCTTCAGCGACGGCAGGTCGAAGGCCTTGTCGGGCAGCACGCGACCGGGGCGGCTGGGCGGCTTGTCGGCACCGACGGCCGGGCCCAGGTCGGCCAGGCGCAGCGGACCGCCGCGCAGCAGGCCGCTGAGCTGCGGCCGCGCCGGCCGCGTGTCGAAGGCGAAGTCGCCGCCGAGCCGGCTCTTGCCGATGCGGGCCTTGGCATCGCCGAGCTGCCAGACGCCCGACGCATGCTGCAGCCGGCCGGCGAGGTCGAAGTCGGGCGTGTTGGGCAGCGTGACGCCGAAGGGCTTGCCCACGGCCGCCAGCGAGCTGCCGCGCACCTGCAGCTGGCCGTCCAGTGCGCGCGCGTCCAGCAGCGAGGCGGCTGTGCCGGCGAAGTTCAGGTGCTGAGGTCCCTGGCTGAGGTCGACCTTCAGCTGCACGGGCGGCGCGCCCGCCTGCGGCGACGACAGCAGCGCCAGGCCGGCGCTGGCCTGCGCCTGCAGCGCCAGTTGCTGGCCGCGCAGCCTGCCCCTGAGCTCGGCCTTCCAGTGACCGTCGGCTTCGGTCGCGAAGCGGCCTTCGCCCTGCAGCTGCAGCGGCGCGTCGTCCAGCTTGGCCGTGCCGTTGTGGATGATGAGCTGGTCGATCTGCGGCAGCGGCGTCGGCTCGTGTTTCGCCCCCTTGGGCTGCAGCGGCCAGGGCGTGCGGCCCTGCGCATCGCGCTGCCAGTCCAGCGCGAGGCCGTCGGCCTGCACCAGCCGCAGCCGCAGCGGCGCGCCGTGGCGCCAGTCCCAGATGTCGCGCCAGTGCCAGGCCAGCGTCACGCCGCGGGCTTCGGCCAGGGCTTCGCCGCCGGTGCCGGCCACGCGCAGCTGCGGCGACTCCAGCTGCGGCTTCCACAGCAGGTGGACGCGCGTGTCCGGGTCGACCTTCAGGCCGAAGTCCGTGCGTTCGGCCAGCCGCGGCGCGAGGCCGGGCCAGCCGGCGCGGTCCAGCGCGACGACGGTAGCCACGCCCGCGACGACCAGCACTGCGGCGATGACGGGGACGGTCTTCTTCATGGCCCCATGCTGGACAGCGCTCGCGCCGGCAGCGGTGGGACGGCAGCGCCGGTGGCTGTAGGACTTGACCGGCCGTGGCGGCCTGTCGGCGTGGTCCCACGGCCCGTCGGCGCCCGCGCCGAAAGGCAGGCGCCGCCATGGCGACCAAATTGGAAATACCGGCCCTTTGCGGCCTTGGCCCTTTTCTTCCTTTTGAAAGGATGACCGATGAAGCAGCACCTCTCCCTTCTGGCCGCGCTCGCCGCCGCCGCGGCGCTGACCGCCTGCGGCAGGGCGCAGGATGACGAGCTCGCCGCCGCGCCGCGCCAGGACAACAGCACCGTCGCGGACGCCGAGATGTCGGCCTCGCAGGCCGCCGACAAGACCGCCCAGCTGACGGGCGACATGACCATCACCGCCAAGGTCAGCGCCGCACTGGTGGCCGACGACCAGCTCAAGGCCACGCAGATCAACGTCGACACGCGCGCCGGCCAGGTCACGCTGACCGGCGAGGCGCCCGATGCGAAGTCGCGCGAACGCGCCACCACGCTGGCGGCCGCCGTGGACGGCGTGAAGCAGGTCAACAACCAGCTGGCGCTCAGCCCGAGGAACGGCTGAGCCCTGCCCACGCACACGAGGCGCCCGCGGGGCGCCTCTTTTCTGGGTGATTTCCCGACCGTCTGGTCGATTTATCGCCGATACGATGGGGCAGCCTGCTTCCCGTGCCGCCCATGGACCTCACCATCGCCGCCATCCTCGGCCTCGACGGCCTGACCAACGGCGCCATCTACGCCCTCGTGGCGCTGGCCCTGGTTCTCGTCTTCTCGGTCACCCGCATCATCTTCATCCCGCAGGGCGAGTTCGTCGCCTTCGGTGCGCTGACGCTGGCGTCGCTGCAGATGGGCAAGGTGCCGGGCACCGTGTGGCTGCTGCTGCTGCTGGCCGTGGCCGCCGCGGTGCTGGACCTGGTGCAGGCCCTGCGTGAGCGCTGGCGCGCGTCGCGCCTCTTCTTCAGCCTGCTGCAGACGCTGAGCTTCCCCTGCGTCGTCGCCCCGCTGGCACCGAGCTTCGTCCAGCAGCAGCATTCGCTGGTCGTGCAGGTGGGAGTCACGTTGGCCATCGTCACCTGCACGGGACCGCTGCTGTACCGACTCGCCTACCGCGCGCTGTCGGGCGCCAGCGTGCTGACGCTGCTCATCGTGTCCGTCGGCGTGCACTTCGCGCTGACAGGCATCGGCCTCGTCTTCTTCGGCGCCGAGGGCTATCGCACGCCGGCCTTCTGGGAGGCCCGCTTCGACGCCGGGCCGCTGAGCTTCACGGGCCAGACGCTGATCATCTTCGGCGCGTCCGCCGCCCTCATCGTCGCGCTGTTCGTCTTCTTCGAGCGCACGCTGACGGGCAAGGCGCTGCGCGCCACGTCGGTCAACCGCACCGGCGCGCGGCTGATGGGCATCTCGGGCGACGCGGCTGGCAGCATGAGCTTCACGATGGCCGCCTTCATCGGCGCGCTGTCGGGCCTGCTGATCTCGCCATCGACGACGATCTATTACGACACCGGCTTCCTGATTGGCCTGAAGGGCTTCGTCGCCGCGGTGTTCGGGGGTCTTGGCAGCTTCCCGATGGCCCTGGCCGGCGCCCTCGGTGTCGGGCTGGTCGAGAGCTTCGGCTCGTTCTGGGCCAGCGCCTTCAAGGAGGTCATCGTGTTCACGGTGATCCTGCCGGTGCTGCTTTGGCGGTCGTTCGTTGACCCGCATCACGAGGAGCACTGAGGTGATGCGCTCCCGTCTCGCGGTCGTCGCCGCCGTCGTTGTGTTCGTGCTGCCTTTCGCGCCGCTGCCCGACTTCTGGATCACCCAGCTCAACTACATCGGCCTGTTCTCCCTCGTCGTGCTCGGCCTCGTGCTGCTGACCGGTGTGGGTGGGCTGACGTCCTTCGGCCAGGCCGCCTTTGCCGGCGTCGGCGCCTATGCGACGGGTTACCTCACGACGGTGCTGGGCCTGTCGCCATGGCTGGGCCTGGTTGCGGGTCTTGCCGCCACGCTGGCGCTCGCCCTCGTCATCGGCGCGCTGACGCTGCGCATGTCCGGCCACTACCTGCCGCTGGCCACCATCTGCTGGTGCCTGGCGCTGTACTACCTGGTCGGCAACCTCGAGGCGCTTGGCAAGTACGATGGGCTGCTGGGCCTGCCGGCCGTCACGCTGGGCGACTTCAGCTTCCAGAGCGAGCGGCGCATCTACTGGCTGATCTGGGGCGCGGCGCTGCTGGCGGCCGTGGGCATCACGCGGCTGCTGGACTCGCGGCCCGGCCGCGTCATGCGCGCCCTCAACACCCACCGCGGCGGCGGCTCGACGATGCCCGAGGCCATGGGCGCTTCGACCTTCCGCCACAAGCTGGTGATGTTCGTCGTCGCCGCGCTGCTGGCTTCGGTGTCGGGCTGGCTCTACGCCCACATGCAGCGCAGCGTGAACCCCTCGCCCTTCGGCATCAAGTTCGGCATCGAATACCTCTTCATGGCCGTGCTCGGCGGCATCGCCACGGTGGGCGGTGCGTTCACCGGCGCGGCGCTGGTCAAGCTCGCGGAAGACCAGCTCAAGGTCTGGCTGCCGCTGGTGTTCGGTGGCTCGGGCAACTACGAAATCATCGTGTTCGGCGTCGTGCTGGTGCTGGTGTTGCGCTTTGCGCCGGATGGGTTGTGGCCCTTGATCTCACATGCCATCGCGCGATGGCTGCCGGCGCGCGGCGCGCGGGCGGTGGACGAGGCCGCGCCGGCCCTGAGTTCACGCAGCCACCCCGAGCGCGGCGCGCCGCTGCTGGACGTGCGCGCCATCCGCAAGACCTTCGGCGGCCTCGTCGCCGTCAACGACATCAGCTTCGCCATCCGCGCCGGCGACATCGTCGGCCTCATCGGCCCGAACGGCGCCGGCAAGAGCACGACCTTCAACCTCGTCTCCGGCGTGCTGCCGCTGACCGCCGGCGAGGTCGAGCTTGGGCAACAGCGCATCGATGGCCGCGAGGCTCGCGACATCGCCCGCGCGGGCCTCTCCCGCACCTTCCAGCACGTCAAGCTGGTGCCCGACATGACGGTGCTGGAGAACGTCGCGCTGGGCACCTATCTGCGCACCAAGACCGGCACCGTCCGCGCGATGCTGGGCCTGAACGCCGCCGAGGAGGCCCAGGCCCGTGCCGAGGCACTGCGCCAGCTGCGCCGCATCGGCCTGGCCGAACATGGGCATGAGCTGGCCGGCAACCTGGCGCTGGGGCCGCAACGCCTTGTCGAGATCGCCCGCGCGCTGGCCAGCGACCCGTCGCTGCTGTTGCTGGACGAACCCGCCGCCGGCCTGCGCCACAAGGAGAAGGCGGCGCTCGCCGACGTGCTGAAGCAGCTGAAGGCCGAGGGCCTGTCGCTGCTGCTCGTCGAGCACGACATGGACTTCGTCATGAAGCTCACCGACCGCATCGTCGTCATGGAGTTCGGCCGCTGGCTGATGGAGGGTACGCCGGCCGAAGTGCAGGCCAGCCCGGCGGTGCGCGCGGCCTATCTGGGGGCGGACGAATGAGCGCGCCTTTGTTGGAGGTGCGAGACCTGCACGCCGGCTATGGCCGCGCCGAGGTGCTGCATGGGTTGAGCTTCACGGCCGCCGAGAAGAGCGTCGTCACCGTCATCGGCCCCAACGGCGCCGGCAAGTCCACGCTGCTCGGCGCGCTGATGGGCCTGATCCCGTCGCGCAGTTCGGCGCTGCGGTTTGCTGGCGAAGACATCGCCCGCATGACGCTCGAAGAACGCGTCATGGCCGGCCTGGCCCTCGTGCCCGAGAAGCGCGAGCTGTTCGGCAGCATGACCGTCGAGGACAACCTGCTGCTGGGCGGCTGGCGGCCACGCAAGCTCGGCGACAGGCGCTGGCGAGACGGGCTGGACAGCGTCTACACGCGCTTCCCGAGGCTGAAGGAGCGCCGCCTGCAGCAGGCCGGCACGCTGTCCGGCGGCGAGCGCCAGATGCTGGCGCTCGGCCGTGCGCTGATGGGAAGACCGAAGCTGCTGATGCTGGACGAACCCAGCCTGGGCCTGGCCCCGCTGATCGTCCGCGAGATCTTTGCCATCGTCGACGACCTGCGCACCAGCGGCGTCGGCATCCTGCTCGTCGAGCAGAACGCCCGCGCCGCGCTGCGCGTGGCGGACCACGGCCATGTGCTGGAGACGGGCGAGTTCGGGTTGAGCGGGGCGGCCGATCAACTGGCGGCGGACCCGCGGGTCATCGAGACCTACCTGGGCGCGGGCCGCAAGGGCTAGCGGCTACACATCGTCGGTTTCTGAGCACGTCAGCTTTGGGCCGGCCGCCGGCCTTCACTGCGCCACGTACCCCCCATCCACCGCCAGCGACTGCCCGGTGAGGTAGCGCGCCTTGTCGCTGGCCAGGAAGACGATGGTCTGCGCGATCTCTTCCACGGTGCCGGCGCGCCGCGCGGGCAGGCCGGCGAGGACGGCCTTCTTCACGTCGCTGTCCTTGCCGAGAAAGCGGTTCAGCATGTCGGTCTCGATGGGGCCGGGCGCCACGGCGTTGACGCGCACGCCGCCAGCGGCGCCTTCGAGTGCGGCGCTCTTGGTGAGGCCTTCCACGGCATGTTTGCTGGCCGCGTAGACGGCGCCGCCGGCAAAGCCCACCAGCCCGGCAATCGACGACAGGTTGACGATGGCGCCGCTGCCCTGGGCCAGCATCGCGCGCAGCTGGTGCTTCAGCGCAAACACCATGCCGCGCACATTGGTGTCGAAGATGGCGTCGACGTTGTCGGCGCTCTCCTCGGTCAGCGGGCCGGGCCGGCCTTCGGTGCCGGCGTTGTTGACGGCCACGTCCAGCCGGCCGAAGCGCTCCACCGTCTGCTCGACGAGGGAGCGCAGCTCGGCCTCGTGGCGCACGTCGGCGCGGATGTAGGCGGCGCTCACGCCGAGGGCCTGCAGCTCGGTCGCCAGGGCCTGGCCTTCGATGTCGCGGCGGCCGCTGACGACGACGGTGGCGCCTTCCTTGGCGAAGGCGAGGGCGGTGGCGCGGCCGATGCCGGTCAGGGCGCCGGTGACGAGGACAACTTGTGCGGTCATGCAAGAACTCCGAAAGAACTGGGACGCCGCACTGTCATTCGGCGCGGCCCCGGCGTGAAGCCGTCCCTGCCGCCTAACATTCATTCCAATCGGGAATAACAGGGGTGCGGATGGATCGCTTGCAGGCCATGCAGACGCTGGTGCGCGTCGTGGAGATGGGCAGCTTTTCGGCGGCGGCGCGCGAGCTGGGCAGCACGCAGAGCGCGGTCAGCAAGCAGGTGGCGTCGCTGGAGCGGCAGCTGGGCGCCGACCTGCTGGTGCGCAGCACGCGCCTGCTGAAGCTGACGGACGCCGGCGCCCGCTATGTGGAGCAGGCACGCCGGCTGGTGGCGGAGGTGGCCGAGGCCGAGAGCGAGTTGCGCGAAGGCGAGCACCGGCTGCAGGGCGTGCTGCGCGTGGCCTGCTCCGTGTGCTTTGGCCGGCTGAAGCTGATGCCGCTGGTGCAGGACTTCCTGGCCCGGCACCCCGGCCTGAAGCTGGACCTGCGGCTCAACGACGGCTTCATCGACCTCATCGAGCAGGGCATCGACGTGTCGCTGCGCATCGGCGAGCTGCCGGACTCCAGCCTCGTGTCGCGCCGCATCGCGTCGATGCGGCGCGGCATCTATACGTCGCGCAGCTATGTCGAGCGGCACGGCGCGCCGTCGGAGCCGGCCGACCTGGCCCTGCACAACTGCCTGGTCTACAGCGAACTGCAGACGCGCGACACGTGGACGCTGGAGCGCGAGGACGGCGGTGGCGGCCCGGTCGCGATGCAGGTGGGCGGCAACCTGCAGACCAACAGCGGCGAGGCCATCCGCGAGGCGGTGGCGGCAGGCATGGGCCTGTCGTTCGCGCCGGACTGGCTGTTCGAGCGCGAGGTGGCGGCGGGCAGCGTCGTGCGCGTGCTGCCGGGCTGGGCCAGCCCCGTCGCGCCCATCCAGCTCGTCAGCCCGCCGCAGCGGCGCGCGTCGGCCAAGGTGAGGGCGTTTGGCGACCATCTCGCCGCGGGGCTGGGCGCGGACCGGGATGTGAACCGGCGTTAGGGTGTGGCCCTACGCCACACGAGCAGCAGGTTGTTGGCCGGCATCGCGATGCGCTCGCGCAGCGTGAGGCCGGCCGCCGCCGCCTCGGCCGCGACATCGCCGAGCCGGCGGATGCCCCAGTCGGCGTTGCGTGCGCGCAGGTCGGCATCAAAGGCCGCGTTGCTGGGCGCGGTGGGCACGTCGTCCTCGACGTAGGGGCCGTAGGTGATCAGCAGCCCCTGCGGCGTCAGATGCCGCGCGGCGCCCTGCATCAGGCCGGCGGTGCAGGCCCAGGGCGCGATGTGGATCATGTTGGCGCAGTAGATGGCGTCGACCCGTGGCACGGGCCAATGGCTGGTGAGCACGTCCAGCGTGACCGGCGCGCGCACGCGGTGCAGGCCGGCGCACCAGGCGGCGATGGACGGCAGCGCGGTCGCGTCGTGGTCGCTCGGCTGCCACTGCCAGCCGGGCAGGCCTTCACTGAGGAAGGCGGCATGCTGGCCGGTGCCGCTGGCAATCTCCAACATCGAGCCTGTGGCCGGCAGCAGGCGCCGCAGCTCGGCCAGGATGGGCGGGCCGTTGCGTTCGGCGGCGGGGCTGTGGCGGCGGGCGTTCATGGCGGGGCATTGTCAGCCGCGGAAAGAATGACTTGCGGCCAACACCGTTTCTCTGCGACCGGCGGCTGGGCACAGTCGGCCCATCGCTTTCCAGGAGACCGCTATGACCCTCAAGCTGTACCGCCACGCCCTCTCGGGCCATGCCCATCGCGCCGAACTCGCGCTGTCGCTGCTGGGCCTGCCGCACGAACTCGTCGACGTGGACCTCGCGGCCCGCGCGCACAAGACGCCCGAGTTCCTCGCCCGCCATCCCTTCGGCCAGCTGCCGCTGCTGGAGGACGATGGCCATTTCGTCTGGGACAGCACGGCCATCCTCGTCTACCTGGCGACCAAGCACGACCCCGCCGGCCGCTGGCTGCCGACTGACGCCGCCGGCCGCGCGGCCGTGCAGGCCTGGCTGTCCGTGGCCTCGGGCCCGATCGCCTTCGGCCCGGCGGCGGCGCGGCTGGTCACGGTGTTCGGCGCGCGCTTCGATGCCGACGAGGTCATCGCCCGCGCCCACGCCTTGTTCAAGGTCATGGAGGGCGAGTTGACGCGCCGGGCCTTCCTCATCGGCGAGCACGCCACGCTGGCCGACATCGCCGGCTACAGCTACATCGCCAATGCGCCCGAAGGCAATGTCGATCTCTCGCCCTATCCCGCGCTGCGCGCGTGGCTGTCGCGCATCGAGGCGCTGCCGGGCTTCGTGCCGTTCAAGACCACGCCGGCCGGCCTGCGCGCCGCGGCCTGAGGTATCGCCATGGACCGCCCCTTCCACCCCGGCGAGATCGCCGTGCAGGCTCGCCTCGGCGTCGCCGAGCGCATGCATGAGGTCGGCACGCGCGTCGTGCGCGAACGCATGCCGGAGCAGCATCAGCGTTTCTTCGAGCAGCTGCCCTTCATGCTGGCCGGCAGCGTGGACGCCGGCGGCCGGCCCTGGGCCACGGTGCTGGTGGGCAAGCCCGGCTTCGTGCAGGCGCCGGACGACGCGCACCTGGTCTTTGACACCGTGCCCATCGCGGGCGACCCGGCCGCGGCCGGCTTGACGGTCGGTGCGCCGCTGGGCCTGCTGGGCATCGAGCTGCACACGCGGCGACGCAACCGCGTCAACGGCGAATTGCTCGTCGCCGGGCCGGAGGGATTGCGCCTGCAGGTGCGGCAGTCGGTGGGCAACTGCCCGCAATACATCCAGGGCCGCGAGTACACCTGGGTGCGCGACGCGGGGGACACGCGACCGCGCGCCGTCGAGCGCATCGCGCAGCTGGACGGCGACGCGGCCTGGCTGATCGCGGCCGCCGACACGCTGTTCGTCGCGACGCATGCGAGCGCTGCCGGCGCCGACGTGTCCCACCGTGGCGGCCCCGCGGGCTTCGTCGTGCAGCAGGACGGGCACACGCTGCTGGTGCCCGACTATTCCGGCAACCGCATGTTCATGACGCTGGGCAATCTGCAGGTCGACGGCCGCGCGGGCCTGCTCTTCATCGACTTCGAGCGCGGCGACCTGCTGACGCTGACGGGCCGCGCCGAGATCGTCTGGAGCGGGCCGGAGGTCGATGCGCTGCACGGTGCCGAGCGCGCCTGGCGCTTCCGTCTCGACGAGGGCCGGTGGCTGCGCGACGCGCTACCGCTGCGCTGGAACTTCCGGGACTGGGCGCCGCAGAACGCTCGGCTTCTCACTCGTTCAGCGCCGCCGGCAGCTCCTGCAGCAGGGGCATCAACAGCCCGGTGACGGCCTGCAGCTGCGGCTCGATGTCGGCGCCCGCCGCTTCCGCGCCGCAGGCCGCCTCCAGCGCGGCTGCCGCCTGCTGCAGCGCCGCCATGCCCAGCGTGCCGGCCACGCTCTTGAGGTCGTGGGCACGGCGCAGCGCTGTGCCGGTGTCGCCGCGCTGCCAGGCCTCCCGCATGCAGGCCTCGAAGTCGGTCTCGCGCTCGCGGAACATCTTCAGCAGCCGCCGGTGCAGGGCGGCGTCGCCGTTCAAGGCATCCAGCGCGGCGGGAGCGTCCAGCCCGGCCGTGCGCGGCACGGCGGCAGGCCGGCGCACCCAGCGGGCCAGCGTGGTGAACAACTCGTCGACGCGGAAGGGCTTGGCGACATGGTCGTTCATGCCGGCCGCCAGCACCTTCTCGCGGTCGCCGGCCATGGCGTTGGCGGTCATCGCGATGATGGGCAGGTCCTGGAACTCCGGACGCTGGCGCAGCGCACGCGTGGCCTCGTAGCCGTCCATCACCGGCATCTGGCAGTCCATCAGCACGGCGTCGAATCGCTGGTCGTCCAGGGCCGCCAGCGCCTCGCGGCCGTCGCCGGCAATGCTGACCGCCACGCCGGCGCTCTCCAGCAGGCTGCAGGCCAGCTCCTGGTTGATGGGGTTGTCCTCGACGAGCAGGATGCGCGTGCCGGCCAGGCCGTTCTGGCGGGCCAGCAGCTTCTCGTGGCGCTGCTCGATGCGGCGAGGCAGCACCTTGTGGATCCCCAGGGCCGTGACGCAGGCGTCGAGCAGGGCCGAGGGCGTGACGGGCTTGGGCAGCACCGCCGCCACCTGCAGCCCGCGCGTCTGCAGCTGGCGCTCGGCCTGGTCGCGGCTGAATGCAGTGACCATCAGCACCGTCGGCGACGCATGGCGAACGCCGAGCCGCGCCAGGCGGGCCAGGCATTCCACGCCGTCCATGCCCGGCATGCGCCAGTCCAGCAGCAGCAGCCTGAAGGGCCGGTCGGCCGCGTCGGCGGCCTTCACCGCCATGAGGGCCGCCTCGCCGTCGACGGCCACCTCGGCTTCGAGGCCGAACGAGGCCACCAGGGTGCCCAGCACCTCGCGCGCGACCGGGTGGTCGTCGACGATGAGCAGCCGCGAGCCGCGCAGTTCGGGCGGCTCGACGAGCGCCGGTGCGCCGGGCTGCACGCCCACGGGCAGCGTGAAGTGGAAACGGCTGCCGCGGCCAGGCTCGCTGTCGACGCCGATCTCGCCGCCCATGCGATCGACAAGGTGGCGGCAGATGGCCAGGCCGAGGCCGGTGCCGCCGAAGCGCCGGCTGGTCGAGGCGTCGGCCTGGGTGAAGGGCTGGAACAGCCGCTCGCGGGCCTCGGCGCTCAGGCCGATGCCGGTGTCGCTGACCTCGAAGCGCAGCGTCACGCGGCCCTGCTGCGCCTGCTGGACCTGCGACACCGCCAGCGTCACCTCGCCGCGTTCGGTGAACTTGATGCCGTTGTTGACCAGGTTGAGCAGGATCTGCCGCAAACGCGACTGGTCGCCCACGAGTGCGGTCGGCAGCGCGGGCGGCAGCACGAACAGCAGCTCCAGCCCTTTTTCCTCGACAGCCATGCCCACCAGGTTGGCCAGTTCGTCCAGCACGTCGCCGAGCTCGAAGGGTGCGATCTCGATCTCCAGCTTGCCGGCCTCGATCTTCGAGAAGTCGAGGATGTCGTTGATGATCCCCAGCAGCGACTCGGCCGCCCGGTGCACCTTCTCGACGTAGTTGCGCTGCTTGGCATCCAGGCTGCCGCTGTTCAGCGCCAGGTAGGACATGCCGAGGATGGCGTTCATCGGCGTGCGGATCTCATGGCTCATATTGGCCAGGAACTGGCTCTTGGCCTGGGTGGCCGCCTCGGCGGCATGCTGGGCGCGCTCCAGCGCGTTGGTGCGATCGTGCACGCGTTGCTCCAGCGTGTCGGCGAGGCGGCGCACCTCGGCGCGCGAGCGGCGCAGCCGCAGCAGGAAGAACATGGCGCCCGACAGCGCGAGCAGGCTGCCGGCCAGCACCGTCCACAGCCAGCGCTGCTGCAGGCTGCGGGCCTTCAGCTCGGCGGCCTGCTGCTCGCCGCGGCGCTGCAGCTCGGCCAGCTCCTTGCGGCGCGCCTCGTCGCGGCGCAGCTGCGCAGCCTGCAGCAGGCGGTCGGCACTGCGTTCGGTCGCCGCCTTGGCCTGCAGGTCCGCGGACTCGATCGCCAGCCGGTAGGCGCGCCGCTCGTCGCCGGACGCGGCCGCCAGCTCCGCGAGCCGCCGCGTCGCCAGCGCCTGGTGCAGCGGCTGCCCCAGGGCCAGCGACCGGCGGTAGGCATCCTCCGCTTCGGCGAGCGCCTGGACCGGATGCCCCAGGCGCTGCTCGATCTGGCTGCGCTGCAGGGCCGAGAAAAACCAGCCGGCCGGCAGCTGCGTGATCTTGAGGATCTCCCGCCCCCGCTCGTTCGCGGCCAGCGCATCCTCCAGCCGGCCCTCCCGCAGCGCGTACTCCGTCCGCATGCTCACCGCGATGCCCAGACCGGTCGGCGAGCCGTTGGCCGTGAAGGTCGCGATCGCCTGGTCGAGGTAGGCGTGGGCTTCGGCGGTCCTGCCGCGCGGGTAAGTCACCTCGAACAAGGCCACCAGCGCATAGCCCTCCTGCAGCTTGGACCCTGCCGCCCTGGCCTGGGCCAGCATTTCTCCGAGCTGCACCAGGGCCTCGTCCAGGCGGCCGCTCTGGAAGTAGGAAATGGCCAGGCCGTGGCGGGCATAGGCCATCGCCAACGGGTTGCCGGAGCGCTGGGCCGCATCCAGGGCCTGCAGCGCCATCGTCACCGCCTCTTCGAGCCGGCCGACGCGGCGGTAGACCAGCGCGCCGCGGAACAGCGCCTCCGCCAGCAGGTCGGGCCGGTCGACGCCTTCGAGGGCGGCCATGGTCTGGGAGGTCACTTCCACCAGGCGGCCGACGTCGTTCATGTTCACCGCAGCCAGCCCGATGTTCATGTTGGCCTCGGCCTGGGCGGCCTGGTCGCCCGCCGCGGTGGCTTCGCGCAGGGCCTGTTCGGCGTGGGCCATGGCCTGCGACGTCTTGGCCAGATGGACTTCGATGCGCGACAGCAGGTTGAGCGCTCGGATGCGGTCGGCGGCGGGCGCATCGTGCGGCAGTTCATCCCTCAGGCGCTGGGCCTGGGCGTAGGCGGCCGGGGCGTCGTTGTCGGCCAGCCTGCGCACGGCGGTGGCGCGCTCGCGCCAGTCGTTCCCAACGGCGGTTGCGGGCGTGATGAAGGCCAGTGTCAACAGCCAGGCGGCTGCGGTGATGCCTCTGCGCAGTCGGCCTGATGTCATAGGCGCAGGCTCAGGCTGGTGCCGATCTGGCGGTCGTTGACCCAGGCGTTCTGGGGGAGCGTGTCTCGTCCGAAGTTGGAGCGGCGCAAAGTGCCGAGCAGGTTGCCGCCATCCAGCGCCCAGGTCAGCTGGTCGGTGACGCGCCAGCGCAGCGAGGCGTCCAGCCAGCCATAGGCGCGCGTGGTGGTCTGCAGGGCGCCCAGGCCGACGACGCTGACCGTGCCGCTCGGGAAGCTGCTGCGCCAGTTCCAGGCCAGGCGTGCCGACCAGGGCCCGTGCTCGTACAGGCCGACGAGGTTGAGGCTGCGGCGCGACAGGTTCTGCATCGGCACGTCGGCGCGCAGCACGCGGTCGTAGGTGCGGCTGCCGATCCAGGTCGCGTTGGCCTGCAGGCCCAGGCCGCGCCAGGCGCCGGGGAGGAAGTCGAGGAAGCGCTGGTAGGACAGCTCGGCACCGCGGATGCGGCCGGCGTCGGCATTGAACGGGCGGCTGACCTGGTAGACCTGGCCATCGTGCGTTTCGGGCTGGCTCATGGTGGCGATGAAGCCGTCCACGCGCTTGTAGAACAGTGTCAGCGCGGCGGCGTGGCCGGCACCGAAACCGGCCTCGGCAGCCAGGTCGGCATTGGTCGAGCGGATCGGCCGCAATGCCGGGTTGCCGGCCGTGCCCTGGTTGAGCTGCGGGTTGATGCTGTTGGGCGTCAACGTCGTCGATGGCGAGAGCAGGTTGAAGTCGGGCCGAGTCAGCGTGCGCGACGCTGCGGCCCTGAACTGCCAGGGGCCGCCGGCACGCCAGCGCAGGCTGGCGCTGGGCAGCCAGTCGGTCGTTGCCGCGTCGATGTCCAGGGGCGCGGTCGTGCCGCTGGACGGCACGCTCTGGTTGCCCGACAGCGTCGAGCGCGTATGCACCGCGCGCAGGCCGGCCAGGCCGTCGAGCGAAAGTGCCGGCATGCGCCAGCCGAGCTCGGCATAGGCGGCGTCCGTTTCCTCGCGGATGCGCCACATGCCCAGCGGGCTGCCGGTCGTCGGCAGCGGCGTGGTGATGCCGAAGTGCTGGCGCGCGGCCAGCGGGTCGCGCGCATCGGCCAGCGTGTCGGTGAGATAGCCCTCGATGCTGCCGGTGCGCCCATCGAGGTAGGGCGCGTAGGGGTTGATGGCGGTACGGTCCGCCTGGCCGGCGGCCGGGACGCCAGGGATGGCCACGTCGCCGAAGATCAGGTTGGATGCGTTGTCGGCACGGCGGTCGGCATGGCGCCAGCCGACGGCGAGCCGGTCGATGGGGCCGGCGTCGAGGTCCCATTCGGCATCGATGCGGGCCGCGAGCAGGCTGCCTCGCAGCGGACGGACGCGGTAGGCCATCGACACATAGCGCAGGTTGGCCGGGTCGGCGAGGTCCGTGCCTTCGATGGCTGTCGTCGGCGCGGCGCCGGCCAGGTCCTGCGTGAAGCGCGCCGCCGTGGCCGCCAGCGTCGGACCGGCGAAGAACAGGTGGTTCAGGCTGCGGGTGTGGCTGAGGTCGGTGCTGAGCTTGAGCCTGCCCTCGGTCCAACGGCCTCCGGCGGCGAACTGGCGGGTGCGATCAATGGTGTCGCGCGCAAAGCCGAGGATGGAGACCGGCACCTTCGTCCAGCTGATGTGCTGGACGTCCTGCGTACCGGGGAAGAGCGTGACGCTGGCGGGGTCGAAGCCGCTGCCGGCGGCGAAGTTGGGGCCCGCGTTGACCTGCTGCGTGTCCTGCCGGGTGCGCAACTCGGCGAAATGACCCTCCGCATAGAGGTCGAGCGACGGGACGGGCCGCCAGCCCAGCATCACGCTCGCGGCGCCGCGCCGGCGGCGGCCCGCGCTGGCGCTTTCGCTGGTGCTGCTGGGGACGAAGGTGTCCTGGCCCGGCACGAGGTCGAGCCGGCAGCCCGACGTGGCGCGCGCGCTGCACAGCATGGGCGAGCCCGTGCCCTTCAGGTCCTCGCGGTAGGCGCGGTCCTGCAGCACCAGGTTCACCAGCAGCGCGGCCTGCCCGGTGCCGACGGCGGCCGGCGTGCCGAAGAGGACAGAGGCCTGGCCAGCGCCGCGACCGGCGAGGTTGCCCTGCAGGTGGCGCGCGGTGAGCGCCAGCGTGGGCTTGCGGAAATCGAAGGGGTGGCGCGTGCGCAGGTCCACCGTGCCTCCCAGGCCGCCTTCGATGCGCGTGGCGGCCGAGGTCTTGTAGACGTCGATGCCGGCCAGCATGTCGCTGGGCAGGTCGGCATAGTCCAGCGCACGGCCGAAGCCCGCGGTGAACAGCTCGCGGCCGTTGAGCGTGGTCTCGACCTGCACCAGCCCGCGCACCGAGAGCACCGAGGCCTCGCCGCGGTCGCGCGTGATCTGTACGCCGGTGATGCGCTGGATGGCATCGGCCACGCTCAGGTCTGGCAGGCGGTTGATCTCCTCGGCGACAACGCCGTCGACGATGTCGTCGCTGAGGCGTTTGCGGTCAGCCGACGACTCGACACTGGCACGCACGCCGGTGACGATCACCGGTTCCAGCTTCTGCGCCGACGACGCGGCAGGTGCCAGCACGGCGATGCCGGCGGCCCAGATCCTCCATCCACGCTGCGTCATGATCCCCTCCATCGGTTGTTGGTGGGCCTGCGCGACCGGCAGCCCCGTCGTGCAACCACGGCATCAAGGCTTGCCAGGTGCGTCCGAGCGAGACGCCTTCGATGGTTTTTAACCCTATTCCGCCCGTCTCGACAGTGCCTGTCCGGGGGTGTGTGCGGTATTCGCGGGCGATGTCGTTTGCACGCCGCCGGCCGTCAGCGGCGCCCTCAGGCCAGCGCCGGATTCGCCCGCAGCATCTCCACGGCCAGGTCGACGAAGGCGCGCACCTTCTGCGTCATGTGCCGGCCCTCGTGGTGCACGATGTGCACGGGCGTCGGCGGCGGCTCGAAGCTTTCCAGCAGCGGCAGCAGTTCGCCGCTGGCCAGGGCCTCGGCGGCCTGGTAGCTGAGCAGGCGCACGATGCCCAGGCCCGCGAGTGCGAAGGAGCGCGCCGCGTCGTTGGTGGTCGTGCGCAGCCGCGGCCGGATGCGCTGCACCAGCGGCCGGCCGCCTTCGGCAAAGCGCCATTCGGGGTAGGGCGCCACCTGGGTCGGCTGGATCAGCACATGTCCGCCCAGGTCCTCGGGCCGTTGCGGGCGGCCATGCGCGGCGATGTAGGCCGGCGAGGCCACCAGCATGCGCCGCACCTGGCCGACGCCGACGGCGCGCAGCGAGGAGTCCGGCAGCTCGCCGATGCGCACGGCCACGTCCAGCCCCTCGTCGACGAGGTTGACGACGCGGTCGACGAAGACGCATTGCGCGTCGACCTCCGGGTAGCGGCGCAGATAGTCGGTGACGATGGGCGTGACGTGCAGGTTGCCGAACAGCACCGGCGCCGTGACGCCGATCAGGCCTTTGAGCTGGCTGCGGCTGCCGCTGGTGGCGGCGTCGGAATCGCTGACGTCGGCCAGGATTCGCCGGCAGTCCTCGGCATAGCGCGCGCCGGCCTCGGTGACGCGCACGCTGCGCGTCGTGCGCGTCAGCAGGCGCACGCCGAGGCGCCCTTCCAGCTCGGCCACGGCGCGTGTGACGACCGGCGCCGACAGGTCCAGCCGCCGCGCGGCCGCCGCGAAGCCGCCGCTGTCGACGACGGCGACGAACACTTCCATGGCTTGCAGTCGATCCATGCCGGGATTCTGGGCCCGGCAAAAGTCGCCGTCAGGCGAGTCGGCCCGCCTGGAAGTCGCGAACGGCTTGGACGAGTTCGGCCTCGGTGTTCATGACGAAGGGGCCGTACTGCGCGATGGGTTCGCCCAGCGGCCTGCCGGCCACGAGGATGGCCCGCGTGGGCTGGTCGCCGGCCGTCAGGCGCACGCCGTCGCTGCCCGGCGTGTTGGCCAGGATGGCCATGCGGCCGGCCGGCTGCAGGCAACCGCTGTCGAATTTCAGCGTGCCGTCATAGACGTAGACGAAGGCGTTGTGCATGGCCGGCAGCGGCTGCTCGAAGCGGGCGCCCGCGGGCAGGTGCACATCCAGGTAGAGGGGCTCCGTCACGTCGCGCTGCACGGCGCCGGCCACGCCATGGCTTTCGCCGGCGATGACGCGCACCGTGACGCCGTCACGCTCGAACTCGGGCACGTCGGCGCCTTGCACATCCAGGTATCCGGGCTCGCGCATCTTGTCGCGTGCGGGCAGGTTCAGCCACAGCTGGAAGCCGGCCATGCGGCCCGCCGTCTGCTCGGGCGTCTCGCTGTGGATGACGCCGCGGCCGGCCGTCATCCACTGCACGCCGCCGTCCGACACCAGGCCCTCGTTGCCGGCGGAGTCGCGGTGGCGGATGCGGCCGTTGAGCATGTAGGTCACGGTCTCGAAGCCGCGGTGCGGATGGTCGGGAAAGCCGGCGATGTAGTCGTCGGGGTTGTCCGTGCCGAAGTGGTCCAGCATCAGGAAGGGGTCCAGCCGGCGCTGCAGGTTCTGCGTCAGCACGCGGTTGAGCTTGACGCCGGCACCGTCGCTGGTCGGCTGACCGGCGACGAGGCGTTCGACCTCGCGCGGTTGGTTCAAAAGGGACGTAGCGACGGTGCTCATGGCTTTCTTTCAGGCTGCGAGAAGTTCAGTGATCTGGGCGCGGGCGGCGGCCAGGCCCTGCTCGGCGGCGAAGGCCATGCCCTCGGCGTAGACGAACTCGACGTCGGTCATGCCCAGGAAGGCCAGCACGGTGCGCAGATAGGGCGTCATCTGGTCGCTGGGCTGGTCGCGGTGGATGCCGCCGCGGCTGGTGACGACGTAGACCTTCTTGCCGGTCAGCAGGCCGACGGGGCCCTTTTCGGTGTACTTGAAGGTGACGCCGGCGCGAGCCACCGCGTCGATCCAGTTCTTGAACTGGGCGGTCACGTTGAAGTTGTACATGGGCACGCCGATGACAACGGTGTCCGCGGCCTGAAGCTCGGCGATCAGCGCATCGTCCAGCGCGACGCGGGCGGCCTGCTCGGGCGTGCGCTGGTCGACGGGCGTGAAGAGGGCGCCCAGCGCGGCTTCGTCCAGCACGGGCTGGGGCGTCAGCGTCAGGTCGCGCACGGTGACGGTGGCGGCGGGATCGGCGGCGCGCAGGCCGGCGGTCAGCTCGCTGGCCAGGCGGGTGGAGACAGAGCCCTCGGCATCGGTGGCACGGCGGGCGCTGGCGTTGATTTGCAGGATGTTCATAAGGGCTCCTGGGAGAGGTCGGTTGCGATGGAATGAACTCTAGAGTTCCGCCCATCGGTCTAGAAGCCATTGATTTGCATAAGATCGTTCCATCAGTGGATCAATCAAGCGCCCATGGAATCCGATGCCGATGACCTCCTGCTGTTCGCCCGCGTCATGGAGGCCGGCAGCTTCAGCCGCGCCGCCGAGCGCGTGCACTGGCCCAAGAGCACGGTGTCGCGGCGCATCGCGGCGCTGGAGACGCGCCTGGGCGAGAAGCTGCTGCAGCGCTCCACGCGCAAGCTCGCGCTGACGGATTTCGGCGCCGGCGTGCTGGAGCATGCGCGCGCCGTGGCCGCCGAGGTGGACGGCGCGCTGGCGCTGGCCCTGCATCGCCAGAGCCGGCCCAGCGGCCGGCTGCGCGTCAGCATGCCGGTGGACTTTGCCGAGCGGGTCGTGTCCGGCATGCTGGGGCGGTTTGCGCTGGACTATCCCGAGGTGCAACTGGAGCTCGACCTGACGCCGCGGCGGGTCGACATCGTCGGCGAGGGCTTCGATCTCGCCATCCGCATGGGCCAGCTGGACGAGGACAGCCAGCTCGCCGCGCGCAAGCTGGCGACGACGCACTGGGGGCTGTACGCGTCCCCGGAGTACATCGAGCGCGTCGGCGAGCCGCTGCTGCCGCAGGCGCTGGACAGCATGCACGGCCTGATGCTGCTGAGCCGCACCGGCGACCCCGCGCCGTGGCGGCTGGAGCGCGACGGTGCCGAGCCGGTCGTCGTGCGGCCGGCGCAGCGCACGCTGGCCAATTCGCCGAGCATGCTGGCGCAGCTGGCGCTCGGCGGCGTGGGCATTGCCGGCGTGGACCGGCTGCTGGTGCGCCATTCCGTGGAACTGGGGCGGCTTCAGCGGCTGCTGCCCGAGTGGCAACTGCCCGGCTCGAGCTGCTGGGCCGTGTTCCCGGAGCGGCGGCTGATGCCGCTGCGCACGCGGGTGTTCCTGGAGGCGATGTCGGCCATGCTGGAGGCTTGCCCGATGCCGGGCTAGGGCCTGTTAACGCTACGGCGACCCATTGCCGTAGCGTTAACAGGCCCTAGTCGTCGAGGTTGCTGAACGCGAATTCGATGGCCGCTTCACGAGCCGCCGGGATGGGGGCGAAGCGCCATTGCTTGACCGCCTCGACGGCCGCGATGCCCAGCCGGCTGTGGCTGGCCTTGATGGATTCCGCCTGGCTGACCGTGCCGTCGGGGGCCACGGTGAACTTCACGCGGGCATAGGCGTCGCGAAAGCTTTCCTTCTGCATCTGCCGCGGAATGGTCGGGCTGATGCGCGACAGCAGCTTGAGCGGCACCTCTTCCTCGACGGCGGGCGGCGCAGGCGGCTGCGCTACCGGTGCGGCCAGCGCCAGGGGAGCGTCCGGTGTCGGCGTGGGCGCTGCGGACGCCAGCAGCACGGGGGCGCTGTCCGGCGGAGCCACGGGCGTGGGCGCGGCGGCCACCGTGGCGGGAGGCTCGGCCGGCCCCGCCGCATTGCGCGCGGCGGGTGCAGGCACCGGCTTGGGCGCCGCGGCGATCGGCGCGGGCTTGCGGGGAGCGGGCGCCGGTGCGGGCGCCGGGGGCTGGCGGTTGGCGCCCTTGTCGCCGTTGAGCTTGATCCAGTGGAACACCGCATCCGCGGCCTTCTGGGCGCGCTCCAGGTCGGCGCTGGGCGCGGGTGCCTGGGCATGCGTCGCCGCGCCCAGCAGCAGCGCCGCGGCGGCGGCGGTCAGTTCAAGCGTGAGGCGGGGGCGCGGACCCAGGGACATGACAGCTCCACGAAGAGGAAACCCGTGTGCTTGGCGGGACACAGGCGATGCGGCGGCCGGAACTCTAGTCAAGCCTGGGTTGGGCAAATCCGGAAAAGCGCACGGTCGGGGGCGCTTTGCGGGAAAGGCGTCACGTTTTGGCGAGCAAGGCGCGGCAGCGCTTCTCGTGCTGGCGGATCTCGCCCAGCGTCACCTCGATGTCGTCGCGCTGCTGCTCCAGCTGCTCGCGATGCCGCGCCAGGATGGCCAGGAAGGCGCGCAGCTGCGGGGCCGCGCTGGCCTGGCTGTCATACATGTCGACGAGCTGCTTGATCTCCTGCAGCGCTAGCCCGAGGCGCTTGCCGCGCAGCGTCAGCTTCAGCCGCGTGCGGTCGCGCGGCGTGTAGACGCGGTTGCGGCCCTTGCGGCCGGGCTCCAGCAGGCCGGCCTCCTCGTAGAAGCGGATGGCGCGCGGCGTGATGTCGAACTCGGCGGCGAGCTCGGTGATCGTGAAGGTCGGCTGCTGCGGCTCGGTCGCGGCGGGGACAGACTTGCGGGGCGGCATGGCTACACTGGATTGACGTTAACGTCAGTCTAAGTCCCCGAGCGCCGGGATCGACCAGCACCATGGCCAACGCACGCGAATCCGAACTGCACTACCCCCTGGGCGAGACCCTGCCTCAGCCCGGCGAGGCGCTGGACCTCGCGCCCGGCGTGCGCTGGGTGCGCATGGGCCTGCCGTTCGCGCTGGATCACATCAACCTGTGGCTGCTGCGTGACCGCATCGACGGCCGCGAAGGCTGGACCATCGTGGACTGCGGCATTGCCAGCGACGACACGCGGGCGAACTGGGAGAAGGTGTTCGCCGAGCGCCTGGATGGCCTTCCCGTGCTGCGCGTGATGGCCACGCACTTCCACCCGGACCATCTCGGCCTGGCGCACTGGCTGACCGAAAGGTGGCAATGCCGCCTGTGGATGAGCGCCACCGACTTCAACCTCGCCCGCCTGGCCAGCAGCTCCACCGTGGGCATGGGCGGCGCGTCGGCCGCGGCCTTCTTCGGCAGCCACGGCCTGACCGACCCCGACTCGCTCGACAAGATCCGCGCGCGTGCCGACTACTACCCGAAGATGGTGCCCGTCGTGCCGTCCAGCTACCGGCGGCTGATGGACGGCATGGTGGTCGACATCGGCGGGCGCAGCTGGCGCTGCATCGCCGGCTACGGCCATGCGCCGGAGCACATCAGCCTGTTCTGCGAGGAGGCGAAGCTGCTGATCTCCGGCGACATGGTGCTGCCGCGCATCTCGACCAATGTGTCCGTCGTCGACGTCGAGCCCGAGGCCGATCCGCTCAACCTCTACCTGGACTCGCTGGGCCGCTACCTGGAGCTGCCCGCCGACACGCTGGTACTGCCCGCGCACGGCAAGCCCTTCACGGGCCTGCACCAGCGCGTCGAACAGTTGCGCCAGCACCATGACGAGCGGCTGGCCGATGTCGTGGCGGCCTGCCGTGCCGCCCCCACGCATGCGGCGGACCTGCTGCCCGTGCTCTTCAAGCGCAAGCTGGACCTGCACCAGACGACGTTCGCGATGGGTGAGGCCATCGCCCACCTGCATGCGCTGTGGCTCAAGGGCCAGCTCAGGCGCGACCTGGGCGCGGACGGTATCTACCGGTTTTCCTGAGCGCACAAAGTGAAACGCCGCCCCGGTTGACCGGTGGCGGCGCCTCTTGCCAGGTACTCTCTCCCTCTATCTCCACCGGCCTCAGGCCGGCTTCAGTACCCGTGATGACAGCATGGGAGGGAGTGTTGCTGAATGTGACTGCGGCCGGATGACGGTGGGCGGGGAAAATTCACCATTGCAACCTGGCGCGATGGTGTTCCGGGCCGAGCGCTGGGCCGCTCCCGAGCCGGCCCGCACTGGCGATGTGCTTGCGGCTCAATGCCGCAAGCATCGCCGTCCCCTTGGGGGCTGAGGCCGGACACATTGAGCCCGGTGGGCTCGATGTGCCTGCCGAAGCGCAGCGGGCACTGGCCGATGCGTGGTCCCGACTGGACCGGCCTGCGTTCAGCACGGCCGGACCAGGCGAGGGGCTCACTGAACCACGATGGATTCCTCCCGCAACGCATCCCGCGAGCGTTCGAAGTCGGGCAGCACCGAGCGGACGGTGTCCCAGAACGCCGTGCTGTGGTTCATCTCGCGCAGATGGGCCAGCTCATGGGCCACGACGTAGTCGATGATGGCCGGCGCGAAGTGGATGAGGCGCCAGTTCAGGCGGATGGAGCCATCGGCGCTGGCGCTGCCCCAGCGCGTCTGGGCCGAGGACAGCCGCAGCGATTTCATCGCCACGCCCAGCATGTCGGCGAACCGGCGGCAGCGCGGCAGGAAATCTTCCCTGGCGCGGGCCTGCAGCCATGCCTGGGCAAGGTCACGGACCTGCTCGGCCGCGGCGCCATGGGGCAGCGACAGGCGCAGTTCGCGCGTCGCCTCGTCCCAGACGACTTCGCGCTCGGCCGGTGCGATCACCAGCGTCAGCGGCTGGCCGAGGTAGGGCAGGCGCCCGCCATCCACCCATTCGATGCGGGCGGCCTGCACGCGCTGCTGGCGCTCGCGCTGCTCGACGAGCTTGCGCAGGATCCAGTCGCCCTTGTGATGCAGCGCACGTTCGATCTCGGGAATGGGCACCCAGCGCGGCGCGCTGACACGCAGGCCCTGCGGGCCAACGACGAAGCCGATGCTGCGTCGACGCGCGCGTTTGAGCTCGTAGGCGATGCGGTGCTGACCCAGCCACAGTTCCCGCGGTGGGCGTGCGCCGCCGGACTCGCCCGACGACGTGTCGGCCTCGGCGTCGAACAGCGACAACTGGCTGTCCTGGAGTAGCGGGGCCGGGCGCTTGGCGGGCATGGCGATCAGTGGTGATTTTGCTGACCGAGCGACTGCCGTGGATCCGGCTTTGCCGGGCCACTGGCAGTGCCCCCTTCGAGGGGGCCGGCGAAGCCGGTAGGGGGTGGGCTATAAGCCTCGGGGTCGAGGCGGCGCATTTCCGATTCGATCCAATCCTTGACCTCCTGCATCAGCTCGGCGGGACTGCGCCCCTCCGGCCGGATCTGACGGCCGATGGAGATGTCGACGACGCCCGGCTTCAACAGAAAGCTCTTGCGCGGCCAGCAGCGCGCGGCCGTGGCCGCGATGGGCACGACGGGCAGGCCGGCCTCGATGGCCAGGCGCGTGCCGCCAGTCTTGTAGTCGCCCACCTCGCCGCGCGCGATGCGCGTGCCCTCGGGGAACATGATGACCCAGTTGCCCTGGGCACCCAGGCGCTTGCCCTGCTTCAGCACCTTGTTCCAGGCTTCGGTGCGGCGGCCGCGGTCGATGTGGATCATGTCCATGCGCGCCATTGCCCAGCCGAAGAAGGGCACGTAGAGCAGTTCGCGCTTGAACACATAGGCCAGCGGGTGACTCAGCAGCGCCGGGTAGGCGAAGGTCTCCCAGGTGCTCTGGTGCTTGGACAGCAGCACGACGCCGGCCTGGCGGTCCGAGGCGGGCGGCAGGTTCTCCATGCCGTGGATGCGCCAGCGGATGCCGCAGATGAAGCGCGCGCTCCAGATGGCGACCTTGAGCCAGCCGGCGCAGGCCCAGTAGACCGGGTCGCCGCGGCGGAAGATGGACAGCACCAGCACGCCCAGCGCCCAGGGGATAACGGTAATGGTGAGGACGAGGACGAAGATCAGCGAGCGGATGGCGCTCAGCACGTTGGACATCAGAGCAGGTCTCCGGCCTGGGTGTCGGGGGTGAGGGCCTGGCCGCGGGCCTCGGCCAGGCGGCGGCGTTCTTCCTGGACGAGGGTTTCGGCGAAGCTCATCAGGTCGTCGTGCACCCGGGCGCCCGGCACCTGCACGAGCAGGTTGGCCAGTTCCTCGGTGCCGAGGTGGCCGAACGGACCGGTCAGCACGAGATGGGGAATGCAGCCGGCGTTCTGCGCCGTCAGCAGGTCGGTCAGCGACGCGCCGACCATGTGCACCTCGGGCAGTTCCACGTCGAAGCGCTCGCCGATCTGCTGGATCAGCCCAGGCAGCGGCTTGCGGCAGTCGCAGCCTTCCTCGGGCGTGTGCGGGCAGAAGAAGGCCGCGTCCAGCCGCCCGCCCTTCTCGGCGAGCAGCTGGTTCAGCCGCAGGTGCACCGCGTTCAGCGACGCCATGTCGAGCAGGCCGCGGCCGATGCCGGCCTGGTTCGTCGCCAGCACGGTGTGCCAGCCCGCATGGTTCAGCCGCGCGACAGCCTCCAGCGCGCCCGGCAGCGGGTCCAGCTCCTCCGGCGCCTTGACGTGGTCGTCGCGGTAGCGGTTGAGCGTGCCGTCGCGGCCGAGGATGACGAGCTTCATGCCGTGGGCGTGGTCGGCGCGCATCTGGGCTTTATGCGGCCAGTCGCGACAGGTCGGCGACGCGGTTCATCGCGGCGTGCAGGCGGCCCAGCAGCGCCAGGCGGTTGGCGCGCAGTGCGGCGTCTTCGGCATTGACCATCACGTCGTCGAAGAAGGCGTCGACCGGCGCCTTCAGCGCGGCCAGGGCTTTCAGCGAGCCGGTGTAGTCATGCTGCTCGAACAGAAGGTCAGCGGCGGGTTGCACTTCGGCGATGGCCGAGGCCAGTGCCTGCTCGGCAGGTTCCTGCAGCAGCTCGGCCTTGACCTCGGTGGGCAGTTCGCCTTCGACCTTCTTCAGGATGTTGCCGACACGCTTGTTGGCGGCGGCCAGCGACGCGGCTTCGGCCAGCGCGGCAAAGGCGCGCACGGCCTCCAGGCGCTTGGGCACGTCGCCCAGGCGCGTGGGTTGCAGCGCCAGCACGGCGTCGACTTCCTGGGCGCTGTAGCCCTGGTCGCGCAGCGACACGGCCAGCCGGTCGGCGAAGAAGCTCAGCAGGGCTTCGCGCGGGTTCTGGATCAGCTCGCCGAAGGCTGGTACGGCCGCATCGATCAGTGCGGGCAGGTCCAGCGGCAGGTTCTTCTCGACGAGGATGCGGATGACGCCCAGCGCATGGCGGCGCAGCGCGAACGGGTCCTTGTCGCCGGTGGGCAGCTGGCCGATGCCGAACAGGCCGACCAGCGTCTCCAGCTTGTCGGCCAGCGCGACGACGGTGCCGGTGTGGTTGCGCGGCAGCGCATCGCCGGCAAAGCGCGGCTTGTAGTGGTCCTCGATGGCGATGGCGACGCCGTCGCGCAGGCCCTCGTGGCGGGCGTAGTAGCCGCCCATGATGCCCTGCAGCTCGGGGAACTCGCCGACCATGTCGGTCAGCAGGTCGCACTTGGCCAGCGTGGCGGCCTGCTTGACCTTGCTGTCGAGCACCTTGAACTCGTCGTCGGCCTCGACCGTGTAGGGCAGCGTCGCCATGCTGAGCTGGTTGACGATGGCGTGGCCGATGGCGCGCACGCGCTCGGTGCGCTCGCCCTGCGAGCCCAGCTTGCCGTGGTAGACGACCTTGGCCAGGCCGGGCAGGCGGTCCTCGAGCTTCTTCTTGCGATCCTGGTCGAAGAAGAACTTGGCATCGGCCAGGCGCGGGCGCACGACGCGCTCGTTGCCGCCGGTCACCGCAGACGCGTCGGCCGGCGCGATGTTGCTGACGACGAGGAAGTGGCGCGTCAGCTTGCCGGCGTTGTCCAGCAGCGGGAAGTACTTCTGGTTGGCCTTCATCGTCAGGATGAGGCACTCCTGCGGCACGGCCAGGAATTCGGCCTCGAAGGCGCAGGTCAGCACGTTGGGGCGCTCGACCAGCGCCGTGACTTCGTCCAGCAGTGCGTCATCGTCGATCGGCGTCAGGCTCAGCGCATCGGCCGCGCCCTTGAGCTGGCGCGAGATCTCGGCGCGGCGCTCGGCGAAACTGGCGATGACAGCGCCTTGCTCCAACAGCTGCGTCGCGTAGCTGTCGGCGGACTCGATGCTGACTTCGGGCGTTGCCGCTTCGAAGCGGTGGCCCTTGGTCGTGCGGCCGGACGTCAGGCCCAGCGCCTGGACGGGCACGACGTCGGCGCCATGCAGCGCGACGAGGCCATGCGCCGGGCGCACGAACTTCACGTCGGTCCAGCCGTCGGCGAGCTGGTAGCTCATGACCTTGGGGATGGGCAGCTTCGCGAGCGTCTCGTCCAGCGCCTTCTGCAGGCCTTGAGCCAGCGTCGCGCCGGGCTGGACGCTGTCCCAGAACAGCGCTTCGGCCTTGCCGTCGGGTTGGCGCTTCAGTTGCGGCACGACCTCGGGACCGGCGCCGATGGACGCCAGTTTCTTCAGCAGCGCGGGCGTGGGCTTGCCATCGGCGGCAAGGGCGACGGCGACGGGCATCAGCTTCTGCTGCACGGCCTTGTCGGCGGCCTTGGCGGCGACGCCGGTGACATGCACGCCCAGGCGACGCGGCGATGCGAACGACGTGACGGCGGCGTCGGCCGGGGCCAGGCCTTGGGCCTTCAGGCTGTCGGCCAGCACGGCGGCAAAGGATTCGCCCAGCTTTTTCAGCGCCTTGGGCGGCAGCTCTTCGACAAACAGTTCAACGAGGAGGTTGGTCATCACGCGGCCGCCTTCTTGCTGTTCTTCAGTTCGATCTGCGCGACGACTTCATCGGCCCAGGCCTTCGGCGCCATCGGGAACCCGAGGCGGGCACGGCTTTCCAGGTAGCTCTGCGCAACGGCGCGCGCGAGGTTGCGGATGCGGCCGATGTAGGCGGCGCGCTCCGTCACCGAGATCGCGCCGCGGGCATCCAGCAGGTTGAAGCTGTGGCCGGCCTTCAGCAGCTGCTCGTAGGCGGGCAGGGCCAGCTTCTCGGCCATCAGCTCCTGGCTCTTCTTCTCGTGCGCAGCGAAGGCGCTGAGCAGGAAGTCAACGTCGCTGTGCTCGAAGTTGTAGGTGCTCTGCTCGACCTCGTTCTGGTGGAACACGTCGCCATAGGTCAGGCCGTCCGTGTAGACGAGGTCGTAAACCGATTCCTTGCCCTGCAGATACATCGCCAGGCGTTCCAGGCCGTAGGTGATCTCGCCGGTGATGGGCTTGCAGTCGATGCCGCCGACCTGCTGGAAGTAGGTGAACTGCGTCACCTCCATGCCGTTGAGCCAGACCTCCCAGCCCAGGCCCCAGCAGCCGAGCGTGGGGTTCTCCCAGTCGTCCTCGACGAAGCGCACGTCGTTCTTCTTCAGGTCGAAGCCTAGGGCCTCCAGCGAGCCGAGATACAGCTCCAGGATGTTGGCCGGCGCGGGCTTGAGCACGACCTGGTACTGGTAGTAGTGCTGCAGGCGGTTGGGGTTCTCGCCGTAGCGGCCGTCCTTGGGGCGGCGGCTGGGCTGCACATAGGCGGCCTTCCACGGCTCGGGGCCGAGGGCACGCAGGAAGGTGGCGGTGTGGCTGGTGCCGGCGCCGACTTCCATGTCGTAGGGCTGCAGCAGCGCGCAGCCTTGTTTGGACCAGTAGTCCTGCAGCGTCAGGATGATTTGCTGGAAGGTCAGCATGGGGGAGAGAGAAACGGGGGTGGCCGATTCTATTGGGCCGCTCTGCGCACGCCGATCAGGGCTAACAGCCCCAGCGCCCACAGCGGCCATAGGCCCAGCGCGTTGAGCCAGCGGGCGTAGGGCGTCGTGCCGGCGCGGCCTTCGACGGTGGCTTCGAGCACGCCGCGTTCCAGCGCCGGCATGCGGGCCGTGATGCGGCCACGATGGTCGATGACGGCGGTGGCGCCGGTGTTCGTGGAGCGCGCAACGGGGCGCTGGAACTCCAGCGCGCGCATCTGCGAGAACTGCAGGTGCTGGTCCTGGATCATCACGGTGCCGAACCAGGCCAGGTTGCTGACGTTGATGAACATCGTCGCGGCGTCCGGTCCCGAGTTCGAAGCCGCGCTCTGCACAACGTCCTCGCCGAACAGATCCTCGTAGCAGATCAGCGGACGCAGTTTCTGGCCGGCGACGGCCCAGGCCTGCTGGTGCTGGCCGCGGGCCTGGTCGTCCATCGGGATGCCCATGGCATGGACGAACCAGCCGAGGCCGGGCGGGATGAACTCGCCGAAGGGCAGCAGGTGGCGCTTGCCGTAGTGGTAGTTGGTGCCGAGGCCGACGACGGAGTTCACCCAGCCTTCGTCGGCATTGCCGAGGAAGGCGCCCAGCAGCACCGGCCGCTGGGGCTTTGAAAGGCGCTGCAGCGTCGCGCTGTCCAGTTCGGCCAGCGGCAGCGGCACGACGGATTCGGGCGTGATGACGACCTGGCCCTTCGCGGACTCGATCAGGCGGGCCAGCGTCTCGAGGTTGGCGGCGAAGCGTTCTGGGTCGAACTTCTGGTCTTGCGGAATGCTGGGCTGCACGAGCGACAGCGCAGCCCGGCCGGCCGACGTCGTGAAGTCCTGCGGCAGCACGAGGCCGGCCAGCGGCAGCAGCAGCGCCGGCGCGGCCAGCTTCCAGTCGCGTCGTTGAAGCAGCACCAGACCAGCCGAGGCCAGCGCGCCCAGCGCCGTGATGCCGTAGACGCCCACCCACGGCGCCCAGCCGGCCAGCGGGCCGACCGTGTGCGCATAGCCGGACGCGATCCACGGAAAGCCGCTGAACCACGTCGCCCGCGCCAGTTCGGCCAGCAGCCAGGCCGGCACCAGCGCCAGCAGCCGCCAGCGGCCGGGCGCGATGAAACGTGCCGTCAGGCCCAGCGCCAGCGCGTAGTAGAGGCACAGGAAGGCGGCCAGCAGGCCGACCGCCAGCGCGGCCAGCAGCCACGGAATGCCGCCGAACTGGTGCATGCTGATGTGCAGCCACCACAGGCCCGAGACGAGCCAGCTGAAGCCGAACAAGGCGCCGCAAAGGGCGGCCGTCGGCGGCGTGGCGTGGGCGGTGACGCCGAACAGCAGCGCGAGCGCAATGATCTGCGCCCACCAGGCATCGGTGGGGGCAAAGGAGGCGGTCTGCAGCAGCCCGGCGGCCAGCGCGACCGCGGCGGCAAGGCGTGGCCTCACGCCTCGGACTCGTCGTCGGGCGCGCGCGTGACCTTGAACCAGCGCACCGCGCCGCCGCGGGTCAGCATGACGGCGAAGTTCAGCCCGGACACCGTGACGACCTCGCCGCGGCGCGGCACCTGGCCATGCTCATGGGCCACGAGGCCGCCGATGGTGTCGAAGTCGTTGTCCGGCAGCGCCAGGCCGAAGGCGCCGTTGACGGCCGCGATGCTGGCGTCGCCGGCCACGCGCAGGCTGCCGTCGGCCAGCGTGTAGAGGCCGGACTCGCCGTCCTTCTCGTCGAACTCGTCCTCGATCTCGCCGACGATCTCCTCCAGCACGTCCTCGATGGTGATGAGGCCGGCCGTGTTGCCGAATTCGTCGATGACGATGGCGAGGTGATTGCGGTTGGAGCGGAAGTCGCGCAGCAGTTCGTTGAGCCCTTTACTTTCGGGCACGAAGACGGTGGGGCGCAGCAGTGCGCGCAGGTTGAGCTCGGGGGCGCGCTGCATCTTCAGCAGGTCCTTGGCGAGCAGGATGCCGAGGATGTTGTCGCGCCTGCCCTCGTAGACCGGGAAGCGCGAGTGGCCGCTGTCGATGACGAGGCCGAGCAGTTCGTCGTAGGGCGCGTCGATGTCCAGCAGGTCCATGCGGGGCGCCGCCACCATGACATCGCCCGCCGACAGCTCGGCCATGCGCAGCACGCCTTCCAGCATCTGGCGCGACTCGGGCTCGATCAGCTCGCGCTGTTCGGCGTCGGCCAGGGTTTCGATCAGTTCGGACTTGGAGTCGGGGCCGGGGTGCAGGAACTCCAGCATGCGCTCCAGCAGGCCACGGGCCTCGGGCGGGTGTTTGGCGGCGGCCCCGCGAACTGGGGGCCGGCCTGAATGCGGTTCGCTCAAGGGGAACTGTCAGGGTATTGCGGAAGGGACAGAATAGCCGATTGGTTTGACAAACCCTTGTAGTCCTGTGCCCAGTCCCTATCTGGGCTGCCTTCTTTCGAAACGGTCCCCGCCATGTCTGACAAAGGTCTCATCCCCGCCACCATCCTCACGGGCTTTCTGGGCGCCGGCAAAACCACGCTGCTCAAGCGCGTGCTGACCGAAGCCCACGGCCAGAAGATCGCCGTCATCGAGAACGAGTTCGGCGAAGAGAACATCGACACCGACATCCTCGTGTCGGACACCAACGAGCAGATCATCCAGATGAGCAACGGCTGCGTCTGCTGCACCATCCGCGAAGACCTGCGCACGACGCTCAGCGACCTGGCCGCCAAGCGCCGCAAGGGCGAGCTCGACTTCGAGCGCGTCGTCATCGAGACCACCGGCCTGGCCGACCCGGGCCCCGTGGCCCAGACCTTTTTCATGGACGACGAGATCGCCGAAGCCTATCTGCTGGACTCGGTGCTGACACTGGTGGACGCCGTCCATGCCGACGAGCAGCTCAACACCCGCCAGGAAGCGCGCATGCAGGTCGGTTTTGCCGACCAGATCTTCATCAGCAAGAGCGACCTGGTGAAGCCTGAGGCCGTGGAGGCGCTGATCCACCGCGTCAAGCACATGAACCCGCGCGCGCCCATCCAGACGGCGCATTTCGGCGAAGTGGCGCTGTCCAAGGTATTCGACCTGCGCGGCTTCAACCTGAACGCCAAGCTGGAGATCGACCCCGACTTCCTGAAGGCCGACGCCCACCATCACCATGATCACGACCACCACGATCATGAACATGGCGAGCACTGCGACCACCCGCACCACCATCACCATGACGACGACGTGAAGAGCTTCGTCTTCCGCTCCGACAAGCCCTTCAACCCCGCCAAGCTGGAGGACTTCCTCGGCGCCATCGTGCAGGTCTACGGCCCCAAGATGCTGCGATACAAGGGTGTCCTACACATGAAAGGCACGGAGAAGAAGGTCATTTTCCAGGGCGTGCACCAGATGATGGGCTCCGATCTGGGTCCGCGCTGGATGCCGGGCGAGAAAAAACAGAGCAAGATGGTGTTCATCGGCATCGACCTGCCGAAGGACGTGTTGTTGCAAGGTCTGGAAGGCTGCCTGGCGTGATGTTTTTCGCCCCCGGAGCGTTGTTTCGGGGGCTCACGGATGCAAGGTTCCGCATGGCTACAATCCGCCGCGCTCAAAATCGGGCAGCCGGCTGAAAAGCAGTGGGATCAAGGTCTGACACCGCGCCGATGCAACCCCAGAGCGAGGAGAAGAACGTGAGCAAGACCCCGGCCCCCAAGACCGCACCCGCCAAGGGCGCGAAGAAGACCGATGCTGGCGCCGACGTCGCAACGTTGGAAGCGCCCGCACCCGCGAACCGCTTCGCCGACCGCTTCGCCCCGCCGAAACCGCCCGTGCGCGGTGCCAACCAGGCGGACGACACGCCGCGCGTGGCCGCCAAGGGCGACCCCAAGCTCGCCAACGCCTGGAAGAGCAAGCCCGGCAACGAGCTGACCGACGCCGAAGTCCTGGCCATGCCGGACTCGGAGTACATGAACGCCAAGCAGATCGAGTTCTTCCGCGCCAAGCTGGAAGGCCTGAAGAACGAGGTGCTGTCCAATGCCGGTGAAACAACCGAGCACCTGCGCGAAGACACGACCATCGTGCCCGACCCGGCCGACCGCGCGACCATCGAGGAAGAGCACGCGCTGGAACTGCGCACGCGCGACCGCGAGCGCAAGCTGCTGAAGAAGATCGTGCAGTCCATCGCCCGCCTCGACAGTGGCGACTACGGCTACTGCGACGAGACCGGCGAGCCCATCGGCCTGGGTCGCCTGATCGCGCGCCCGACGGCCACGCTGTCGTTGGAAGCCCAGCAGCGCCGCGAGCTGAAACAAAAAATGTTTGGCGATTAAGCTCCAGGCATGTCCGAGTCCAAGCCCGCAGACCCCAAGGAAGGCGACAGCTTCTTCCGCAAGGTTGCGCGCTTCGTCGCCAACCCGACGACGGACTGGTCGGAGATCAATTCGCGCCAGGACGACCCCGAGGGCGAACTCGCCAAGGCCGAGCTGCGCGCCATGGTGGAGCGCAAGCGCCGCAACGACTTCGTGCGCAAGCGCGAGCTCGACATGCTGCGCCGCATCCGCCGCGAGGGCCTGACGCCCGACCAACTGGCCGCGCTGGCTTCGTCGCCGTCCCGCATGGGCGACGATGAGCGCATCAGCGAGGTCAATTCGAAAATCGACCTGGGCGTGAAGGCCAAGATCGACGAGATCGAGCAGCAGATGGTGGGCGAGAGCTTTGCGACGACGCAGGCGGTGCCCAAGCAGCAGCCCGGCTTCTTCGAGACCAGCACGCGACCGGTGGCCTTCGCGTCCACCGCGACGCCGCCGCCTGCGGTCGTGGACTCATCCCGTGGCCGTGTCAGCGAGTTCTCCAGCCCGCAGGAGGTGCAGCGCCTGTCCGCGCCGCCGCCGCCGGCGGCCGTGACGATGGGCGCGGCCATCCCGCCGCTGTCCGACTCGCCACCCAGCCGCCTGCCCGACCTGCCGCCTGTGGAACTGCCGCTGTCGTTCACGCTGGCCGAGCCCTCCGCGCCCATGGAGGTGCAGGAGGTCGTGCACGACCCCGAGCTGGACGAAGCCGTCATCGCATTCGCGAACGCCGACTACGACAGCAGCGAGCGGGCGCTGACCGAGCTGGTGCGTCCGGGCGGCAGCCGCAACCTGCACGGCGAGACCTGGCTGGTGCTGTTCGACCACTACCGTGCCACCGGCGCCCAGGGCAAATTCGAGGTGCTGGCCGTCGAGTACGCCCAGCAGTTCGGCCTGTCGGCGCCGCAATGGTTCTCCATGCCCAAGCTGGTGGCCGAGACGGCCCGCCAGGCCGGTCGCACGCCCATGGGCAAGGCCGGCCAGGTGAGCTGGACGGCGCCGTCCACGCTGACGGCCGAGGACGTGGCGACGCTGCACAAGCGCAGCGAGACGCTGCCCATGCCCTGGGTGTTCGACTGGGGCGCCGTGGACGAGGTCGACATCGACGCGGCCATCCAGCTGCGCCAGCTGCTGCGGACCTGGGCGTCGCAGCAGATCGACCAGCGCTGGGTGGGCGGCGACCATTTCCTGAGCCAGCTCAAGGAACTGGCTCCCGTCGGCGAGCGCGACACCGATCCCGCGCTGTGGATGCTGCGCCTCGAAGCGCTGCGCCTGGCCAACCGGCCCGACCAGTTCGACGAGGCGGCCATCGATTACTGCGTGACCTACGAGGTCTCGCCGCCGTCCTGGGAGCGGGCGAGGTGCCGCGTGCGCTTCGGCGGCGAGGGCGCGTCGACGAACGGCCCGGGCACGAGCGCCCTGCCCAGCGAGGCGCAGTCGACCTTCCTCGATACCGGCGTGGCCGAGCCCCATGTCGCCCAGCTGGAACTGATGGGCCAGCTCAGCGGCGACATCTCCGACAACCTGCGCGCGATGGCGGCCGAGGTCGGCGAGGCCAGCCTCATCAACATCTCCTGCACCAAGCTGATCCGCCTGGACTTCATGGCCGCCGGCGACCTGCTGAACTGGGTGCTGTCGCGCCGCAGCGAGAACCGCACGGTCGTCTTCACCGACGCCCACCGCCTCGTCGCGCTGTTCTTCGGCGCGATGGGCATCAACGAGCATGCGAAGGTCAAGGTGCGGATCAACTGACCTCCGGCCTTGCGAAACTCGGGCCGGACCTTATCTGGAACGGCTATGTCTTCTGATTCCTCCTCCGCCGTCTACCACGGCACCACCATCGTCTCGGTGCGCCGCCAGACGCCCATCGGCTGGCAGGTCGCCATCGGTGGCGATGGCCAGGTCACGCTGGGCAATACCGTCGTCAAGGCCAGTGCACGCAAGGTGCGCAAGCTCTACCGCGAGCAGGTCCTCGCGGGCTTTGCCGGCGCCACGGCCGACGCCTTCACGCTGTTCGAGCGCTTCGAGGCCAAGCTGGAGAAGCACCAGGGCCATCTCGTGCGCGCCGCCGTCGAGCTGACGCGCGACTGGCGCACCGACCGCGTGCTGCGCCGCCTCGAAGCCATGCTGGCCGTGGCCGACAAGACGGCCTCGCTGATCATCACCGGCAACGGCGACGTGCTGGAGCCCGAGCAGGGCATCGTCGCCATTGGCTCGGGCGGCGCCTACGCGCAGGCAGCGGCCAAGGCGCTGCTGGCCAACACCGAGCTGGGCGCGGCCGACATCGTCAAGAAGTCGCTGGAGATCGCTGGCGAGATCTGCATCTACACCAACCAGAACCACACGCTCGAGGTGCTCGAATGAGCTCCATGACACCGCAAGAAATCGTCTCCGAGCTGGACCGCCACATCGTCGGCCAGCAGGCCGCCAAGCGCGCCGTCGCCATCGCGATGCGCAACCGCTGGCGCCGCCAGCAGGTGGACGAGAAGCTGCGTGCCGAGATCACGCCCAAGAACATCCTGATGATCGGGCCCACCGGCGTCGGCAAGACCGAGATCGCGCGCCGACTGGCGCGGCTGGCCGGTGCCCCCTTCATCAAGGTCGAGGCGACCAAGTTCACCGAGGTGGGCTATGTCGGCAAGGACGTGGACTCCATCATCCGCGACCTCGTCGAGGTGGCCGTCAAGCAGGAGCGCGAGGTGGCGACGCGCCGCTGCCAGACGCGCGCCGAGGACGCCGCCGAGGAGCGCATCCTCGACGTGCTGCTGCCCGGCAGCGAGGCCGACAACGCGACCCGCCAGAACTTCCGCAAGAAGCTGCGTGAGGGTCAGCTCGACGACAAGGACATCGAGCTTGACCTGCTCGCCCCCAAGCCCAGCCTGGAGGTGCTGACGCCCTTCGGCAACCAGCCCGGCATGGAGGACATGGCCGAGCAGCTGAAGGGCATGTTCAGCCAGTTCGGCGGCAACCAGAAGAAGACGCGCAAGCTGAAGATCGGCGAGGCGATGAAGCTGCTCGTCGACGAGGAAGCGGCCAAGCTCGTCAACGAGGAAGAGATCCGCGCGACGGCGCTGACGAATGCGCAGGAGATGGGCATCGTCTTCATCGACGAGATCGACAAGGTCGCGTCGCGCCAGGAGAGCGGTGGCGCCGAGGTGTCGCGCCAGGGCGTGCAGCGCGACCTGCTGCCGCTGGTGGAGGGCACGACGGTGTCCACCAAGTACGGCCTCGTGAAGACCGACCACATCCTCTTCATCGCCAGCGGCGCCTTCCATCTCAGCAAGCCCAGCGACCTCATTCCCGAGCTGCAGGGCCGCCTGCCCATCCGCGTCGAGCTGGACTCGCTGTCGGTGGCCGACTTCGAGGCCATCCTGACGAGCACGCACGCCAGCCTGGTGAAGCAGTACCAGGCGCTGCTGGCGACCGAGGGCGTCACGCTGGAGCTGCAGCCCGACGCGATCCGCCGCCTGGCGCAGATCGCCTTCGAGGTGAACGAGCGCACCGAGAACATCGGCGCGCGGCGGCTCGCGACGGTCATGGAGCGGCTGCTGGACGAGATCAGCTTCGACGCGCCCAACCGCTCGGGTCAGACGCTGCAGCTCGACGCCGCGGCGGTGGACGCGAGGCTGGCGGCGCTGGCGGCGAACGAGGACCTGAGCCGGTTCATCCTGTAGCCGTCAGTGCGACAGCGGCTGCGAGCTGCCCGTCCAGCGCAGCAGCTGCATCAGTGACGGCGCCTGCGTCTTGCCCAGCAGGTTGCGCACATGGCTGCGGACCGTGCTGACGCACAGGCCCAGGTGGCGCGAGGTCGCGTCCACCGGCTGGCCATCGGCAAGCAGCAGCAGCACATGGCGTTCGGCCTGGCTGAGCCGGCATTGGCGCGTCAGCGCGTCGATGCGGGCGGCCTGGGTGAGGGCAGGCTGATCCAGGTGAACGGTCAGCAGCACGCTGTCGGCAGGCCAGCCGCAGGCCTTCAGCACGCCGGGCGCCAGTGGTGCGAGGTGCAGCCAGGCCGTCTCCAGCCCGGGCGAAAACCACAGGCCCAGCCGCGCCGACGAGCCGGCACCGGCCTGCTGCAGCAGCTGGCCGAGCCGCGGCGCGTCCAGCTGGCCCAGGGCCATCAAATGGCCCGCGCGCTGCGCCGCCTTGCCGTCAAGCAGCAGCCGCTCGGCGCTGGCGTTGGCGAACAGCAGCCGCCGGTCCGGCAGCGCGACCAGCAGCGGCTGGGGCAGGGCGGCGAGCAGCAGCGCGGGGCCGTCGGGGGCGGGCTTGTCTGCGCGGGCAGGGGGTAGCGGGGCGGTCTTGAGCGCGGCAGAGACGGTCATGAGGTTCTCCCTGAGCATTTGGCAATTTCTTGGATGGCAGTTTGGTCGCTGCAGCGGCGGATCGCCATCGGACGGAAGTGCCGCGCCATGGCCGGCTGCGAGCAGCGTGTTGGACCTAGGTCTAGGACCAACGGTGGAGGTGCAGTACCTGCTCGGCGCGTTGCGGCGTGACTACCATCGGCGCAACCGGAGACAAGAATGAAAGTGCTGCTGATCGATGACCATCCGCTGTTCCGGGAAGGCATTGCGCTGCTGCTGAGGCCCCTGGTGCAGCCGCTGGAGGCGCTGCAGGCCGGCAGCTTCGAGGAGGCGCGGGGGCTGCTGAACGACGAGGCCGACGTCGACCTGATCCTGATCGACCTCGGCCTGCCGGGCGTGTCGGGCATGGAGGGGTTGTTGAACCTGCGCGCGGACTTTCCGGCCGTGCCGGTGGTGGTGGTGTCCGCCAACGACGACCGCGAGACGGTCCTGGCCACGCTGGACGCCGGCGCGATGGGCTTCATTCCCAAGAGCTCCACGCCGCAGGTGATGATCGCCGCGCTGCGGTTGATCCTGGATCACGGCATCTACCTGCCGCCCAAGGTCTTCATGTCCAGCCAGGCGCCGGCGCCGGCCCCGGCCGTGATGGTGCACGACGGCGTGGGTGGCGATGCCGCGGGCCGGCGCCGCACGGCGGCCGACCTCGGGCTCACGGCCCGGCAGGAGGATGTGCTGCACCTGCTGTTGCAGGGCATGTCGGCCAAGCTCATCGGCCGCCGCCTGGACCTGTCCATCAGCACCGTGAAGGCGCACACGACCGCGGTGCTGCGGGCGCTGAACGTCACGTCGCGCACGCAGGCCGTCGTCGTCGCCGGACGGCTGGGATTGCGCTTCGACCGGCAGGAGCGGTCAACATAGATCCACGCTGCGGAAGTGCAGCGGCGCGGCACCGTTGCGGCTGAACGCGACGTGCAGCTGCTGGCCGTCGGTGTGCAGCGTCGCGAAGCCGTCACCGGCCGGGGCCAGGTGCGAGATGACCTTCACGTCCAGGCCGCCGGGCTGGAAGCTTTCGTCGAGTGCCAGTTCGCTGGGACGGCCGTTGGCGAACGGGAAGGGCGCGTAGAGGCCCGAGCTGTGCACCGAGATGAGCTTCACCTGCCCGGGGCCGGGCGCGCCGAGCAAGACCTCGGCGACGAGGCTGTGGTGTTCGTCACCCGACAGGAAGACCGTGTTGCGTATGCCCTTCCTTGCGATGAAATGCAGCAGGCGTTCCAGTGACGCGGGGAATCCGTCCCAGGCATCGCTGTGATCGGCCCCGCCGGCGGCATCCTCGCGGGTCTGCAGCCGGCGCGGCAGCAGCAGGGAAGGGCTGGCGATGAACTTGACCGCGTTGCCTTGGGCCAGCAGCCAGTCCTCCAGTTCCCGTTGCCGCGCGTCGCTCATGATGAATTGCTGACCCGGCTCAACGCGGGAACCGCGCGGCGAGCGCCCCGAGCGGGTGTCCGCCAGGTAGAACGGGAAGCCGGCGTGGCGGAAGGCGAGATCGGCGCTGTCGCCGAACGTGGGCAGTCCACGCTGTGTGCCCAGGCGCTGGTATTTGCGGAAAGCCGCGACGCCGAAGCCCCAGTGCAGCCGGTTGTGCAGCGCGTCGACGGGGCGGGCCTTCTCCACGGCGGCGGAGGTCGGCTCCCAGTTGTCGATGATCTCGTGGTCGTCCAGCAGCATCTGCACCGTCATGCTGCGCAGCAGGCTGCGCATGCCGCTCGCGCGCAAGGCCTTCTGGTTGGGCTGGTCGTAGCGTTCGTCGCGGCGCGCCGGGTCCATCAGGCCGGCGGTTGCATCGGCGTAGACCTGGTCGCCCACCAGCAGCGCGAGGCCTAGCGGAAGGGCATCGTTGGCGGTGTCGGCCAGTCGCTGCAGGCTGACCTGGGCCAGCGGATCGTCGAGCAGACCCGCGGGGTACTGGCAGCTGGCCAGCGCGAAACGGGCGCCGTACTGGGGGGCTTGCGCGTCCAGCCGTTGCCGGGCCACCACCAGCGTCGCATGGCTGACGTAGGCGTCGCGCAGCGTGCCGGGTGCCTGTTCGTCCAGCCATTGGAAGGCCTGGTCGAGCACCTCGTCGGGTGTGGGATCGGGGGCGCCCGGCGCTGGCGCGTCCATCGGCCGGTCCGCGTCCCCGACGGCCGGCGGCGTGAGCGCCCAGGCGTCCTCGCCGAGCATGGCGTCGTCGCGCCGGTGGACCATCAGGGCCAGATAGCCGGTGCTCGCGGCGGGCGCAGGGTTGCGCGGGTGCGCGAACAGCCATTGATCGCTGTCGCCGGCCTTGTCGCTCCTGACGATGGCCGAGGCGTCGGTGCCGAGCCTGAACACGCCCTGGCTCTCGCTGACGGGCAGCAGGTAGAGCGTCGCGCTGCCCTGCTCGGGGCGCGACATGCAGGCCAGCGACAGCGGCTTTGTCGCGGTGGGCAGTGCGATGCGCGGGCCTATCCACGGCAGCGTGAACACCAGCGGGTCCGGTGGCGGCGTCTGCCGTTGCGGCAGGTCCTCCGTCCGCAGGAAGTCCTCGATGTCCTGGAAGACGAGCGCGGAATCCTTCCCGATCAGCACGTCCTGATGACCCATGCCGGCATAGGGGGCTCGGTCGGTCGGCGGGCTGACCAGCTTCACGCCGGCTTCGCGCAGATGACGGGCCAGCAGGTCCTGCGTGGCCACGTCGACGAGGCCGTTGTTGTGACCGTGGATGATCATCGTCGGGATCGCGGCCCAGCGCTCGCGCAGCCGCCTGCGCGTGACGAACTCGCCGCGGCCGCGCTGGTTGGTGATGGCCTGGAAGCGCGCGAAATGGATGGTCTGGGCCACCGTGTCCAGGTTGATGGGGCCGAACAGGTCGTCGATGGCGCGCAGCGTCGCGTCGCTGAGGTTGGCCGCGTCGAAGTCGCGGCCGTAGAGGGCGTCCATGCGATGGCGCGAGGCCACCCAGGGCGTGGTCTTGCAGGGCCATGGCGGGTTCTCGACGTCGTAATCGGCATCGGGATAGGGCAGGCTGGACAGCAGGCGGTCCAGCAACTCGTCGCTGACCTTGGGTTCGCGCGGCGGGCGGAACTGGTAGCTGTCGTGCATCAGTAGCCGCCGCGTGGACTGCAGCAGGAAGGCGCGGAAGATGTTGCTGTCGGTGTAGCGCAGCAGCGGTCCCTTCTGGCTCAGGATGATGCGGTTCACGCAGGGATGGCCCGCATCGTCATCGAGCGGCTGCAGCCCATTGAAGGCCGCCAGCGTGCCGAGATGCTCGCTGGTCAGCCAGGTGTCGACGCTGAGCTCCGTGCGGCCCTTGCGCACGTCGCGCGGGTCGGTCAGCAGCGCCATGCTGAGCATCACGCAGCCGATGCAGTGGGCCAGCACGTCGACCTTCTGCCCGGTGGCGTTGCGGATGTGCAGCAGCGCCGCCGGGATGTCGATCAGCCCCGCGTCCTCCATCGGCCAGGGATGGGTGGCGGTTGCCAGTGCGGTGCTGGTGCGCAGGTCTACCACCCACACCTCGCGGCCCTGGCGGCAGAAGAACTCGGCCGCGCTGGGCGCCAGCGATTCATGCGTGAAGGTATTGCCGCTGACGCTGTAGCCGTGCAGCATGACCAGCGCGGGCGGCTTGACCTTGGTTGGGTTGACGGCCGGATAGCGCGTCAGCCGGATCTTGACCGGCACGTCACGGCCATTGGTGCAGAAATCGATCAGCTCCGGCTTGTCCTTGCTCTCGGCCTTGCGCGGGTCGTCGCGGGCGTCTTCGTAGGCGCCAGGCATTCGGTCCACCACCAGCTCGGTGACTTCGGGATCCCCCGGCAGGCCGGGGATGCGCCGCGGCAGGCGGTCGGGCTCCTCCAGCGAGGGCTTGTCGGGCTTGCGGAAGGTCCACAGGTGGATGCCGATCAGCACGCGCAGCCACATCAGCCCGAAGCGGGCCAGGTCCAGCAGCGCGCGGGCGTGGTCCTGCTGTGCTGACACGCGCAGCAGCGCGATGCCCTGGCTGGCCAGGAAGCGCGTGTCGAGCTCCAGCACGGGAGGATCGCCCAGGAAGCCCACGCTCAGCCCGGGCATGTCCGTCAGCGACAGCCGCGTCAGCTGGTGCCAGGGGTTGGCGCGGCGGTTGTAGGTCAGCCGCTTGCTGCCGCTGATCTGCTTGCCCTGCCAGGGCGGCTGCAGCGGGAAGCCGGGCGAGACGGTGCCGACGGTGAGCTCGTAGTCGAAGCGGCGCACCTCGCCCGCACGCGAGGCCATGCTCCAGAGATCGTGGATGTACTCGGCGATGCCCTGTTTCTCGCCGCTGCCGGACCCGGCTGCGAACTCCTGCCACGCGTCGCGCAGGCCACGATTGAGTGCCCAGGGCAGCACGGTGCGCAGCCGCCGCCACAGCGGCGACGAGGCTTCCCGGTGCAGAAAGCTCAGGCAGCCGGTCAGCCGCGCCTCGAAGGCGATGTGTGGGCGGCGCTGCGCATCGCTGGCGGTGCGCAGGCCATGGCGGTCCCAGTCGTCCTGCGTGTAGAGGCGGATGACAGACTTGTCGCCCTCCTTCACGTACACCCGGCGGTTCAGCCGCGTGCGCAATGCCTGCGGCATGACGGGCTCGTAGGCCAGGGTCAGTTCCGCGACATAGGCCTCTTCCTCGGCGCCGAGCCGCAGCGGCACGCGGCCCGCCAGGCGCTCGACGATCTCGATTTCCGTCGGCCGCAGCGGCACATGGGGCCGCGTGTCGTCCGCCTTGAGCATGCGGCGCGGGCGCGGTGCGGCCGGTGGCGCCGCGGGCCGCGCGACATAGCGCTGGTCCACGGCGAGCTGCTCGACAGCGCGCAGCGCGGTGGCGGTGATGGTCAGGGCCGGGTTGGCGCCGAGCGAGCCGGGGATGATGGAGCCGTCCAGCACGAGCAAGCCGTCCAGCAGTGGCTGCCGTTCACCCGGTGGCTTGGGCTTCTGGCTGGCATCGAAGACGCGGCCGTACTCGTCGACCACGCCGTCGGCGGCCGTGTCGCCGATCGGGCAGCCGCCGAGCGGATGCACCGTCAGCACCGGGCCGCGCGGCTGGCTGACGAGCCGTTCCAGCTTGGGCGGCAGCAGCCGCCACATCGGGTTGGGGATGAGCCGGGCCTGTCCGCCCGCGCGCTTCACGCATTCGGCCAGCTCCTCGTGCGCCTGGTTCAGCAGCTTGGCATCCCGGGCCTGCGGCCAGCGGATGCGCAGCGTGCCCTGCTCGACGGGCCGGTCGCGCGGCCGCACGGGCAGCGGCAGGTGCAGTGACCCTGCGGCATCGTCATGGCCGATCAGCCCCACGAGCAGTGTCCTGCGCATGGCCGCGGGGTCGACGGCCAGCGGGTCGATGGCCTGGTCGTCCTCGCCGCCGTGGCGGCTTTCGTCGGGGGTCGGCATGTCGTGGATGACGCGGGCCGTCGTGACCAGCTCCTCGAACAGCGGCTTCAACGCGCCCGGCACCGAGAACTCCTGGATGCGGAAGGGCCGCCCTGCCACGGCGCCGACCGAGCCGGTGATCGTCGGCCCGACATTGCGCCGGTCCAGCGCGACTTCCTCGTCCGCGCAGCCCTGCGTGTCCGCCGGCAGCCCGGCCACGGCCGCGATGTTGTCGCCATTGCAGGAGAAGCGCTGGCCCAGCAGCGGCGACGGCGCCAGCTTGTCCGTGCGCGAGCGCAGCAGGATCTCGCTGCTGCCCAGCGTGCCGGCGGCCAGGATGACGACGGGGGCGTAGAGATGCAGGTCGCGCAGCTCGCGCTGCTGCAGCGCGGGCGACGTGTGCGCCACGCGCAGCGCCCACGGCTGCCTGCCGCGCCAGCGTGCGTCGCTGTCGTCGGTGCGCCGCAGCGACAGCACGGTGGCCCCGGTGTAGATTTCCGCGCCGCGTCGATGGGCCAGTTCGAGCAGATTGGCGTCCAGGCTGTCCTTGGCGCCGACGTTGCAGCCCGTCATGCAGTCGCCGCAGAGATTGCACGGCTTCAGTTCCACCTGCGCGTCGTTGGCTTCGCCGTCCATGGCCACCGACAGCGGCGGCAGCTCGGCCTGGCCGTTCGACAGGCGGCGCAGCGCGACGGTCTTGGGCAGCCCCTGGGCGCCGGCCTTGGGATGGCGCGAGATGTCGTTGTCCACGGTCCTGCCGGCGCGCGTGACGAGGCCGCCCAGCATGCGCCGGGCACGCTCGAAAAAGCCGCCACCAGCCAGCTCGGACAGCAGCTCGTGCAAGGGCGTGTCGACGTCGAAATCGCCGAGCTCCGGCTCCAGCAGCACGCCGGCGTTGATCAGCGACCCGCCTCCCAACCCGTTGGCGACAAGGGCCGCCACGTCGTCGCCCAGCCTCACGTCGAACAGGCCTTCGTGCTTGCCGCCGACGCGGCCCGTCTCCTGCAGCCCGAGGCGCAGGTGGCCGGGCAGCTCGGAGAAGTGCGAGGGGAATTCGCCCGGCAGGTATTCCTTGCCGCGCTCCAGAACGCCGACGCGCAGCGGGCGCAGCCGGCCGTCCTCCATGACCTGCTGCCCGGCCAGTTCCGCCGCGGCCATGCTGCCGCCATAGCCGCTGCCGACGATGAGCACGTCGAAGCAGCGGGGCTGGAGGTCTTCCACCCACAGGTGGCCCAGTCCCCGGGCCAGGCGCGGCTCGCTTTCGTTGCCCGCCGCGGCGGGCTTGCTGCAGTCCATCATGTTCCGGCACCTCCCTGGTGTGAACGTGGCATCGAATCAGGTCTTCGTCGGTCTCAGCACCTTCAGAAGCTCGGGCAGCCCGACCGGCTTGATGAGCACCGGCACGCCAACCGCATGGGCGGCGCTGAGGCGCTCGGGCGCGGTGTCGCCGGTGATGAAGGCCGTGATGGCCTGCGGCTGCATCTGTCTGAGCTGGGCGAGCACCGCGATGCCGCTCTCTCCGCCGCGCAGCCGCAGATCCGACAGGATGGCGTCCACGCCGCCGGCGGCGACGATGTCGACGGCCTGCGCGCCCGATTCCGCCACCTGCACGCGGCAGCCCAGCTGGCCCAGCAGCGCGCGCATGCTGTGGCGGATGATGGCCTCGTCGTCGATGACCAGCACCGACAGGTCGCGCAGGTCCGTCGGCGCGGCTTCGGGCGCCGGCCGGCCTTCGGCGCTGGACAGCGGCAGCCGCAGCGAGATCGTCGTGCCCGCGCTGGGCGCCGACGCCAGCGACAGCGGCACGCCCAGCAGCCCGCACAGGCGCTGCACGATGGACAGGCCCAGGCCCAGCCCCTTGGTGCGGTCGCGTTCGACGTTGGCCACCTGGTAGAACTCGCGGAACACGTTGGCGTGTTCCTCGGCGGCCATGCCGATGCCGGTGTCCGAGACGGCCAGCAGCGCGTCGTCGCCGGCACGCTGCAGCGACAGCGTCACCTGGCCGCCCGGCGGCGTGAACTTCAGCGCGTTGTCGGTGAGGTTCTGCAGCACGCGGCCGAGCAGCGCCTCGTCGGTCAGCGTCGTCAGCCGCTCACTGCATCGCAGCGCCAGCTCGATGCCGCGGTCGGCCGCCACGCCGTGCATGGCCTCGCCGTGAGCGATCAGCAGGCTGTCCAGCCGGCAAGGTGCCAGCCGCGGCGTCACGGTGCCTGCGTCCAGTTTGGAAATGTCCAGCAGGCTGTCGAGCTGCTTGGACAGCGTCTGGTTGACCGAGTCCAGCAGCTTGATGGTCTCGGCGCTGTCGCTGTCGAGGTCGCGCAGCATCAGCACCGCGACGAGCACCGTCATCGCGTGGATGGGCTGGCGCAGGTCATGGCTGGCGGCGGCCAGGAACTGCGTCTTGGCGCGGTTGGACTCGTCGGCGCGCTCCAGCGCGCGGGTCAGCTCCTCGTTGAGCTGCTGCTCGCCGTGGCGGTAGCGGGCGGAGGCCTCGAAGGTCGCGTTGACCTGTCGGCCCAGGCTGACGAGGAAGAGCAGGAACACGAGGATCAGCGCGCCCAGGCCCCAGGGGCCGGGGTCGGCATGGTCGGCGCCGACCCACATCCACGCCGCCGCCAGCGGCAGCAGCATAGGCGCGGCGAAGGCCAGGAACAGTGAGCGGTAGCCCGAGGTCGTCACCGTCGATGCCGTGGCGGTCGTCAGCAGGATGATGGAGACCGACGCGCGGTCAGTCGCGTTGAACCGGAGGAAGTCGACGAGGGGCAGCGCCATCAGCACGCCATTGACGGCCAGCAGCGCGGCGATGCGGCGCATGGAGCCGACGCCCGGCGACCCGGCGCGCACGAAGTCGGTCGTGCAGCGCATGCGCCAGCCGGCCACCATCAGCACGATGCCTTCCCAGAGCAGGGCGAAGGGGCGGTGCGGTTCCACGCGGTTGAACCAGATCAGGGCGATCAGCGTCGCGCCCAGCAGCATGCCGATCTGCGCGCGGCGGCTCTGGCTGAGAAAGGTTTCCTCGAATCGATGGTGGATGTAGGCCTGCACCAGGGGGCTGGCCGCGTCGTGGCGCGGTTCGGATCGCACGGCTGGAAGCTCCTGCGGTCCCCTCAGACCGCCTGTTCGGCGCGGGGCATGATCGAGGCCCCGCAGGCGCCGGTCAAGGCAGGCAAGCCCTGACACGCAGCGTCCCCGCGAGCATGGCCATGCTCGCCATGCAGGGCATCCTCAGAAGTGAGGGTGCTCAGCCGCGGAACGCGTTCATCGCCAGCAGCCCATCGAAGATCAGCCCCTCGACGAGTTCATGCGGCGCGTCCAGCGCCGGTGCCACCTTCCAGCCGGCGCCGCCCGTCATCAGCAGCAGCGGGGGGCGGCCCTCGCGCTGTTGCAGCAGCCGGTACATGCGCTCGATCGCGCCGGTGATGGCGAAGGTGCCGCCGGTCGTCAGTGCGTCGCTGGTGTTGGTGGGGAAGTCGCGCACCTCGCCGGTGGGCACGCGCAGGCCGGCCGTGCCGCCCTCCAGCGCGCGCAGCATGATGCCGTGGCCGGGCAGGATGAGGCCGCCGAGGAAGAGGCCGTCGGTGGAGAGCGCATCGACCGTCACGGCCGTGCCCACCATGACGGTCAGCACCGGGCCGTCGAAGCCGCGCTTCCTTGCATGTGCATGCGCGCCGATGACGGCCACCCAGCGGTCGGCGCCCAGGCGCGTCGGGTGGTCGTAGCCGTTGCGGATGCCGGCGGCCTCGGCGGCCGGGACGACCCAGCGGGCGCTCAGGTCCCAGTGCTCCATCTGTTCCTCGACGCGGCGCCGGACCGCATCGCCGGCGACGTTGCTGCCCAGTACCCGCGTCGGCGGCGCCAGTCCGTGCCAGTCCTCGTCCGCCAGGCGGTCGATGTTCTCCAGGAACACCGCGCCATGCTGGGTCGGTGCGCTGCCGGGCTCGGCGGCGTCGGGATAGACGGCCCACTTGAGGCGGGTGTTGCCGATGTCGATGGCCAGGAAGCTCATGGAGGACAGGCGCGTGAACGATGGCGCGAGCCTACCAGCGCGTGGGCGTTCGCCAGCCAGGGTTTTCTGCTTCAATCGGCCAGCCAACGCCGGCCTCACGAGGAGATCCCATGCTGCGTCGTCTACGCATCCAAGCCCGGCTCTGGCTGGCCTTCGGCATCATCCTGACCCTGACCGCCTTGCTGGCGGCCGTGGGCGGTTTCGGGCTGAACGTGTCGCAGAAGGCCATCCAGGACATCACGCAGAAGCTCATCCCGGCCGCCAACATCACGGTGGCCGCGCGCAGCCACCTGCTGCAGAGCAAGACGGCAACTTCCACGCTGGTCGCTTCCATCTTCAACAAGGAAGGCATGGCCCGCGCCAAGAAGGAGTGGGACAACGCCCAGGCCGGCCTGGACAAGGCGATGGACGACTTCGGCGCCATCTCCACCGAGGAGAAGAGCCAGCAGGACCTGGCCAAATTCCGCAGCCTGATGGCCGACTATCGCAAGGCGGTCAAGCCGGTGGCCGACAAGATCCTGGCCGACAGCTATGCCGACGCCCAGGCCGCCTTCGAGGACGTCAAGATGGCCGACGTCGCCTACGACCCGGCGCTGGCGATGCTGAACGGCATCGAGGCCGACCTGAAGAAGCGCGGCGACGACGTCTTCGCCAGGGTGGACGGGCTGGTCAGCAGCGTCTTCGTCGGCTTCCTCGTCGCCTTCGTCGTCTGCATCGTCATCGGCGGCGCGCTGGCGGTGGGCATTTCGCGCTCCATCATCGGCCCGCTGGTGGCCGCCAAGCGCTTCGCCGAGCGCATGGCCGGGGGCGACCTGTCGCGCGCCCCCGAGGTCGATGGCGCCGACGAATCGGCCGAGATGATGCAGGCGCTGGCCGCCATGCAGAAGTCGCTGTCCGACATCGTCGGGCAGGTCCGCGAGGCGGCCGAGAGCATCCAGGTGGCGTCGGCCGAGGTCGCGACCGGCAACATGGATCTGTCTCACCGCACCGAGCAGACGGCGTCCAACCTGCAGCAGGCGGCCAGTTCCGTGACCGAGCTGACGGGCACCGTCGGCCAGAGCGCCGACGCCGCCCAGACCGCCAAGCAGCTGGCCGGCACGGCCGCCGCGACGGCAGGGCGTGGCGGCGAAGTCGTGTCACGGGTGGTGAGCACCATGGGGGAGATCAATGCGGCCAGCCGCAGGATCGCCGACATCATCGGCACCATCGACGGCATCGCCTTCCAGACCAATATCCTGGCGCTGAATGCCGCGGTCGAAGCGGCGCGTGCCGGAGAACAGGGCCGCGGCTTCGCCGTCGTGGCCGGCGAGGTGCGCTCGCTGGCCCAGCGCTCGGCCGCGGCGGCGCGCGAGATCAAGGCGCTGATCGGCGACAGCGTCGGGCACGTCGAGGCTGGTGCCAGCCTCGTCAACGACGCCGGCGCGACGATGACCGACATCGTCGGCTCCGTGCAGCGCGTGGCCGACATCATTGGCGAGATCAGTGCCGCGGCCGTCGAGCAGAGCCAGGGCATCGCCCAGGTCAACGGCACGGTGGCCGAGCTGGACCAGATGACGCAGCAGAACGCCGCGCTGGTCGAGGAATCCGCCGCAGCGGCCCAGTCGCTGAAGGAGCAGGCCGTGCGGCTGGCGGGGCTGGTCAGCTCGTTCAAACTGGGCTGACGCGACCGCAGGCGAGCCGGAGCCGGTCGGTGGGGAGTCGAACGGCCGTGTGCGTTCAACGCCCGGAAAGACTGCGCAACAGCATCAACATGCCCTCTTCCAGGTCCTGCTGGAATCGATAGCGCAGCGGCGCGAGCTCGGGGCGAGCGTTCACCGCCGCAGCCATCTCCCCAGGGCTGGCCAATGGCCAGAGTCCGATGAGCAGGGGCACGGAGAAGTGCATCAGCTTGTCGAACGTTCCCGCCGGGATGGTGGGGACGCAGCGGTGGAAGTCCATCGCGATCTGGTGGCGCATGGCCATCAGGCCCTGCTTGAACTGGACGATGCGTTCAGCGGACACGTTGCGCTCGAGGATCGACGGGAAGATGCTGTTGAGGCGGCACAGCAGCGGACGGCCCGACCAGGTGGCGGCGAACGCGCGCACGACGTGATCGGGGGTTCCTTTGCGCTTGCCGCCCCGGTCCAGCACGTCGACGAACTCGGCGTGCCACGCCATGAGCTCCTCCACCAGCACCTCGAGCAGGACAGCTTCGCTGCTCTCGAAGTAGCGGTAGACGTTCGACTTGGTCATCTGCGCCTGCCGCGCCAGTTCGTTGATGCCCAGGGCGTGAACGTCCGGCATCTCCAGCAGCATCGACCTCGCGGTGTCGAGCAGGTGCCGCCGACGCTCCTCCTTCTGCTCGGGAGATCGCGCGCGCAAGTACGGTGACGGGGGGCTCATCCGGTGCATCTTAGAAAACCGCCCAAGAGACTGTTAGTCTGCTATATTGACGACCATCGGTCTTTTATTTGTTCGGCAGTGGGCAACGCAGGAGTTTGGCCATGGTGACGCGAAGAACCGTGCTGCTCGGCACTGCCGGCGTGGCGGGCGCGCTGGGCGCGCTGATGGTGGGCTGGACAGCGTTGCCGCCCAGACCGCGCCTGGTCACGTCCGACCCGCTGCCGGTCGGCCCGGGCCAGTCGGCGCTGAACGGCTGGGTCAAGATCGGTACGGACAACACCGTCGGCATCGTCATGTGCAAGGCCGAGATGGGCCAGGGCATCTACACCGGCCTGGCGATGGTGCTGGCCGAGGAACTGGACGCCGACTGGGCGCAGGTCCGCGTCGAGCGGGCGCCCATCGACAAGATCTACCAGAACATCGCCGGCATCGTCGAAAGCCTGCCCTTCCACCCCGATGACCACGGCACGCTGAAGGCCGTCGCCGAGCGCGTGACGGCCAAGGCGATGCGCGAGTTCGGCCTGATGCTGACCGGCACGTCCTCCAGCATGCGCGACCTCTGGCTGCCGATGCGCCAGGCCGGCGCCTCGGCGCGCGCGATGCTGGTGGGCGCCGCGGCCCGGCAATGGCAAGTGCCGGCCGCGGAATGCCGCGCCGAGGCGGGCCGCGTGCTGCACCCGTCCGGCCGGAGCGCTTCGTTCGGCGAACTGGCCGCGGCGGCCGCCAGTCAGCCCTTGCCCGAACACGTGGCGCTGAAGGACCCCAAGGCCTTCAAGCTGATCGGCCAGCCGCGCAAACGCCTGGAGGCCGCGTCCAAGATGGACGGCAGCGCGCGCTTCGGCATCGACGTGCTGCCGCCCGGCATGCAGTACGCCAGCGTGGAGATGTGCCCGACGCTGGGCGGCCGCGTCGCCAGCTTCGATGCCGCCGACGCACGGAAGCTGCCCGGCGTGAAGAAGGTGCTCGCGGTGCCGCCCCTCTACGGCAGCACCGGCGGCGTCGCGGTGATTGCCGACACGCCCTACCACGCGATGCGCGCGGTCAAGGCAGTGCGCGTCGAATGGGAGCATGGCGCGGCCGCCAACCTGTCCACCGACGGTATCTACCGGCAGCTGGCGCAGTCGCTGGACACGGACGAGGGCTTTCACTTCTACAAGCATGGGGACGTCGATGCCGCGTTGAAGGGCGCCGCCAAGACCCTCAAGGCCGAGTACCGCGCGCCTTACGTGGCCCACACGACGATGGAGCCGATGAACTGCACCGTGCAGCTCAAGGACGGCCGCGCCACCGTATGGGCAGCCACGCAGGTGCCCGACATGGCGCGCCGCGTCGCGGCCCAAGTGCTGGGTCTGGCGACCGACCAGGTCGACCTGCAGATGCAGCTGCTCGGCGGTGGCTTCGGCCGGCGCTGCGAGGTGGACGTCATCGCGCAGGCGGCGGCCATCGCCCGGGAGGCCGGCGGCGTACCGGTGCAGCTGATCTGGTCGCGCGAGCAGGACACGACGCATGACTTCTACCGCCCGGCTTGCGTCTCGCGCTTCCAGGCCGGGCTCGATGCCTCGGGCCAGCTGCTGGGCTGGGTGAACGCCTCGGCGGGCCAGGCCATCATGCCGCAGGTCATAGCGCGCATGCTCGGCCTGCCCGGCGCCATGCCCGACCGGACCACCTCCGAAGGCGCCTTCGACCAGCCCTACGAGTGGCCTGCGGCACGCATCGGCCACGAGGTCGTGGAGCTGCCCGTGCCGGTCGGTTTCTGGCGCTCGGTCGGGCATTCGCACCATGCCTTCTTCAAGGAAAGCTTCCTCGATGAAGTGGCCCATGCCGCCGGACGCGACCCCGTGGCATTCCGCGCCGCGCTGCTGGCGAAGCACCCGCGACACCTGAAGGTACTGCAGCGTGCCGCGGAGCTGTCGGGCTGGGGCAAGCCATTGCCCGCGGCGGCCGATGGCACTCAGCGTGCACGTGGCATCGCCCTGCACCAGTCCTTCGGCTCCATCGTCGCGCAGGTGGCCGAGGTGTCGGTGTCCACCGACAAGCGCATCCGCGTCCACCGCGTGACCTGCGTCATCGACTGCGGCCTCGCCATCAACCCCAACCTGGTACGCCAGCAGATGGAAAGCGGCATCGTCTACGGCCTGTCGGCCGCGCTGAACGACGAGGTGCGCATCGACAAGGGCCAGGTCCAGCAGAGCAACTTCCACGACAACCCGGTGCTGCGCTTCGATGAATGCCCGGCGATCGAGACCGACATCATCGCCAGCGACGCGAGCCCCGAGGGCGTCGGCGAACCCGGCACGCCGCCGATCGCCCCGGCCGTGGCGAACGCCCTGTTCACCCTCACCGGCCAGCGGCTGCGCAGCCTGCCGCTGAAGCTGGCCTGACCCGGAGAAGCCCATGACCCCGTTGACGATCAATCGCAAGCCCGTTGAAGTGCGGGCCGAGCCCGACACGCCGCTGCTGTGGGTGTTGCGTGGCGAGCTGCAGCTGACCGGCACCAAGTTCGGCTGCGGCATGGCGCTGTGCGGCGCCTGCACGGTGCACATCGACGGCGAGCCGACGCGGGCCTGCGTCACGCCGATCTCGGCGGTGGGCGCGCGCGAGGTGACCACCATCGAAGGGCTGTCCGGACCGCAGGTGGCCGTGCTGAAGGCGGCGTGGATCGACGTCGACGTGGTGCAGTGCGGTTACTGCCAGAGCGGGCAGCTGATGGCCGCTGCTGCGTTGCTGAGGCAGATCCCGAAACCGACCGATGCGGACATCGACGCGGCCATGGCCGGCAACATCTGCCGCTGCGGCACCTACCCACGCATCCGTGCGGCCATTCATCAGGCGGCCGGGATGGGGGCCGCATGAAAGCGGCCCGGCTGATCATTGTCGGTGGCTGGCTGCTGGCGGCGGGCTGCGCCCAGGCCCAGCCGGTCGCCGCGGCCAGCGCGCCGGCCACCACGTTGCGCCCGCTGTCGCAGTTCACACCCATCGCCGACGACAGGGAACGGTCCCTGGCCCTGTTCGTCGAAGCCGGCAAGGTGATCCAGCATCCCCGCTGCCTGAACTGCCACCCCAACGGCGATCGCCCGTTTCAGGGCGACGCGATGCGGCAGCACCAGCCGCTGGTGCTGCGCGGCAAGGACGGATTCGGCGCTACCGCCATGCGCTGCGCCAGTTGCCATGGCGCGCAGAACTTCGAGTCGACGCGCAGCTTCAGCGTGCCGGGCAACAAGCACTGGCATCTGGCGCCGATCGAGATGGCCTGGCACGGCCGCACCCTGGGCGAGATCTGCCGCCAGTTGAAGGACCGATCGCGCAACGGCGGCAAGACGATGCCCCAGATCATCGAGCACATGGCGCACGATGAACTGGTCGGCTGGGCCTGGAAGCCCGGTGCCGGGCGCACGCCGGCGCCGGGCACTCAGCAGGCATTCGGCGATTTGATCAAGGCCTGGGCGGACAGTGGGGCCCACTGCCCCTAGGCCTGCTTCAGGCCGGTATCTCCTCGGGCGTCGTGGCGACGAGGCGGCGCAGTATGGGCAGGCAGGAACCGCACTGCGTGCCGCATTTCTTCTCGCCCTGCAGCTGGGCCAGGCGCTCGGCAGGGCTGCCGCTGCAGCGGGTCAGCGTGAAGCGGATGACGTCCTCGCGCACGTCGAAGCAGTTGCAGACCTGCGGGCTGGCGGCTGCGGTGTTGGTGGGCGGCGCGCCGGGCGACAGCAGCCAGCGGCCGACCGTGCTGGCGGCCGTGCGCTCGCGCCACAGGTCGACGAGCCAGGCGCCTTCGTCGTGCAGGCCCACGCGCAGCAGGGCCTGCAGCGGCGCGGCCTGCAGGTCACCGTCCTGGAGCCTGAGCAGGCGCAGCCGGCCGCGCCGGGCGTCGGCGTAGCGCAGCACGCTCGCGCCGGCCAGGCCCAGCAGGGCGGCCAGTTCGTCGACCAGCTCGGGCGCGGGTACCTCGGCGCAGGCGGCCTCGAAAGCCCAGCCGACGAGCTCGCCATGGCCGGGTTTCACGGGTTCCGGCAGGCAATGCGCATAGCCGAAGCGCGGCATCAGCGCGCGCAGCTGTTCGCGCAGGCGCGGGCCGTCGGCGGGCGCGACCCAGGCGCAGGCGCTGAGCCGCCAGGGCAGGTGGGCCGGCTCGATGGCGACGGCGCTGAACTTCAGCTCGGGCTGCTTGGAGTCGGGGCAGAAGGCGCCCTGCGTGACGGCGTTGACGCCGAGCTGCGCGCCGATGAATTCGTCGCCCCAGTGCATCGCGATGTCGGCGCCGGCCGGTGCGATGTTCTCGTCCAGCCTCAGCGGCAGCACGACCGCGCCGCGCTGCGAGCGCACATGCACAAGCTCGCCGTCGGCCAGGTTGTGGAGTGCGGCGTCGGCCGCGTTGACGCGCACCCAGGGCCGGCCCTCGTGGGCGAACAGCCGCGGCACGCTGCCGCTGCGGCTCATGCCATGCCACTGGTCGCGCATGCGGCCGGTGGTCAGGGCGAAGGGCCGCTGCGGCGACGTCGTTTCGGCGGTGGCTTCGTAGGCGCGGGTGACGAAGCGGGCGCGCCCGTTGGCGGTGGCGAAACGACCGTCGGTGTAGAGGCGCGGCGTGCTGCCGCTGACGAAGGGCCATTGCTGCGGGCCGTCGGCTTCCAGCGTGGCCCAGGAGAGGCCGGTGATGTCGAGGTCGCGGCCGCGCGTGGCGGCGCGGTGCTCCAGCCACAGGTCCTCTGGGCCGTTGGCGACGATGCGCGGCGCGCGGCCGAGGCCGGCGTCGATCAGCGCGGCGATGTCGCGAGCTATGCGCCAGTCGGCGCGCGATTCGCCGGCGGCGGGCACGGCCGGGCGCACGCGGCTGATGCGGCGCTCGCTGTTCGTGACGGTGCCTTCCTTCTCGCCCCAGGTCGCGGCGGGCAGCAGGTAGTCGGCGTACTTCGCCGTGGCGGTGTGGGCGAAGGCTTCCTGCAGGATGACCAGCTCGCAGCGCTCCAGCGCCGCACGCACGGTGGCCTGGTCGGGCATGGACTGGGCCGGGTTCGTGCAGGCGATCCACAGCGCCTTGATCTCGCCGCGCGCGGCGGCCTCGAACATCTCGACGGCCGTGTGGCCGCGCTTGCCAGGCAGGCCGGGCACACCCCACAACGCCTCGATCTCCGCCCAGTCCTCGGCCTTGGCCGGGTCGCGGTGGCCGGGCAGCAGCGTGGCCATGCCGCCGCTCTCGCGGCCACCCATGGCATTGGGCTGGCCGGTCAGCGAGAAGGGGCCGGCGCCGGGCTTGCCGATCTGGCCGGTGGCCAGGTGCAGGTTGATGAGGGCGGTGTTCTTGGCCGTGCCGGCGCTGCTCTGGTTCAGCCCCTGGCAGTAGAGGCTGAGCGAACTCGGCGACGTGGCGAACCACTCGGCGGCCTGCCAGATGTCGGCTTCCGGCACGCCGCAGACCTCGGCCGCGCGCGCGGGTGTCCAGTCGTTCACCAGGGCCTTGAGCGCGTCGAAGCCTTCGGTGGACGAGGCGATGAAGTCGTCTGCCGTCCAGCCCTTGGCGATGACGGCATGCAGCAGGCCGTGGCACAGCGCGACGTCGGTGCCGGGCAGGAGCTGCAGGTGCAGGTCGGCCAACTCGGCGGTTTCGGTGCGGCGCGGGTCGATGACGATGAGCTTGTGCGCGGGCTTGGCCGTGCGCGCCGCTTCGAGGCGGCGGAACAGGATGGGGTGGGCCCAGGCCGGGTTGGCGCCGCTGACGAGGATGCAGTCGGCCAGCTCGATGTCTTCGTAGCTGCAGGGCGGCGCGTCGGCGCCCAGGGCCTGCTTGTAGCCGACGACGGCCGAGCTCATGCACAGCCGCGAGTTGGAGTCGATGTGCGGCGTGCCGATGACGGCGCGCGCCAGCTTGTTGAAGGCGTGGTAGTCCTCGGTCAGCAGCTGGCCGGAGATGTAGACGCCGATGGACTCCGGGCCGTGTTCGGCGCGGATGGCCAGCAGCTTGTCGGCGATCTCGCGATTGGCCGCATCCCAGCCGATGACCTCGGGCGTGGCGCCGCGGGCCGCGCGCTTCTGCGGTTCACGCAGGCGCTGCTGCTGGATGACGACCGGCGTGGCCGTCAGGTGCAGGTTGGTGCCCTTGGTGCATAGGCGGCCGAAGTTGGCCGGATGGTCGGGGTCGCCGCGCACGCCGGTGATCTGCGCGCCGTCGTGCTCGATGACGACACCGCAGCCGACGCCGCAATAGGGGCAGGTGGACTTTGTCTCTTGCATGTTCTTGTCTCGTGCGCCGACCTAGCCCAGCTGTCGGGCGAACTGGCCCGTGACCGTCTCCATGACGGTCAGCAGGTTCTCGCTGGCCACGAACACGTCGCTGGCGGCCTTGGGCCCGGTGCTGGCGCCGGCCAGCGCGGCCTGCAGGAAGACCCATTGGCTCTGCGCCAGTTCCAGGTTGGCGCGGATGGCGGGGTTGGCCTCGGGCGCTTCGACCAGCGTGCGCATCGCGGCCTCGAATTCGGTGCGGGCCTTGGCCGTCTCGCGGCGCACGAGGTCGGACCGCGCGCCCTGCTGGTCGGCCAGGAAGAACAGCGCCAGGCGCTGCGACAGCATGCGCTGCCGGCCCGACAGGTTGACGAGGCGCGCGCCTGGCGCGCCGGAGCGTTCCTGCAGCTGGCCCGTGGCCAGGTGGGCCAGGCTCAGCATCTCGCCGGAGGCCTTCAGCAGCTCGTCGACGCGTGCAGGGCTGGGCGGGCTCTGCAGCAGCGTGCGGTAGTCGCTGAAGCGGTGCTGCATGGCCTTGTAGCTGCCGGCGATCTCGGGCGTGGGCGCGAAGGCGAGCAGGTCCGCCAGCTGGGCCTCGAAGCGGTTCTCGCTGGCCTGCAGCACCTGGCGGGCGCGCTCGGCCAGCTCGGGGCGCAACTGGCCCAGCCAGGCCTTGCCCATGCGCTGGCTCAGCATGCGCTGCGCGCCGGCCTTGTCGATGGCATCGCCCAGTTGCGCGATGCGGGCCTGGGCCGCGGGCGCGGCGCCGAGGAAGCTCAGGCCGGCCAGCAGCGTGATGCGGCGGTTCAGGTGCATGGGAGTCTCAGGAAGCGGCGCAGGCGGCCTCGTTGGCATAGTCCTCGCCGAACATCAGGCGGTCGCGGATGTCGGCGATGTTGCGGCGCTCGCGCAGCAGCTTGAAGTACCAGCCGCCGTCGGCGGTGTCGCCATACAGGCAGGCGCCGACGAGCTGGTCGTCCTGGATGACGAGCTTCTTGTAGACGCCGGTGAAGGGGTCGCTGAGCACGATCTCCTCGGTGCCCGCGCCGCCGCTGAAGTTGCCGGCCGAGAACAGGTCGATGCCGGTGACCTTGAGCTTGGTGCTGATCTGCGAGCCGAGGTAGCGGCCGATGCCGACCTGCGCCAGGTGCGTGGCCAGCACCTTGCCCTGCTCGAACAGCGGCGCGACGAGGCCGTAGGCGATGCCGCGGTGGGCGGCGCATTCGCCGACGGCGTAGATGCGCGGGTCGGTGACCGTCTGCATCGTGTCGGTGACGACGATGCCGCGATTGCACAGCAGGCCGGAGGTCTCGGCCAGCGCGGTGTTGGGCCGCACGCCGGCGGCCATGACGACGAGGTCGGCGGGCACCTCGACGCTGTCGCCGTCGGCGAGCTTGAGCTGGATCGCGCGGACCCGGCCCGAGTCATTGCCTAGCAGCGCCTGCGTCTGCGCACCCAGCATGAAGTTCAGGCCGCGCTCGACGAGGGACTTGCGCAGCAGGCCGCCGGCCACGGTGTCGAGCTGGCGCTCCATCAGCGTGTCGACGAGGTGCACGACGGTCACCTGCATGCCGCGCAGCATCAGGCCGTTGGCAGCCTCCAGGCCGAGCAGGCCGCCACCGATGACGACGGCATGCTTGTACTTGGTGGCGGCGTCGATCATCGCGTTGGTGTCGGCGATGTCGCGGTAGGCGATGACGCCTTCCAGGTCCTTGCCCGGCACGGGCAGCACGAAGGGATTGGAGCCGGTGGCGATCAGCAGGCGGTCGTACTCGGCCACCGTGCCGTCGGCCGCGATGACGCGGCGGCGCACGCGGTCGATCTCGGTGACGGTCTTGCCCAGGTGCAGCGTGATGCCGTTCTCCTCATACCAGGAGAGCGGGTTCAGCACGATCTCGTCCAGCGTCTGCTCGCCGGCCAGCACGGGCGACAGCAGGATGCGGTTGTAGTTGGGGTGGGGTTCGGCGCCGAAGACGGTGATGTCGTAGAGGTCGGGAGCGATCTTCAGCAGCTCTTCCAGCGTGCGCACGCCGGCCATGCCGTTGCCCACCATCACGAGCTTCATCTTCTTCATGCCTAACCCCTTACTGCAAAGCTGGTCTGCCCTTTGCTTTGCAAGGCATGTGCCAGCGATGAGGCTGGCCTTTTCGACGGCCGCGACGTGCAAAACGACCAGCGGCGCCCCACACCGAAGCGTTTTTTGGCCCGGTGCGGGTGCACTCACCCTGAAAATTGCACCAGGAGTGGGCCCCTCGTCCAAGGAAATACCTTGGCCGGGACCGCGCTGCAGCCAGTGGCCTCAGCGCTTCGGCAGGCACATCGAGCCCACTGGGCTCAATGTGTCCGGCCGAAGCCCCCGAGGGGACGGCGATGCTCGCGGCATTGAGCCCCGAGCACATCGCCATGGCGGGCCGGCTTGGGAGCGGCCCGGCGCTCGACCCGCAATACCAACACCAACGACCCACGCGAATGCGCTTCGAACTCGATACCGGCCTGTCCAGCCTGCAGGGCAAACGCGCGCGCAATGAAGACTTCGCGGGCGTGCAAGCCCCGGCTCCGCACGAGGCGGAGCGCGGCTGGGTCGCGGCGCTGGCCGACGGCGTCAGCGGTGGCGAGAACACGGCCGGAGACGGCCTGATGGCCGCGCAGACCTCGGTGATGAGCCTGCTGCGCGACTTCCATGCCGTGCCGGCCGAGTGGGACACCAGCGTCGCGCTGGACCGCCTGCTTGGCCACCAGAACGCCTGGCTGGCCGCACACAACCGGCGCCCCGGCCCCGACGGCCAGCCGCGCGAGGCGCTGACGACCTTGACCGCCTTCGCGCTGCGCGGCCGCCGCTACGCGCTGGCCCATATCGGCGACAGCCGCGCCTGGCTGCTGCGCGACGGCGAATGCTTATTGCTGACGCAGGACCACCGCATGGAGCGCCGCGACTTCGCCGGCCTCACGCGCGCGCTGGGCCTGGACGATGCGCTGCGGCTGGACCACAGCGAGGGCGAGCTCAAGGTCGGCGACCGCCTGCTGCTGACCAGCGACGGCGTGCACGGCGCGCTGCGCGGCCGCCAGATCGCCGACCTGCTGCGCGCGACGCCCGGTGCCCAGGCCGCGGCCGACGCGCTGACCGCCGCGGCCATCGCCGCCGGCAGCCACGACAACGCGACCGCGCTGGTGCTGGACATCAAGGACCTCGCCGACCCCGGCCTTGCCGATCTCGCCGCCTTGGGCCGCCAACTGCCCAGCCCCGGCCCGCTCGGTGTCGGCGCCGTGCTGGACGGCTACCAGGTCACGGCCCTCGTCGCCGACAACGGCGTGCACCGGCTGCTGCAGGCGCGCGAGCTGGCCACGGGCCGCCTCGTCGCGCTGAAGATGCTGCGCCCCGGCCGCGCCGACGACCCCGAGGAGCGGGCCATGCTGGCCCACGAGATCTGGCTGGGCCTGCGCCTGGCCGAGGCGCCGCGCACGCGGCGCGGTGGTGGCGCCGGCGGCAGCGGCTTCGTGCGCGTGCATGCGCCGGCCGACGGCGCGACGCATTTCTACGCCGTCTTCGACTGGCACCAGGGCCACACGCTGGAGCAGCTGCTGGCCAAGGGGCCGCTCGATGCGGCCCAGGCGCTGGCGCTGGGCACGGCGGTGGCGCGAAGCTTGAGCCTGCTGCATGCGGCCGGCGTCGTGCACCGCGACCTCAAGCCCGGCAACCTGCACCTGGGCGACGACGGCCAGTGGCGTGTGCTGGACCTGGGCGTCGCGTTGAGCCGCCGTTCGTCGGCCGCCGCGCGCGAGCTGCATGCCGGCACGCCCAGCTACATCAACCCGGAGCAGTGGCAGGACCCGCCGTCTCCGCCCGACGCCGGCTCCGACCTGTTCGCGCTCGGCGTCACGCTCTACCAGGCGCTGACCGGGCGCCTGCCCTATGGCGAGATCGAGCCCTACCAGCTGGCCCGCTACCGGCGCGAGCCGCAGAGCGTCAGCCGGCTGCAGCCCAGCGTGCCGATGCCGCTGGACCGTGTCGTCATGCGCGCCATCTCGCGCGAGGCCAAGCAGCGCTTCGAGACGGCCGAGGAGCTGCTGCTGGCGCTGGAGCGCAGTGCCGCGCGCGACCAAGCCGCGCCGGCGCGCGCGCCGCGCAATGGCGGCAATGGCAACGACCCGCTGTTCGGCTGGCAGGTGGCGCTGGGGCTGTCGGTGGTGCTGAACCTGCTGCTGGTGGCCTGGCTCGCTTTCCTGCCCCGTTGATGGCCCACCCCCGAGGCGCTCACGCGCCTCCCCCTCAAGGGGGCGCCGCTGGTGGCCCGGCAAAGCCGGTTCCACGGCGGCCGCTGGATGTGCCGCGGCGCTGAGCGCGCGGCGAAAGCAAAAGGCCCCGGAAACGATCGGTTCCCGGGGCCTCTTGCTGTTGCCGGCGCAAGGCTGGCCTGCACTCAGACGCGCTGGTAGTTGGCCGGCTCGCTGGCCGCTGCGGCGGCGGCGCGGCGGGCGCGGCCACCCTTCTCGGCCCAGGTGCGGGTCCAGCGGATCTGCATGACGCGCATGACGCCCAGCATCAGCACGGCCAGCACGGCGAACACGACGAAGCCCCACAGGTAGGTGCCGGCGTTCTGCTTGGACAGGCCCATCAGGTTGGGCACCAGGCCGCCGCCGAGGGCGCCGATCTCGCCGATCATCGATCCGGCCACCGCCGTGGCGGCGGGCCAGCGCAGCGGCACGAGCTGGAAGAGGGCGCCATTGCCGGCGCCTAAAGCGGCGAAGCAGACGATGAGCAGCAGCGTCGTCAGCACCAGCGAACCGCTGGCCAGGCCCACGCCCGTCAGGCTGATCGCGACGACGACGAGCACCAGCGTCAGCACGTTGACGCCGCCGAAGCGGTCGGACAACCCGCCGCCGATGACGCGCACCGCGGCGCCCATGAAGGCCGCGAGCATCGTCAGCTGGCCGGCCTGCACCTTGGAGACGCCGAACTGGTCGTAGTAGTAGGTGGGCAGGAAGGTGATGAGGCCGATGAAGCCGCCGAAGGTCACGCCGTAGATCAGGCTGAAGGCCCAGCCGTCCTTCTCGAACAGGCAGGCGGCATGCTCGCGCAGCGAGGCATGGGCGTCGACGTCGGGTGGTTCCTTGGCGAAGACGATCATGACGATCATCGGCAGCAGGATGGCCGCGGCGGCGAAGGCGTAGACCGTCTGCCAGCCGTAGGCCTGGGCCAGCGGCGGGGCCACCAGCACCGACACGGCCGTGCCGACGTTGCCGGCGCCGACGAGGCCCATGGCCAGGCCCTTGTACTGCGGCGGATACCAGCCCGAACCCAGGCTCAGCGCGACGCCGAAGCTGGCGCCGGCGATGCCCAGCAGCACGCCCATGGCCAGCAGGTCGTTGTAGCTCTTCACCATGAAGAAGCCATAGAGCATGGCCACGGCGATCATGCCCATCTCCACCAGCGTCGCGTTCTTGCGGCCGATGTACTGCGACAGGATGCCCAGCGGGAAGCGCATCAGCGCACCGGCCATGATGGGGATCGACAGCATCAGCCCCTTCTGGGCCGGCGTCAGGCCGTAGGCCTCGCTGATGAAGGGCGCCAGTGCGCCGTTCAGCACCCAGATGCAGCAGGAGAACGCGAAGTAAAGGAAGGCAGCGAACAGCGTGGGGCTGTGGCCGGCTTTTTTGAAGTTCTGGAAGGCGGACATCTGAGGCTCGATCTTGCTGGCCGCAAACGCTCGCGCGCCCGCAGTCGTATGCCAGGGGCGGCAAGACGTCACGGCGGGGAGAGGCGCTCGCACCATTGCGAGCACCGCGACCGATACTTGCAAACCTTGTGCCTGACGGCCGGCAACGACGCTGGCCTGTTTCTTGCGCCGTTTTGGGGCGTGAACGCCGAAGCCATGTCCGATACCGCCTCCGCCCCCACTCCGCCCCAGCTGATCTGCAGCCCCGAACTGCCCCCGCAGGCCCCCGCCCTGCAGGCCCTGGGCTGGTCGCCCCGCACCGTTTCAGAGCTTGCGCCGCCCACGGATGGGCCGGGCCTGGGCGTGCTCTGGTGCCCTGACCGCACCGCCTTGGCGCACGCCCTGCACTCCGAACGGGCCTTCGGCCTGCCCGTGGTGCTGCTGTCGCCCCCGCCCGAGGCCGCGGAGCGCCAGACCCTGCTCGCCCGCGGCGTGCTGCAGTGGCTGCCGGCCGATGCCGACGCCGCCGCGCTGGACCAGGCCTTGCGGTGGGCCTGCGACCTCTCCACCCACCTGCAGGCGCGCGACAGCGCCGCCCAGGCCAAGCTCGACGAGCGCAAGTGGACCGAGCGTGCCAAGGGCCTGCTGATGCAGGCGCGCGGCATCGACGAGGCCGCCGCCTTCGCGCTGCTGCGCAACACGGCCATGCAGACGCAGTCCAAGCTGCCCGAGGTGGCGCGCAGCGTCGTGCACACCAGCGAACTGGCCGAGGCGCTGGAGCGCGCGGGCGCGCAGCGCATGCTGAGCCAGCGCCTCGTGAAGCTGCAGGCGCTGCGCCAGTGGCCCAAGCTGGCGCCGCCCGAGCGCCGCGAATGCCAGGCCCTGCTGGACGCCTCGCGGGAGCGCGTCTCGGCCAACCTCCAACGGCTGGCCGAGCTGCTGCGCACCGACCTGGCCGACGAACTGAACGCCGTCTCCACCGCCTGGGCCCAGCTCGACGCGGCGCTGACCAACCGCCAGCCCGACCTGGCCCGCAGCGACCGCGCCGCCCAGCGCCTGCTGGACAGCAGCGAGACCCTGGTGGCCCGCCTGTCGGAGCGCGCCGGCCAGCGGCCCGTCGGGCTGCTGGCCCAGGTCACGCGGCTGCGCCTGCTCAGCCAGCGCCTGGCCAAGGAGGGGCTGCTGGCGCAGGTCGTTCCCGGCCACGACGCCAGCGGCCTGGCGGCGGGACTGGACGAGTTCATCAAGGCCTACGAAGGCGTGCGCGCCGCACCGCTGGCCGGCCCGGCGCTGCAACCGGCCTTCGCCGCCGTGGACGAGGCCTGGCTGGTGCTGCTGCGCGGCCTGCGCGTGGAGCAGGGCGACGCGGTGCAGCGCATGCACCAGGGCAGCGAACGGCTGCTGCAGGCGCTGGAGGCGCTGACGCGGGCGCTGCAGGGGTCGCTGCAGTTGATCCTGGGGTGAGGTGCTTTGGGTTGCTTTGAGTTGCTCTCGCGAAGCATGCGACTCATCGCTGCATTGCCGAGAGTCCCGCCCGCAGGGGCGGACTCCCGGCAGCTCGGCAGCGAGTCGAAAGGCTCTTCGCAAAAGCAACCCGCATGGCAGCGCATGATCCCGGTCATGAGCAAAGCCCAGCAACTCCGCGGCACCGGTCGCCTCGCGGTCGATGCCGTCACGGGCATCACCAACCTCGTCGAGGCCATGCACGCCGAGATTGCGCGGCTGCCGCTGACCGCGCAGCGCGAGCGGACGTCGGGCATCACCGGCCTCGCCTATCGCAGCGTGCGCGGCGTGACCCGACTCGTTGGCGGAGGGCTCGATCTGGCGCTCGGCGCGCTGACGCCTTTGCTCGGCCAGGCCGAAGCCAACCGCGCCAGCGCCGCACAGGCCGCACTGAACGGCGTGCTTGGCGACTACCTCGAAGCCACCGCCAACCCGCTCGCCATCCCGATGAGCCTGCACCCCCTCGTCGATGGTGCGACCGGCCCCGCGCTGGTGTTCCTGCATGGCCTGTGCATGAACGAAGCCCAGTGGCGCCGCGACGGCGCCGATGTCCCCGCGGCCCTGGCCGCCCTCGGCTACCGACCGCTCGGCCTGCGCTACAACACCGGCCGCGCCATCTGGCGCAACGGGGCCGAACTCGCCGCACTGCTCGACAGCGTGCCAGGCCCGATCACCCTCGTCGGCCACAGCATGGGCGGCCTCGTCGCGCGCAGCGCCATCGCGCAGGCCGGACGCGGGCGCTGGCCCAAGCGCCTGCAGGCCCTGGTCACGCTCGGCACGCCCCACCTCGGCGCCCCGCTGGAGCGCGGTGGACAGCATGTGCAGCAATTGCTGGCCTTCAGCGGCTATTCGCGGCCGCTGGCCGCCCTGGCCGCGCGGCGCAGCGCGGGCATCCGGGACCTGCGTTTCGGCAGCCTGCTCGAAGCCGATGCCGGCAAGGCCAGCCGCGTCGCCCTGCCCAAGGGCGTGGCCTGCTACGCCGTGGCCGGCAGCCTGCCCAAGGCCCCCCTGCTGGGCGACGGCCTCGTGACCGTCGCCAGCGCGCTCGGCCAGCACCGCGAGGCCGCACGCCGGCTGGCCTTCACCGACACCGCGCTGTTCACCGGCCTGGGCCACCTCGCACTGCAGACCGATGCCGCCGTGCTGCGGCAGCTGCAGGCCTGGCTGAGCTTCACAAGGCCTGCTTGATCGGCGTCAAGGCGGAATGCCGCTGCCGCGGCGAGCATGGTCGCGCTCAAGGAGAACCCATGGCCCGCCGCATCGCGCTGATCCAGGCCCACCCCGACCCCGCCGGGGGCCATCTCTGCCATGCGCTGGCCCAGGCCTATGCCGACGGTGCGCGCGGCGCCGGCCATGACTGCCGCGTCATCGACGTGGCCGGGCTCGACTTCCCGCTGCTGCGCTCGCAGAAGGACTGGCTGGAGGGCGAGGTGCCCGCCTCGCTGCGCCCGGCGCAGGAGACCATCCGCTGGGCCGAGCATCTCGTGTTCTTCTTCCCGCTGTGGCTGGGCGACATGCCGGCGCTGCTCAAGGGCTTCCTGGAGCAGATCGCGCGCCGCGGCTTCGCCTTCGAGCCGGTGCCGGGCAACCCGCTCGGCCGCAAGCTGCTGACCGGCCGCTCGGCCCGCGTCATCGTCACGATGGGCATGCCGGCCCTCGTCTACCGCTGGATCTTCCGCGCCCATTCACTGCGTTCGCTGGAGCGCAACATCCTCGGCTTTGTCGGCATCGCGCCCATCCACGAGACGCTGGTGGGCGGTGTCGACGGCCTGGGCGAGGCCGGCGTGCAACGCTGGCTGGGCGAGCTGCGCGAACTCGGCGGGCACGGCGGCTAGCGGCGCGTGCCTGCTGCGGCACGCCTGCCAATTGCTGCCGCACCCCGCGACCGTGACGGCGCAGCGGCGTCGGCGCCTGTCTGCCGGCCTCTAGACTCGCCGCCGATGAAGCATCAGGACGACAGGTGGGGCCGCGCACCGGCCGCGAGGGCGCGCGTGGCCGGCGTCCGGCGGGCGGCATTGGCGCTTGGCCTGGCCCTGGGCCTGGCTGGCGTCACGGGGGCGCAGCCCGCATCTGCGCCCCGCGCCTCCGCGTCGGCCGTCGTCGACCTGGCCGGCCTCAAGCAGAGCATCTCGGCCGATGACCGTCGGCGGCCGGTGGCCTCGGTCGCGCTGGCGCAGCAGGCGCTGGCAGCCTCGGGGCTGACGCCGCAGGACCGAGGCTGGCTGCAAACGCGTCTGGTGCGCGACCTGGTCCGGCTGGAGCGCACCGACGAGGCTCTCGCACAGGCTCGCATCGGCCGCAGCGAGGCGCGCGACGCGGTGAATCACCTGCATTTCGACCGCCTGGCGATGTTGGCGCTGGTGGATGGACGCCGCAACGAGGCTGCCTTCAAGCATTACCAGGGCATCGAGGCAAAGCTGCAGGCACTGGCCGGTCGCGAGGCGGATGCCGAGGCCCAGCTGATCGCGGCGGACGCCTGGCGCCTGGCCGGTTCGGCCCTGCAGGGCCTGGGCCGGCTGCCGGAGGCCACGGAGCTGCTGACGCGGGCGCTGCGCATCCTCGACGAGCGCCCGGACGCGGTGATCGAGCTCGCGCAGGCGCTGACGTCCATGGCCCTCGTGCATTCGCGCTCCGGCCGCCTGGACGAGGCATTGCGCACCGAGCAGCGGGCCATCGACGTGTCGGAGGCCGCCGGCGTTCGTACCGCGCTGTCCGGCTGCTATCTGCGCAAGGCGTATTTCCTGGGCCTGCTCGGCCGCGTCGACGAACAGCACGACACGCTGCTCAAGGCCCGCGCAGCCGCGCAGGACGAGTTGAGATCCCGCAACCTCGCCGTCGCCGCGACCAACCTGGCCGACGTGGCCCTGCAGAAGAAGGACTACCGCGCCGCGCTGGCCTACGCCGAGGAGGCCATCCCGCTGGTGGAGCGCACGGGCGGCGACGAACCGCTGTGGTCTGCTGGGTCAACAAGGGCATCGCGTTGAACCGGCTGGGGCGGCCCGGCGGCATCGAGTGGATACGCAAGGCCATCGCCGCCTTCGCCGCGTCGCCCGGCAAGGCCGCCAACGCCGCCGAGGTGCATGGCCTGCTTGCCGAGGAACTGGCCTTCAACCACGACTACCCCCAGGCCTACGAGGCCGCCATGCGCTTCAAGCAGCTGACCGACGAGGTGCGCCAGGCGGCTGACCAGAAGCGCATTGCCGACGCCAATGCGGCCTACGAGGCCGACAAGCGCCAGCGCCAGATCGAGGCGCTGGAGCAGCAGACGACCTACCAGCAGCGCTTCCGCTGGGTGCTGGCCCTGGCCGCCGTGGCCGGCCTGGCGGCGGCCATCGTCGCGACCGTCAGCCGACAGCAGGTCAAGCGCGCCTACCAGGCCATGCGCGACATGGCCTTCTCCGACCCGCTGACCGGCCTGCGCAACCGCCGCCATCTCGTCAGCAGGACGACCTGGCGCAGGCGCGGCGCCTGCTGAGCAACGCGGGCAGCCCCGCGGCCAATGCCGACTTCGTCTTCATGATGATCGACGTCGACCACTTCAAGGCCGTCAACGACGTGCACGGCCATGCCGCCGGCGACGCCGTGCTGAAGCAGTGCGCGGCAGTGCTGCAGCGGCAACTGCGCGAGTCGGACACGCTGGTGCGCTGGGGCGGCGAGGAATTCCTCGTGCTGGCCCACCAGACCAGCGCCGCCGACATCCATCTGCTGGCCGAGCGGCTGCGCGCCGGCATCGCCAGCCACGAGTTCCTGCTCGACGACGGCCAGGTGCTGCGCAAGACCTGTTCCATCGGCTACGCCTGCCACCCGCTGGGCCGCGGTGCCGCAGGCGAACCGCCCATGGACTGGAACGACAGCGTGGCGCTGGCCGACCAATGCCTCTACGTCGCCAAGGCCAGCGGCCGCGACCACTGGGTCGGCGTCAGCGCCTGGGATCTGGCGCTTGTCCGCAGCCATCCGGAGATCCGCGAGCTGCGGACCGGCGTGCAGGCCGGCCTCTGGACCCTGCACTGCCGCGAAGGCCGTGCGCTCACCTGGCCGGACGCCTGACGCGAGTCCAGGCGGCGCGTCGCCGTCGCCTCGGCGACGGCCGCTGCCCCGGCGCGGCGGCTAAGCTGGCCGGCCGCAGCCAGGAGACCGCCATGCCCGAGAGCCATTACCGCATCTGCCCACTGTGCGAGGCCTGCTGCGGGCTGGAAGTGAAGACCGAGGGAGCCCAGGTCATCAGCATCCGCGGCGCCGAGCACGACGTCTTCAGCCACGGCTACCTCTGTCCCAAGGGCGTCAGCCTGAAGGACCTGCACGAAGACCCCGATCGCCTGCGCACGCCGCTGATCAAGCGCGACGGCGTCTTCGTCGAGGCGACGTGGGACGAGGCCTTTGCCGAGATCGAGAAGCGCCTGCTGCCCATCCACCGCGGGCAGGGCGCGGACGCCGTCGCGCTGACCATCGGCAACCCGGCCGCGCACAAGGTCAGCCTGCTGGCCTACACGCCGCGCCTCGTGAAGGCGCTGGCTTCGCGCAACGTCTTCAGCGCGTCGACGCTGGACCAGATGCCCAAGCAGCTCAGCGCCGGCCTGATGTTCGGCCACTGGCTCAGCATCCCGCTGCCCGACATCGAGCGCTGCGACTACCTGCTCATCCTCGGCGGCAACCCGATGATCAGCAACGGCAGCCTGTGGACGGTCCCCGACTACCGCGGCAAGGCCAAGGCGATGCGGGCGCGGGGCGGTCGCATCGTCGTCGTCGACCCGCGCCGCAGCGAGACGGCCGCCGCCGCCGACGAGCACCTGCCCATCCGCCCCGGCGGCGACGCGCTGCTGCTGCTCGGCATTGCGCACACGCTGTTCGACGAAGGCCTCGTCAAGCTCGGGCGCCTGGCCGAACATGTCAACGGCCTCGACGAGGCGCGCACCGCCGTGCGGCCCTTCGCGCCCGAGGTCACGGCCGCCGGCTGCGGCATTCCGGCCGAGACGCAGCGCCGCATCGCGCGCGAGCTGGCCGCCGCGCCGCGCGCTGCCGCCTACGGCCGCATCGGCACCTGCACGACGCGCTTCGGCACGGTGAACTCCTGGCTGGTCGACCTCATCAATGTGCTGACCGGCAACCTCGACCGCGAAGGCGGCGCGATGTTCGCCAAGGCCGCGGCCTTCGCGGCCAACACGCAGGGCCGGCCCGGCAGCGGCAAGGGCATCACGACGGGCCGGCGCAGCAGCCGCGTGTCGGGCGCGCCCGAGGTGTTCGGCGAACTGCCCATCACCGTCATGGCCGAGGAGATGGAGACGCCGGGCGAGGGGCAGGTCAGGGCGCTGATCACCATCGCCAGCAACCCGGTGCTGTCGGCCCCCGGCGGCCCGCGCATCGCGAAGGCGCTGGAGGGGCTGGACTTCATGCTGAGCCTGGACATCTACGTCAACGAGACGACGCGCCATGCCGACGTCATCCTGCCGGGCCTGTCGCCGCTGGAGGACCTGCACTTCGACGTCGCCTTCCCGCAGCTCAGCCACCGCAACCACGCGCGCTTCTCGCAGCCCGTGCTCGACGCCGCGGCCGGCACGCCGCAGGAGTGGCAGACCATCCTGCGCCTGTGCGCGCTGCTGGAAGGCCGCGGTCTCGGCGTCGACGTGCAGCAGTTGGACGACGACGCCATCGCGGCCGACGTGAAGCGCTTCGCCGGGGACAACGCGCCGCTGGTGCTGGCGGCACTGCAGCCCTGGCGCGGCCCCGAGCGCCTCATCGACCTGCAGCTGCGCATGGGCCCCTACGGCGACCAGTTCGGCCGCAAGCCGGATGGCCTCAATCTCGCCAAGGTCAAGGCCGCGAGCACCGTCGAAGGCGGTGGCGTGGACCTGGGCGCGCTGCAGCCGCGCATTCCCGAGGTGCTGCGCACGCCCAGCGGCAAGGTCGAACTCGCCCCGCCGTCCATCCTGGCCGACCTGGCGCAGGTGAAGGCCGAGCCCGCACCCGCCTTCAGCCTCATCGGCCGCCGCGACACGCGCTCGGGCAACAGCTGGATGCACAACCTGCCGGTGCTGGCCAAGGGGCCCGAGCGCTGCACGCTGCTCGTCAATCCGGCCGATGCCGAGCGGCTCGGCCTGGCCGAGTTCGCCAAGGTGAAGAGCGCCGCTGGCGAGCTGGTCGCGCGCGTCGAACGCAGCGCCGACATGAGCCCCGGCGTCGTCAGCCTGCCGCATGGCTGGGGCCATGACCTGGCCGGCGTGCAGCTCGGCGTGGCGCGCGAGCGGCCGGGCGTCAACATGAACGCGCTGCTGGACGACACGGCCCGCGACCTGCTCAGCGGCAACGCGGTGCTGAGCGGCGTGGCCGTGGAGATCACTGCCCCTTGAACAGCCCCTGGAAGGGGCGCGACACGGCCAGCACGTCGGGTGAGCCGCGCAGCCGCAGCGCCATGCCGCCCTCGTCGTCGCGCAGCGCGCTGGCGATCTGCGCGCTGGCCACGACGATGGAGCGGTGCACCTGCTGGAAGCGCGCCGGGTCCAGTTGCGCCAGCAGGTCCTTCAGCGGCGTGCGCAGCAGCGCGTCGCGCTGCTGGCCGGCCTCGGTGTAGACGACGCGCGTGTAGCGGCTGTCGGACTCGAAGTAGACGACGTCGTCGATGCGGATCAGCCGCACCTCCTTGCCCACGCCGGCCTGCAGCGTGTCGGGCCAGGCCGGGCGGCGCTGCTGGCCGGCCAGCTGGGCCAGCAGCTGTTGCAACGCATCGGTCGAGGGCGCCGGCCGCTGCAGCGCCTGCTTCAGCCGCGCCACCGTCTGCGCGAGGCGGTCGACGTCGAGCGGCTTGACGAGGTAGTCCACCGCGCCGGCATCGAAGGCCTGCAGCGCATGGTCGCCATAGGCCGTGACGAACACCACCGGGCAGCGCCCGGCGATGCGCCGCGCCACGTCGATGCCGGAGAGGCCGGGCATGCGGATGTCCAGGAAGCAGGCGTCGGGTTCGTGGGCCAGCCACTGGTCCCAGGCGTCGGCACCGTGCTCGGCCTGGGCCACGATCCGCGCGTCGGGCCAGGCCTGGGCCAGCGCTTCGGCCAGTTGCTCGCGGGGCGCGGGTTCGTCGTCGGCAATCAGCAGTCGGGTCATGGGGTCGCGGGGGTGATCAGGATCTCGGCGCGCGTGCCGCCTTCGACACGGCGCTGCAGCGTGAAGCGGGCGCGGTCGCCGAAGTGGTGCTTCAGCCGCAGGCGCAGGTTGGCCAGCCCGACATCATCCTCGGCATCGTCCGCCAGGCCGAGGCCGTCGTCGTCGACGCGCAGCCACCAGCCGCCATCGGACCCGCGTCCCGCTTCCAGCCGCAGGCGGCCGTCGCCGATCTTGGGCTCCAGGCCGTGCTCGACGGCGTTCTCCACCAGCGTCAGCAGCAGGCCCGGCGGCAGCGGCTCGGCGGCCAGCGCGGGGTCGATGGTGACCTCGCCATGCACGCGCCCCTCCAGCCGCGCATCGAGGATGGCGAGGTAATGACGCACGGCCCGGGCCTCGTCGGCCAGCGGCACGGTGGCCTGGCCCAGCATCTCGGTGCTGCCTCGCAGGAAGCCGGTCAGCTCGCGCAGCAGTGGGCCGGCGCGCTCGTCGCGGCGGTCTACCCAGTGCTGCAACGTGGCCAGCGTGTTGAAGACGAAATGCGGATGGATCTGCGCCTGCAGCAGCCGCAGGTCGGCCTCGGCGGCGGCACGGGCGGCGGCGTCGCGCTCGGCCACCAGCTGCAGCCGCGAGAGCTGGCGTTCGCGCGCCGCCCGCCCGGCCTTGGCCGCACCCGCCATCAGCAGCGATAAGCCCAGGCCCAGCGGCAGCAGTGTGTGGACCGAGCTGCGCAGCGCCGTCAGCGCGCGGTCGAGGTCGAACTGGCCGTCACGCAGGCCCTGCCCCCAGGCCAGGCCCAGCACCATCACGATGAGGACCAGCAGGAAGCGGGCGGCGACGCCGCTGCTGCTGCCAGGCTTCTGTTTGGGGCTCAGCCAGAGGGCGAGCAGCGCGAAGCTGAGCATGACCCAGATCAGCGTGCCGGTGCCCAGCGCCGCGATCCAGCTCCCGCCCTGGCCGAGCATCCACGCCACGGTGCCTGCCAGGCCCAGCAGCCAGCCGGCCCAGGCGCCGACGCCGCGGCGCGAGTAGAGGTAGAGGTCGATGAGCTCGATGCGCTCGCGCAGCGCCGGGTCGGCGCGGCCGATGCGCTCGTAGTGCGGCAGGGCCCAGCGGTAGTAGCAGCGCTGGAAGCGGTTGCCATGGGCGAGGGGGTTGGATGTATCCATGGCCGGCACTCTAGGTCCAGGCCCTGACGGGCACGGGGCCGCGGCGGCGAATCGCGCCTGGGCCTGTACGAAGCGCCGCCAGGCGTGCATCAGGCGCAGCGCACACGTCTGGATACCAGGCGGTTGCCAACGAGGCGCGACACAGTTCACGGCCTGCGCGACACCGTCGCGCCGACCGGGGGGCGGGCGCCTAGACTGGCTTCGTTTCACCAACCCAGAGGGCATACCCGTCGAAAGGCGGGGACGCAAAGCTTCCGGCCTAACGCACCCGCATCACGCGAGTGCCATGGCAGCGGGGTCGCCGGAGCCGCGAGGTTCCGAACGGCGTGGCCCTCTTCACCGCAAGACAAGGCCATGCGCATTTCCCGCCTCACCTGGACCCTCAGCCTCCTCGCCGCCGCGGCCCTGACCGCCTGCGGAGGCGGCGGTGGCGGTGCCGACAGCGCCGGCTCCACGACGCTGCAGGCCAGCGACGCGCCTGGCACCGTCACGCTGGACGTGACGCTGGATGCCGAAGACCCGGCCGCCGGCATCGAGGCGCAGCCCAGCTTCCACATCGCCGCCGCCGCGCTGGATGAGCCGACCGACGGCGTCGCCCCCCACCAGGCCTCGGCCTCGGCTGGCGTGTCGACCAAAGGCCTGACGCTGGACGGCCTGGACGCCGCACTGCGCCCGCGCGCGCTGGCCGCCGGCGGTGGCGAAGCCGCGCCGATGGCCACGACGACGACGGTGACGACCTACACGCCGGCGCAGATCCGCGCCGCCTACGGCCTGCCGGCGCTGACGGCCTCGGCCGCCCAGTTGGGCGCCGGCCAGACCCTCTACATCGTCAACGCCAAACACGACCCCAACATCGTGGCCGAGCTGGCCGCCTTCAACGCCAAGTTCGGCCTGCCGACCTGCACGACGCGCACGCTGGCCGCCGGTGCCACGCTGCCGCTGGCGGCGGCGTCGACGGCGGGCTGCGAGCTCGTCGTCGCCTACAGCTCGGGCGCCAACCTGACGTCCACCGCACCGGCCTACGACAGCGGCTGGGCCACCGAGATCGCGCTCGACGTGCAATGGGCCCACGCCACCGCGCCGCTGGCCCGCATCGTCCTCATCGAGGCGCCGGACGCCGGCGTGGCCAGCCTGTCCAACGCGGTTGCACTGGCCAACAAGATGGGCCCGGGCGTCGTGTCCATGAGCTTCGGTGCGCCCGAGGGCAGCTGGGCCGGCAGCTACGACGGCGTCTTCTCGACCGCCGGCATGAGCTACCTCGCCGCCACCGGCGACAACGGTGCCGCGGTGTCGTGGCCGTCGGCGTCGAGCCGGGTCGTCGCCGTCGGCGGCACGACGCTGGGCTGGAGCGGCAGCGGCACGCGCAGCGAGACGACGTGGAGCGGGACCGGCGGCGGCACCAGCGCCTATGTCGCGCTGCCCAGCTACCAGAGCGGCAGCATCGCCGGCTACGCGCGCCGCGCGGTGGCCGACGTGGCCTTCAACGCCGACCCCAACTCCGGCCAGTACGTGGCGCTGATCAGCCCGGGCACGACGACGACGCGCTGGGTCAGCGCCGGCGGCACCAGCCTGTCCACGCCGCAATGGGCCGGCCTGCTGGCCGTCGCCAATGCGATGCGCGCCGCATCCTCCAAGGGCGCACTGGGCCAGCCGCACGCGGCCCTCTACCAGCAGATCGGCGCCGTGCCGTCCGCGTACGCCGCGGCGTTCAAGGACGTGTCCAGCGGCAGCAACGGCACGTGCGCGACCTGCACGGCCAAGGCCGGCTACGACACGCCCACCGGCTGGGGCACGCCCAACGTCACGGCGCTGCTGACCAGCCTGGGCGCCGCCGCGGGCGGCACGACGACGTCCACCCCCGTCACCACGGTCGCGCCCAAGCTGACGACGACGTCCATCACCGGCGTTGCGGCCAAGCCGCTCAGCGCCAGCATCGGCTACAGCGCGCCGGGCGCCAGCTCGCTGTCCATCAGCATCAGCGGCGCGGCCAGCGGCATGAGCTTCTCGGCCGCGAGCGGCGCCATCGCGCTGAGCTGGGCCAAGCCGGTCGTCGGCACGGTCAACCTGTCCATCACGCTGAAGGACAACCTCGGCCAGACGTCCACCGGCACGGTGGCGGTGAAGATTACCGCCAGCTGAACCACCGTCCCTCGTGTGGCGGCGGCGCGAGCGCATCGTCACTCCTCCTATCATGCGCGCCGCATTCAATGCGGCATTCCGCAGCACCGGCCCCCACGAAAGCCGGGCCGGGCCGCGCGAGGGAGGATTGCATGCGCCATCAACGCCGGATCGGCCACGCCTTGTCGTGGTGCCTTGCCTTGTCTCTTGCTGCCTGCGGTGGCGGTGGGGGGGGCGGTGGCGGCGGCGGCGACACCGGCGGCAGTTCCGCCCCGGCACTGAAGTTCGACCCGGCCACGCTGTCGGCCAACTTCCCGGCCGGCCAGCCGCTACCGCTTTCCATCACGGCCACGGCGCTGCGCCCCGAGGACTTCCAGCAGAACGTCTACGTCGTCGCGGTCGACGAGAAGCAGGTCATCCAGCCCAACATCACGTTGTCCGCGCTGTCGCCCAGCAAGTACAGCGCGAGCATCACGCCATCGGCGCTGCTGGCGGCAGGGCACTACACGGGCACGCTGTCCATCCGGCTATGCAAGGACGCGAACTGCACGTCGCAGTTCCCCGGCTCGCCGGTGCCGCTGCCGTATGACTTCAACGTGCAGGAAGTCTTCGCGGCGCTGCGCTTCGGCAGCCTGAGCCCGACTGCGGTCACCGCCTACAGCGGCGAGGCGAAGACGCAGGCGCTGTCGCTGCGCCTGTCCGGCGACAAGCTCCGCTGGAGCGTCAGCAGCGACTCGAGCTGGCTGCAGGTGGGCACCAGCAGCGGCACCGGGGCGCAGGACATCGCGTTGACGGTGAACCCGGGCGCGCTGCCGCCCGGCGACTACAAGGCGCGTGTCACCGCCACCACGCAGGACGGCCAGAGCGCCAGCGTCGACTTCACGCTGCAGCTGCTGGAGCGGCAGTTCGTGCTGAACGGTGGCGTGCCGAGTTTCACGATGGTCAACGGCTCGGTGGCACAGGCCCAGACGCTGACCTTCGCGTTGAACAACCAGCAGGCCGTGAACTGGAGCGCCAGCACGACGGCCGCCTGGATGCAGCTGTCGCCGACGACGGGTGTCACGCCCGGCAGCATCACACTGCAACCCGATCCCACGCGAGGGCCGTTGACGTCGGGGAAATACAGCGCCGACATCGCGCTGGCCTCGCCAGGCATCGCCGGCAAGACCGTCACCAGCCAGCTCACGCTGATGGCGCCAACGCTGTCCACGAACACCACGTCGCTGGTGTTCGGCGGCGCCAAGGGGCGCGACTTCGCCGCGCAGACGCTCAGCATCGGCCTGAACACCAACGTCGACTGGCCTTGGGCCATGACCGGCGTGCCGGCATGGCTGCTGCCCGGAAAAACCTCCGGCAAGGCCGGCGCAACGGCGTCCACGCAGGCGGTGTCGGTCGATGCCCAGCAGGTCCCGATCGGCACGACAACGGCCGTGCTGAACCTGCGGGCCACGGTGAATGGCGAAACGGCCAACAGCGCGGTGACCGTGACGATCAACGCCGACCAGCGCCGCTTGCTGCCGTCCGTCTGGGGCATCGGTATGGCGAGCACACCCACCGGGCAGGTGCTGACGCGGACGCTGCAGGTGCGCGACAACTTCGACCTCGGCCTGGCATGGACGGCGACCTCCGATGCCAACTGGCTCACCGTCACCGGCTCGGGGCGCACAGATGGCGCGTCAGCGCTGGTGCTCACCGCCGACCCCTCCGGCCTGCCCAACGGCCAGCTCAGCCTCGCCAGGGTCACGCTGAGCAGCAGCCAGGCCGGCGTTGCGCCTGCCGTCGTGCGGGTGGCGCTGTGGAAGGACGCCACGGGCGCAGTCGCCATGCAGAAGCTGCCGCTGAACCGGCAGGTGCTCGTGGCCGACACCATCCGCCCCTACGTCTACACGCACGCCGGCGGCACGGACGTGGAGGTCTACAACGCCTACACCGGCCAGAAGATCGCGACGCTGGGCAATGTCGGCGCGGCGCTGGGCGCGATGGCTGTCTCACCGGATGGCTCGCTGCTCTACGCGGCCGACACCGCCAACCGCGTCGTCAAGCGCGTGAACCTCGACACCGGTCTGACAGTGGACAGCTGGACGCTCAGCGCTGCGACGACGAGTTCCGACACCGCGCTGGTGACGCGCACCAACGGCGTCGACGTGCTGGTGATGGGTGACGGCGGTGCCTATGCGGCGGGCCGCCGTCTCGGCACGGTAGGCAGCGGCGAAAGCCACGCGGCCACGCCGGATGGCCGCACGCTGGTCTGGCAGAACAGCGGCGTGAGCCCTGCATCGGCCGGCGCGTTGAGCCTGGACTATTCGGAAGTCAACGGCGGCACGCTGATGGCGGCCGACGCCAAGGGCGCGCCCTGGTTCTACAACAGCTCCAGCAACGGCCGCGACATCGCCGTTTCACCCGACGGCACGCGCGTCTACACGGCCACCGGCGCCCCGTATCGCTGCACCGTGCTGGCGGGCAGCGACATGAGCGTCATCGGCAGCCTGCCGGGCGGCGACGCCTATCCGAACAACGTCGAGGTGACCAGCGATGGCCGTGTCATTTGCGGCATCAGCGGCTGGTACAGCAGCAGCGACTTCTGGGTGCATTCTGCGGCCGGCGCGCTGATCCAGGGCTACAAGGTGGCCGGGTACGCCCGCGAGATCAAGGCGCGCCAGATGGTCGTCACGCCGGATGGCCTGATCGTCGCCACGTTGACGGATGACCCCGTGCTGGCTTTCGTCGCGATCGGCCGTTGAGCGGCTGAGTCAGCCCGGCACAGCCGACCACTGCACCCGCGCCACCAGCCCGCCGCCGTCGCGCGGCAGCAGCTGCAGCGTGGCGCCCTCGGCCCGCGCGATGCGCTCGACGATGGCCAGGCCCAGGCCCGAGCCCGGCTTGCCGCCGCGGGCTGCGTCGCCGCGCTGGAAGGGGCGCTTGAGTTCATCGACCCGCGCCGGCGCGATGCCGGGGCCGCGGTCGCGCACCTCGATCCATGCGGCGCCGGCCGTCTCGCCGCAGGCCAGCTCGACGGGCGGCGCGCCGTGGTCCTGCGCGTTGACGACGAGGTTGAGCACCAGCCGGCGCAGCGCCTGCGGCCGCGCGCGGCGGCGCACGGCGGGGCCGTCGGCCAGCGTCGGCTGCGGCAGGCCGGTTGCCATGGCCAGCGTCTCGGCGAGGAACTCGCGCAGCTCGATGTCCACGGCCGGCTGCTCCTGCTCGGCCGGGTGGGAGGCTCGTGCGTAGTCGAGGAACTGGGCCAGCAGGCCGTCCAGGCCGTGCAGGTTGCGGTCCAGCGTGTCGAGCAATTCCTTGTCGGCCTGGCCTGCCTGAGCCGAATCCCGCAGCAGCTCGCTGGCGAGGCGGATCTTGGCCAGCGGTGTGCGCAGGTCGTGCGACAGGCCGGCCAGCATCAGCAGGCGTTCTTCCTCGTCGCGGGCCAGTGCGGCGGCCATGTCGTTGAAGCCGCGCGCGAGTGCGGCCGTCTCGGCCGGTCCGTCGGTCGGCAGCGCGAGCCGGCGCTGGCCGGCGCCGATGGCCTGCGTGGCCTCCACGAGGCGGGCCAGCGGCCGGTTGATGCGGCGCTGGATCAGCCAGGCGCCCAGCAGCGCCAGCGCGCCGCTGACGGCACTGGCGACGATCCAGGTGCGTGCAAAGCGATGCGCCGGCTGCACCGAAGGCGTGACCAGCCAGAACGGCACGCCGGGCGGCTTCACGGCGATCAGGCCATTGCCCTCGCGCCGCCATTGGAGCTCGGCTTCAGGCACGCCCAGCTGCCGCGCCAGCTCGGCCAGGAAGCCGCGCTCCAGCAGCGTGGTGCGCTTGCGGTGCGGCTCGTCGATCCCGGAAGCGCTGCGCGCGTTGAAGCGCGCGACGAAGCCCGCGCGCTGCTCCTCGGGCAGCAGGCTCAGGCCCTCGGCCACGGCCTGCAGGCTGCGCGCCGTCGCCTCGGCCGACTGCCGCAGCCGCGGCCTGGCGATGAACTGGCCATAGGCCAGCGCATTGGCGATCTGGCCGACGACGATCAGCGCCACGATGAGCCACAGGTTGCGGCCGAACAGCGAGGACAGGCCGAGCTTCATTGACTGGACCTTCAGCGTTTCGCGACCTGCGGGCCGAGCGCCGGGCCGCCCCTAGCCGGCCCGCGTTGGGCGATGTGCTCGCGGCTCGATGCCGCGAGCATCGCCGTCCCCTCGGGGGACCGGCCGGGCTCGCCCGCGTTCAGCGAGGCGCGACTGGACGAGGGGCTCATGGTTCCGGGATGAAGACGTAGCCCAGGCCCCAGACCGTCTGGATATGGCGCGGCGTGCTCGGGTCCCGCTCGACGAGGCGGCGCAGCCGCATGACCTGCACGTCCAGGCTGCGGTCGCTGACGCCGTGCTCGTCCCCATGCGCCATGGCCAGCAGCTTGTCGCGGCCCAGCGGGCGGTTGGGCTGGCTGGCGAGCGCGCGCAGCAGCTGGAACTCGACGGTGCTGATCTCGACCTCCACGCCGTGCCTCTCCAAACGGCGCTGGCTGGGATAGAGCGTGAAGGCGCCGAAGCTCACGGCCGCCTCGCCGGCCGGGCCGAGGTGGGCGCCGAGCTGCTGTTGGCGGCGCACCATGGCCTGGATGCGTGCCAGCAGCTCGCGTGGCGCGAAGGGCTTGGCGAGGTAGTCGTCGGCGCCCATCTCCAGGCCCAGCACGCGATCCACCAGCTCGCCGCGCGCGGTCAGCATCAGGATGGGAATGGTCTCGCCCTGGCCGCGCAGGCGGCGGCACAGCGAGAGGCCGTCCTCGCCCGGCATCATCAGGTCCAGCACCAGCACGTCGAAGCGTTCGCGCGCGAGCAGCTGCGCGGCGGCGGACGCATCGGGCACGGCGCGCACGGCGAGGCCCTGCTCGGTCAGGTAGCGCTGCAGCAGGCCGCGCAGCTCGGCCTCGTCGTCGGCGATCAGGATGCGGGTCATGCGCCGATGTTAGGGACGCCTGCACCCGCCACGCCGACGGAAAACGATGACAAAGCCTTGCAGCGGACGGCCGCCGCCAGGCTCTGCAAGCAATGAATGGTGTTTGCGGTGGCGCACCGACGCCGGCACCAGCGGGTGCGCCACGGCGGGCCGGCTGCGAGGCCGGCCGGATGCGTCAGCGGACCCGGTCGGTCTCGAGCGCGATGCGGTCGACGCTGCCGTCGACGTTGCGGTACAGGCGCACGCGGCGCAGGCCGTCGGGGCTGACCAGCAGTTCGTTGCTCTCGACGCGCCAGGCTTCCAGCGGCATCGTGTCGACGGCCACGCCCAGGCGGCGCATGCCGACCTGGACCTTCAGCGTGCGGCCGTCGTCGAGCAGGTATTCGCCCTGGGCTTCACGCAGCAGGAAGCGTTCGGTCGAGGCGGGGACGGTGGGTTCCTGGGCGCTTGCGGGCGCGGTGAACGAGGTCAGTGCAATCAGCGCGGCCGACAGGGTGAGCGGGCGCAGACGGGTCCATGCGGTCATGGTGAGGTACTCCTGAAAATGATCCCGAAGCAGGTCGCCTCGGCATTTCCACTAGTGCAAACCCCATGCCAGCCTCAAAGCTGCCGATGGCGGCGAGTTTTGCCCCAGCCCAGGGATTGCCCGGGGCCCGATTGCGCCGCTTTGGGCCGCGATGCCTCGCGATGGCGCCGGTCTCTAACGACCGGCGATCAGCGTGGCCACTTCGGCCGCGGAGCGCACACCCAGCTTGGCGAACACACGGGCGCGGTGGACTTCCACGGTGCGGATGGAGACGTGCAGTTCGTCGGCGATGACCTTGTTCAGCTTGCCGGCTGCGACGCGCGTCATCACCTCCTGCTCGCGCTCGGTCAGGCTGGCCAGCCGCGCGGCCAGCTCGGCGGCCTGGGCGCCTTCGGCCTGCATGGCGGCGTCGACGGCCAGTGCCTGGGCGATGCGGTCGGCCAGCGCGTTGTCGCTGTAGGGCTTCTCCAGGAAGTCGAAGGCGCCCTTCTTCAGCGCCTCGACGACCATGGGGATGTCGCCATGCCCGGTCAGGAAGAGCACCGGGTTCTTCAGCCCGCGGGCCAGCAGCTCGTCGTGCAGCCGCGTGCCGGTCATGGGTTCCATGCGCACGTCGAGCAGGAAGACGCCGCGCGGGGGCTTCCCGGCGTCGAGCGCCGCCAGCAGCGCGGGGCCGCCGTCGAAGGTGCGCACGTCCAGGCCGCGCGAGCGCAGCAGGAAGGCCAGCGCGTCGCGCACGCCGGGGTCGTCGTCGACAAGATGGACGGTGCTCATCAAGGCTCCCGCGTCAGAGGAAGGCTGAAGGAGAACAACGCGCCGCCGTTCGGCGCGTCGCTGGCGTCGAGCACACCCTGGTGGGCCTCGACGATGGAGCGGCAGATGGCCAGGCCCATGCCCATGCCGTCGGCCTTGGTGGAATAGAAGGGCGCGCACAGCTGCTCGACGCGCAGCCCGGCCAGGCCGGGGCCGTTGTCGCGCACGTCGACGCGCACGAAGTCGCCGGCCACGCGGCTGCTGACCGTGATGCGCCGGCCGGCCTCCCTGGCCTGCAGTGCATCGGCCGCATTGCGCACGAGGTTGATGACGACCTGCTCGATGAGCACCGCGTCGGCCAGCACGGCCGGCACGCCAGGCGCGAGGTGGACGTCCAGCGTGACGCCGCGGCGCTGGCAGTCGCGCGTGAGCAGTTCGAGGGCGGCGAGGATGACCTCGTGCAGGTCGCAACGCTCGTGGCGAGGCTCGCGCCGGGTCAGGAACTCGCGGATGCGCGCGACGATCCGGCCGGCGTGCTGGGCCTGCTGGCCCAGGCGCTGCAGCGCGCCGAGCACGAGTTCGTCCTGCACGCCGAGCTTGGACAGCGAGTTGGTGATGCCGGCGTTGTAGCTGGCGATGGCCGTCAGCGGCTGGTTGAGCTCGTGGGCCAGGGTGGAGGCGACCTCGCCGAGCATCGTCAGCCGCGCGTTGTGGGCCAGCGTCTCGACCTGGCGGCGCTCGCGCTCTTCCATGCGCTTGCGCTCGGTGATGTCGAGGATGGAGCCCATCCAGCCGATCTGCCGGCCGGCGGCGTCCACCAGTGGCGACTCGAACACCATGACGTCCACCGGACGGCCGGAGCTGTGCTGCCAGCGCGCCTCGAAGCCCTCGCGCGGCGCCTGGCCGGCGAGGTTGCGGCGGTTGCGCTCGGCGAGTTCCTCCAGCGCATCGGGCGGCCAGTAGGGCATGGGCGGCAGCAGGCCGACGAGCTGCTCGGCCGGCACGCCCACCATGTCGCAGAAGGTGCGGTTCACGTAGAGCAACCGGCCGTCGAAATCGCGCGCGCGCAGCGCCACCAGCGCCGAATCCTCCATCGCGCGGCGCCAGGCCGCCTCGGTGCGACCGGCCACCTCGGCGCGCTGCACCTCGCGCATCTGCCGGCGCAGCAGCCAGCTCGCCACGGCGATCAGCGGCAGGAAGCCGGCGACCAGCACCCAGGCCAGCGGCCGCACGCCGTTGGCCGCGGGCTCGCGCAGCGTCAGCTCCAGCGCGGCGTCGGTCAGCGTCGACTCCGCCAGCGGGCTGGCCCGCAGCGGCCCGGTCAGCGCGACGCGGTAGCTGGGCCGGCCCTGCGCGGCGCGCAGCGGCGAATCGGTGGACGAGGCGATGACCTGGTCGGCGCTGTCCACCAGCTGCACGTCGTACTTGCGGGCCAGCCACCAGGGCACGCCGCGCTTGAGCAGCAGGGCCGGCGCATAGCGCACGACGAGCACGCCGTCCGGCGCGACGCGGGCGGTCAGGTGCAGGGACAGGCCGTCTTCGTAGCGCGTGGCCGCCGAGCGCGACGGCACCTCGGCCAGCACGCGGTTGCGCGCGTCCAGCCAGGTCACCGTCAGCCACAGCCGGCGCAGGCCGTCGTTGACCTCGGGGTGGGCCGCCAGCGCGGCCTCGGTGGGCGGCTGCCGGGCCAGGTCTTGCGCAAGCTGGCGCAGGTGGAGCTGCTCGTCGTCGATGCGGCCGCGCAGCTGGGCCTCGGTGCTGAGGGCGTCGGAGATCATCGTCTGGCGCTGCAGCTCCAGTTCCTCGGCCTCGTTGCCGCGCACCCAGGCCAGCACGCCCGCCACGAAGACGAGGGACAGCGCCAGCGGCGCCAGCCAGAGGTAACGGGTGGGGAAGTCTCGGATGGCCACGACCGCAGTCTAAGAAGCCCCGGCGCGTCGCGGAATGTGGAACTCCACACTACCCCCCGGACCGGCCGCTCGGAAGAATGCAGGCCATACAAATCCCTCGGAGACAAACATGTCGTTGCGTCGTCTCGTGCTGGCCGCTGCGCTGGCCTTGCCCTTCACCGCCTTTGCCCAGGCACCCATCGTCATCAAGTTCAGCCACGTCGTCGCCAACGACACGCCCAAGGGCAAGGGCGCCATCCGCTTCAAGGAGCTGGCCGAGCAGCGCACCAACGGCCGCGTGAAGGTCGAGGTCTACCCGAACAGCCAGCTCTACAAGGACAAGGAAGAGATGGAGGCCCTGCAGCTGGGCTCCGTCCAGATGCTGGCGCCGTCGCTGGCCAAGTTCGGCCCGCTGGGCGCCAAGGAGTTCGAGGTCTTCGACCTGCCCTTCCTGTTCAAGGACACCGAGGCCTTCCGTGCCATCACCGAAGGGCCGCTGGGCGCCGAGCTGTTCAAGAAGCTGGAGCCCAAGGGCATCAAGGGCCTGGCCTACTGGGACAACGGCTTCCACATCATGAGCGCCAACAAGCCGCTGCACACGGTGGCGGACTTCAAGGGCATGAAGATGCGCATCCAGTCCAGCAAGGTGCTGGACGCGCAGATGCGCGCCCTGGGCGCGATCCCGCAGGTCATGGCCTTCAGCGAGCTCTACCAGGCGCTGCAGACCGGCGTCGTCGACGGCACCGAAGGCGTGCCGAGCAACTTCCTGACGCAGAAGATCTCCGAAGTGCAGAAGCACATGACGCTGTCCAACCACGGCCACCTGGCCTACGCGGTCATCGTCAACAAGAAGTTCTGGGACGGCCTGCCGGCGGACATCCGCGGCCAGCTCGAAAGCGCCATCAAGGATGCGACGGTCTACGCCAACGCGATCGCAGCGACCGAGAACGCCACGGCGCTGGACAAGATCAAGGCCAGCGGCAAGGTGACCGTCTACACGCCGACGCCGGCCGAGCTGAACGAGTGGAAGAAGGCGCTGATGCCGGTCCACAAGGAGATGGAGTCGCGCGTCGGTAAAGCGACCATCGACGCCGCCTACAAGGCCGCCGGCTTCGTCGCCCCGAAGTAAACCTCTCCCCCTGAGCTTCGCCATGCTTGGGGCCGCCACGGCCCTTGGCAGGCGCAGCCGTTTCCGTCTGACTGGAGAACATCCATGTTCAACAAAGCGCTGAACCATCTCGAGGAGTGGCTGATCTCCTTCCTGATGGCCGCGGCGACGCTGGTGATCTTTGTCGCCGTCGTGCACCGCTACCTCGCCACCGTGCCCTACATCCAGGACGTGGCGCTCAAGGTCCACATGAGCTGGGCCCAGGAGCTCTGCATCATCCTGTTCGTGTGGATGTGCAAGTTCGGCGCGGCCTACGGCGTGCGCACCGGCATCCACGTCGGCGTGGACGTCGTCATCAACCGCATGGCGCCGAAGAACCGCGCGCGCTTCGTCATCTTCGGCCTGCTGGCCGGCGCGCTGTTCACCGGCGCCATCGCGGTGATGGGCGGCACCTTCGTCTGGGACAACGGTGCCCACCACGCCTTCCTCGACCTCATCGGCCAGCCGCGCGACGACGTGTTCGAGGGCCCGACGACGCCCGACCTGGAGTGGCCGACGTGGATCGTCTACTCCGCCATCCCGCTCGGCTCGGCGCTGATGTGCTACCGCTTCCTGCAGGTCTGCTGGTCCTTCCACAAGACCGGCGAGCTGCCCAAGCATGACGAATCCCACGTCGAGGGCGTGGATGACCAGACCCCGCTCGAAGTGGAGGCCCGCCAATGAACGCACTCATCATCTTCAGCCTGCTGCTGGCGCTGATGCTGACCGGCATGCCGATCAGCATCTCGCTGGGCCTCACCGTGATGGCCTTCATCGTCACGATGACCCAGGTCCCCATCGAATCGGTCGCCCTGAAGCTGTTCACGGGCATCGAGAAGTGGGAAATCATGGCCGTGCCCTTCTTCATCCTGGCCGGCAACTTCCTGACGCACGGCGGTGTCGCGCGGCGGATGATCAACTTTGCGACGTCGCTGGTGGGCCATTTCCACGGCGGCCTGGCGCTGGCGTCCATCCTGGCCTGCTCGATGTTCGCGCTGGTCTGCGGCTCGTCGGTCGCGACGGTCGTGGCCATCGGCTCCATCGTGCTGCCGGCCATGGTGGCCCACGGCTACCCGATGCGCTTCGGTGCCGGCGTAATCATCACGGCCGGCTCGCTCGGCATCCTGATGCTGCCGTCCATCCCCAAGGTCATCTACGCGATCTCGACCAACACGTCCATCGGCGCGCTGTTCGTCGCCGGCCTGCTGCCGGGCATCACGCTGGCGCTGATGCTGGGCGTGGTGACGTGGTACATCGCCCGCAAGAACAACTACCCACGCCTGGCCCGGGCCGGCTGGAAGGCGCGCTTCCAGGCCTTCCGCAAGAGCTTCTGGGGCCTGCTGCTCGTCGTCATCATCGTCGGCGGCATCTGGTCGGGCGCCTTCACGGCGACCGAGGCGGCGGCGATGGCGGCGGTGTACTCCTTCTTCGTGGCCATCTTCGTCTACAAGGACCTGAAGCTGCGCGACGTGCCCAAGGTGCTGAAGGACTCGGCCAACATGTCCGCGATGCTGCTCTACATCATCACGAACGCGGTGCTGTTCTCCTTCGTGCTGACCAACGAGAACCTGCCGCACCAGCTGGCCGACTGGCTGCTGTCGATGAACCTGGGCCAGCACGGCTTCCTGTTCGTCGTCAACCTCGTGCTGCTGGGCGCCGGCAACTTCATGGACCCGTCGTCCATCATCCTGATCATGGCGCCGATCTTCTTCCCGGCCGCCATGCAGCTGGGCGTGAACCCGGTGCACTTCGGCATCCTGATCGACGTGAACATGGAAGTGGGCCTGTGCCATCCGCCCGTGGGGCTGAACCTCTACGTGGCCTCGGGCATCTCCAAGCTCGGCATCACCGAGCTGACCAAGGCCGTCATGCCCTGGCTGCTGACGATGATCGTCTTCCTCGTCATCGTGACCTACTGGCCGTGGCTGACGCTCGTCGTTCCCCAAGCCATGGGCATGCTCTGATCAAGCCCTGAGCCGCCCACAAGCCCGGCCCCGGCCGGGCTTTCTTCCATCTGGACAACTGACCGATGAGCCCTCTCTTCTTCGCCCTGGCGCTGTTCCTCGTCGTCCTGTTCGTCTACATGGGCCGCTACAGCGGCCGCGTACGGGCCGAGGCGAGCCGCTTCATCGCTGCGCCGCCAGATGTCGTGCAGGCCCGCGTGGCGGACCTCGCTCAGTGGCAGGCCTGGAACCCCTGGTTGGAACACGCGCGTGACGCGCGCGCGACAGTCGATGGCGACACGCTGGCCTGGGACGTGCCCCACGTCGGCCGTGGCCGCGTGACGGCCCGGGGCCCGCTGCGGCAGAAGCTCGCCTTCGCGCTGCCCTTCAAGTTCCAGGGCCGCTCGGACTGGCGCTTCGAGCCCGCGCTGGGCGGCACGCAGGTCAGCTGGCGCTTCAAGGGCCGCGTCGCCTTCACGCTGCGCGCCTTCGCCGCGACGGTGCAGGGCGCCACCGCGCTCGACCTGCGCTTCGGCCTGGACCGCCTGGCCGCCGCGCTGCAGGGCGACGCCCGGCCCTACACGCTCGACTACACCGGCGTGCACGACCAGCCCGCGCGCATGCTGGCCCAGCAGCCCTTCCGCGTCGGGCTGGACGCGCTCGCCACCGAGCTGCCGCTGCGCATCACCGCCGTGCGTGCGCTGCTCGACGGTGCCGGCCTGCCCGCCGACGGCACCGCCGTGGTGCTGTACCTGAAGACCCAGCTCAAGCAGCGCATCGTCGATGGCCAGGTCGGCGTGAGCTTGCCGGGCGACGCCGTGACGCCACCGGGGCTGTCCGCCCGCGAACTGCCCGCCCACCGCGCCTACGTGCTGCGCTTCGACGGCCCGCCCGAGTCTCTGGAGCTGGCCTGGTACCAGGCCATGCAGCGCCTGCGCGTCGAGCAGCTGCAGCCCCACCCGCAGCTGCCGCCGCATGCCCTCTATGTGGGCGAAGGCAGGCCCGGCATGCCCGCAATCGTGGAACTGCACCTGCCTTTGCTCACTTAGGGACCCAACAAGGCACGCTATTTGCACGGCCTCGGGGCATGGACACGTCCTCGTTCCCCTTGGCTGGCCTGCGCGTGCTGCTGGCCGACGCCGGCCAGCGCCGCAGTCCCGTCATCCGGCTGGAGCTGATCCGGCTGCGCTGCCAGCTCGTCGACGTGCTGGACCTCATCACCGAGCCCGCCGCGCTGGCGCAGGCGCTGCAGCGCTCGTCGCCCGAGCTGCTGCTGATCGATTGTGAGCAGCCCACGCCGGAGCTGCTGGCCCAGTTGGCCGTTTCGCAGCTGCAGCGGGCCCGGCCGGTGCTGATGGTGGCCGAGCACATGACGTCCGAGCAGATGCGCGCCGCGCTGCGCGCCGGTGCCAGCGCGCTGCAGCTGGCGGGCCTGCCGCCGCAGCGCCTGGGGGCGCTGCTGCAGCTGGCACTGGCCCGCTTCGAGCACGACCAGGGCCTGCAGCGCGAACTGCGCCAGACCCAGACCCAGCTCGCCGAGCGCAAGCTCGTCGAGCGTGCGCGCGGCATCCTGATGCGCGAGCAGGGCCTCGACGAGGAGGCCGCCTTCCAGCGCCTGCGCCAGCTCGCGATGACGGGTGGGCAGACCATGGCCAGCGTGGCCACGCGGCTCATCGACGCCGACCAGCTGCTGCGCCATCGTCAATAGCCACTGGCCACGCACCGCGATCGCGCCCGTTATCCGCACTGGGGCGCGACGCACCAACAAGCACTCGACCTCCACGCACCGGCGCGACGCAAACCGCACGCCGTGGCGCCAGCCTTGCGCCAAGCGCGTGCAGATCCGGCATTTCACCGGGCGTTACGAGTTGGCACGCAATCTGCTGAAAGGGGTGTGAGGCCTGCAATGGCGCAGGCCTCTCGGGCCGGCCGGCTGTTCAAACGGCCGGCACTTCGGGACAACGGCGTCCGACTTCCCCTTTCCGCATGCACCACAGATGACTGGTGCGGGCGGAGCGCGGTCGCACGGCGTTGCGCCCCCTGCAAGACTCAGGAGCCCGTGATGACCGCCCGCGATAACTCGACCGACACGCCCAACCTGCAACGCCGCAGCCTGCTGGCTGCCGCAGCTGCCCTGCCCACCCTCGGCCTCGCCGGCGGCGCCTGGGCGCAAGGGTCGGACAAGCCCGAGAAGGAAGAAGTCAGGATCGGCTTCATCCCGCTCACCGACTGCGCCTCCGTCGTGATGGCCTCGGTGCTGGGCTTCGACAAGAAGTACGGCATCAAGATCATCCCCACGAAGGAAGCCTCGTGGGCCGGCGTGCGCGACAAGCTCGTCAACGGCGAGCTCGACATGGCCCACGTGCTCTACGGCCTCATCTACGGCGTGCACCTCGGTGTGTCCGGCCCCAAGAAGGACATGGCCGTGCTGATGACGCTGAACCGCAACGGCCAGGCCATCACGCTGTCCAAGAAGCTCGCCGATGCTGGCGCCGTGGACGGCGCCTCGCTGGCCAAGGTCATGGCCAAGGACAAGCGCGACTACACCTTCGCGCAGACCTTCCCGACCGGCACCCACGCGATGTGGCTGAACTACTGGCTGGCCGCTCACGGCATCAACCCGCAGAAGGACAGCAAGGTCATCACCGTGCCGCCGCCGCAGATGGTGGCCAACATGCGTGTCGGCAACATGGACGGCTACTGCGTCGGCGAGCCCTGGGGCCACCGCGCCATCATCGACGGCATCGGCATCACCGCCACGACGACGCAGGACATCTGGCCCGACCACCCCGAGAAGGTGCTCGGCACGACCGGCGACTTCGTCAAGAAGTACCCCAACACGGCACGCGCCGTCATCATGGCCATCCTCGAAGCCAGCCGCTGGATCGACGCCGGCCTGTCCAACAAGAACAAGATGGCCGAGACCATTGCCGACAAGGCCTACGTCAACACCGGTGTCGACGCCATCAACCAGCGCATCCTGGGGCGCTACCAGAACGGCCTGGGCAAGACCTGGGACGACCCGCGCCACATGAAGTTCTTCGACGACGGCGCGGTGAACTTCCCCTACCTCAGCGACGGCATGTGGTTCCTGACCCAGCACAAGCGCTGGGGCCTGATCAAGGACCACCCCGACTACCTCGGCACGGCCAAGGCCATCAACCAGACCGCCTTGTATAGCCAGGCTGCCAGTGCGCTGAAGATCAGCGTGCCCAAGGACCCGCTGCGTAGCTCCAAGTTCATGGACGGCGTCGTCTGGGACGGCAAGGACCCCGCCAAGTACGCCGACAGCTTCAAGGTAAAGGCTTAAACCATGGTCTCCGCAGTCTTCCACTCCCCGGGCGAGGCCGTCCCGGCCTCGGCTCCCACCGTCCCTGTCAGCCGCCCCGCGGCCAGCATGCCGAGCGAAGCGCCCAAGGCCCGCACCAAGCGCGACCCGATCGACTGGCGCGGCATCGCGCTGAAGGTGCTGCCCCCGGTCATCAGCATGGCGCTGCTGGTCGGCCTGTGGGCCCTGGCCACGATGAAAGGCGGCGGCAGCTTCCCGACGCCGGCCGCCACCTTCGACGCCGCCGTCAAGCTGTTCTCCGACCCGTTCTATCGCAACGGCCCCAACGACCAGGGCATCGGCTGGAACATCCTGAACTCGCTGGGCCGCGTCGGCATGGGCTTCGGCCTGGCCGCCCTCGTCGGCATCCCGCTGGGCTTCGTCATCGGCCGCTTCGAGTTCGCCAGCCGCATGGTGTCGCCGCTGATCGCGCTGCTCAAGCCGGTGTCGCCGCTGGCCTGGCTGCCCATCGGCCTGCTGGCCTTCAAGAGCGCCAACCCGGCCGCGATCTGGACCATCTTCATCTGCTCGATCTGGCCCATGGTCGTGAACACCGCCGTCGGCGTGCAGCGCGTGCCGGCCGACTACCTGAACGTCGCCCGCGTGCTCAAGCTCAGCGAGTGGAAGGTCATCACGCGCATCCTGCTGCCCGCGGTGCTGCCCTATGTGCTGACCGGCGTGCGCCTGTCGGTGGGCACGGCCTGGCTCGTCATCGTCGCGGCCGAGATGCTGACCGGTGGCGTGGGCATCGGCTTCTGGGTCTGGGACGAGTGGAACAACCTCAACGTGGCCCACATCATCATCGCCATCTTCGTCATCGGCACCGTCGGCCTGCTGCTCGAATGGGCCCTCATTTCCCTTGCCAAGCACTTCACCTTCGAGGACTGATGCCATGACCAAGCCCTTCATCCAAGTGCAGAACGCCGAGATGGTGTTCACGACCCGCAAGGGCCGCTTCCATGCGCTGCAGGACGTCAGCCTGGACGTGCAGCGCGGCGAGTTCATCACGCTGATCGGCCACTCGGGCTGCGGCAAGTCCACGCTGCTGAACCTCATCGCCGGCCTGCTGCAGCCCACGTCGGGCGCGCTGATCTGCGACGGCCGCGAGATCGCCGCGCCGGGCCCCGAGCGTGCCGTGGTGTTCCAGAACCACTCGCTGCTGCCGTGGCTGTCCTGCCTGGACAACGTGCTGCTGGCGGTCGAGTCGGTGTTTGGCGGCAAGGAGAGCGCCGCCCAGCTCAAGGTGCGTGCCCGCAACGCGCTGGAGCTGGTCGGCATGAGCCATGCGCTGCACAAGCGCCCGCACGAGATCTCCGGCGGCATGAAGCAGCGCGTGGGCATCGCCCGCGCGCTGGCGATGGAGCCCAAGGTTCTGCTGATGGACGAACCCTTCGGCGCGCTGGACGCGCTGACGCGCGCCAAGCTGCAGGACGAGCTGCTGAAGATCGTCACCCGCACGCAGAGCACGGTCATCATGGTGACCCACGATGTCGACGAAGCCGTGCTGCTGTCGGACCGCATCGTCATGATGACCAACGGCCCGGCGGCGACGATCGGCGAGATCCTGTCGGTGGACATCCCCCGCCCGCGCTTGCGCGTCGAACTGGCCGAGGATCCGCGCTACGTGGCGGCGCGCAAGGAGGTCATCGACTTCCTGTACACGCGGCACGCGCATGTGGAGCAGGCGGCTTGATCGCCTGAAGTTCGAGGTTGCTGTTGCGAGGAGCATTCCGACTCGATGCCGTGCTGCCGGGAGTCCCGCCCGGCGGCGGGGTAACTTTCTTCTGCGGGGCCAGAAGAAAGTCACCAAAGAAGAGGCCCTGAACCGCACACGAGCACGACGCCGCCAACAGCGGCGCGCGATAACAGCCACCGGCTTTGCTCCCAAACGCGACCCGCTTCGCTCTCGCTGCTGTCCTTGTCAACAGCATCACTCATCGCCACTCCACCCCGCCTAACGCGCGGCTGCACGCCGTGCTCACGAGAAGAACCCCAATGCAGCGTCGCTCGGGCGACGCGATCACTGCGCAGCATCCACCGGGGCGTCGCCCCAGCGACGCGGTATTCGCTGATGAGCCCGGCGTGCAGCCGGCGTTAGAGGGCGTGAAAGGGCGATCTGTGGTGCTCGTCATAGGGACAGCCGCGAGAGCGAAGCGGGTCGCGTCTGGGCACCGTCCGATTCGAGCATTGCGAGCGCGTCAGCTCACTCGAGTGCGGATTGCATTGGCGCCTCTCTTTTGGTCACTTTTCTCTGGCGCCACAGAGAAAAGTTACCCGCCCTCGCGGGGCGGATTCCCGCGGCAGTGCACCGGGTCAGAAGGCTCGTCGCAAAAGCATCCAACCCACACCACACTGCTCAACAGCTCACCCCCGCCTTCACCTCTCCCAGCGCCAGCTGCAACACCCTCGCATCGCTGCTGGCGCGGTGCCTCGTCAGCTGCTGCCGCGTCCGCACGGACTCGGTGACGCCCTTCCAGCGCTCGGCCTCGTCCTCGCTGAGCAGCCCGCGCAGATCATCCAGCTTGAAGCTGGGGCGCAGCCCGACGGCCTCGTACAGCCGGTTCAGCCACGTGTAGTCGTGGCCCCAGCCATCGCAGTAGACGACCTGGCCGCGCAGCCGGGTGTTGAGCTGCTCGGCCATCCAGCGCGCCGGCCTGCCGTGCTGGCGCAGCAGCTCGCGGCTGATGCCGTGCAGGGCCTCGGCGCCGTCGTCCCAGTGCAGCCAGTCGTGCTCGGGCACGATGAGGCTGCAGAACAAGCCGCCCTGCCCATCGCTGAAGCCGATCTCGATGGGATAGCTGCCGCGCCCGAAGCCCGAGGCTTCGATGTCGAGGATGGTGGGCAGCAGGTCCATCGGCCCGAGTTTGTCAGGCGGCAGCAGGAAGCTACACAGGGTTGTCGATGACGACTTCGCGCTCGAACAGCTGCATCGCGGCGCGGCCGACCTGGCGGGTATCCCACCACGCATAGGCGCCCACACCGGCCGCGCCGACCAGCGGCACCCAGCGCGACAACGCCTTGCCCGCCGCCTGCCGGCCCAGCTGCAGCCCCACGGCACCGGCCACGCGCTGCAGCGCGGCCTGGGCGACCGGGCGCACGATGACGCGCTCGCCGACACGCACCGACAGGTCGCGCAGCGCCTGCGCCGCCGTGTGGCGGAACAGGCACCACATCATCTGCGCCGGGCCCAGCTCGGCGCTGCGGCCGTACAGGGCGGCGATGTCGGCGACCAGCTGGCGCTGGATGTGCCAGACGGCCAGCATCTCCGGCGCGATGGTCGCCCAGCCCAGCGGGCCGGGCGGGAGCGCCAGTGTGCCGGCCGCCAGGGCCGCCTTGCTGGCAGCGCTGTCGATGACGCGCGCCGCAGCGTCACCGGGCCGCGGCACCGGCGTGCAACGCGCCAGCGGTGGCTCGCTCACCAGCACCAGAACCCTGTTGCCCAGACCCACATCGCTTCCCATGTCGGTACTCCTTGGCTTGTCAACACTGCATTGGGGCATGAAGCAGCTTGCGTCGCATCGGCCCCAAGGAACAGACTCGCAGATAAGGACGCCGGCACACGGTTCGACAAGATGCCAGGGCCTTTCAGGGAGTGTCGCCTTTTGAGGAGACCTGCCATGAACCTGCTCAAGAACCTGCGGATCGGCCGACGTCTCGGCATCGCATTCGCCATCTCCATCTCCTTCAGCATGTTGCTGGCCGCCTATGCGCGAACGGCGCTGATCGGCATCAACGACGACCTGGAGCTGATGGTCGAAGACCGGATGGTCAAGGTCGCGCAGCTCGAGCAGATCAAGGACAACGTCAACATCAACGCGTTGGCCGTGCGCAACGTGCTGCTGCTTGCCGATGCCGAAGGCAAGCGCAAGCAACTGGCCGACGTCGATGCCGCCTCCAAGCGCACCGCCGAGCTGTTCGACAAGCTCGAAGCCAGCGTCGCGCCGGGGCCGGCCCGCGAGATGATGGCCGGCGTCGTGCAGGCGCGCGGGCTATTCGTGGCCTCGGTGCGCAAGGTCGTCGAGCTGGCGCTGAAGGACGAGAACGACAAGGCCCGCAACCTGCTGCTTGGCGAGACCCATGAGCTGCAGACCCGGTACTTCGAGAAGCTGGACGCGCTGATCGCCCACCAGACGGAGTTGATGCACCACACGGCCAAGGCGACCGACACGACGGTCGATTTCGCAGCCGTCGCAGTCGTCGTCGCCGCGGGTGCCGCGCTGGCCATGGGCGCCGCCATGGCACTGCTGATCACGCGCTCCGTGGTGGAGCCGATCCGCCAGGCCGTGACCGCCGCCGAGACGGTGGCCGCGGGAGACCTGCGCCTACATTTGTCCACCGAACGCGAGGACGAGACCGGCCAGCTGCTCACCGCGCTGCAGCGCATGAACGACTCGCTGGTCGGGATCGTGGGCACGGTGCGCGGCAATGCCGACAGCGTCGCCACGGCCAGCGGCCAGATCGCCCAGGGCAATGCCGACCTGAGCCAGCGCACCGAGCAGCAGGCCAGCAACCTGCAGGAGACCGCCGCGTCCATGGAGGAGTTGAGCGCGGCGGTCAAGCACAACACCGAAACCGCTCAGCAGGCCGCGCAGCTGGCCGGCAGTGCGGCCCGCGTGGCCGAGAGCGGCGGCCAGGTCATGGGTCAGATGGTCCACACGATGGACGAGATCACGACCAGCTCCAAGAAGATCGGCGACATCATCGGTGTCATCGACGGCATTGCCTTCCAGACCAACATCCTGGCGCTGAATGCGGCCGTCGAGGCGGCACGCGCCGGCGAACAGGGGCGCGGCTTTGCCGTCGTGGCCGGCGAGGTGCGGGCACTGGCCCAGCGCAGTGCGCAGGCGGCACGCGAGATCAAGGCGCTGATCGGCGCCAGCGTCGAACGCGTCGAGGCGGGCAACACGCTGGTGGGCGAGGCGGGCCGCACCATGGACGAGGTCGTCGGCCAGGTCAGGCGCGTGGCCGACCTCATCGGCGAGATCAGTGCCGCCAGCACGGAGCAGAGCAAGGGCATCGGCCAGATCGGCGACGCGGTCAACCAGCTCGACCAGGTCACGCAGCAGAACGCCGCCCTGGTCGAGGAGAGCGCTGCGGCGGCCGAGAGCCTGCGCATTCAGGCCGGCCAGCTGGCCGAGACGGTGTCCACCTTCAAGCTCGAGGCCGTGGCCGCACCGCGCCCCGCCAGCACGGTGAAGCCCAAGCCCAGGGTGGCCACCGTCAACAAGGCGGCTCCGGCCCGCCCGAGGCCGGCCCGCGTCGTGGCGCCGCCGGCTGTCACCGCCACGGCGGCCACCGCGGCCGCCGTCGATGACGAATGGGCGTCGTTCTAGGCGAACATCGGGCTCCCCACGAAGGAGCCCAGCGATGCACAACGTCCCCTGGCGCGGCGTATTCCCCGCCGTCACGACCAAGTTCCACGCCGACGAAAGCCTCGATTTCGCCGGCACGGCGCGCCACATCGACTTCCAGATCCGCAACGGCATCCATGGCGTCGTCTGCTGCGGCTCGCTGGGCGAAGCCAGCACGCTGACGCTGGACGAGAAGCTGGCCGTGGCGCGCTGCGCGCTGGATGCAGCGGATGGCCGCGTGCCGGTGCTGGCCACCGTCTCCGAGCCGAGCACGCGCGAGGCGCTGCGCTTCATCGAGGGCGCGAACGCGCTGGGCGTGGCGGGCTATATGGTCATGCCCTCGGTCATCTACGTGGCCGATTCGCGCGAGGCCATGGCCAATGTGCGCGCCTTCGCCGCCGCCGCCCAGCGGCCGCTGATGGTCTACAACAACCCCGTCGCCTACCGCGTCGACCTGCGGCCCGAGCATTTCGCCGAGCTGGCCGAAGGTCCGCACAGCGAGCACATCGCCGCCATCAAGGAGAGCAGCGGCGACGTGACCCGCATCACCGACCTGCGCAACCTGCTGGGCGACCGCTACCGCCTCTTCATGGGCGTGGATGACCTCGCCTTCGAGGGCCTGGCGCTGGGCTGCGACGGCCTGCTGGCCGGCGTGGGCTGCGCTTTCCCGCGCGAGACGGTCGCGCTGTTCGACCTGATGCAGGCCGGCCGCTGGAACGAGGCGCGCGACCTCTATCGCTGGATGACGCCGTTGCTGCACCTGGACGTGTCGACCAAGCTGGTGCAGAACCTCAAGCTCATCGATGCGTTGGTGGGCGTGGGCAGCGAGCACATGCGCCGGCCGCGGCTGCCGCTGGTCGGCACGGAACGCGAGCGCGTCGAGGCGCTGGTGAACAAGGCGTTGGCGACGCGCCCGGCCCAGTGGCAGTCGCAGCCATGAAGCGCATCCATGTCATCGACTCGCACACCGGCGGCGAGCCGACGCGCGTCGTCATCAACGGTTTCCCGGATCTGGGCGCCGGCACCATGGCAGAGCGGCTCGCGCTGCTGCGCGGCGAGCACGACCGCTGGCGCCGCGCGACGCTGCTGGAGCCGCGCGGCAGCGATGTGCTGGTCGGTGCGCTGCTGTGCGCGCCGCAGGACCCGGCCCACGCCGCCGGCGTCGTCTTCTTCAACAACGCCGGTTACCTCGGCATGTGCGGCCACGGCACGATAGGCCTGGTGGCAACGCTGGCCCACCTGGGGTGCATCCTGCCGGGCGAGCATGTCATCGAGACGCCGGTGGGCAACGTGCGCGCGACGCTGCACGCCGACGGCAAGGTCAGCGTGCGCAATGTGCCGGCGCACCGGCTGGCGGCCGACGTGGCCGTCACGCTGCCGACGGGTCAGGTCGTGACCGGCGACATCGCCTGGGGCGGCAACTGGTTCTTCCTGTGTGCCGACCACGGCCAGTTGGTCTCGCCTGAACGCGTCCATGCGTTGACCGACTACGCCGCCATGGTGGGCGAGGCGCTGCACGCGCAAGGCCATCGTGGTGCGGGCGGCACTGCCATCGATCACATCGAGCTCTTCGCCGACGCCGACCCGGCACTGGCCGACAGCCGCAGCTTCGTGCTGTGCCCGGGCCGGCAGTACGACCGCTCGCCCTGCGGCACCGGCACCAGCGCCAAGCTGGCCTGCCTGGCGGCGCGCGGCGAGCTGCAGCCGGGCCAGATCTGGCGCCAGGCCAGCATCATCGGCAGCATCTTCGAGGCCTGGTTCGACGCAGGCCAAGCAGAGGACGTGGCAAGCATCGTGCCCACGATACGCGGCCGGGCCTTCATCAGCGCGGAAGCCACACTGCTCATCGATGCCGACGACCCCTTCGGCTGGGGCGTCAGCGCCTGATCGTTCCTCGGTCGCGATCGCGGACATTGGAATGTGGGGCTGCGGCATAGCGGCTGCGCCGGCAAACTTGACCCGTCACTGCCGGCTCACAAGGCCGGCGGTGTCGCAGCCAAGGAGCAGTACCGCATGCATTCGGATCAAGCCGCGCTGAGCCGGCCGGGAGAACCTCAACCGCAACCGCAGCCGGCGGGGCAGCCGCCCGAGGCGCTGCGCGATCTGCTCGCCCGCGCCGACGTGCAGATCAATGGCAGCCGCCCCTGGGACATGCGCGTCAACGATGCGCGTGCCTACCACCGCATCCTCACGCAATGGTCGCTGGGTGCCGGCGAGGCCTATATGGACGGCGACTGGGACTGCGAGCGGCTGGACATGATGTTCGAGCGCCTGATCCGCGCCGAACTCGACCGCACCGCGCCCGGCCCCGCCAAGGTCAAGCTGCTGGTGGAGAGCCTGCGCCACCGCGTCTTCAACCTGCAGACGGCCGAGCGCGCCCACCAGGTCGGCGAGCACCACTACGACGCCGGCAACGACGTCTTCGAGGCCATGCTGGACTCGCGCATGATCTATTCCTGCGCCTACTGGGACCAAGCCAAGGACCTGGAGCAGGCCCAGGTCGACAAGCTGGAGATGATCTGCCGCAAGCTGGAGCTGCGGCCCGGCCAGAAGCTGCTGGACATCGGCTGCGGCTGGGGCGGGCTGGCGCGCTTCGCGGCCGAGTATTTCGGCGTGCGCGTGACCGGCATCACCATCAGCAAGGAGCAGCTCGCCATGGCCGAGGCGCGCTGCCGCGGCCTGCCCGTCAAGCTGCTGCTGCAGGACTACCGTTCGCTGGAAGGGCGCTTCGACAAGATCGTGTCGGTCGGCATGTTCGAGCATGTGGGCCCGAAGAACTACGCCACCTACTTCGACACCGCGCGCCGCCTGCTGAAGCCGGAGGGCCTCTTCCTGCTGCACACCATCGGCGTGGACCGGCCGTCGGCGCACACCGATCCGTGGATCGAGCGCTACATCTTCCCCAACGGCAAGCTGCCGTCGCCGTCCGAACTGTCCAGTGCCGTGGAAGGCCGCTTCGTCATCGAGGACTGGCACAACTTCGGCCCCGACTACGACCGCACGCTGATGGCCTGGGCCGAGCGCTTCGAGGCCGCCTGGCCGCGCCTCAGCAAGCGCTATGACGAGGGCTTTCGCCGCATGTTCCGCTACTACCTGCTGAGCTGCGCGGGCTTCTTCCGCTCGCGCCAGGGGCAGTTGTGGCAACTGGTGCTGAGCGGGCCCGAGCGGCGCGGCGGCTACCGGTCGTTCAGGCCTTAGCCGCTTTCTCCGAAGCATCGCGGCGGCCGGACAATCCGGCCGCATGAACCATCTGCAACGTCGCTGGGCCAGCGTCTCCGAGGGCTCGGCCGCGCTCTTCCTGATCCAGGTCTTCGCGACGCTGGGCTTCGCGGTGCTGCAGTCGACGCTGGTGCTCTACGCCACGCGCCGGCTGGGCTTCAGCAGCGGGCAGGCCGCGCTGATGATGGGCCTGTTCGGCGCCTTCAACTACGGGTTGCATTTGTTCGGCGGCTACCTGGGCGGGCGCTACCTGAGCAACCGCAGCCTCTTCGTCGGCGGCATGCTGCTGCAGGTGCTGGGCTGCGGCGCGATCGCCGGCGGGTCGCTCGACGGGCTGTACTGGGGGCTGGCGCTGTTCCTGACCGGCAGCGGGCTGAACGTGACCTGCATCAACATGATGCTGACGCAGCGCTTCGAGCCCGAGGACGAGCGCCGCGAGGGCGCCTTCCTGTGGAACTACGCCGGCATGAACGTGGGCTTCTTCGTCGGCTTCACGGTCGCCGGCCACTACCAGCTCGACGAGCGCTACGGGGCTCTCTTCTGGTTCGCCACGCTGGGCAATGCCATGGCCATCGTGCTGGCGCTCGTCTTCTGGCGCGCGCTGGCGGACCGCGACACGCCGCTGTCCCGTCGCCACGGTGCGGCGTTCTGGGGACGCTTCGCCCTGGGCATCGCCGTGCTGGCCGGCCTGGTGCCGCTGCTGGCCTGGCTGCTGCGGCAGCCGGGGGATACCGCCATCGGCATGAAGCTGTTCTGCGCTGTCGTCGGCGTGGCGCTGCTCGTGATGACGCTGCGCCATCCCGTGCCTGCCGAGCGCCGCCGCATGGCCGCCTACCTCGTGCTGACGCTGGGCTCGCTGGTGTTCTGGTCGCTTTACCAGATGGCGCCCAACGGCCTGCAGTTGTTCGCCGTGGGCAACGTCTGGATGAACGTCTGGGGCGTGCCCGTGGCGCCGCAGTGGGTGCAGAACATCAACACCGTCGTTATCGTCATCGGCGGCCCGTGGCTCGCGGCGCTCTTCGGCCGCTGGCGTGCCCGGGGCTGGCCGGTCGACATCCCGATGCAGTTCGCCGCCTCGCTGGTGCTGATGGGCCTGGGCTTCCTGGCGCTGCCGCTGGGCATCCAGCTCGCCGACCCCGCGACCGGCCGCTCGGACTTCTTCTGGCTCTTCCTCAGCTATGTGCTGCAAAGCGTGGGCGAACTGCTGATCTCGCCCGTCGGCTACGCCATGATCGGCCGGCTGGCGCCGCGGCAGTACCAGGGCGTGATGATGGGCAGCTGGATGCTGGTGACGGGGCTGGCCTCGCTGTTCGCCGGGGACTTCTCGGGCGTCGTCTCGCAGCCGGTGGAGGGCGCGGCGCTGGCGACGAACGCGGCCTATGCGCAGCTCTTCACCGAGCTCGCCGTGGGCAGCCTCGTCACCGGCGCGGCGATGTGGCTGCTGAGGCCCTGGCTGAGGCGCCTGATCGATTCGCGCAACGACTGACCCCTGTCCATGCCGGGGCGTCGAGCCTATGCTCGCGCCATGGAAGCCCGCCACCGCATGCCGCACGCCGCCACGCCAACGGGCAGGGACATCGCCCGGCGTGCGTTCGTGGGCGGCGCGATGGGCCTGCTGGCCTGCACCCGCCCGGCCCACGCCGCTGCGGCAACGCCCCGACGCGTGACCTTCATCGCCCAGGACTTCCGCAACGGCGGCATCACCACCATCTACCGCGCCTTCGAGGAGGCCTGCCGCGTGCTGGCCTGGACCGTGAACGTGCTGAACGGCGAGGGCGACAAGGCGCGCATCGAACAGCACTTCGTCTCGAGCGTGCGCCTCGGCGTGGACGGCATCGTGCTGGGCGGCTTCGACGAGGCGGATATCGCCGCCGCGCTCGCCCGCCAGGCGTCCCGCAAGCCCGTGCTGGTGGGCTGGCATGCCGCCGCGCGCAGCGGGCCCACGCCCATCCTGTTCACCAACGTCAGCACCGACCCCGGCGTCGTCGCGGAGATGGCCGTGGCCCTGGTGAAGCCGGGCCGGGCTGGACGCGCTGGCGTCGTCATCTTCAACGACAGCCGCTTCGAGATCGCGAATGCCAAGACCCAGCGCATGCGCGAGGCGCTGGCCCGCAGCGATCGGTGCGAGCTGCTTGCCGTCGAGGACCTGCCCATCTCCGGCGCCTCGCAGGGGATGTCGGCGGCGCTGGCCCGCCTGCAGGCGCAATTCGGTGAGCGCTGGACGCATGTGCTGGCCATCAACGATGCCTACATGGATTCCATGCACTTCCCGCTGCAGGCCCTCGGTCGCCAGGACATCGTCGGCATCGCCGCGGGCGACGGCTCGCGCGCGGCGCTCGGCCGCATCCGCTCGGGCCGGTCCCGGCAGCTCGCCACGATCGCCGAACCGACCGGCCAGCAGGGTTGGCAGCTCGCCGATGAGCTGCGCCGCGCCTTCCTCAACCAGCCGCCCAGCGGCCGCATGTGGCCGCCCATCACCGTCACGACCGCCTATCTCCAGAGCTTGGCGGGCCGGGAGATCGATGACGACTCCCCCTACCGCAGCGACTACCGCCGGCTCTGGCTCGGCGACGCCGAAGCGCCGCCGGCCGGGCGCTGACGGATCAGCGCATCACCCGCACTGCCCCACATACCCGCAGGCCGTGCAGAAATCGCAACCGTCCTTGTGGATCATCGTCGCGTTGCCGCACTCCGGGCAGGGCTTGCCGGCCTGCACCTGCAGCGTGCCGGCGGACGCGGCGAGCTTGGGCGCGGGCGTCTGCAGCAGGCCCATGTCGACGAGCGGCTGGCCGGTCTCGTCGAGGATGCCCAGCATCGCGTAGCGGTGGATGACGAGACGCGCGACATAGGCCACCGTCGACGGCCAGACCTGTTGGCGGCGCTCGCCATTCAGTGATGGCACCGGCGCCATGAAGTGGCCGAGCGGCTCGCCGACGTTGAGCAGCTTGCGCAGCTTCATCGCGATCCAGCCCGGGTCCATGACGCGCATGTCCAGGCTCAGCAGGCGTGCCAGGCCGTCCAGCGCCTTGGGGTAGTTGCCCGAGAAGCCCATCGCGCAGGGCCGCGTCACCGTGCCGCCGTCGGGCGTCGGCAGCACGACCTCCTTCAGCGTCAGCGTGAACTGCTCGTTGGTGGCGGGGTTGTCCACGTCGACGGCCCAGGCCAGCGTGCCGGACGTGCCGGTGCGCGGCTCGTTGCGGCTGAACATCGCATCGACCACCGGCGTGGCGCCACCCTCCTGCAGCGCGCCGAGCTGCTCGCAGCGCCAGCGGATGACGGCCGCCGTCGCGGCGACGACGCCGGGGAAAAGGCGCTTCTCGCCGCTCGGCGGCATGGGCATCTCGAAGGCACGCTCCTCGGCGACCGTCGCCAGCGCGTCGAGCTTGAGGCGCAGCCAGGCGGCGTCGTTGGTGCGCAGGTCCATGGACAGCGTCTTGGCCAGGGCCGACAGGCCGCGCGGCTGCTCGGCGCCGTTGACCCAGACCTCGAAGGGCAGGTTGCGGCCGAACAGCCCGCCGTCCGGGCCGTCCAGCGGCAGCTCGCCGATGAAGAGGGCGAAGTCGCCGTGTGGATGCTGGATCAGATAGCTCCAGGCCGGATTGCCGCCGGGCATGTCGGGGCGGCTGGGCCAGCGCAGCGATGCGACGACGGCGTTCGGCAGGCGCTCGACCTTGAGGCGCTGGTTGGTGCCATCGACCTCGGCACGCAGCGGCTCGGGCTGCTTGACCTCCGGCGTGACGCTGAGCACGGAGCCCAGCACGCTGTTGGGCCGGTAGGTGGCCAGGCCCTTGAGCTTGCTTTGCCAGGCCTGGATGTAGAGATCCTGGAAGTCCTCGTAGGGGTAGTCGGCCGGCACGTTGACCGTCTTGCTGATGGACGTGTCGATATAGGGCGCGACGGCCGCGACCATGGCCGCGTGGTCGGCCGCGCTCAGTTCGAGCGCCGTGACGAAGGCGTCGCTGAGCGGCGCGTCGACACCGAACAGATGTCTATACAGGCGCCAGGCATGGTCCTCGACCGCGTATTCCTTGAAGCCACCGCCCTCGGTCTGCGGCAGGCGCTTCTTGCGCGTGTAGGTCCACGAGAAGGCCGGCTCGATGCCATTGCTGGCGTTGTCGGCAAAGGCCAGGCTGATGGTGCCGGTGGGGGCGATGGACAGCAGGTGGGAGTTGCGCAGGCCTTGCGAACGGATCTTGTCCTTCAGTGGCTGCGGCAGGCGCGAGGCGAAGCTGCCGCCCGACAGATAGAGGTCGGCATTGAACAGCGGAAAGCTGCCACGCTCGGCGGCCAGGTCGCTGCTCGCCGCATAGGCCGCGTCACGCATGACCTCGCTGATGCGACTGGCCATGTCGCGCGCGGCTTGCGTGTCATAGCGCAGGTTCAGCATGACGAGGGCATCGCCCAGCCCCGTGAAGCCCAGGCCGACGCGACGCTTGTTGCCGGCCTCTTGGGCCTGGGCGGGTAGCGGCCAGGGCGTTACGTCGAGCACGTTGTCCAGCATGCGCGTAGCCACGGCAACGACCTCGGCAAAGCCGGCCTCGTCGAACTCGGGCTTCGCGCTGAAGGGATCGCGCACGAAGCGCGTCAGGTCGATGGAGCCGAGGCAGCAGCAGCCGTAGGGCGGCAATGGCTGTTCGGCGCACTGCCCCGTGACCAGACCGTTGAAGATGACGGTGTTGCCGTCGGGCTGGGTGGTGTCGTAGACGGGTTCGATGCCGGCGGACTCAATGGTCGTGACGGTGGCGGCGAAGCGCTGTGTCTTCAGCAGCGCCTTGCCCTGCACCCAGGCTTCGTACTTCTCGCGCTTGGCCGGCAGCAGGAAGCCGACTTCGCGCATGAAGGTCTCGCGCGATTCGCCGTCGATGATCAGTTCATGCAGAGTCTGGCAGACGTAGTCGCGCCGACCGCCGTGGCCATCGGGCAGGCTGCGTGCTCCACCCTGCCGGCGCTCGTGGATGCGCGAGAACACGCCGAAGTTGGCCAGCAGCACCTGCATGTCCTGCAGCAAGCGGCGATGGATGGACGACAGCCGCACCGAGCAGCTCTGGCTGCTCGACGATACGTTGACGGTGCCGTCGGTCTGGAACAGCGCTCGCAGATAGCCGCGCATGCAGGCCTCGCTGCCTTGCCAGACCACCTCTGGCACGGCCAGCTTGGTCCGCGCATTGAAGCCATAGGCAGCCAGCACGCGGGCCAGCATGATCGAGCGGATCATGACGAGGTTGCGCTCGGGGATGGCGACAGGCTTGACGACGTAGTCGCGCGGCGCCTGAGACACACCGGCAATCAAGGTATTGATGAAGCCGGCGATGCCCTCGGCGAGCTGGCGCTCTTCGTTCCACAGGTTGACGACGGCAGCCTGCTCGCCCTTGCCACGGTTCGTGAAGTGGCCGTCGCCGGTGATCAGCCCCAGCAGGACGCCCAGCGCCTCGCTGCCCTGGTGGCCGAACTGCCCCTTGCCCGACTGCACCCACAGCTCGTCGCCCGGCTGCAGCTCGGACAGCTTGAGCTTGCCCCGCGCCGTGTAGAACTCATGCCAGGCCGTGGCCTTGATCTCGTAGCCCTCGGCCGTCCTTACCTTGAACACCTCGGCCTCGCCAGCGCTCAGGAAGGCCGGCACTGCGGGCCGGGTGGTCGTGCCGCGCTCGTCGCCGCCCAGCGCACGCCGGTCTACCGTGCAGTCCAGTGCCGCGCCGTTGGCCTGCAGCCAGGCGATGGGCACGAGGCCATGCTGGGTCGCCAGCCGCGTGTCGCCGGTCACGCACGGGTTTGTCGCCGCAATCGTCTCGCAGTAGTGCAGGTTGTTGTCGGCGTTGATGCGGTCCAGGAACAGCACGCCGGGCTCGGCATGGTCGTAGGTGCTGCGCATGACCTGCTCCCACAGCGCGCGGGCCTTGACCTTGCGGTAGACCCACTGGCCGTCGCCGCGCTGGTAGGCGCCGGCCTCGATCTGCTCGGCGCTGGGCTGGGCGCGGTGCGCCAGCTCGACGACGCCGTCGGCCTGCACGGCTTCCATGAAGGCGTCGGTCACGCCAATGGAGATGTTGAAGTTGCGCAGGTCGCCCTCGTCCTTGGCGTGGATGAAGGCCTCGATGTCGGGGTGGTCGCAGCGCAGCACGCCCATCTGCGCGCCGCGGCGGCTGCCGGCGCTCTCGACCGTCTCGCAGCTTCGGTCGAAGACGCGCATATAGCTGATGGGACCGGACGCGTGGCTGCGCGTGGAGCCCACCCAGGCGCCGGCCGGGCGGATGCGGCTGAAGTCGTAGCCGACGCCGCCGCCGCGGCGCATCGTCTCGGCGGCCTCGGTCAGCGCGGTGTAGATGCCGGGCACGCCGTCCTCGGGCGTCGCGATGCTGTCGCCCACCGGCTGCACGAAGCAGTTGATCAGCGTCGCCGACAACTCGGTGCCGGCGGCGGACATGATGCGGCCGGCCGGCACGAAGCCGCGTTGCTGCGCGTCGAGGAAGGCGGCGGTCCAGCGGGCGCGGTCGGCGGGTTTCTCGGCCTGGGCCAGCGCGCGGGCCACGCGCTCGCGCAGTTCGTCGGGCGTCTGCTCGCCGCCCTTGGCGTATTTCTCGATGAGGACTTCGCTGGAAATGTCCTGCACGGGCAGGTCGGCGGTGGTGCTCAAGATAGGCCTCTCACTGTATGAATAAACAGTCTACGCCGCGATGGCCGGGCTGGGGCGCCGGCCTTGTTGCGGGAGGGGGTGAGGTTGACAAGGGGCGTGCAAACGCGCTTTGACGGCACGCAGGGACAGGCGCTTTTCCCCGCTCAGAAAGGGTTGATGCTCTTCTCGCGCCGGTAGTGGATATAGCCCACGCTGGCTCCGGCGCGCAGCCCCACGCCCAGCCGGATGGGCGCCAGCGTGATGCCGTTGAGCCGCTGATAGTTGATGCCGGCGCCGCCGATGTAGTAGAGGCTGCCGTCCACACCGGGGAAGCGCTGGTAGATGGCGCTGGCCCGGGGCAGCTTGTAGACCAGCGTGAAGACCTTGGACGCGTTGGCGCCCGCGTCGAAGCCGATGGACGGACCGGCCCAATAGACCCGGGATGTGCCGCCGCCCTTCATCAGCAGTTCCCCGTCACCGTAGCGCAGGCCCACGGTGAGGGCGGCGGCGGCCTCCTCGCCGCGGATGTAGGCATTGGGTCGGCCCTGCTCCTTGAAGGCCTTCTCGATGACCTTGGCCAGGCCCTCGGTGGTCTGGCCGAAGAAATCGGTGGCGGCCTTCAGGATGGAGTCTTCGTCATAGGTGCCCCCGTCATCGGCGGCCAGGGCGGGCAGGGCCGGTGCGGTGGCCAGGACGGCGAGTTGTTGCAGCAGGTGGCGGCGGTCGGTCATGGAAGATCCTTGTGACATTCCCGGAGGCGGACCAGCATAAGCAAACCGCCGTGAACTTTGGCCGCTTTTTGCCCATTGGCACAACCTAGACTCCGTGCCCATGTCGTCCAACCCCGACCTGCAGCGGCTGTCGGCCGCGCTCGAATACGTCGACCTCGCCGCCGGGCTCTATCTCGCCGGCGGCGCCGACCAGGCCGCGCGCCTGCTGGCCGCCGCCGCCGAGCAGCAGCTGGGCGACCTCGTGCGCCTCATCGACGCGCCCAGCGCGACGGTGGACATGCGCGAGCTGCTGGCCCGCATCGCCCGCGCGCACCGGCCCGCCGTCGTCGCGCCGCGGGAAGCGCCGGCCCGGGAATGGGACGAGGAGCCCACGCAGACCGACGCGACGCGCGAGGAGATCGTGGCCTATCTGCGCGCGTCCTGGTTCATGCTCGAGGCCATGGGCCTGGCCGCGCTGGCGCCGGACCGGCTGCAGCAGGCCGTGGAACACAGCACCGTCTTCGGCGGGGCTGGTGCGCTGGAATCATTCGTCTAGGATCAACCGGGCCAGCGCCACCGGGAGAGCACCATGAGCACCAACCGCCGCCTGTTTGCCCGTGTCGCCTTCACCGCCGGTGCCGAACTGATCACCACGCAGGCCCATCTGCGCTGCCAGGTGATCGACGTCTCGCTGAAGGGCGTGCTGCTGCAGCTGCCGGACGGCGCCACGCTCCAGGTGGGCGCACCCTGCCTCGTCAAGCTGCTGCTGGGCGACCCGGCCCAGGACGGCATCGCCATCGCGATGGCCGGCGAGCTGGCGCATGTCGACGAGGGCCGCGTCGGCGTGCTGTGTCGCAGCATCGACCTGGAGTCCATCACGCATCTGCGCCGCCTCATCGAGGTCAACCTCGGCGACCCGACGGCGTCGGAGCGTGAACTCAAGGCGCTGATTGCCGGGGCCGGTGCTGCCTAGCGGCATTTCATCGCATCCCGCCCCGCTCTCCAGCGGCCCGCCGAGAATGGCCGCGATGGAGGACCCGACCCCGCTGAGCGCCTTTCGCCGCGTCTGCAACCTGCGCATGCTGGCGGGCGTCTACTACTTCTGCCTGCTGCATGCGCTGTCGCGCTCGCTGAGCTGGTTCGACGGCAGCAATGTCGGCGAGGCCTTCTTCGACCTGATCCGCTTCAGCCGCCAGTCGCTGCTGACGGGCCTGTCGCTGCTGCTGATGGTGGCCCTGGCCGAAGCCCTGCTCGCCGGCCGGCGCAGGAAGCTGCCGGCGGCCTTGACGGTGCGGGCGCTGGCCATCGGCCTGGGTGCGGCGCTGGGCACCCTGCTGCGCTACGCGGCCGCGTCGATGGACGACCCGGGCATGAGGCTCAAGCCCGGCTGGGTCACGTCCACCACCGCGCTGTGGATGCTGCTCGGCGGCATGGCCTATGCGCTGCTGCTCGTCGGCCGCGCGCAGCGCGAGGGCCGCGAGCAGCTGGGTCGGCTCTTCCGCGAGCGCGAGGCACTGCGCACCCAGCAGACCGAGGCCCAGCTGTCGGCGCTGAACGCGCAGATCGAGCCCCACTTCCTGTTCAACACGCTGGCCAACGTGAAGCGGCTCTACGAGACCCACCCCACGCGTGGCCGCGACATGCTGGTGGCCCTGATCGCCTATCTGCGCGCCGCCCTGCCGGGCATGCGCCGCCACGAGTCCACGCTGGCCGAGGAACTGGAGCTGGTGCGCCACTACCTCGCCATCCTGCAGATGCGCATGGGCGAGCGGCTGTCCTTCGACATCGCCGCAGCGCCGGAGCTGCTGTCGGCCCACCTGCCGACGCTGGTGCTGCCGACGCTGGTGGAGAACGCCATCAAGCACGGCCTGTCGCCACTGCCCGAGGGCGGACGCATCGCGATCCGCGCCACGCCGGCGAGCGACGGCGGCCTGAACATCGAGGTGGCCGACAACGGCCAGGGCTTCGGCGCGGCCAGCGGCGGCACCGGCGTGGGCCTGGCCAACACGCGAGCGCGGCTAGCCGCGCGCTTCGGCGACGCGGCGTCGCTGGAGCTGGAGGCCGCCCAGCCGCGCGGCGTCGTCGCCCGCGTGCGCCTCCCCGCGGAAGCCTTGCAATGATCCGCCACGTGCTGAACTCCTGGCGTTCGCTGCGCCGCCACGAGGCCCTGGCCTTCATCACGGCGGCGCTGCTGTTCGGTGCCATCGACCTGACCTTGCTGCTGGAGCTCGACGCCGGCAGCCGGCTGCCCCAGGTCGTCGCCCGCCACCTGACGCTGCCGCTGATCAGCTGCGCCGTCGTGCTGCTGTGCTGGCTGCCGGCCGCGCGCAGCAGCCCCATCCATCCGCAGCGCCGCGCCCGCCTCGTCGGCGCCACGCTGCTGGGCTCGGCGCTGACCGTGGCCGTCATCTACCCGCTGGCCGAGGTCCTGCCCTGGCCGTCGCTGTGCGACCTCTACGCCCTCAAGCATGGCAAGCCCAAGTGCACGATGTTCAACCCCGCGGCCATCGTCGGCGATGCGCTGTGGGTCTTCATGCCGGCGCTGATGCTGGTCGGCGTGCTGGAGCTGCGCACGCTGCGCCGCCGCCAGGACCAGGCCGCCCAGGACCTGCTGCGCGAGCACAGCCAGCTGCGCCGCCTGGCGCTGGAGTCCCGCCTGGCCGCGCTGCAGGCCCAGGTGGATCCGGCGTTGCTGTTCGACGCCCTCGTCGCCGTCGAGCAGGCCTACGCGCGCCAGGATCCGGCCGCCAGCGCGCGGCTGGAGCGCCTGATCCGCCACCTGCGCGTGGCGCTGCCGCGGCTGCGCGACGCGGGGGCGACGCTGGGCAGCGAGGCCGAGCTCATCGCCAGCTACCTGGACCTGCTGCGCGACCTCAATGGCCAGCCGCCGGCCTTCGAGGCCGAGCTCGGCTCCCGCGGCGCCACGGCGCTGCCGCCCATGCTGCTGCTGCCCCTCGTGCAGCGCGCGCTGCGGCTGGGCCACCCGACGCGCTGCTGGCTCAGGGCGGACAAGGCCATCACGCTGGGCTTTGATCAGCAAGGGCTGTGCAGCGACGATGCCGATCTCGCGTCGCTGCGCGAGCGGCTGGCCGTGCTGGACGCGACACTCGCCTGCAGCAGCGGCGCGGGCCGCACCGAATTCACGCTGACTCTATGAGCCTCATCGCCCCGACTGCCGTTGTCGCCGAAGACGAAGCCGCGCTGCGCGGCGAGCTGGTCGAGCAGCTCGGCCGGCTGTGGCCCGAGCTCAGCATCGTCGGCGAGGCCGCCGACGGCCTGGAGGCGCTGCGCCTGCTGGACCGGCACCGCCCCGACATCCTGTTCCTGGACATCGAGATGCCCGGCGCCACCGGCATCGACGTGGCCCGCCAGGTCAGCGGCCGCGCCCACGTCGTCTTCGTGACGGCCTACGACCAGTACGCCGTCGCCGCCTTCGACCAGGGCGCGGTGGACTACCTGCTCAAGCCGCTGGCCGGCGCGCGGCTGTTCACGGCCATCTCGCGGCTGAAGGCGCGGCTGGGCCAGGCACCGGCGCCGCTCGGCGGCGTGCTGGAGCAACTCAGCGCCCGTCCCGCCCCGTCGGCCGCGCGGGCGCCGCTGCGCTGGATCAATGCGTCCGTGGGCCAGACGCTGCGCCTCATCACCGTCGACGAGGTGATGTTCTTCCAGAGCGACAACAAGTACACGCGGCTGGCGCTGAAGGACGGCGAGGCGCTGATCCGCAAGCCGCTGAAGGAGCTCATCGACGAGCTGGACCCCGAGCAGTTCTGGCAGATCCACCGTTCCACGCTGGTCAACGTCAACGCCATCGCCAGCGTGAGCCGCGACTTCCGCGGCCGCATGCAGATCAAGCTCAAGCACGGCAGCGAATTGCTGCTGGTGGCCGAGAGCTGCGCGCATCTGTTCAGGCAGATGTGAGGTTAGGTCCGGTTGGTTCGGTTGTTTGGTTTGGTTGTTTGGTTGGGTTGCTTTTGCGAGGAGCCTTTCGACTCGCCGCCGAGCTGCCGGGAGTCCGCCCCGGCGGGCGGGTAACTTTCTTCTGTCGGCGCTGTATAGACCGGAGACATGGGTAACACCCGTGCCAGGACATGGGTAACACCTTCTCAAGTGTCCACCGCCGGCTCACGCAGGTCGAACTGTGTGAAGCGTTGATGGCAGAAGTACACGTCATGC